>Ga0209722_1000165_pt1 | contig 78952 bp, 51 predicted proteins | sample BioC12SIPDNA_2_FD_185745 | JGI IMG/M metagenome (GOLD analysis project Ga0209722, IMG submission 185745) | Anaerobic biogas reactor microbial communites from Washington, USA - Biogas_R1_A C12 SIP DNA (SPAdes) (version 2) | ecosystem: Engineered > Bioreactor > Anaerobic > Unclassified | place... | reverse complement strand
GCCCAATGGTACTCACTTTGATGATTTCCTGTAACACGACAATGAACGGCACATGTTTTGCGCATCGCTCTTTGGCACGAAATTTGCGCTAGCCTCTTTGGCATGAAATTTGCGCTGTCTGATGAAACCACTTCATCACCTGCCAAATTGTCACAAGGGGGACGCACGGATGCCCGCAACAAAAACCAACACGCACGAACTGACCTCGGCCATCGAAACGCTCCAAGAAATGATCCGGGCGGACGAACTCGACCGCTGCCAGCCCTCGGGCCCGGCGGCGGTCTATACCACCATGGTTACGATCTGGATGATGACGATGCAGCGACTCGGCGGCGGCAAGTCCTTGAACGCCATCGTCAAGGACGTGTTGGCCCACAGCCGCGACCTGTTCCCCAACAACCGGCGGCTCCGCGAAGGCACCCTCTCGGAAACATCCGGGGCCTATGCTGAGGCCCGTTCGCGAGTGGAGTTGAAGACGGTCGAGTTCTTCGCCAACCGCGTCTGCGATTCGCTGATCGACGCTTCGCCGTCGTGGTTCGATGGCCGCCGGGCGTTTATCCTGGACGGCACCACCATCACGCTGCCGCCCACCCCCGAACTCCAGAAGGCTTTCCCGCCGGCCACCAATCAGCACGGCGACACGGTCTGGCCGGTGGCGCTGCTGCTGGTGGCTCACGAACTGCAAAGCGGCTGTGCTTTGCCGCCGGAGATCGGGGCCATGTACGGCGCGAACAACACGTCCGAAGCACGCCTGTCCGAAGCGCTGGTCCGTCGCCTTCCCGCCGGTTCGATCGTGCTGGCCGACTCCGGATCCGGGATTTTTAGCGTGGCTTACGCGACGGTCCAGGCCGGGCACAAAGTGCTGTTTCGGCTGACCAAGTCGCGTTTCAAGCCGTTGCGTCGGCAGGCGACTTTGATCGCCGAAGGGGACGGTTACAAGACGTGGCGGCTGCGTTGGACGCCGAGCGGCAAGGATCGCCAAAGCCATCCGGAGTTGCCGGAGGACGCGGCGGTGGACGTGTGGCTGCACGAAGTCCCGCTGGACAATGGCGAGACGTTGTACTTGGTGACGACGCTGACCGTGGACGCCCAGCAGGCGGGCGAATTTTACCGGCGGCGGTACGATGTGGAGCACGACATCCGAGACGTCAAAGTGACGTTGAATACCGAATGCATCCGGGCCAAGAGCGTGTCGATGGTGAAGAAGGAACTGTTGACGTCGATCGTGGCCTACAACTTGGTGGTTCAATTCCGCCGCCAAGCCGCGGCGTTGGCAGGGGTGGCTCCGCGTCGCTTGAGCTTCACGGGAGTCTGGAACACGTTCGAGAGTTTTCTGTTGACGCAACCGCCGTGCGCCGCGGCCGACTGGCCGTCGCGTTACGAAGGGGCGTTGCAGATCGCGTCCCGCGACAAGCTGCCGAACCGGCCTGGCCGAAGTTATCCTCGTCGCGCTCATCCCCGCCGCCCTAAATCGACCAAATTTATGACGAAAATTTCCGCCAAAAAAGCGAAACAGAAAAAAGAAAATCCACTGCCCGAAACGCCAAAGTGAGTGCCATTGGCACGCCGCCCGTGGCGAACCGGCTTTGCACACGCTCAAGCAGTTCTACCGCGACCACTTTTTCCACGCCTTGGAGGTGTGTTTCTTGGGCCACTTGTTGCTCGAGGCGAAGTTGGACGATCGGCAACGTCTCTGGCAGTTGGTCGCCAAGTTCCTGGACCTGCCGCAGGACAAGAATCGTATCCTGCGGCTCTGGTATGTGGCTGCTCTGCTGCACGACACGGGCTATGCGATGGATGTGCTGAACAGCAGTCGCGAGTTCCTCGGGTTTTTCAGGCACTCCAAAGCGTTGCGCCGGCTGTGCGAGCGATTCAAAGAGGCTGTCGCGAAGCTCTCCGAGGATCGAGAAGTCGTCAGGCTGGGAATTGCGCGTGAAGACCGTCTGGGCCAGGATCACGGGGTCGTCGGCGCTTTGCACGTGCAGTCACTGCTGAAGCGAATCGCGCGGGATGACCCCAGCGTAGATCCGAGCGATTATGCCCCCGCGGTGAGAGCCATCGCCTTACACAATCTGCGGCGTCACGACCCGAAGGTGAAGTTCTCGAAAGAGCCTCTCGCCTTTCTGCTGGCCATTTGCGACCAGTTGCAGGAATGGCGGCGACCACGGTTGTCGTTTCCCACGGCACCCAACTTTCTGATGGCCCAACTGGAGGATCCAGTGCAAGCGTCGCTGGATCTGGAGGGCCCGTTCAAATCGCTCCGCACCAACTTGGAAGTCCTGAACGGCGGCAAGGAACCGAAAATCAACTTGCGGTTTCGTCGAAGCGGCAAGGGAAATCCCCTCTTGTGCATGGAAGCCGAGTACGACGCACCGATCAATCGGAACAGCGGCGTCTTCGAACTCTGGCTGGACGCCACCTTGAATTTTCAGCGTCTGGATTTTGAAGGCCTCAATCTGGACATCGCCGTGACCTACGTGACACCGTACTGCGACGACCGCCATCGCAGTCACCCGCCACGCCAGATGGATCGGTTGCGAAACGCCGCGTACGAAACGCACATGACGTGCCTGGAAGACTGGTTTCCCAACCAGCGTGTCAAAGAGGGATCGGACGCTTGGTTGACAAACGGGGCTGTCGCCTACCGGTACGACGATTTGGCCAGGACAGAGCACTTGAGGCTCGATCTAAGGGCGCTGACCAAGCAAGTCCTCATGACCGGCCGTATGGACACGTTCCGCAGCCGTTTGAGGGAGTGGAAGCACGCCAACGACGATCGCGACTTTCCGGGGGACTACGCGAACGTTGTCCCGGAATGAATTGGGCTGGCAACCGGAGATCGTTTATGAAGCAAGACAGCACCGGCGGCGACTCGGACACGAAAGTGGATGCCGATTCAAGAAATGCAACGGCGACGCTGTTGCACTTCAATCAGATCTACTGGGAGCGGCTGAACTATCACCGCGAGAAAGAGTATCGCATCTTTGTCTGGACCAGCGCAATTCTCTTGGGCGGTATCGCTGCCTTGGTCGTGTCGAAACAAGGAGAAATGCCGATCTATTTGCGGTACGGAGCGTTGGGGCGTGTTGGTGCGTCGTTCGCGTTGCTCGTCTGGACCGGGCTGTCCGTGGTGCTCCAGGTCCGCGAACGCAATTTTGGCAATGCCTACGTCGCGGTGATCGTCAGGATCAGCCAGTTGCTGGGCGGGTTCGACGAAGGACGCACTGGGGACGGACAAAGCGCGTTGCCCAAGGAGTGGGAGGCCTGGACATCCGAAACGCGGACGAACATCTGTGGCATGTTGAAGCGGAACTATATTCCGGTGACCTGCACTTTGGGAGCGTTTGCAGTCGTGTTGTTATGGGTGCAGTGATGGCAGTCTCCGCGTCGCGGCTGTTCAGCGTCATATCCGAGATCCCGTCCCGTTCTTCAGCCCTGCCGACGGGGCATGATCGGTGAAGTCGGGGTGGTGCGCAAGGCATGGAAAACATGCAGCACAGCATCGAAGGGCGGACCAGCTGCAGAGTCGCCGTTGGAGGGGACAACGGTTGGTTACGGCTCCGCCGCCACAAACGACCGTTGCGAGGGGTTTTGTGGCCAAGGTCTGTCGCCCGGGGTGGGACCATGGCGTGAGTCAGTGCGCGCCTACGTCCGGATTATGACGAGGTTGGGCCCGCGCGAGGCGGCTTGCGTCAGAGAGGGGGAGCACCGATGCCACGATGGCGAGTGTTGGGGCTGGTTTTGTTGCTGTTCGGCGGTCGGGGCGTCCGGGCGGGCGACGGGCAGCAAGCCGATGCGGTGTTGCGCGAGGAAGCGTTGCGGACCTTGAAAAAGGCGGCGGCGTATTACCGCGAGCGAGTCGCGAGTCACGGGGGCTACGTGTACTACTACAGCACCGATCTTCAGCAGCGGTGGGGCGAGGGCCAGGCGTCGCCGGACACGATCTTCGTCCAGTCGCCCGGAACGCCCACGGTCGGGACGGCTTACCTGGCGGCCTACGCGGCGACGCGCGACGATTACTACTTGGAGGCCGCCCGAGCAGCGGCGGAGGCCCTGGTGGACGGGCAATTGGAGTCCGGCGGCTGGACGCAGGCCATCCATTTTGCGCCGTCCAAGGGGGCGCGGGTGGGCAAGTACCGTCGGGGCCGGGGCGGCGTCTGGAATGTTTCGTCACTGGACGACGGCCAGACCCAGGCGGCCCTCCTGTTCCTGGTCCGCGCCGACCAGGCGATGAACTTGGGGAACGCGCGCCTTCACGAAGCCGCGCGCTACGGACTCGACGCCCTGTTGCAAGCGCAGTTTCCCAACGGCGCCTTCCCGCAGGGATGGCGCGGGCCGGTGGAACCTCAGCCGGTCGTCAAGGCCCGCTTTCCGGACTACGACTGGAAGACCGAAGGACGCGTCAAAAACTATTGGGATTACTACACCCTGAACGACAATCTGGCAGGAACGGTCGCCGCGGTGCTCATCGCCGCGCATCAGGTGTACCGCGAGGACCGGTACCGGGTCGCCTTGGAGCAACTCGGCGAATTCCTGATCCTGGCCCAGATGCCCGAGCCGCAGCCCGGCTGGTGCCAGCAATACAATTACGAGATGATTCCGATCTGGGCCCGGAAGTTCGAGCCGCCGGCGATCACGGGTTGGGAGTCCCAGGATGTGATGGAGGCCCTGATCCAGATCGCCCGGCACACGGGCCAGTCGAAGTATCTGGAACCGATCCCCCGTGCCCTGAAGTACCTTGCCGAGTGCCTTTTGCCGGACGGCCAGCTCGCCCGGTACTACGAGTTCCGCACCAACCGGCCGCTGTACATGGACGCGAGGTACCAGCTCGCTTACGACGACTCCGCTGCGCCCGCCCATTACGGATGGAAACAAGCGGCACGCCTGGACGAAATCGAGACGGCCCTTCAGGCTGCCCAACGCGGCGCGGTTTCCACTCGGACCCGCCCTGTGCGGGAGTTGCGCGAAGAAGTGCGCCGGATCATCCGGGAACTCGACGCCGAAGGGCGTTGGGTCACGACCTGTGACGGCGAGCGGCTCGTCGGTCAACCGCCGTTTGAACGCGGCTTTCGTTACGTTTCCAGCGCCGTGTTCAGCCGCCAGGTGCAGACGTTGAGCGAGTATCTCGGCTCACCGTGAGAGCCGCAGCCGCCGAGTCCCCGCGGCTGGCCCCTCGTCGTTCGCCGCGCAGTTTGCTCGCTGCGCGCCCCGCATGGCTTGCCCGCTACCGAGTGCCGTTCAGTAATTGACCTGGAATTGGAACCGCAGGATCTGGCCGTCGTATTGGCCGTAGGACGCGACGTCCGTCTTGTTGACTGGCGTCGTGTTCGTCCGGTCGGTGATCGTGTAGATCGCGGTGAATTCCATTTGTGGGTTGAGCTGCCATTCGCAGCCCAATTCCCATTCGTCGATTTCGCTGTAGGGCGCGTTGCGTTCCCCCTTGTACCCGCCCTCGTAGCAGACCCAACGCAGGAATGGGAACAGGTCGCCTCCCCACGGGCCTGCCACGCGGACCATGGTCATCGCGTAGCCGCCCGTCAAGGATCGCTCGACGACACGGGTCTGGGCCTCGTCCAGCGACGGACCTCGGCCCACGTTCCATTCGGCCTGGAAGCCCACCGGCTGCGGGTACCAGACGAACGTTCCGCCGATGCGTTCGTCCAGGATCCCCGCCGGACGCGACGCGGGCGCCGCCGTTGCGCCTACCCCCAGTGGCGCGATGGGCGACGTCAGGACCGTGTACTTGCCCGTATAGGCTTGAACCCCGATTTCCACGTGCTGGTCCGTGGCCAAGGTGAAGGGCAGCGTCAGGCGCGCCACCAGGTGCAGGTTGTCGTTCTGCTCCACCAGCGATCCGCCCTGCCCGTCGTACACTCCGAGGCCGAACAGCCCGTAGTTGCCGCTGCCCTTCAGGCCCAGGTCGAGCACTTCCTTGAAGAAGTCCTGCGCGAATTCGGGCGTCCAGTAGAAGAACACGCCCAGATCGCGTTCGTTGCGGACAGCGCTGTTCAAAGCATCGTCGCGGTCCAACGGAATGCGATTCGAACTGGATTGCATGTTCTCCCAGCCGTAGGGCACTTTGGATTGCCCCAGCCGGATCCGATAGACCTTGCACGCGTCGAGGTACAAGTCGGCGTACCAGTCGCGGATCTGCGCGAAATGCGTGTCGGGGTTCGACACACTGGCCGCCAGATCTCCCTGGAGGTAGATGGACATGTGCTCGGACACGTCCCCGGCCAGGACCAGCCGCGCCCGGCGGATCAGGAAGCCCTGGTTCGGACTGACGGAACGATCGCCCACGTGATGAGGCAGCGCCGAACCGTCGTCCTCGCCCATCGACTCGTTGATGCGGACCTGCGTGTAGCCACGCAGCGAGTACTTGTCGTACCACGGCTTCGGCGATGGATCAACGCGCATCGCGGAACAGGTGCTGTAGTTGACCAATTCCAGCTCCGGGTCGCCCAGCCTCTTCCACCGCTGGCCCAGAAAGCCGATGACGCTGTCCGGCGCCGATCCCCCTCCCGGCTCCTGCGGCAACTGGGCCTTGAGCGCGGCGATCGTGGCTTCTGCTTCGTTCAGTCGCTGGAGCATGGCGGCGGCAGACGGCGGATTCGCGACGCCGTCCGCGGCTGTCAGAAAGTCGGCTTGCGGCGCCGTAGCCGCCTCCGCCGGATGCCGCTGCGGAGCGGCGGCGGGGGAGGGCCAGACTGGCTGCGGAGCTACCGCTGGCGGGGGCGAAAACGCTGGCTGCGCTCGGGCAATTGACACGGACAAGGCCAGGAGTACCGTGAGGGCAAATTGCGCAGAACAGCGTGACATTAAGTCGGCCTTGCATTCGCTACGATGCGGAGGAGGGAAAGAACGGCGGCTTGTGCCTAAATCGTCAGGCTTCCAATTCTGAGAACATCCAGAATAGACGAATCGTCCGATTTGTTCGGAACCCGCGCTGCGCGGGCGTCCGGGGCGCGTCGGCGATCTGGCCGGCAAGGTTTGCCACGGGGACTTGCTGGCCACCGTCGAGGGATCATCCTGTTTTCACGTATCCTTAACACGGCGTTAACATTCCGTCGGTAGAATCCGTTCCCGCAGGGCGGCGGCTGGGTTCCCTCGGCAGCGGATTTGCGGTTCCGCCGGAGACGTTCGAGGCCCGATCCGTGCTAGCGGCCTCGGCAACAGCCAAGCGCGGCGGCCGGCAGGTAGCCGCCGACGGCCCGGGGCAGCCGCGGACAAGGACAAGCGTCATGAAACGGTCGGTGTTGATTGTCGAAGACGAGGAAGACATCCGGGAGTTGCTCAGCTATACGCTCCTCCGCGAAGGCTATCAGGTCGCGGCCGTCGCTTCGGGCGAGGAGGCATTGGCGGTAGCCGAGGCGAGAATCCCCGACCTGGTGATCCTGGACTTGATGCTGCCCGGTTTGGATGGGCTGACCGTCTGCGGCAAGCTGCGGGCCAACCCCCGGACGGCCGGCGTGGCCATCGTGATGCTGACGGCCAAAGGGGAGGAAGCCGATATCGTCAAGGGCCTGAACGCGGGCGCCAACGACTACATCACCAAGCCGTTCAGCCGGAACGTGCTCCTGGCGCGGATGCGGGCCGTCCTGCGGCACGTGGGGTTGTCCAGCGACTCCGCCGAGCGCGACGAGGCCGGCGTCGAGGTCCGGATCCACAACCTGGCGATCCATCCGGGCCGGCACCAGGTCTTGGTCGACGGTCAGGCCGTGGAGCTGAGCGCCACGGAGTTCCGTTTGCTGCACGCGCTGGTGCGGAAGCCCGGCTGGGTGTTCACGCGGGACCGGATTCTGGACGCCGTGCATGGCGACAACTACGTCATCACGGAGCGAGCCGTCGACGTGCATATTGTCGCTCTGCGCCGGAAGCTGGGCGCAGCGGGGCGGTACATCGAGACCGTCCGCGGGGTCGGTTATCGCTTCAAGGACTAGCACATGCGCTCGCTGCGGCTGCTCTGGCAGGTGTTCCTAGTGCATCTGGCGATCCTGGTGGTCCTGATCGCGGGTCTGGAGTGGTACGCCTCGCATTCGGTCCGGCAGTTCTATACGGACCGCAAGCAAACGGAGCTGGAGACCGTCGCCAAGGTCAGCGATGCGAGGCTCTTGGAACTGCTCGACCGCCAGGCGTTGGCCGAATTGCGCACGGCCTGCGCGGACTTGGCGCGAGCCGTCTCGCTGCGGATCACAGTCATCTTGCCGTCGGGCGAAGTCGTGGCGGACACGTCGCAGGACCCGCAGCAGATGGACAATCATGCGGACCGGCCCGAAGTCCAAGCCGCGTTGCAGGGCGAGGTCGGGCGCGTGACGCGGTTCAGCCATACGCTGGGCGAGCGTCTGACGTACGTGGCGGTGCCGTTGCGGCAGGGCGACCGGGTGGGCGGCGTGGTGCGGACCGCGTTTCCGGTCCAGTCCTTGTCCGAGACGCTCCGCGGGGTGTACCTCCGGATTGCGTTGGTCGGCCTGGCCGCCGCCGCCCTGGCGGCCGCGGTGAGCCTGCTGGTGGCAAGGAGGATGACCCGGCCGCTGGAAGCGTTGCGGCAAGGGGCCCAACGTTTCGCAGGCGGTGAACTGAAACACCGCTTGCCTGCTTCCGGGGCGCAGGAGATCAGGATGCTGGCGCAATCCCTCAATCACATGGCGGCGGAACTGGACCTGCGGCTGGAGACCATCGTGCGTCAGGAGAACGAGCATCAAGCGGTGTTGGCCAGCATGGTCGAGGGTGTGCTGGCCGTCGATCCGGAAGGCGTGGTGTTGAGCCTGAACGAAGCTGGCGCCGCCATGTTGAACGTCGCGGCCGAGCAGGCCCGCGGGCGAATCGTCCACGAAGTGGTCCGTCACGCCGGTTTGCTGGCGTTCGTGGAGAAGGCGCTGGCCAGCCTCGAGCCGGTGGAGCAGGACCTGGAGGCCGCGGGGCCGGACAGGCACTGCCTGCACGCGCACGGCACCGTGCTGCACGACGGCCGGCAGCGCAAGATCGGCGCCCTGATTGTGTTGCATGACGTGACCCGTTTGCATCACCTGGAGAAGATCCGCCGGGACTTTGTGGCCAACGTCTCGCACGAGTTGAAAACCCCCATCACGTCGATCAAGGGGTTCGTCGAGACGCTGCTGCACGAACAGCTGGAGGACCGAACCAACTCGCTCCGCTTCCTGGGCATCATCCTCCGCCAAGTGAACCGTTTGGATGCGATCATCGGGGACTTGTTGATGCTGTCGCGGGTCGAGCGGGGCTCCGAGGAACAGACGATCCAGTTGCAGGCCGAGCCGTTGGCCGAAGTGCTGCGCGCCGCGCTGGAGATGTGCGAGCAGAAGGCGGCGGACAAGTCGATGCGGCTGGATTTGGAATGCCCCGCGGACCTGCAGGCCAGGATCAACGCGCCCTTGCTGGAACAGGCGGTGACGAACCTGATCGACAACGCGATCAAGTACAGCGAAGCCGGCGCCGCAGTCCGCATTGCGGCGTCGCGCGAAGGGCCGGAAGCCGTGATCCGCGTCCAGGATCAGGGCTGCGGCATCGAGGCCGTCCATCTGCCCCGCCTGTTCGAACGCTTTTACCGCGTGGACCAGGCCCGCAGCCGGGAACTGGGCGGGACGGGCTTGGGGCTGGCCATCGTCAAGCATATCACCGCCGCCCACCGCGGCTCGATCCGCGTCGAAAGCACCGTCGGCCAGGGAAGCACGTTCTTCATCTCCTTGCCGCTGGAACGGCCGAAGCCGACTTGACGTCGTTCGAGAGCCAACTGGCGGATGACCGGCCAGCGGCCCGGCGCGGAACGGGCAGGGCAGGGCAGGGGACTCGCCGCGACGCAGAATTACGCCGGACGGGGATCACGCGGATGGGGATCACGCGGACGGCCGGCGAATCCGCCAGTACAGATTCACTCCGCTGGACTCCGCCTCAAGGGTCACGCAGTCGTCCGGAATCCCGGCTCGCGCCGCCGCGTCGCGGAGTTGGCGCCGGTCGCGATAGGTCAGGTACCAGTTCCCGATCCACTCCATGTAAGCGCGGCTCGGGTTGTGCGGTGCGAAATTGAACACCAGCGCCCCACCGCCGGGCCGGAGCGAATCCCAGAAGTGCGACAGCAGGGCGGCCGCGGCCGTTTCGTCCAGGTAATCGAACAGTCCCGAACAGATCAAGAAGTCCGTCTCGCGCCAGGCGTCGTTGCCGCGGCCGGGCTGGCCCAGACGAAACAGGTTCTCGCGGACGGGCCGTAGCTGGGGGCCGTCGATCACCGCGCTCAAACGCAACCGGGCCTGATCCAGCGCGAGCGGATCGAGATCCAGCAGCGTCAGCCGCAGCCGTCGCCGCTCCGGGGCGGTCAGCGCCGTGCAGGCCCGCTGCAGGTCGATCGCCGGTCCGCTGCCGACGCTGACGACGTGGACCGTCGTTGCCCGGCAGGCGCGGACGAATTGGACGACGGACTGGGCGATCAGGGCGGTGCGGTTGCGGACGGCCTGCGGGGCCGCTTGGGCTTGAAAGAAACGGTCAAACACGGCGCCCAGCGGATGATCGCAGACGTGATGCGCGCAGATCTGCTCCAGCATCTCGAAATCGCCCGCATAGCCGCGCGGCTTGGTGCGAGCGCGCCACTGCAGCGTCCCGACCTCCAGCCAGTGGCCGGCGATCCGCCACAACTCGCCGGAGGGCAGCCGATTCGCCTCGCCCCAGCAGGCGGTGGCCGACAAGCGGTCGAGCGCCACTTGCAGCGCCGCGCGCGCCAGCCGCTCCGTCGCCGTCGCGTCCGACCAGCCGCCGGTCGCGCCGTGCGCGCCGCGCAAGGTTTCGTCCAGCTGCCACGCGATCTCGCGGACCACGGGCACGAGCCGTTCACCAAGGTCGGTTGTCTGCGTCAAGCGTTCCTCCCAGTCCCTCTCCGGAGCACGGCTCTCCGAGCCGTGCGCTTGCCTCCGGCATCCAGGCCGATGCTGCACGGCTCGGCAAGCCAGGCTCCGGGAAGGCTACGGCGGACCGCCACGAGCCACCACATCGCTTGCGGTCAAGCCGAGGTTTGATACGATGGGTGCGTGGACACCATCTTAGCAGACCCCGTCTTCGCATCAAACGGCCCGCGCTCCGCTGGCCGGCGCTCACCACGGACTTGCGATCCATCAGCAGAAAGTCAGGTCAGATGCCGATGAACGACTTGCGATCTCCCACCGCCGTTTCACGCCGTCGTTTCTTGATTCAGGCCGCCGCTGCGGGGCTCGTCGCCCAGGGGCCGGGCAGCGCCCGCGTGTGGGCGGCGGCGTCCCGTCCAGCCGATTGGTTCCAGCAGGCCGGATGGGGCGTGATGACGCACTACCTGGGCGCGCCGCCCAGTTCCGCTGGCGGAGCGGAGTTGTCGGCCGAGGCTTGGAACGCGCAAGTGGAAGCGTTCGACGTCGACGGCCTGGTGCGGCAACTGGCGGCAACCGGCACGAAGTACCTGCTGTTCACCGTCGGCCAGAATTCCGGCCACTACTGCGCCCCAAATGCGACCTACGACAGCCTGGTGGGCATCCAGCCCAGCAAATGCTCGCGCCGCGACTTGATCGCCGACCTCGCCCAGGCCTTGCAGCCGCACGGGATTCGGGTGCTGGCCTATCTGCCCAGCGGAGCGCCGGCGGCGGATCATGTGGCCCGCCGCAAACTGCAATGGCGGTGGGGTGCGCCGGGAGGCTGGCAGTTGCCCGGTGAGCCGGTCGGCGGGCGACTGGTCGAGTTCCAGCGGAACTGGGAGGCCGTTTGCCGCGACTGGTCGCAGCGCTGGGGCCGCCTGGTCGCCGGCTGGTGGATCGACGGCTGCTATTTCGCCGACGAGATGTATCGCCATCCCGACGAGCCGAACTTTGCGAGTCTTGCTCGAGCCCTGAAGGCCGGCAATCCCGACGCCCTAGTGGCGTTCAATCCGGGGGTCAAGGTGCCCGTCGTCTGTCATACGCCCGTGGAAGACTATACCGCGGGCGAAGTCAATCTGAACCAGGTCGCGGAGGCGATTCGGGCCTGCCCTGGCCGCTGGCTCGAAGGCGAGGGACGCCGCGTCCAGTTCCAGATCCTCAGCTTCCTCGGCCAGACTTGGTGCCGCGGCGAGCGTCCGCAGAAGCCGGACGACGAGATCGTCGGCTACGTTCGGGATCTGACTGCCAAGGGCGGCGTGCTCACCTGGGACGTGCCCATTCAGAAGAACGGATTGATTCCGGAACCCTTCGTCGCCCAACTGTGCGCCATCGGCCGCGCGCGAGCCAAGCCGTCCGAGTGACGCAGCCTTCGTCTGCCGCAGCCTCCGTTCGGCCCCGCGCTTTGCCCGCGCGGAGGGCACGGCGCGGGTGAAGCCACCTGGCCGCTTCTGCGGTCGGCGCCGTCCCGGCGCCCGAATCGTGGCACCGTGAAACGCCAGGCGGCCGAAGTGTTCTCGCGGGGGGGCGTCCCTTTGAGTACAATCTCTGGTGCCATCCTTCTTCCCGGAGACAGAATCATGTTTGCCAGAGTCTTTATCCTGTCGGGTTTGCTGCCCCTGCTGAGTTCTCCCTTGTTTGGGCACGCGGCGGAACCGAAGCCCGTCGCCGCAAAAGAAAAACCGTCGATGCTCGGCTCCTTCCTCGACGCCGGCATGCCCGACGAGATTCTGTTTGCCGTCCGCAAGCCCAGCATCGACGGCCATTGGTACGCCAGCATTGCGTACTATTCGATCGACCAGTGCCGGCCGACGTTTCCCATGAATTCCGGCGGGCAGTTGTGCATCTACAACGTCCGGACCAAGCAAGTCCGGACGATCTTTCAGGATCCCGAAGGCAACATCCGCGATCCGCAGATCCACTACGACGCGGAGAAACTCGTCTTCGCCTACCTGCCCAAGGGGAAACGGCATTACAGCCTGTACGAAATCAACCTCGACGGCAGCGGGCTGAAGCAGTTGACCGGCCAGGGCGAGGACGTCTCGCCCGGCATGGAAGACTACGCGACCTATTCGCCGCCCGGCTGGGACGATTTCGAGCCCACCTACCTGCCCGACGGCCAGATCATTTTCTGCTCCACGCGGGCCAACCGCTACGTGCAATGCTGGCTGACGCAGGTCGGCATCATGTACAAGTGCGACGCCGACGGGAGCAACCTCCGCGCGCTGTCGGCCAATGTCGAGCACGACAACACGCCCTGGGTGCTGGCCAACGGCCAGGTCGCGTACATGCGCTGGGAATACGTCGACCGCTTCCACATGGGCTACCATCATCTCTGGGTGATGAATCCCGACGGCACGCGGCAGATGATCCTGTACGGGAACCAGATCAACCACGGCACGATCCTGGCTCCCAAATCGGTTCCGCACAGCCCGAAACTGGTCGTGACCTGGTCGCCCGGCCACGGCATGCGCGAGCACTACGGCAAGACCGCCCTCATCGATCCGCGTTTCGGCCCGGACGATCCCCGCGGCGTTCAGTACATCAGCAAGGGCAACATCCATTGCGACCCGTGGGCCTTTTCCGAGAACCATTTCCTGGTCGCCAACAAGACTGCCATCGAATTGATGAACGGCCAGGGTGAGACGGAAGTCCTGTACCGCTTGCCGGAGGTGCTGGCCAAAGCCGGATACTGGATCGGCGAACCGCGGCCGGTGATGAAGCGCGAGCGGGAACCGGTGATCGCCGACCACACGGACCCGGCCGCCGACCACGGCTGCCTGGCCCTGGTGAACCTGTACAGCGGCCGCAAGATGAAGGGCGTCAAACCGGGCACGGTCAAGAACCTGCTCATCTACGAAGCGCTGCCCAAGCCGATCAACTATGCCGGAGCGATGTCCGAAATGTCCGCTGGCGGCACGTTCTCCGTCGAACGGCTGATCGGTTCCGTCCCGGTTTCTGAAGACGGCAGCGCCTATTTCAAGCTCCCGCCGCTGCGCAGCTTTCTGTTTGTCGCGATGGACGAAAAAGGGCACTGTGTCAAACGCATGCACTCGTTCACGTCCGTCATGCCGGGCGAAACGACGACCTGCGTCGGCTGCCATGAGAAACGGACCGAAACGCCCAGCTCCGACGAGCGCGATCGGCTGCTCCGTTTGCTGCGGACGCGGCCCGTCGCTCCCGAACCGGTCGCGGGCGTGCCCGAGATCTTCGATTTTCTGCGGGACATCCAGCCGATCCTGGACAAGCACTGCCTGGAATGCCACAACCACGACCGCGAGGAGGGCGGGTTCAACATCTCCGGCCACTGGGGCCCGCTGTATCCGATCGGCTATCTCCAAATGTCGTGGCGGCAACTGTTCGGCGACAATCGGATCATCCTGCCGTATTCCGCGCACAGCAAGAGCAACTTTGGACCGTACGAGATCGGCACCGGTTCCAGCCGCCTGCTCCAGTTGATCGAACAGCGCCACGCGGGCGCCGCCATGCCGGAAGCCGAGCAGAAAATCATCCGCCACTGGCTGGACGCCGGCGCCAATCACGCGGGAACGTATGCCGTCAACAGTCACGGCACGATCGGCTATTACGAGCACAGCGGCAACGTGCGGAACGACAAGGACTGGCCGGAGACCCAGGCGCTGGTCGAGGTCATCAACCGCCGCTGCGACCGCTGCCACGCGCCGACCGAGAAGGAAAAACAGATCGGCACGTACAAGCTCCCGGCGCACTTCTACGCCCGCTACTACCCGCCGGACGAATTCCAGAAAAACAAGTACCTGGCGCACACCATGTCCGAAGACGGCGGGCGGTACAATCGGCACCTGATTTACAATCTGTCGTACCCGGAACTGTCGAAAGCGGCCCGCGCGCCGCTGGCCAAGGAAGCCGGCGGGCTGGGCGTCTGTCAGGCCCAGTCGGGCGAAGTGATCTTTCGGGACAAAACCGACCCGGACTATCAGGCCATCGTCGCGGCGGTCGCCCGCGGGCGGAAGCACATCCTGGAAGAGAACAACCGGTTCTGCATGGTCACGCCCAGTCCGAACAACGGCCCGGACTGCCCGGTGCGATTCGTCCCGCGTCGGGATTACGCCCGCGAAATGATCCGTTACGGCGTGCTGCCGGTGGACCACGACTTCGCCGCGTCGGTCGATCCGTTCGAACTGGACAAGGCCTACTGGAGGACGTTCTGGTACGTGCCGAAATAAGTGACGCCGCCGGCGGCGTCGCGGAAATCCCGCCTCTGGCCGCAGGCCCTACGCCAGGGCACGACGGTCACGATTCCAAACGGACAAGAGTGCTCGTCGAACGCAGAGTGTGGCGCCGACTCAAGCCGCAACCCAGCGCGGTGGCCGAGCGAACCGAACATCGCCTGCCGTGAGGCCGGACCACCGGACCGTCGTCCGGATGGCAGGTGGATCGCGTCATCGCCACCACTCGCCGGCGGGCGGCAGGCGGCGGGCCTCGTCCAGGCTGCCTTGCGCCGCGATCGGCTCGTGGACGGAGACCGAGACGTCATCCAGAAACGCCTCGCCCAGGCCTGTCAGGGCGAACGTCAGCGACAGGCCGCCGTCGGCTGGGGCGATCCGGTAGAAGGCGAACTCGCGCCAGCCGTCGGTCGACGTGAATCGCTCGCCCAGCTCCGGCCCGCCCAGCGAGTCGTACACCAACAGCCCGTCCGGGCTGGCCGCGATCCGTTCCGGCACGCGCACCCAGCCGCGGATCCGCACGACGTGCCCGCGGCGCACCGGCAGCGGCGGCGAGACGATCTGCAGGGGCGGGCCGTCCAGCGCCTGGGGCGGCGTTTGCCCGTCCACGGGCGTCGCCTGCAGCCGCAACGAAGTCCCGACGCCGCGCGCGGACTGGGGCGACAGTTCGACCCACGTCCGGACCGTGTCCCCGGCCTGCGAGATGTTCTGCCAACCGGTTGCGCGAAGGTGTTCCAGGTTCTCGAAGTCGCCGGCCGCCAGCGCGTTTCCGGACCAGGCCGGCGCGGCTTGCAACCGGCGTGCCATCTCCCAGTGCATGGCCAGCGGCGGGAAGCCGGCGCAGCAGGGGCTGGAACTCGGCGCGGGAAAGTCGCGGACGGCTTGCTCCCAGTCGCCGCGCCGGACCTGCGCCAGCCGATCCAGGGCTTTTTCGGCGAACGCGTGCGCGGCTGAGTAGTCGTTGCCGCCCAGCAGCACCCCGCAATGCTGCAGGTTTTCGCGGGCCTCGGCCAGCCAGCGTTGCGCCGGCGCCGCCGAGGGCGTCTGGCCCGTCCATTGGGCGTGGACGGTTTCTACGAATTGCACTTGGGAGGCTGCCAGTTGGTACTGCAGCTTCGTGGCCGCCGCCCTGGTTTCGGCCCAGGTCCGCGCCAAGTGATTCACCACCAAGGCGTCCTGCGTGACGGCCACCAGGCACACCGGCCCGTAACGTTCCAGCGTCACTCGAATGCCTCCCGGCACGCGGCGATGCGTCAGCGTCTGCAGCCCGGCCGCAGTCAGGCAGTACACCTGAGGCGCCGTCGCCGTGCTGGGCAACACCAGGGACAACGAGGGCGACGACACCGGCCCCATCGTGAACTGCTGCGTCGCCGATTGCTCCAGCACGATCAGCAACTGCGAGCGTTCGGTCTGCAGCAAGCCGATGCGGACTTCCGGCCCGGGACTCTCCACGTCCTCCGCGCGATTGCCGCCGGCGAGCCAGGGTTCGATCAGCGCCAGTTCCATGTTCAGCCGTTGGAGCAGCCTCACGCGGGTCTGGGTTTCCTCATCCGACTGGTCCAGCGGAGAACGGGAACGGAAGACCAGGCCGCGGACTCCCGACGCGAGGGCTTGAAAAGTCAGCAGGCGAATCTGCTCGGGCTCGACGCTCAACGACGGCGGCGGGCCGAGTCCCAGGGCTGCCCATTGATCGACCAGTTCCAGCGCCGGCTCGGTTTGGATCGTCGCCCAGAACGGAGTCCCGGCCCGCGCCACGGCGGGCCGAGTCTGCAGCCACCGCCCGTAGTCGGGCAGCGACAGGGAGGTCCCCAGCGGCGCGCGGTCCAACAGCAGGATGTTCAATTCCCGGCTGTAGCTCCACAGCCGCTCCGCCGCCTCGCCGAGCAAGGGCCGATGCGGCTGCAGATCCGCCCGCCGCAACTGAGCCGCCCGCTGGCGCGTCAGTTCCAGACGCGCGTCGTCCAAGCGGCTCCCCAGGTCCCAGCACAGCACGCAGTGGTGAGCGGCGGTGATCAGGCCGTCGTTCGGCGGCGGCGCGATCAGCCACAAGCCGATCCGTTCGGCCTCGCGCAGCTGGATCGCCGTCGGGGCTGCGGGCAGCCGCACAGCGTTGAAGCCCAGCGACTGGAGCCACTCGAACGATTCCCCGTTGCAGTCGATCACGCGCGGAAAGAAGGGGCGCCCTCCAAGCAGCAGCACGGTGCCGTTCAGCTGGGCGCCGCCGTCGCGGTGGGGAACTCCGGACCACGGTTCCGCAGAACGCGGCGCCGGAACGCCGCCCGGCAGCGATGTCTCGCGGTCCGTGGAGGCGAAATGGGCGGCAGGCACCTGGCCCAGCAACTCCAAATCGTCGATCCAGAGATTGGTCACGCCGGCGCCGCCGTAAGCATTGACTACGAGCAGATCGACATAGGCCTCGCGGGCGTCCACGTCCGGCCCGAATTGCGACCGCAGAATCCGGACCTGCCGCTCCAGCAACTGATCCGCCTCGCGGATGGCGAGCTGTTGCCACATGCCAGTGCGATCGTACACCTCGCCGCGCAACAGCGCGGTCATCGGACCGCCGGTCTGCGGATCGCGACTGCGAGGCAGCACGACGCGCGCCAGCAGTTGGACGCCGGTCCGGTCCGCCTTGACCCACAGCGTAGCCGTCCATTCCGCGATCACGCGGGATTGCGGAACCTCTTGGACCAGGTAGGCGTACGTCCCTTGACTGGCGACCAGACACAATCCTTCGCTGGCCCGGCCGGCGTGGAACGTTTGAAAATCGCGTCGATGGCTGGTGATCCGGGCTCCGCAATCGGCGTCGGCCAAACGCCACGTCGGTTCCACGGACTCGAACGAGTCGCGATGATCGCCGAGCGCCTGGGGTACGAGCCAGAACGCCAGCAAGGCCGCCAATCCCAGCGACATCGGGCGAGTCGCCTTGGGAAAGCCAGCCGGTCCCCCGGTTCCGTTCGTGTTCAAGTCGCGACGCAGCATAGTCACCGACATTGCCTGCCGTGAACATGACTGTCAACGTGATGAAAAATGTCAACATGGCCCGCTGTCGAGAGTGGCTCGGCCGCAACCGCTTCCCGACGCGCGCTTCATCGACGTAAACCCCGCTTCTATCGAGATTTGCAATCCGCGCGTAGATCAAACTGCTGCTTTTCCTCAACATCGGCTTGGTGTCCAATTCGGGATGACGGCAGCTAAGTCTTAATCTGATAACCAGTTACGTCGCTTTACAAGCGGGGTGCCAACGAGAGGCACGCGGTCTGCTATTGGATGCTCAGCAGGCTTCCGACCAGAAAGCTAGCACTATGTCCGAGATATCCTCCGAAGTTCTAGCTCGGCGCGAGGATCTCCCGCCGGATGTCGCCGATTTGGCAGCGGCTGTCGCGTTGCTGCCGCCGGAGTGTCGGCAAAGGATCGAGCCTGCCCTGGGCCGCGTCGTGGAGAACATGCGCCGGCGGCGGCGGATCTTGACGACCGTCCAGGAGGCGCTCAGCCAACTGCGTCTGGACATGAAATACCTGATGTTCGATCTGGAAGCCACGCGCCGCGAACGCGACGCCCTGCGGGAACAATCCGGATAAACGAGCCGGGCGCGCGCTCTTGGAGGCGGGGGGCTCAGACGACGGTGGCTCACTCGGAAATCGGCGTTGCCGCCTGGCCGCCGGTTTGCGACCGGCAGGTAGCTCCGCGCTTCGGATGTACTTCCCGCTGCCGGTCGGCTAAGCTGGCGGCATGAAGCCACTTTCTTTGCCTTCCGCCGACCGTCACTTGCCCGCGGGTTGGCCGGGTGCGTTCGGTTTCGGGCTCGTCGGGTTGCTGCTGGGGGCCGTTGCGTTGCCGCTGGGGCCGGCCGCGGGCTGTCGCTTCCGTTCCGGCGAGGAAGTCGTGGTCTATGCCGCGTTGGACCGCGAGTTTTCGGAGCCGCAGTTGGAGGAGTTCCAGCGGCAGACGGGCGTTCGCGTGTTGCCCAAGTACGACGTCGAATCGACGAAGACCGTGGGACTGGTGAACGCCCTGATCCAGGAGCGGGCGCGGCCGCGGTGCGACCTGTTTTGGAACAACGAGATTCTGCATACGCTGCGGCTGGAGCAACAGGGGCTGTTAACTCCGTATCGGACGGATCGAGCGGCCGGTTTTCCGGCCGACTATCGCTCGCCGCAGGGCATGTGGTACGGTTTTGCGGCGCGTGTGCGAGTGTTGATCGTCAATCTCGAAGCCGTCTCCGAAGCGGATCGACCGCGCGGCGTTCGGGATCTGGCCGATCCGAAATGGAAGGGCCGCGTAGGCATCGCCAAGCCCTTGTTTGGCACCACGGCGACTCACGCTGCCGTGCTGTGGTCGCATTGGGGCGAGGCGGAGACGCGGAAGTTCTTTTTGGCGCTGAAAGAGAACGCCCGGGTGTTGAGCGGCAACAAGCAAGTGGCCCTCGCCGTGGGCCGCGGCGACCTGGCGTTGGGGTGGACGGACACGGACGATGCGATCATCGAGCGCGACGGCGGCAGGCCGGTGGAGATCGTCTACCCCGACCAGGAGGAAGGCGGCTTGGGAGCCCTGTTCATCCCGAACACGTTGGCGTTGATCAAGGGGGGACCGAATGCGCGCCGGGCCCAGCAACTGGTCGACTTTCTGCTCGCGCCGGAAACGGAGGCGAAGCTGGCGGCGGGGCGGAGCGCGCAATTCCCCTTGAATCCCGCCGTGACCGTCCCCTCGCGCGCCGGCGCGCCGCAACCGCTGCGGCGCATGCCCGTCGATTTTGCCGCCGCCGCGGCCGCCTGGGACGGTGCCGCCGCGTTCTTGCGGGACACGTTCACCGCGCCTTAAAGCGCGTTGCAGGCGGGGCGGGCGGAGGCTACACTAGCAGCCAACGGGAAACCGGCACGGCGGAACGAAATGGGGTCCCGAAGCCGTGACGCCCTCAACGGCGCGTCCAGCGTGCCGAAATCCCGTTGGGTGCTGGCGGGCGCGGGTCCACGCAGAGCGCGCGTGCGCACCGGCCCATGCTTGCCGTTGGTTTTCGTTCGTGCGCCGTCGCAGAACTCTGCGCCTCAAATTCAACCCGCCGCTGTCCGGCATGTGCTGAGCCCCCAGGGTTCTCTCGATCCGGAACCGGCCTCCAGGAGACCGATCATGGTTTGTCATGCCCGCTTGTTCCGTCTTGTGATGTCCCTCGGTTTGGCAGTCGCGCTCGCGGCGCAGGCCGTCGCCGCAGAAACGCCCAATCCTTCGCCGATCACGCCCGCCGACGGAGTCCTCAAGCTGTTCAACGGCCAGAATCTGGACGGGTTGTACACCTACTTCCGCGACACGAAACACGAAGATCCCCGCCGGGTGGTTACGGTCCACGACGGGCTCTTGCACATCTCGGGCGACGGCCTGGGCGGCGTATCGACCCGCAACGAGTATCGCGACTATCACATGATCTGTGAGTTCCGTTGGGGGCCGCGGACCTGGGGCAACCGCGTGGATCGCGCCAAGGACTCCGGGGTTCTGGTCCACTGCCAGGGACCCGAGGGCGGATACGGCGACATCTGGATGGAGTCGATCGAAGCCCAGATCATCCAGGGCGGCACGGGCGATGTCCTCGTGGTCCGGGGCAAAGGCCAGGTGCAGCCCACGCTGACCGCCGAAATCATCAAGGACCGCGACGGGGAATCCGTGTGGCATCCGGGCGGCGAGAAGAAAGTGTTCAAATCGGGCCGCGTCAACTGGTTTGGCCGCGATCCGGACTGGAAGGACGTCATCGGATTCCGCGGAAAGAACGACGTCGAGAGTCCCGGCGAAGAGTGGACGCGGATGGACGTGATCTGCCGGGGCGACCGGATTACCGTCCTGGTCAACGGCGTGAAAGTCAACGAGGGCTTCGACGTCCACCCCACGGCCGGCAAATTGACCATCCAGTCGGAACTGGCGGAGATCTTCGTCCGCCGCTGGGAACTGTGGCCGTTGGACAAAGCCCCGGCCGCCGCCCAGTAGACGCCGCGCGCCGAGCGGCACCTGGTTTCGGCACCGACCGCCGGAACCGGGCGAGGGGCACTGCGGGATGGCCAGCCGCACGATGACGCACACCGGGGGCGCGCTATGCACTACGCTCGGCCCATCATGTGGAACGTCCCGTTGTGGGCCGAGTACTCGTTCTACGCCCTGATCCCGCTGGTGGCGATCGCGCTCTTGGCGGGCGTGGTCTGGCGCGTACGGAAGTGGTTTCTGGGGCAAGCCGAGCCGGGGGCGCCGACGGTGCCTCGGCAGCTGTGGCAGGCGTGGCGACCGAAACGGCTTGCAGAACTCATCCAGACGGTCTGCTTCCAATCACGGTTGGCGCGCGACGGCTTTTCCCTGGTCATGCACCAGGCGATTTTCTGGGGCATGGCGATCTTGTTCATCGGCACCGCTCTGGCCGCGATCGACCAGGATCTCGCCAACCGACTGCTGGATTGGCAGCTGCTCAGCGGCCGCTTCTATCTGCTGTTTGAGTTCGTGTTGGACGTGTTCGGAGTTGTCCTGATCGTGGGCGTCGGCTTGGCCGCGTATCGCCGTTACCTCTTGCGGCCGGAACGACTGCGGGCCAGGCGAGGGCAGGTCAGTCTCTGGGATGCGTTCCCCTTCCTGGCGATTCTGGCGTCGATCGCGGTCAGCGGATTTCTGGTGGAGGGTCTGCGGATTGCCGAGGGGTTTCAGATCGCAGCCCGCGTGGCGGCGGCCGCGGAATCCGCGGCCGGGAAAGCCGGAATAAAGGAGTTGGGACGGGGGGATCGCAGGGTGACGCCGGCGGCCGCCCGGCAGGCCGCCGCGGCGTTGGAGTTGCGCGAGCGTTTGCACCTGGGCTCGGCGCGGCAGGCCGAACAGTTGCAGCGGGTCGCCGAGGGCGGGCCGGTGTTTCCCGCCGCCAGCGCGGCTTTGGTCGGTTACGGATTGGGAAAGCGCTTCGCCCGTTTGCCGCCGGCCTCGCTTCGCGTGCTCCATCAACTGCTCTGGTGGACGCACGCGCTGCTGGCGTTCGGTCTGCTCGTCAGCATCCCGTTCACCCAAGCGTTTCACCTGGTCTCCTCGCCCGCCCAGCTGGTGTTGCGCGATCCGGCCCCGCCGGGCCGCTTGCCGGTCGTCGCGGAAACGGGCGTCCGTACGCTCCGCGACTACACGTGGCGGCAACTGCTGCAGGTGGATGCCTGTACGTGGTGCGGCAAGTGCCAGGAGGTCTGTCCTGGCTACAACACCGGAATGCCGCTCTCGCCCCGTGAGCTTGTGCAAACGCTCAGTTCCCAGTTGTTGCGCGCCCGGCCCCAGGCGGGCGGCGATCTGCCCAGCCTGCACGGCTCGGTCGTCCCGGCGGACGAACTCTGGGCTTGCTGCACCTGCCGGGCGTGCGAGGATATCTGTCCCGTCCAGATTGAACATCCGCGGCTGATCATCGACCTGCGCCGGCACCTGATCGACCAGGGTCAGGCAGACGCGGGACTGCAGGTGGCGCTAAGGAACCTCCAGCGCTACGGGAATTCGTTCGGCCAGTTGGCCAAGGAACGGATCGGCTGGACGCGAGCGTTGGACTTCCAATTCAAGGACGCGCGCACGGAGGAAGTCGAGTATCTCTGGTTCGTGGGCGACTACGCTTCCTACGACCAGCGGGCGCAACTGGCCACGCAGGCCATCGCCCAGGTGCTGCAGCACGCCGGAGTGGACGTGGGGCTGCTGATGGACAAGGAGCGGAATTCCGGCAATGACGTGCGCCGCATTGGCGAGGAGGGCCTGTTCTGGATGCTGCGCGAAAAGAACAGCCAGACGCTGTCTGCCGCCAGGTTCCAGCGAGTGCTGACCAGCGATCCGCACACCTACAACACGCTGAAGAACGAGTATCACCTCGGCGGGCAAGCGAGCCAGGAGACGCCGGCTCCGGCCGCGCTGGCAGGCAAGCCGGTGCTGCACTACACGGAGTTGTTCGACGAGTTGATCCGGCGGGGCGCGCTGCGGCCGGCGCGATCCTTGGCCTGCACCGTGACCTATCACGACCCGTGTTACCTGGGACGGTTCAACGGCGTCTATGATGCGCCGCGGCGGGTCTTGCAGGCCCTGGGCGCACGGTTGCTGGAAATGCCGCGGAATCGCGGCAACAGTTTTTGCTGCGGCGCGGGCGGCGGCCGTCTGTGGATGAAGGACGCCGCGGGGGTCCAGGAGCGGCCGGCGGAGAACCGCGTCCGGGAAGCCCTCCGCCTGCCCGGCGTCCAGTGCCTGGTCGTCGCCTGTCCCAAGGACCTGGTCATGTTCCAGGACGCGGTCCAGACGGTGGGAGCGGAGGACCGCTTGAGGGTGGCCGATTTGGGGGAACTCGTCAGGGAGGCGTTGACCGCCTCGTAGCCGCGTCGCTCCGTGACGCGACGTCCGCCGCCGCCGCGGTGCGGCGTTGGCTTTCGGCGGATTCCCGGTGCTCGCCGGCGGCCGCCCCCCTGTTGCCGCCCACGGCTTCCGCTAGAATGAAGATCGATCTTCCTCTTTAGAAAGGGTACCCCTCATGGTCACTCCCGAATTGCTGCGACAGTACGCCCACTTTGCGAGCCTCGCGCCGGAGTCGTTGCAGAAATTGGCGAGCATCGCCGACGAGCAGACCGTGGCCGCCGGCCAGGTGATTTTCGAAGAAGCGGATTCGGCCGAGTACCTGTACTTGATCGTCCGCGGAGAAGTAAATCTGGCCTGCATGTTGGGCAGCGGCGAGCTGCGCATCGTGGACACCTTGGTGGACGGCGAACTGGTCGGTTGGGCTGCGTTTGTCGAACCCTTCCGCTGCCGAACGCTGGCCACGGCGGTCAAGGACACGCACCTGGTCCGGCTCGACGCCGCCCAACTGCGAGGTTTCTGCGAAGCGGATCACCGGCTGGGCTCTCAACTCCTGACGCAAATCGCGCGGCTGCTGTCCAGCCGTTTGAACAGCGCCCGCGTCCAGTTGGCCGCCGTGTAAGCGAATCAGCTGGCGAGCCCTGGCCCCACCCACGCGCGTCTCCGGGATTCCTGCGCACCGCCGAAGAATCCCGGCGACCTTCCTTGCTTCGGGAACGAATTGCTTCGAGGCTACCATGTTCCATCCCTGGATCGCGCAGCGCACGACCACGTTTGACAGCAGCGGCATTCGCAAGGTGTTCGATCTGGCGGCGCAGATGAAGGACCCGATCAACCTGTCGATCGGCCAGCCCGACTTTGACGTGCCGGAGGCGGTTCGCCAAGCCTGTATTGATGCGATCCAGAGCCGCAAGAACAGCTATGCGCTGACGCAGGGCGTGCCCGTGCTGCGGGAGAAACTCCAGCGGCAAGTGGACGCCGAGTTCGGACACGCGGACCGCAAGGTGTTCGTCGCCTCCGGAACCAGCGGCGGGCTGGTGCTGGTTATGCTGTCGCTGGTCAATCCGGGCGACGAGGTGATCGTTTTCGATCCGTTCTTCGTCATGTACCAGCCGCTGGTGAGCCTGGTCGGCGGCGTCACGGTCTTGATCGACACCTATCCGGACTTCCGCATCGATCTGAACCGGGTGGCGGATGCCATCACGCCGAGGACCAAGCTGATTCTGTTGAACAGCCCCGCCAATCCGACCGGCGTCACGGCGACGACCGCGGAGATCGAAGGCCTGGCCAAGCTGGCTGCGGAACACAAGGTGGCGCTGGTCTCGGACGAGATCTATCGCGCCTTTTGCTATGACGAGCCGTTTCTGTCGCCGGCCAGGTTCAACGACCAGGCGATCGTGATCGACGGGTTTTCCAAGAGTCACGCCATGACCGGCTGGCGGCTGGGCTTTGTCCACGGCCCCGCGGCGGTGATCGACGCGATGGTCAAGCTGCAGCAGTACACGTTTGTGTGCGCCCCGCAACCGGCGCAGTGGGCCGGCGCCGTGGCGATGGACGTCGACGTCAGCCAGTACCTGGACCAGTACCGGCGCAAACGCGACATGCTCTACGAAGGGCTCCAGGATGTTTTCGAGTTGGTCAAGCCGGGCGGCGCTTTCTATGCGTTCCCCAAGGCCCCCTGGGGCAGCGGCAGCGAGTTTGTCACCGAGGCCATCCACAACCGGCTGCTGATCATTCCCGGCGGCATTTTCAGCCAGCGCGACACCCACTTCCGCCTGTCCTACGCCGCGGACGACGCGGTGATCGAGCGTGGAATCGAGGTCTTGCGAAAGCTGGCCCAGCGTTGAACGCGGTTTCGGCGGGCCTGGTTTGGTCGTTGCCGGGCGCCCTATTCCAGCACCGCCCGGCTGATCTCGCCGCGGAGCTGCGCTTCACCGGGCTCGCGTTCAAAGACGCCGTAGAACATCGAGCAGCAGTCGATCCAGAGCACCAGGCGGTGGAAGTCTTCCGGCGGCAGTTTCACGTCGTAGTGGCCCTTTTCCAGCAGGGCGATCAGCTTCGAGGCGCGGGCCCCGAACTGGCCGGGCCGCGTGCGGTAGTTGTCGCCGTAGGAAGTAAAGCCGTAGGGGACGAGCGAGTTGTAGGAAGCGTAGAATTTGTTGGCGATCGGTTCCCGGCCCAGGTTCGGCGCCTGCTTGGCCCGGTTCTCCTCGTGGCACTGGACGCAGTGGCGGTCGAGCACCGGCTGGACGAGACGCGGATAGCTGAACGGATGCGAGCCGTCCACGTCGGGCGCGGGCGTCGAGGGCGGACGCTGCAGCGCCAGCGCGGCCGTCGGCACGAATTTGGCCGTTCTTGATTTGGGCTCGTGGCAGCCCGCGCACACCAGGTGTTCGCCGTCGCGCAGGCTGGTGGCCGAACGCATCGAAGTCACGGCCATGCCGCGTTCGTCGAGCGCCTGGAAGAACAACTCGCGGTAGGCCGGCACGGTGAAGTGCGCGCTGCCGTCCTCTTCCACCGGCACCGTGCCGAGCACCCATCGGCACGGCATCATCGAGTCGCCCGCTTCGGCGATCCGTTTGCCGGTTTCATGGGGCCGCAGCCCCCCGCTGGGCACGGCGCACGGAACGAGTTGGAAAACTCGGAGCGACTTGATCTCGGTGTTCTCGGGCCAGCCCCCGCGCATGTCGTACACGTTGACGACCGCCATCGTGGCCTGGCCCTGGTCGCCGATGACGGCGGGTTTCGGCGCGGTGGCCAGGGCGGGCGCCGCGGGCAGCTGCGCTGGCCGCAACGGGATCGGATTCATACAGCCGATGTCGGGATCGCGGTAGACGAGCTCCTTGTTGCCGAAGGCGTCGACCAGGTAGATGCCGTAGTTTTCGCCGGGCCGCCGGAGGGCCGCGCCGCTCATCGCGGCGTCGTAGACGCACAGGTGGTAGTTCTCGCTGAGCGGCCACGGCGTGCTGTACACCTGGCGGCCGCCCTGGCTTTCGGGAAAACCGACCTCCGGCGTCAGCCGCCGCACGGGCCCCATGCTGTCGTCGTCGGCGACGTGCGGACTGATGATGATCAGCGAGCCGTAGGCCTGGCCGTGATGCGGGGCCGCGACGCCGACGTATTTGGCCGAGCCGGGAATCGCCCGCACGTACAGTTCCATGTCGGGCCGCGCCAGGCGGGCGGCATAGTTGCCGTGGATCGGGCGCGGATCGCGGCCGTCGAGGGTCACGGTCCAAGGCATGTGCGCGACGACGCCGTGGCGGTCGACGTAGTCCCAGCGGGTCCAGACGATCCGGCCGTCGTGGGAAACGCTCGGATTCCACTCGTTGCTTTCGTGAAAACTCAAGCAGTTGATCTCGCTGCCGTCCGGGTTCATGTCGTACAGCGTATACAGCGGGCAAGCGCGGCCGCACCGCAAGTAGCCGCCGCGGCGCTCGCTGATAAAGGCCACGCGGCCGTTGGGCAGCCAACAGGGGTCGAAGTCGTTCCAGGTGCCGTCGGTCAGTTGCTGCAGGCCGCTGCCGTCCACGTTCACCTTGAACAGGTGATAACACCGCTGCGGATCCCAGTGTCCGCGCGTGGGGTCCTCGTGGAACACCTGCTCCCTCGGTCCTTTGCGTTCGACGTAGGCGAAGACAATCTGCCGCGCGTCGGGCGACAACGCCGGCGAGAGGAACGAACCGCCCTCGGCGTCGTCGCCGCTGACTTCCTGCTGGCCGTCGTAGCGCAGGTCGGGCCGCAGCACGCTGCCGCCGCGGAGCCGCTGGTCCCGCAACCGGCCCGTCTCGCAAATCCTGTCCGCCAACACGTCGCGGACGGTCGGGTTTTCGCCGAAGGCGTCTTCCAGCACGTACAGCCCGCCGCCGGGGTTTTGGCAGATCCCGTAGAACTGGTCGCACATGTGCTGATAGATGGCCCGGTGACGCTTGATGAACACCAGCTGGTCAAAGTCCAGCAACGGGTTGTTGAACGCAATCTGCCGCCGCAGCCGGCAGGTTTCGTCGAACAAGGCGCGCCGGGCCGCAGAATCCGCGACCGGCGTGTCGGCGGCCGCTCGCTGCAGTTTCGCCAGCGGCGCGTCGAACGCAGCGAGGCGCGCCCCCGCGTCCCGCTCCTTCAGGTCGGCCAACAGGGCCGCCGTCCGCCGCACCACGATGTCGGCCGGGTCGCGGTCCTCCGGCCAGACCAGCGCCGCCGGGTGAAACACCTGCTTGGCGATCTCCGCCGCCGTCGACCGCTCGACCGGCACGTAACGGTCGCCGTTCCAGGTGCGTTCCCCCGTCGCCTTGCTCAGCACGTCGCGCTGGCGGAGGTCGAACTGGAGCGTGGCGAACTGGTCGTCGAGTTCCAACACCCGCACGGCCCGTTCGCGGAACGCGGACCAGCGCGGATCGGCGTCGGGCGCTTTCGCGGCGACGAGCGCGTCCAACTCGGGCTGCAGCCGCGATTGGGGGCCGGTCAGCGCCAGGCATTGGCGATAGCGGCAGGCCCGCGCGTACAGGTCCAGCCAGCGCGGATCGCTGGGCGCGGCGTCGGCCTGGGCCAACGCTTCCATTTCGGCCCGGAAAGGCGCGTCGCGGGGCGCGATCTGGTTCAGCACGGCGTCGAGAATCTCCCGTTCCAATTGCGCCGTCTTGCGCTGCCCGAACCACGACGCGATGCCGTCGCCGCCGGCGTCCGCCAGCAGCCAGCCGGCCTGCGTGGAGAATTTCGCCGCCACGTCCGCCCAATCCGATGGCAGCGGCGGGGCCGCGGAGCGCACTTGGAAGCGGCAGATCCCCGCCGCGCGGTCCAGGTCCTCGCCGACCCAGGCCTCGAAACGCTCGTACCGCCCGTCCAGTTGAAACCGCAACTCGCTGTCCGCGTGAACCCACAGGCCGAACGAGAACGTCCGGTCGCCGACTCGCAGCGGATGATCTTGCCAGTTCTTGTCCACCAGCAATTGGCCCCAGCCGACCTTGACGGAGACCGGTTTCAGCGCGGTCAGCCGCGTGACGCTTCCGTCGCGGGCAATCAATTGCGGCTCGCCCCAGATGTTGCAGTTGGCCGGACCTTTTTCGCACTTGGCAATCAGCCGCAATTCCTGCAGGCCGGCGACGTTGACGACCACGTGCCGGGCCGGCCCCTGGCCGTCCAAAGGGCCGCTGTCGAACGGCTTGAACAACGAATCGCTGGTGGGCGCCCGCTGCGCCTCGGGCGACTTCAGATAATCAGACCGCGCGGCGGCCATGGTCTCCGCCCACGAGGCCTGATCCGTCCGGTCCGCCGCGCCCGCCAGCCCCGCCGACCCGAAAACCAACCATGCGCCCGCCAGAAAACCGTGCCATGTTTTCATCGGTCGATACCACCCTGAATAGAATTGGGTTCTGGCCCGGAAACTCCCGGTGCCGGTCGCCGAACTCGTCCTCCGTGAGGATCGGACTTTGCGGCTTGCAATCGACCAGGCCGCTGTGCCCGTCCCGTCCCTTTCTGTTATACTCTGCTCTCGTCTGGGTTGCGATTGTAGGCCGGGCCGTTGGGAAGTCAACTTGTGGAGACAAGGCGAACACGGGGTCCTTGTGACACAACGCTTCACGCTCGGCAGGATCGCCACGCCCTGCTTGGCCAAAACCTTTTTCTCACGCTCAGGTGACCGCATGAAACGAAACCACTCTTCGCGGCGGCATTTCCTCAAAACTTCAGCGGCAACTCTGGGAGCGGCAGCGTTCGGGCGGCCGCTGATCCTGTCGGGCGCCGAGGCCGCGTCGACCGCCGCCAACAGCCGGCTGAACCTGGCGCTGGTCGGCTGCGGCGGGCAGGGGCGCAGCGTGATGAAGGGCTTGCTCGCCGGCGGCGCGAATCTGGCGGCCCTGTGCGATCCGGACCAGGCGATGATCGAGAAAGCCCGCGCCGACGCCTTGAATTCCGGCGGCGAGGCGACCAAGGACGCCCAGGCGTATGAGGACTATCGGCGGTTGCTGGACAAGGCGTCGAGCTTCGACGCGGTCCTGATCGGCACGCCCGATCACTGGCACGCCCACTTGTGTACGGTCTTCATGAAAGCGGGCAAGCACGTGTACTGTGAAAAACCGTTGACGCACAGCGTCGCAGAAGCCCGCAGACTGCGCGAGCTGTCGCGCACCTGCAACGTCGTCACGCAGATGGGCAACCAGGGCAGCGCCAGCGCATCGCTCCGCCGCTGTACGGAGATCATCCGGGCCGGCGCGCTGGGCCCGATCCGCGAGATCTACCACTGGGGCGTGGGCGTCACGGCCAGCGAAGGCAGCGCGGCAGGCGAGGATCCCGTGCCGCCCGGCTTCAACTGGGATCTGTGGGTCGGGCCATCGGCCCTGCGCCCCTACAAGAAAGACGTCTATCATCCGTTCCGTTGGCGCAGCTGGTTCGACTTTGGCAACGGCGGCCTGGCGGACATCTGCTGCCATGCGATCAATCTGCCGATGCGGGCGCTCGACTTGAGCTATCCCGAAAAGATCGTCATCAACGTACACGACGGCAAGCAGGTTGCCGGCAAAGCCGCGGTGGAATTCCATTTCCCTGCGCGGGGCCGCCTCGACCCCGTCGCCTTGCACTGGCAGGGAAGCGGTCTGCCGCCGGCCGACGTGCTGCAGCCTCTGGTTGAGGTCTACAAGGACAAGATCCCCGGCGGCCTGATGATCCTCGGCGAAAAAGGCTGCATCTACACCAGTCACTGGAACACCGGCGGCCTGATCCGCCTGCAGGGCGAGCCCCGCTTGAAGGACGTGCTCCACCACGAGGCCACCCGGGCGATTCCGGAGAGCCTGCCGCGGATTGGCAACCACGGCCAGGAATGGCTCGACGCTTGCCGCAGCCAGGACAAGACCAAGACCTTCTCCGACTTCGACACCGGCGGCCTGCTCACCGAGATCGGCCTGGCAGGCGTGCTCGGCCTCCGCACCGGCAAGAACCTGGATTGGGACGGCGAGCAGATGCGGGCGACCAACGCCCCCGAGTCCGCCCGCTTCGTGCATACCGAATACCGGACGAAATGGCTCTCGTGAGCGCACGGCTCGAACCGGCCTGGCCGCGGATCGTCACGACCCCGGCCTCTGCTTGAATTCGCCGTGGATCAGTGCGATAACTAGCAGCCAATGGGATTCGGACACGGAAAGCGCCGTTCCGGATGGCACGGTCGAGCGAAACACCGAAACCGGGACTTTGTCAACGACGCGCACCACGTGCCGAAATCCCGTTGGCGACTGACGTCCGCACCGCTCATGGCTGCGCCGCGACGAACGCGTCCTTTAGCGAGGAGGAGTAAGCGTGATTCACATCGGCATCCACACGGACAATTACCGGCCCCTGAGTCAGAGCTTTGAAACCGCCTGCGAGAAGATCGCAGCGCTGGGGATCAAGCACATCGAGTTCGCCGTGATCCACGGGCAGAACTTCATTCAGGCCCTGGGTTACGATCCGGGCGTTTCGCTGCAATCCAACCCGCGGGCGCTGCGCAAGTACCTGGACCGGCTCGGCCTGGAAGTAACGCAGATCGACGGTTCGTATCCGATGATGGGACCCAACGGTTCGGCGTTCGGTGTCCAGTACGTCCAGCAGTCGATTCGCTTTGCCGCCGAAGTCGGCTGCCCGATGGTCGATACGGTGGACGGGGCCTTTGAGATCCCCGGCTTTTCGCTGGACGAGATCTTCCGCATCACCTGCGACAACTTCCGCCAGTGCCTGCCGTGGGCGGAGGACTACAACGTAGTGATCAACGTGGAAACCCACGGGCCGTACACCAGCAATCCGGATTTCATGCTGCGGCTGTTTGAATACTTCGACTCGCCCTACCTGCGGTTCAACTTCGACACCGGCAATACGTACATCGCCGGCAAGGATCCGCTGGAGTTCTGCCGGACGTTCCGCAAATACCTGGCACATTGCCACATCAAGGACGTCTCGCCGGCCCTGGCGGCCGCCGTCCGCGGCGAGGAAACGGGCATCGGCTCGTCCGAAGTCCCGGTCGGCGGCGGCGTGAATGCGGACAACATCCGGGCCGTGATCCGGTACCTGCTGGAGACCAACTGGGACGGCGCAGTGTCCCTGGAGTGTTCCGGCACGGACGAGAACACGCGTCACAGCGTGGAGTTCATGCGCGGCCTTGTGGGCGGCGACTGAGGATCAAGGAACCCGCCCGCCGCCGCGCTGTTCGAGTCGGCCGGGTCGCCGCGCCTGCGAAACGACACGCCCGAAGTCTGCCTGAGAAGAGTTACCCTCCGTCGCCCGAATCGCCAAGGAGTCTGATCTGATGACCGACCTTATGCCCCTGCCGCCTCCGTGGGTTCTGCAAGCGCTTCGCCAGGGCCTGGTCATTCCGGCCCATCCGCTGGCGGTGAACGCCGCTCGTCGCCTGGACGAACGCCGCCAGCGCGCGTTGACTCGCTACTATCACGCGGCCGGTGCGGGCGGCGTGGCCGTGGGGGTCCACACGACACAGTTCGCGATCCGAGAACCGCAGCACGGACTCCTGAGGCCGGTCCTGGAACTGGCGGCCGAAACGGTGGCGGCCTGCGACGCGGCGAGCGAACGGCAGACCGTGCTGATTGCCGGCGTCTGCGGGGCGACGGCCCAGGCTGTCCGCGAAGCGCAACTGGCCCGCGACCTGGGTTACCACGCGGGCCTGCTGTCGCTGGGCGCGTTGCGGGCGGCCAGCGACGAGGAACTGCTTGCCCACAGCCGCGCCGTGGCGGACGAAATTCCCCTGGTCGGTTTCTACTTGCAGCCCGCGGTCGGGGGCCGGGTCCTGTCGCGAACGTTCTGGCGGCGGTTCGCGGAAATTCCCAACGTCGTGGCCATCAAGATGGCTCCGTTCAACCGCTACCAGACGCTGGACGTCATCCAGGCCGTCGCCGAGGCGGGGCGGGCCGGCGAGATCGCGCTGTACACGGGCAACGATGACAACATCGTCGTCGATCTGCTGACGCCTTACGTGATTACCACCTCGGCGGGCGCCATCGGCGTCAGAATCGTGGGCGGCCTGCTGGGGCACTGGGCCTGCTGGACCCAGAACTCCGTCGCCTTGCTGCACGAATGCCAGCGAGTTGGCACGACAGCGGGCGTGCCCGCCAATCTGCTCACGGTCGCCACCCAGGTGACCGATATGAACGCCGCGCTGTTCGATGCCGCCAACGGATACGCCGGTTGCATCGCCGGAATTCATGAGATCCTGCGGCGCCAGGGCCTGCTGGAAGGCATCTGGTGCCTGGACGAGCGCGAGACGCTGAGCCGCGGACAAGCCGAAGAACTGGACCGCGTCTGCCGCGCGTATCCCAACCTGACCGATGACGCGTTCGTGGCCGAACACCTGGACGCGTGGCTGAGTTGACCCCGTCCCAGCCCGGCTTTGACGCGATCGATCTGCAATCGGCGATTTTGTCAGCGTGGAGCGGTGTTCAAGACCAGACGGCGTCGTCGCGTCCCCCCCGTCCCGCCGTCGCCACCACGCTGCTTGCCAGCGTGGAGCGGTGTTCAAGACGCTGCGCGTCTCGCGATCGGCGTGACGGCTGGTTTTGAACATGGCTCCACGCTGGCAAGCAGCGTGGGGGCCGGAATCCGGGAAGCTGTTTCGGCCACCGTTGCTATGGTTTGCTTAAATCGGAAAACCCGCACAGCCGATACAGAATGACGGCGTACAGAATGCGCCGATGAGATGGGGGGGACTGTGATGCGGATCGGCCGAGTATCTTGCGGACTGGTCTTTGCGCTGCTGGCGTGTGTCGGGCAAGCTGGCGGGGACGAGGGGAGCGGGCCACGGGATACCCCACCGCCGCAAGCGACGGCTTCCCCCGGCCTGACGCTAGCCGATTTGGAGGCCATCGCCAGCGAATCGAATCCGACGCTCCAGCAAGCGGCGATGGCGATCCAAGCCGCCCGTGGACGCTGCCTTCAAGCGGGCCTGTATCCCAATCCGGAGTTCAACTACATCGGCGATGAAATCGGCAACGACGGAACCCAGGGCCTGCAGGGCGCGGGGTTCACGCAAGAGATCGTGACGGCCAACAAACGGCAACTCAGCGCGGCGACGGCCAGCTATGAGGTGGAAGAGGCCCGCTGCGGCTGGGAATCGCAACGGATGCGCGTCCTCAACGACGTCCGCGTCGGTTACTACCTGGTGTTGCTCGCCCAGAAGACGTTGGCGATCAGCGAACAACTGGTGCGCATCGGAGACGAGGGCCTGCAGACGACCGAGAAGTTGCGGACCGCCAAGGCGGTCAGTCTGACGGACGTGTTGCAGGCGCGCATCGAAGCCCAGACGGCCCGGTTGAGCTTGAATCAGGCCGAGAACCGTCACCGGGCGGCTTGGCGCCAGCTGGCGACTGTCTTGGGCCGGCCCAACCTGGAGCCGTCACCGCTGGCCGGCGACGTGGACGCCGACTTGCCAGACTTGAATTGGGACAACGTCCTGCAACGCGTGCTGACGCACAGCCCGGAATTGGCCGGAGCCTTGGCCGGCGTCGAGCGGGCGCGGAGCAACGTGGCGCTGCAATGCGCCAGTCGGCGGCCCAACATCAGCATCGCGGCGGCGGCCAAGTATGACACGGGCAGCTACGATTCGGTCGCCGATTTGGGCCTGGTCGTGCCGCTGCCGCTGTTCGACCGCAATCAGGGGAACATCCTCGCCGCCCAGGCGGAATTGATCGCCGCGGAAAACGAAGTGCAGCGCGTGGGGCTGGATCTGCAGAACCGGCTGGCGGTCGCCTTCGAGCAATACGCCAATGCGCGGCGGCAGGTCGAGACCTATCTCGCCAGGATTCTGCCCGACGCCAAACAGTCGCTGGACCTGGTCAACGCCGGATACCGGGCGGGCGAATTCGATTACTTGCAGGTGCTGACCGCCCAGCGGACTTATTTCAGCGTCACTCTCGACTATCTGCAGAGCCTGGAACAGTTACGGGCCAGCGCCGTCGAACTGGAAGGGATGCTGCTCCGCGACAGCCTGACGGCGGGCCCGTAGGCGACACGGCATCGCCGCGCGGCTCCGCGACGCGCTTTTGCCCGCGGAGCGAGCGCACGGCGGAGCCGAGCGGATTGGCGTGGCACGGCTGCTATGTTAGCCGTGCCTGCGCTGCGGACCCGCGTTGATATCGAGAGAACTCGCTCGTTCGTCGAAAACCGGCGCGGCGCATTCTGAGGCAAGGTCCCGTCGCACTTCAGGCACGGCTAACATAGCAGCCGTGCCACGAGCTGGGCCACACCCGTCACGAGCAGGGCCACGCCCGTCTCGGGAGTACACGTACCGGCTGAGCTTCTGCTGTAGTCGCGAGGGGTGCCGCAAGCGGGTCACGCCGCCGTCGGTGCGTTTTCTCGGTCAATGAAAAAGACACCCGACCCCCTTTTCGTCTTTTCATTAGAGAATCAGCATGGCGTCGCCGTAGCTGTAGAAGCGGTACGCCTGGCGGATGGCTTCGTCGTACGCGCGGCGGATCAACTCGTCGCCTCCGAAGGTGCGCACGAGAATCAGCAGCGTGCTCTTGGGCAGATGGAAATTCGTCAGCAGGGCGTCCACCGCGCGGAACTGATAGGGCGGGCGGATGAACAACTCCGTCTCGCCTTGCCACGCCTGCAACGGGCCGCAGGCGGCGGCGGTCTCCAGCGTCCGGACGACCGTGGTCCCCACCGCGACGATCCGGCCTCCGGCGGCGCGGATGCCGTCCAGGCGGGCGGCGGTCGGAGCGTCGATGCAGGCCCACTCGGCGTGCATCGGATGCTCGTCCAGAGTGGCCGCGCTGATCGGGCGGAACGTTCCCAGGCCGACGTGCAAGGTGACGCGGCAGATCTCAATCCCGCCGTCCTGCAACTCCTTCAGCAACGCCGGCGTGAAGTGCAGGCCGGCGGTGGGAGCAGCGACCGCGCCGGGTTTTTCCGCATACACGGTCTGATAGGTCTCCCGGTCGGCGTCGACCATCTCGCCGTCGCGAATGTACGGCGGCAACGGCACTCGGCCCACCCGCTCCAACAACACCAGGGCGTCCTCGGCGTCGTCCGGCCGCGCGGCCCACAACCCGGGACCGACTTGATCCAGCAGCAGCAGCCGGCAGGCGTCCCGCCCGTCCCGGTCCTGCAACGTCACGGTCTCGCCCGGTTTGATCTTGCCGCGCGTCTTGGCCAGGATCTTCCAGACGCCGTGATCGTCGCGGTCCAAGTAGAGCCCCTCCCAGCGGCCGCGCGTTTGCGTGCGATAGCCGGCCAGCCGCGCCGGAACGACGCGGGTGTCGTTCAGCACCAGGCCGTCGCCGGGGGCGAGAAACGCCGGCAACTCCCGCACGAAATGGTGCTCCAGCGTCTGCGTCTGGCGCCGCACGACCAGCAGCCGAGCGTCGCTGCGCTGCGGCAGCGGATGTTGCGCGATCAGGGCGCGCGGCAGATGGTAATCGTACGATTCAAGCTCGGACATGGGCGTGCATCACCTCCGGGATACGGGCCAGTATAGCGATGGCGCCGGGCAGGGGAAATGGCGTGGACTGTCCGGAATCTGCGGCTTGTGTCAGGACCAGCCGCGACAGAATTCCTGCGGGTGTCGCGGCGGCCGCGCGGAGCGATTGCCGAGAGGCGGACGACCCGCTATGGTGAACTCAGGCTGCGTGGCAGCTCAACTCTCGACGGCGTCAACGAACTTGTCTGCCGGATTGCCTCTTCGCCGCTCCGGCGTCTGGGACGCAGCGCCAGGGTTTCCGGTCTCGTTCAAACAACAGGAGTTTTTTCGATGGATGCCTTTTGTTTTCTGGCGGCAGTGGTCGTGTCCGTTTCCGGTTGGGGATCAGAGGATTCCATTCCGCAGGTGGACATCGACACCCAGAACCGTGTCTTCCAGGAATTGTGGGGCGAGCGATTCGTCTGGAAATACGACAGCTTGCCCAGCGAGGGCAGCGCGCCCGAATTCCGCATGCCTTATGCGGGCTACATCTATCCGGATTCGATTGGCGGCACGTACCGTTCGCTGAGGAAGTACGATCAGGCGTTTTACCCCGGCCGCGGTCCCGCAGAGGCCTTTGAGTGGTCCGACATCGCCGCCCACAAACAGGTCGTGACCCGGCAAGTCCGCCAGGGCAACCGCCGGTTCGGCTCGCGTCTGGTCACCGTCCGCTCCTACGGCACTCCCTACTGGCACGGCCACTGCAACGGCTGGGCGGCGGCGGCGATCCGTCATGGCGAGCCTCAGCGAAGCGTGACCAAGAACGGCGTCGTCTTTGCGCCGTCCGACATCAAGTCGCTGCTCGCCGAACTGTACACGTACTCGGAAATCGTCGACCTGGGCGGCGAGAACTACGGCAACGTGCATCCGGGCACGCTGCACGCCGTGCTGGCCAACTGGCTCGGCCGCCACGCGCACCCGATCGGCATGGAAGCGATGCCGGGTCGGGAGAAATGGAATTATCCGATTTACGGCTTCAGCACATCGGCGACAAAACGGTCGGAGGGGCGGCACGTCGAGGTCAGAATGGAGCTGAAGTACGTCTTGAATATCAGCCGGGAGCAGGACCAGGCGCCGCAAAACGGCCGGACCAAGTATTTCCACTACCTGCTGAACCTGGATGCCGCCGGCAACATCGTGGGCGGTTACTACTACCGCGACAGTTCCCAGATCGACTTGCTGTGGGTCGCGCGCTATCCGCTTGCCGGAGGCCAGGAAGGGAACGAGCAGGGCAATCCCCATCTGAAGGTCAGCGACGTGCTGGCCCTCTGGCGCGCCTCGGTCGATAAGGACACGGTCGCCAAGTGGGTCAACATCGAGCCGGTCCCGAAGAAACGCAGCAGCATCGCCCAGACGCCGATCCCGGCGGACAGCGTCGTTCGCGCGGACCCGGACGCCGCTGACGCGCGTTAGCGCTGGGCCAGGAACGGTTTTGTCGAGCGGAGTTCATTCCGCCCGCGCGGGGCAAGGTCCGCTCGACGAGAAAAATAGGGGCTGGATCCTGGGCTGCGCCTCGTTCGGCTCGGTCAGGGCACGATCTCGCCGCGCACCAAATCCTCGAACGTCTGCCGTTCGCGGATCAAGTGATCGCGGCCGTTGCGGATCAACACCTCGGCGGCCAGCGGCTTCGAGTTGTAATTCGAGCCCATGACGAAGCCGTAGGCGCCCGCGCAACCGATCACGAGATAGTCGCCGACAGCCGCGGCCGGCAAGTCCCGCTGGCAAACGAAGCCGCCTTCCTGTTGTGTGAAGATGTCCCCGGATTCGCACAAGGGACCGCCGACGACGACCGGTTGCACGGGCCGGCGGACGGCGCCGCCGTCCAGCGGCGCGACGGCCAGCGGGTGATGCGCCCCGTACAGGATCGGCCGCGCGAGATTATTGAACCCCGCATCGACCAGGTAGAAGAGGTTCTGCCCCATCCGTTTCACGGCGCGGATTTCGGTGACCAGGTAGCCGCTTTCCGCCACCACGTAGCGGCCCGGTTCGATCTCCAGCCTGACGGGATGCTGAAAGGCGCGTTCGAGCCGCTGGCGGGTGCCGTCCCACAGGCGAAAGTACTCGTCCAAGTCCACGTAGGATTGACCCTCGTGGTACGGCACAGGCAGTCCGCCGCCGGCGCTGATCGAGGTCACCGTTCTGCCCACCGTCAAGGCGGCCTTTTCCAAAGCCCCGCAGACCTGCGACAAATGCTCCAGGTCCGTGCCCGAGCCAATGTGCATATGCACGCCCGTGACCGCCAAGCCATGATGGTCCGCGCGCCGCAGACAGGCGTCCAGTTGTTCGTGCCAGATGCCGTGCTTGGACTGCTCGCCGCCGGTGTTCGTCTTCTGACTGTGGCCGTGCCCAAAACCGGGGTTGATCCGCAGCGTGAGGTTTCGGCCCGGCGCGACTTCGCCCAACTGTTCGATCATGTCCGGCGAGCCGGCGTTGACGTGGATGTCGTGCGTGCGGACCAGGTCCAGCGACTCGCCGTCGAAGATGTCCGCCGTGTAAACCAGGGGCGGCGGATCGCCATGGGCCGCGTAACCGGCGGCCAAGGCGCGGCGGATCTCGCCGGCGCTGACCGTGTCCACCACCGCGCCGGCGCGCCTCACCAGATCCAGGATCGCCAGATTGGAACAGGCTTTCTGAGCATAGCGGACAACGTCGAAAGCGCGCAAATCGCCGATCCGCTCGACGATCTTGGCCGCGTCGTACACGTAGAACGGCGTCGTGTACCGCCGCGCCAATTCGACGACCGGAATGCCGGCGATTTCAGTACACAGCGTGGGAAAGGAGCCTACGGTTGGCATGGTTGGTCTCGCGTCGGGAGAATTGGAAGTGAGGAAACTGTACCGGATTCGTTTGGACAAGAGAAGTACACCGCCCGTTTGGATCAAGTCCGCAGGGACGCGCCGTCGGCGGTGCCGGCGTGCCTGAGCCCGTCCTGTCGCGGTCGGCGCGGCCGCTGCCAGTGCTAGCCGCCTTGGCCCGGACGCCCGCGGGAGAAGTTTTTCGCCGAATTGATCTTGGACGCCGTCTCGGCAGTCGCTAAGTTAGCGATTGGGTTTGTTGTCGTCTCGTCCAGGGCTTGGTGGGGGCCGTCCTTCAACCTGCCTTTGGCGGAAAGGAATCTGCCAATGAAGTGGCTTGCCGCCGTTCTGATCGCGGTTGTGGGTCTGTGCGGATGCAAGAGTTCCCAGACCCCGTTCAACACGTTGGCGCCCTTTGGCGCGTCGCGCGTGCCGCCGCCGTCCACGACGGTCGGCGCGACGGGCGCGTACTACAACCGCACGGCGACGCCCCCGGCCGCGACGCCTGCGCAGCCCAACGCTGCGAGCAATCCAGCGGCGGGCGCCGCCACCGGACAGAAGGCCTCCAGCCTCAATTCCAGCGGTGCCAGCGAAGCCTGGCAACTGAGTCCCAAGACGGCCGGCACAGGGACCTCGTCGCCGTCGCCGGTCGCTTCGTCCCAGGCCTCCGCTGTTCGCCCCGCGTCCTACGCGGCGGGGACGGCGGCCGCGTCTGCCTCCGGATCACTGCGGCTCAGCGGCATGCCGGTCAACGATGCGACCAGCAGTCCGGCGGGCAGCGAACCGGCCAGGTTTGTGGCTTCCGGTTCGGCCGTCGAAATCTCCGAGTTGCCCAAGGCGCTCGCCACGCCGGCGCCCGTAACCGCCAATTCCACCGCTGGCGGCGTGGTGGTGGCCTCGGCCCAAGCCAGCGACCAGCCCGCACCGGCCGCGTCGCCGGCCGCCTCGACGCTGCAGTGGCGGTCCCGGCCCTGACGTGAATCGCGGTGATGGCCCAGCGGTTTTTCCTGTACGAGTACCTCACGGCCGGCGGGGCCTTTGCGAATCCGGACTCCCGCCGCGCCGACTGGGAGCCGTCCATCGTCCGCGAAGGAGCCGCCATGATCGCGGCGCTGGCGCGGGACTTCCTCGCGATCGCCGGGACGGAAGTCGTGCTGCTGCGGGACTTCCGCCACACGGGCCTGCCCTTGCCGGATTGTCCGCAAATCGAGATTCACAGCGCCCCGCAAGAACGCGAGATCTTTGCTCGGCTCGCGGCGACCTGCGCCGGGACGCTGCTCATCGCCCCGGAGCAGAACCAGACGCTGCTCCAGCGTACACGCTGGGCTGAAGCGGCCGGCGCGTCGCTGCTGTCTCCGGATTCCGCGTTCGTGTCCATTGCCTCCGACAAGAATCGCACCGCCGATCTGCTCCGGCAACACGGCGTACCGGTTCCTCTGGGAGGCGTCTTTCGGCCAGGCGATCGGCTGCCCCGCGACGTTCGTTATCCCGCCGTGCTCAAGCCATCCGACGGCGCCGGCTCCCTCGGCGTCCAACGGGTCAGCGGCCCGGAGAGCCACTACGACGCGGAGCTGCTGGGGGCGTCCGCCCGGCTTGAAGCCCTGTGCCCCGGCGTGGCGGCCAGCGTCGCCGTGCTGTGTGGACCGCGCATCCGTCAACCGCTGCCGCCGTGCCTGCAGCGGTTGAGTAACGACGGTCGCTTTCGATACCTGGGCGGAGCGGTGCCGATCGAGCCGGCGCTGGCAGATCGCGCACAGCGGTTGGCTCTGACGACGCTGGCTTGCCTCCCGCCGGCGCGCGGTTATGTCGGCGTCGATTTGATCCTGGGACCGGCGGACGACGGCAGCGGGGATGTCATCGTCGAAATCAATCCGCGGCTGACGACGTCGTACCTGGGCCTGCGGCGTCTGGCGCGCGCGAACCTGGCCGCAGCGATGCTCGACGTCGCCGCCGGCCGCGCCGCCGACTTGCGTTGGATCCGGCAGCAAGTGGAATTCACGACCGAGGAACAAATCCTGTTTCATCCTTGACGGCAGGAAGGCCGGTGCTACCCTAAGCAGCATACGAGTCGTCCCAGGCGACGCCGTCGAGAGAATCAGGGAGCGAGGCATGTCTCGCCGTTGCGTGCAGTTGTCGTGAGGAGCATTAGGAAAGGATCCGCCTATGATGATTCGCTGCCTTGGGTTGTTTGGATTGCTGACGGGAATTGCGGTGGCCGGCACCGGGTGTGGAGCGAGTGACGGCCGGGTCGAAGTTTCGGGCGAGGTGGCCTTCGACGGGCAACCGGTCCAGGCGGGAATGGTAAGCTTCGAGCCGAGCGGAGGCGGGGCTCCGCCTCAGAGTGCGACGATCGAAAACGGCAAGTACCAGGCGGTGCTGGAACCCGGTCAATACCTGGTCCGGATCACCGCAGCGGATTTGGCGAAGATGGGGCCGCCGTCGGATGACATCCATGCTCCGGCGCCCGCCTTCGTTCCGCTGTTGCCTCCGCCATGGAACGAGCAGAGCCAGCTGACCGTGGAGATCAAACCGGGCGCGACGACCCATCATTTCCGCGGCGCCAAAGGGCAAGCGCCGAAGGTCGAAAGTGACGCCTAACAGCCTGTTGAAAGAATGGACCGGCTCCCAACGGGGTTGGAGAAATCCAAGCAGAACGCCCAGCGCGAGGTGCCTGGCCTCTTCTTTCAACAAGCGGCTTACCGCTCCGTCGCGATTTCTACTTGTACGTTTCTGCTCAGAGCAGACGCATCAGGAGAAAGTCGTGGAATTCCGCCCTGCAGAACCCAGGACTCCGGTCCGCGGAAGGCTTGGGGGCGGTTTGGATGAGTCCCTCGATTACGATGCCGTAATCATCATGTCTGGTCTTGGGAGGTGTGCGATGAACAGATATCGAAAGTCCGGTTTTACGCTTGTCGAATTGTTGGTGGTCATCGCCATCATCGGCATCCTGGTGGCGCTCTTATTGCCGGCCATTCAGGCCGCGCGGGAAGCAGCGCGGCGGTCACAGTGCGTCAACAACCTGAAGCAATTCGGGTTGGCGATCCACAATTACCACGATACTCACAAACTGTTGCCGCCGGGCGGTCGCAACCCGCACAGGCAGACCTGGTTTCACGCCGTTCTGCCCTACATCGAGCAGCAAACGCTGTACGACATGTGGAATCCCGCCTATCAATATCACCTGGGCGGCAACATTGCGGTTGCCAATGAACGTCTGGCAATCATCCGCTGTCCCAGCGACACCGATAACATCAATGCCAACCGCGGAAACTACGTCTGCAATGTGGGCAACGTCGGCGTAGGCGGCACCAGTCCGGATACCTTGGCCGTGCTCGCATCGCGTCCCTTGGGCTCGATCACAGTCACCAACGGGGGCTCGCCGTTCATCGTCGCGACCGATGCCAACGGCTTCCGCTATCACAAGCTTGCCGATATTCTGGACGGCCTGAGCAACACGCTGGCCTTCGCCGAGTGCCTGCAAGGGACGTACGGCACGAGGGTTGGCGGCGGGGGAACCGTCAGTGACGGACGCGGGGCCCTGTACCACGCCAGCCACACCTGGTTCAGCACTTGGCAGACGCCAAATTCGACGGACATTGACCGGCTGGGGGGCAGCGTCAACATGTGCGTTCCCGAGCCGACCGCCCCCTGTCACTCGGCCCAGGTGGTGGGGGCTCCGTGCCAGCAGGCGGCACGCAGTCGGCATCCCGGCGGGGTAAATGTCTGTTTCCTTGACGGCTCGGTCACGTTCGTCCCCGATTCGATCGAATGGGCGACCTGGCAAGCGCTCGGAACCCGCAAGGGCGCGGAACCGAACGTCAAGTTCTGACGCCCCGCGCCGGCCACAGGACGAAGCGGCTCAGGAGTCGAGCCGACGCGCGGACGGCGCCAGTTGCCGCGCATCGGGGTGACAAGTACGCCCAAAGAAACAGGCCGCAGCCTCGGCTGCGGCCCGTGTCGGACAGCGAGCGACGCCCTCGTCGCTCGCTGTCTTTCAGACCGTTTGTGGTGGGTTCAGTTCCGGACTTTCTTCTTGGGCTGCTTGATGCCCGCCTTGGCTTTCTGTTCCGGTGTCAACAGGGCCAGGGCCTCCTTCCTCAAGGCGGCGCGGAGTTCCGCGACGTCCTTCATGGCCGCTTTCTGTGCCTCGGTCAGGTTCATCGCGGCGTCGACGGCCGCCTGGACCTCTTTGCCCGTTTTGCCGTCGGCTTTCGCCTTGGCCTGGGCCTCCTGGCGAGCCTTCTTCTGCTCCGGCGTCAGGCCGACTTTCGCCTCGGCGGCCTTGATCTTTTCGGCGGAGGCCTGGGCCAGTTCCTTGATCTTGGTCACTTGCTCGGGGGTCAGTTCGGCTTTTTCCAGACTCTTCAGGATGCCCGCGGCCGGGTCCTGCGGCTTGGGCTTGGCTTTTTTCCGCTTGCCTTCGCCCGCCAACAGCGGCGACGCGATCAGGACAGCCAGGGCCAGGGTAAACAGGGTACGGACGACGCTCTTCATGGGTGTTGCTCCAAAAACACTGAGGTTCACTGCGGGGTCGCGCGAACCGCCTTGTTCGCGGACACCAACGTACAAACAAACCTCCGGTCTTCCTTGTTGACCGGAGGAACGAGGCCAACGAATTCTGGCGACGCTTACGGCCAAGGCCTTTCCGCGGGCTTGGGGGCGGACAGTCCCTTCCGTTTGGCCTTGAGTCTCTCCGAACTCTTCGTCAACGAGAGGAATTCCTTTTCCAGGATTTCCGCCCGGTGCTCGGTCATCCGCTGCAGTTGCTCGTCCAACCGCTTCAGCCGCTCGGCGGTCCGGTCTCGTTCGGCTTGCGACAGGCGCAGCTTCAAGTCGAAGTGTTCGGCCAGCAACTGGCGGAGTTCGTCTGGCAGGGGTTTGCGTTGGCCCATCGCCAGCCGGGCGACGAGCAACTGGATCTTCGACTGAATCACCCACGCCTGCAATTCCAACTCGTACCGCTCGCCGCCGCCTTTTTCAAACTGGCGAAGCCGTTCGCGGGCGTGCCAGAGGTCGCGGACGGCCCGCGTATAGTCAGCAGGTCGGCTCCGTTGCAGATGGCCCAGCAGTTCGGCCAGTTCGGTGTGATGCTGCCGCAGAAACTCCATCACTTCCGCTTCCTGCTGGGCGGTCACCGCGGCGGGTTTGACCTTTTCTTTTTTCGACGCCCGCGGTGGTTCCGCGTCATCCGCCGACACGGCAGCGACACACGCCAAGGCCAAGATCAGGGCTGCGGGAGTTCGCCATCCGGGCATTGGCTCAGATCCCCTTGACATCCGAGGCCGGTCCATGTTGATCCTCCTCTCCGGACTCCATCGCCGCCACGGCCATGACCATCCAATCGGGCGTATCGGCCGCGCTGTCGGCCAGCCAGCCCGCTGCCATCGGACTGCCGGAATCCGGCTCGCGGTCGGCGGGCGCCAGCCAACGCCAACCCGCCGACTCCTCAACCTGTCGCGCGGTGACCTCCGTCCGGGCAGCGATCCAGACAACCGCCAATTCCGCGGCGGGCGGCGCCGCGGCGAGATCGAGCTCCGACTCGCCGTTACGGGCCCCTCGGATCGCCAGGGCAACGACCAGTCCCAGCCCCAGGGCCAGGCCCCCGATCACTTGCACGCCCCGGCGGCGGTACCAGGGGCAGCTGCGGGGACCGCGCTCAACTCGCGGCACCGCATTCCACTCCAGCGAACGGATGGCGCAAGTCACCTCCACGAGCCGGCCAACGGCTTCGCGGGCCTGCTGGTCATGCTCCAGGCGGCTCTCGAATTCACGGCTTTCGGCAGGGGACAGCTCCGCCGCCACGTAGCGGAAGGCCAGCCAGTCCAGATCGTCGCGTTGCTTGCCGTTCATCGCTGTGCTTCCAGTTTCGCCCGCAACTTGATCAACGCCGTTCGCATCCGCCCCAACGCGGTCCCCAGCGGAATGCTCAACTCCGCGGCGATCTCGGCAAACGTCTTGTCCTCGTAAATCCTCATGCGGACGACTTGTTGCTGCTCGGCCGGCAATTTCCCGATCGCCTCCCGCACCAGGCGGATCGTCTCGGCCCGGACCAGGTTCGCGTCGGCGGCCTGGCCAGCCCCTTCGCCGCGCCAAACGGCCCGCCGCAGCGCGGCGTCGTCAATCGCCTGCCGCCGGCGAACCAGCATCGCCTCGTTATAAGCGACCCGGAACAACCAGCCCTTGCGCGACTCCTCCCGCGCCGTGTGGCCGCGTTCGGCCAGTTTGACGAACGTCGCCTGGAACACGTCCGCGGCCAGCTGACGATCCCGCAGCAGGCCCAGCAAAAAACGCTGCAACTCCGCCCCGTACCGTGCATGCAACGCCGCTACGGTGGCGGGGTCGAGCCGTTTTTCCTCCGCAACGGACACCGGTGCCGCAACGGATACCGGGGCCGCAGCGGACACCGGGCCAGGTTCCTGACAATTTTCGTCGCTCACACGTTTGCTCAGTTACCAAGATGCGCTCAAAGCTGCTATTATTGTAGGCGCAACGAGTTTTGTCGCCACTGCACGCAGCGAAGTTTGGCCGGGAGACGCCCCGTGTCCCGCCCCCAGGAGGTTGTCCCTTGATCCTAGGCCCTGTGTTCCAGCGTGAGGCGGTCCTCGCCCCGCGGAGGCCGACCCTGTACTTGGCGCGCACGGTCTACGTCGTCGTCTTGTTGATCCTGATGTGCACCGCCTGGCTGGTTGTCGCCGGGACGCAGATGATTCACAACGTGGGCGACATGGCCCGGTTCGGTGCGGTCCTGTTCCGGATTCTGGCTCCCCTGCAACTGGCCGTCGTCGCGTTCGGCGCGGCGATGGTCTGCGCCAGCGCCGTGGCCCAGGAAAAGGACCGGCGCACGCTGATTCTGCTGCTGATGACGCGGATGAGCAACGCCGAGTTGGTGTTGGGCAAGCTGCTGGCCAGTCTGTTGAACACGTTTGTCATGCTGGTGGCCGCGCTGCCGCTGTTCATGATGATTCCGCTGTTTGGCGGCGTGTCCTTTACGCAGGTCTTCCACGCGTTTTTGGTCACCACGTTGACCGTCTTGGCCGCCGGCAGCCTCGGTTCGACCTTGGCCCTCTGGCGGGAGAAGACGTTTCAGACCCTGGCGATGACGGCCCTGTCGCTGGTGGCCTGGATCGGGCTGTGCGAAGCGATCGGCTTTTTTGCGCACGGCCGCAACCTCGCCGGCTGGCCGGTCGAGGCGATGGTCGTTACGCTCAGTCCCCTGCGAGCCATCCTGACGACGGTCCAGCCGTCGCTGGCGGACAGCGGCGTGTTTTCCTACGCCGCTTTTGCGCTGGCGGCTGCCGCGGTCTTGAACCTGTGGGCCGTGCTCCGCGTGCGCGTGTGGAACCCGTCCCGCGAACTGCGGCTGGTCGCCCCCGAGCGCGACGAGGCGAAGAGCATTTGGGGCGCCGAGCCGGTTCAGGCCCCGCGGGCGGAGGTCGAGGAAACGGCCGAGGCGGCGCGGGCGGGGCACGTCGATGCGCGGGTCCGCAAGTCGGCTGCCCCGACGCGGGCCGTGTGGGACAATCCGATTCTGTGGCGCGAGGTCTGCACATGGGCCTACGGCCGCAAGGTCCTGATCATCCGGCTGGGCTATCTGCTGCTGTTCGCCATGGCTGCCGGCGGCCTGTATTATCTCTTGGGCTCCAGCTCCGCGGGCGGCCGCGCGGAAGCAGTCGTTCCTCCCGCCGCCTGGCCGCTGGCGTTCTTTTTTCTCGTCAGCCTCGTCCTAGTCAACGCCTTGGCGGTCACCTCGATCACCAACGAACGCGACGGTCAGGCTTTGGACCTGTTGCTGGTCAGCGACTTGTCGCCTCGCGAGTTCGTCTTCGGCAAACTGGGCGGCGTGTTCTGGGTCACCAAGGAAATGGTGCTGCTGCCCCTGCTGCTGGCCGTGTATCTCTGGTGGCGAGGAGGCCTGAGCGGCGAGAATCTGGCCTTGGTGATCGTCGCGGTGGCCGTGCTATACCTCTTCGTCAACATGCTGGGCATTCACTGCGGAATGAACTATGCCAATTCCCGCTCGGCCATCGGCGTGAGCCTGGGAGTCGTGTTCCTGCTGTTTTTGGGCGTGGTGGCCTGTGTGCTGATCATGATTTCGTTCAGCGGTTCCTTCCAGACCCAGTTGACGCCCTTCCTGGCCTTCATCCTGGGCGGCAGCCTCGGTCTGTACGTCACGCTCGGCTACCGCAACCCCTCGCCGGCCATTCAAGTTGCGTCGTTGCTGCTACCGTTTGCTACCTTCTACTCGATCACCAGCTACCTCCTGCAGCACTACCTGGCCGTATTCCTGGTGTCCACCTTGACGTACGGTTTCACGACGGCCGCGATGATGATCCCGGCCCTGTACGAGTTCGACATCGCCATGGGGCGATCCAAGACGCAGGGCGACGAGTGAGCGGAATTCGGCCCGTCGGATTCCGTCCCACGGGCGGGCGGTAATTTCACCGGGCGGGCCGCTGGAGCAGCCGCACAGCCCCGCGCACTGCTCCGGCCGCAGCGTTGCGGACCAGATCGCCGTCAGCGGCCCGTCTTGGACAGCGCGGCTTCGGGACCGGGACGCAACGGGCGGTAGATATAGTCCGGCCACAGGGGGCAGTTCAGGTCGGTCCAGGCTTTGATCGCCCGCCTTTCAGCTGCGTTCAGTTTGACGTCCGTGTGATGTTCGTCGGCCAGCACGGTCCACAGGCGGCTTTGCAGGGAGCCGAACGACAGCGGCTCGGCCTTGAAGTGCCTCATGCCGTAGGTAAAGTCGAAGTAGTGGACCCAGCCGCCGGCGATCAGCGTGCGGTACGAGGCGGGCACGCGGTCGGCATCGAGCGCGCCGCGGAGATCGGACGGCTTGGGCTGGCGGCCGTCGTGACAGCGCACGCAGTGCGCGTCCAGCACCGGCTGGACGACGCGCTGGTAATCGAAGGCTTGGGGTCCCCACGGCGGGGGCTCCATGCGCCGCGGCGACTGCAACAGGGCCGGGGTGATCTCCGGCGGCGGCGACGAATGCCGGTCCTCGTGGCACCCGATGCAACTCCGCTGTTCGCCGGGCTGCAGTTGCACGACGCTCCGCATCCGCTGCAATTCGTTGTACTCGCCGTCGAGCAACTGGAAGTAGAGCACCTTGCCGGCCGGAGCCAGGAAGTTCGCCGAACCGTCCTCGGCGATCGGCACCGTGCCGAGCGTTGCTTTGGCAACATAGCTGGGCCAGCCGCCCCCTTCCCGGACGCGATACAACCCCGGCTCGATCTCCGAGACCAGATTCGGCCAGTTGTGGTTGGTCCGCAAGTAGGCGGACGGCGCGTTCGGCGTGCGCGTGAGGAACCCCGGCGCCGGCCCGCGCACCAGGTGGATGGGCGTCGCATAGAAATCGGTGAACGGCGGGTGATCCGCACAGAACTGACCGCAGGGCAGCGATTCCAGAACCGCAGGCAATTCCTCGGAGACCTGCAGGAATTTCGCCTGCCCGCGGGCCACGGCCGAGCCCAATCCCTCGTACACGTTCTGGACGACGAATTGGCCCAGGTTCTGTTCGGCCAGCTGCGCATTGACTTCGCTCGACAGCATTGGCGGGCGCGGCCGCACGCACAGCGGCGTGGGATGCTTGCTGCTGATCTCCGGGTCCGCGTACAGCAACTCCCGATTGCCATAGCGGTCGATGACGTACAGCGCCCAATCGTGCTGATTGTCGGGGTTGTGGCTCACCAGAAAATGATCGGGGGAGATCGGGTACGGATCGCGGAAGGTGTTGTGGTGCGAGCGGCTCATCTGGTACTGGGGCCGCGTGTCGGGCGTAATGTTGGTGATCGCCGCGGTATCGAACGGGCTTCGGCTGCGGTCGAGCAGCGCGATCGGTCCCTTGTGGTCGCCGTGTGACATCAGCGTGCAGACGATTTCGTGGGTGCCGGGGATTTCGTGAGCCTGGCTGTAGCAGTTGGGCGTGTTGTTGCCGAAGACCAGCTCGGGGTGCGTGCCGTCGGGGCGGATGGACCAGAGCGTGTGGCCAAAGTCGGCTCCCTTGTCCAGGTACTCGGAGCGGGTCCACAGGATCCGCCCACTCTGCATCACCGAAGGCTTCCACTCGCTCAGGTTGGCGTGGGACAACCGCCGGATGTCCGTGCCGTCGGGGCCCATGCGGTACAGCACGTACGCCTGGGGCCGCCAGCACAAAAAGCGGACTTTGCACCGCGTACTGTGGAACGCCACGCCGCCGTCGGGCAAGCACACGGCGTCGAAATCGTGAAACGGCCCGTCGGTCAGCTGGCGCAATCCGGAACCGTCGGCCTCCATCGCGTACAGGTGCCAGTACGAGGCCCAACCCTCCACCTGCGGCTTGTCGGGCCGATAAGCGAAGTAGACGGTCCGGGCGTCGTAATCCGACACCGGCTCGCGCACGATGCCTTCGCTGCCGTCGAACAGTTGCCGGATGCGGGCCTGGTCCGGCCGGAAGCAGCCCTGTCCGTCGCGGGGAATCTCCAGCACATACACGCCGCCGCCCGGTTCAAGAATCCCGTCCAAGTGTTCGCTGTAGTTGTGCGATTCCAGGAACGGATGCCGCTTGGCAAACAAGATCCGCTCGATTTGCGCCAGGGCCGGATCGCGCAAAAAGAGCTGCCGCTTGGCCAGCCGCGCCGCCAGGTACAGCGACTCGGATTCCGGCGACTCGACCGCCTGCCGCCGCAAGTCGGCCGCCTGCGCGCGTTCCGCGGCGACGTCCAATCCCTGCCGATCGAGTCGCGCGATCAGCTCCTCGTACAACACCAACACGCGTTCCAGCGGCGCCAGCCGCGCGATCCGGCTCCAATACGGCGGGCCGCCGGGCACCGCGGTCCGCTCGACCAGCAGCGGCGACAGATGATCGTCCGCCGGAATGCTGCTCCACGTCGCCCGCTCGCGCAAAAAAGCGTACTGCAGGAATCCGTCCCAGGTCTGCTCGGGCAAGCGATCGACTTGGAAGCACGGCAGGCGGCGGGCCCGGTTCTTTCCCGTCCGCTCCCGTTTGGCGACCGACTGCCATTGCCGGCCGTCTATCGAGACGAGCACTTCGAAAACCTCCGGGATGCGGTCGCGGTACTTGCCGTTGCGGTCGCGAGTGATCATGATCCCGGCCACCGTGGCCGGCTTGGGCAATTCGATCTGCGCCCACGCCTGGCCGCTGGTCGCCGCAATCCAGCTGTAGTCGTTTCCGTAGCGTCCGTCGTTCAGGTGCGGGACCTGGTGGATCGCGTAACCGGAAAGCAACGAAGACGCGCTGGCCACGGCGCCGCGCTCGGCCAGGGCCAGATTGTCTTTCCCTGCGGGTCCGAAGATTTCGAGTTCATCGATGCAGGGCTGCGTGCGGCCGCTGGTTTCGTGAATCGCCACGCGCACAAAGCGGGCTTGCTGGGGCGGGAAATCAATCGCTTCCGGCGGCTTGACCGTCCGCGTGGAAAGCCGAGCCAGCGCCTCCCGGAACTCGTCAGCCACCAGCCGCGACTCGGCTCCCTCGACCCGCATCGCAGGCAATCCCACGGTCACCAGCAGACAGGCGTAACCGAACCTTACCAGGCATCGTTGCATTTGGATTTCTCCCAGCGTCTGGCGTGCGGCGCGGATTCCCGCACCGCGAGGAGGCCAAGTACTCTGATGCTCAGCGTAACCGAGCGGGCTGCAAAACGGAAAGCCGATTTTGCGTTTTTTGGGGGGACTTTTCCAGCACTCCTGCTCCCCCCCGGCCCGGAATGCCACGTCATTTGGGGGCAGAATAAATAGTTGCGGTCTTGCCAGGCTGTGCGATAATACAGGTTCCAAGAACGACCAATCGCTGCGGCCCGCGGTCTCCAGTCGACGACCGTTCCATGATGCTCCGACCCCTCCGATGCCTGTTTCTGACGGTGCTCAGCGGCCTCTGGCTTTGCCTGAGCGGGTCCGGTGATGCGCAAGATTCCGTTTCTGCCGCCCCTGCCGGAGGGCAGGTGGTCGTGCAGACGGAAGGCGGGCCGCCGAAAGTCGTCAAATTCGAGGGCCCTCTGCCGCCGGGCGTGACGCCAGAGATGCTGGGCCGAAAACCCGAGGAGAAGAAGCCCGAGGACAGCAAGGAAGGCAAGCCGGAAGAAAAAAAAGAAGAAAAAAAGGAAGAGAAGAAAGACGAAAAGGCGGGGCCGGTGAAGCGGCCGACGACGCCCCCGGCGGAGCCGGACCCGACGGAATTGGAGATCCGTCCGGACGCCAGCGGCAAGGTGCGGTTCAACTTCCGCGGGCAGGCCTGGCCGGACGTCCTGGACTGGCTGGCCAGCGTCTCCGGAATGAGCCTCGACTGGCAGGAATTGCCCGGCGATTACCTCAACCTGATCACGCAACACGGCTATACCGTCGAGGAAGCCCGCGATCTGATCAACCGCCATCTGCTGGCGCGCGGTTATACCCTGCTGGTGGTCGACGAGGTCCTGACGGTCGCAAAGACAGACAGCATCAACGCCGCCTTGGTGCCGCGCGTGGAGCCGGATCAGCTGGCCGGACTCAGGCCGCACGAATACGTCAAGGTCTCGTTCCCGCTGGAGTGGCTGATCGCCGAAACGGCCGTGGAAGAACTCAAGCCCATGCTCAGCCCCAACGGCAAGCTGACCGCGCTGAAGACCACCAATCGCTTGGAGGCCTTGGATGCCGCCGCCAACTTGCGCGAGTTATACGCGGTGTTGACTCGCGAACAATCCACCACCAGCCAGGAACGGCTCGTGCGGGAATTCGTCTTGCAGTACGCCCGCGCGACGGACGTCGAGCAACAACTCAAGGGCCTGCTGGGCGCCGCCTCCAAGCCGGGAGGAGCGTCCGTGCCGACGTCGCCGCAGCAGATGGAGATGATGCGGCAACAACAGCAACAGATGATGATGCAGATGCAGCAGCAGCAACAGCAGCAGTCCGGCGGCCGGCCGCCCCCGCCGGGCATCAAGCGGCAAGAGGAGGTGAACCTGGTCGTCAACGCGCGGCGCAATAGCATTCTGGCCAACGCGCCGCCCGACAAGATGGCGATGATCGCCAAGGCCATCGAGGTCATCGACGTGCCGCTGGACCGCGAACAGTCGTTGCTGTTGAACGTCAATCGCATGCAGGTCTATCGCCTGGCCGCCATCGACCCGGATTCGTTGATCAAGGTGCTGCAGGACAGCGGCGACCTGGATCCCACCACGCGGCTGGAGGCCGACCGGAAGAACAAGGCAATCATCGCCTACGCGCCGCTGACGGATCACGTGACCATTCGTACGCTGGTCGGCAAGCTCGACGGCAGCGGCCGGCAATTCGAGGTCATCCGGTTGCGGCGTCTGGAGGCTGATTACGTCGCCGGCACGATCACGTTCATGATGGGACAGGAGGAAAAGAAGAGCGAACGGCCGCGATACTTCGGCTTCTGGGACGATCGCCGCCGCTCGTCGGAGGACGAGAGCCAGGACAAGTTCCGCGTGGATGCGGATGTCGAAAGCAATCGGCTGCTGTTGTGGGCCAACGACGTCGAGATGGAAGAAATCCGCAACTTGCTGGTCAAGCTGGGGGAAATCCCGGCCGATGGCGGGAGCCCGGACCGCGTTCGCGTGCTGGACGTGGAAACGGGCGAAGGCACTCCCCAACTGCTGGAACAGATTCGTCGAGCCTGGCCTGCGCTGGCGCCTAACCCGCTCGTCCTGCCGCCCGCCGGCGTACAGCCGACACCGACGGGTCTGGACACTCAGCCCCGCGACCCGCACGTCCCCCGCGAGGAAGGAAAATCGGAGCATAATCCGAAGGCGGTAAAGCCTCAGCCCGCGCTCGGGGCACCTCAACCCGAAACGGACCGCAGGACGACCGAGGCGAACGCACGCCCCAGGCCGGCCGGAACGGTGCCCGTCAGGTTTGCGCAGCTGAGGCCCGCCGAGACCGCCGCGGAACCGCCGGCCACGCCTCCCGCGCCGCCGCAGACGCCGGCCGCTCAACCCGCCGCCGGAAACGCTTCGCCCGAAGCGACTCCCGAACGGCCGCCGGTGCAACTCTCGCTCGGTCCCGACGGCCGAATTGTCATTTCGTCGCAGGACACCGCGGCGCTCGATCTACTCGAAGAACTGCTCGCCCAAATCGCGCCGCCGCGCAGCGACTTCCGGGTCTTTTCGCTGAAATACGCCTCGTCCCTGTGGGTCAAGATGAACTTGCAGGATTACTTCAAGGAGGAGCCCGAAGACAAGAGCCGGCGGCGAAGCTATTTCTTTTATGACTTCCCGCCGCCAGAGGAGAAGACGAAGAGCTATCGGCTGTCCCAGCGCAAACCGCTCAGATTCATCGACGATCTGGACACGAACACGGTCCTGGTCGTGGGCGCCAGCGCGGAACAACTGAAGACCATCGAGGAATTGATCCGGCTCTGGGACACGCCGCCTCCGAACGATACAGAATCAGCCCGTATGACCGCCGTGTTTTCCATCCGCTACTCGAAGGCCGAAAACGTGGCCGAAACGATCAAAGAGGTCTACCTGGATCTGCTCAGTTCCAACGACCGCGCCCTGCAACGTGGCCGCGATGATCGGCGTCCCTCTAACCAAACGACCTACATCTTCGGGGAATCGGGCGACAACGAACCCGATCGCCGCGCGGAGGTCGCCTTCAAGGGCAAGCTGTCCATCGGCGTCGATCCCGTCACCAACACCTTGCTGGTTTCCACCGCGGGACAAACGCTGATGGATAACGTCAGCAAAATGGTCCAGGCACTGGACGAGGCGGCCAAGCCGGTCTTTGACGTCCAGACGATCACACTCCGCGGCAATCTGAACGCCGAACGCGTCCGCAAGGTGCTCGTGGAAATGCTGGGCGAGAAAGCCATCCAGGCTGGCCAACCCGGCGGCCCCAACCAGCCGCCCACTGGACCGCAACCGGGCCAGTCCGGCAGGCCGCAATCCAGCCGCAGCCGCGGCCGCTGAACGGGGAAGCGGTGCTCGGTGAGCGGTGAGGGCTGATCCGTCAGCGGTGTGGCGGCGGCGGGAGGGCGCACTTCGGGGCGAGGACTCCAAGCTTGTCCGACAGCCGAAGCTTTCGCATCCGGTGGGCTCACGGTTGCGGCGCGGCCCCGGCCGGGGGGCGCGGCACGCCGCGATACGAACCGAAATGGGCGGCGGGGATCGCCTCCAGGCGTTCCGCCGAACCGGGCAGTCGCCAGCCGAGCCGCAACGAGCCGCCGGCGTCGCCCTTGTAGAAATGCAGGATCTCGAAATAGCAGGGCCGGTTGGCGTCCAGCGGAATCCGGGGCGAAGTTGCAGCCTGGTCAGGCTGGTTCGCGACAAGCTCTTGCAGCGTGTCCTCCAGAGGGCCGGAACGCTGCAGGTACAAGACCGCTCGCCCGCTGCCATGCAACAGGAACGTATAGTCGCCGCCGGCCGGCGGGAACAGAAATCCTCGGATCCGGTCCAGCCGATCCCCGGCGCCGACCGGCGCCAGATAGGACAGTCCGCCCTCGATGACATTCGTCGCGTCCGGTTGGTTTCGCAGCAGGTTTTCCACGTCACGCCGTGAACTCGCGGGCGCCACGTCGTACCAGGTTTCGCAAACCAGTGCCCCGTTCGCCGTCCGGGGCCGCATGGAAGGCGGCACGAAGGAGCCTTCCCAGACGGCCTTGACGTCGCTGTTTCCAAGCCGGTAGTTGAACACGCGAACCTCGTCCAACACGCCCGCCCAGCCCGTGATCACCGTGCGATTCCAGGCGGCAGACGCCGGATCGGCAAACTGCTGACAACCCCGGCGCTCGCCGTTCAAGTAGTAATGGACTTGCCGGAATCGCGCCGCATAGACGAAGCCCAGATGCACCCAGGCGCCGACGTGGGACGACAAATCGATGCCACGGAATCCGCCGGTGGCCGGGTCGGTATCCGGCCCCTCCAGCGGCTTGCGGCCGCCGATCTCGACGCGCGGAAAACCGCCTTGCACGAAGACCGCCGTCGTCTCGCCGTTCAGCAGCGGTTCGCCGCCGGTCGGCAGACTGGCGAGCTTGAGCCACAGCGTGATGGAAAACTCGCTGGCGTTGTTCAACAGTGGATCGGCGGCATCGAAGCGGACCCCCGGGGCAAGCTCCAGCGCGGTGCCCACGCGCCCTTCGACATAATTGGGGTCTCCGCTGGAACTGAAGGCAATCCCGTCATGCCGCGCCCCCGAACTGTCGCTGCCATCTCCATTAAAGAGCCACGCCGCGACCATCCGCCCAAAACCACTGCTAAAACCATTGGCCGCCGCCTCCTGAATCTCGGCATCCGCAGGCGGAGTCGGACCTGGTGTCGCAGGGGCCTCCGGCTCCGGCTTCGGCGCGTCGCCAGCCGGCGGCATCTCCGGCAGCGGTTTCGTCTCGGGCACCAAAGTCGGCAGCGGCTTCGTCTCCGGCACCAGGGGCGGCAGCGAAGCGGCGGCACCGGTGGCGCTGTCGGCGGGGGGCTTCACCAGTTCTCGGCGCCAGCGGGGACGGTACTCGCGGCGCATGCCTCTGACCAGCGTGATTCTGTCGAATACCTCCTCAAAACCGGCGCGGCGCAGGATGATGTGGTGCCGGCCGGGTTCGACGTTCATCTCCGCCGACGGGGGCAAAGGCTGCGCTTGATCGTCGACATAGAACGCCGTGATTTCTCGACGCTCTTCGTTCGTCAGCACGAGCGTGAGCACCGGCAGCGCCGACGGCATGTGGGCTTCGCTACTGCCTCGAGGCGTTTCCGCCACGTTGTCGTCGAGCGGCACTTGCCGAAGCAGCATGAAGGCCACGACGGCAGCGGCGACAACAGCCGCTACGGCGGTCGCGGCGACGTACCACGCCTTGGGGGACGAACGCCGGGTCCCCAGCGGCCGATCCGGTTCCTCGGCCGACGGGGCCTCCCGGTCGGAATCGCCTTCTTCGCGGCCGGCATGGGCCGTGGAGGCAGACGCGGCACGCAGCTTCAGCGACGGCGGCTTCACGCGGGTGTCCAGCCGTGGCGCGGCGGAGGCAATGTCGATTTGCGGCAGCACGCCAAAGGCGGGCGGTTCGGCGAGAGGCGGAAAAGAGAACGGGGACGGCGGCGGCTGCGTGGCCGTGCTCTCTTCCTCCGCCTGCAACTTGGCCTTCAACTCGCGATCGTAGGCGGCCTTCTTCTCTGCGTTCAGCAGGCAGAGCCGTGCGCGGGAGATTTCGTTGAGCAGTTTTTGAGAGTAGGCGGCGTCGTCCCCCGCGGCGAGTTCCTTCAAGTAGCCCATCAGCCGATTGGCGGCCGCGTCGATGACGTCCCGATCCGTTTCGAAAAGTTCGATCCCCAACAGCCGATAGTGGTGCGGCGGTTGATCCTTAGGCGGAATTCCCAGCCATTTGTAGTAGGGGTCGAACTTGTCGGCCATGCGTCGTGACAACCCTTTAGAATTCGAGATCGGAAAAGACTTCCGAATCCGATTCTTCGTCCTCGAAAACGTGCGGCCCCTCGATTTCCAGGTTCTCCTGAGTCGCGGCACTCGCTGTCGGGGCGCCCAGAACGAAGCTGGGCGCGGCGGCGGCGGGCGGCGTGCCCGGGCCGGGAAGGGGCGGCGTCGGCTGGCCCAGCAGCAACCGGCCGGCGGCCAGTCGCTGCTCCCACTCCTGCAGCGATTCTTCGCTCATTCCGGACGCGCGTTCGATCGTCACGGACGATTCGAGCCCCGTGTCCGGCAGGGCGGCCTTGACGCTCAGACGCCCGTTGGCCGCATAAAAGAACTGGACGATCACCGGGGTCTTGGCGGGCAGTTTCGAGGGCAGGTTGGAGACCAGGCACTTGCCGATCGGCGTCGCATTCTTGCCGCTGTCGTCGCCGCCCTCGACCACGTGGACTGCGACGCTGCGCTGGTTCCCTCGATGCGTCACGAACGTGCTCTTGCTCCGCGCCGGCAGTCGCGTGTTGCGCGGAATCATGATCCTCCGCCGCTTCATGCCGGTCGCCTTTTCGATGCCCAGAACGCCCAAATCGTGCGAGTTGACGTTTTTGACGACCAGGCTGCGGTCGGCGGCCTGGCTGCCCTGCCGCAGGAAACCGGCGTACAACGCGGCACCGTGCGCCACCGCCTCGTCGGGAGACATCGAACGGTCCACGCCCTGGGCGGAAATCTGCTCCAGCGTTTGCTGCACCATCGGCATCCGCGTGGAGCCGCCGATCAGCAAAATGCGGGTCACGTCGCTGAACTGCCACCGCGCCGCCCGCAACAATCGCTCGACCGTAAACACCGTGCGCTGCAGCAGATCGCTGGTCAGCGCCTCGAATTCCTCGCGGGTGAGCGTCACGTGGACTCGTTTTCCCTGGTAGTTGAAGCGGACGGTGACACTGGTCCTCGTGCTCAAAGCGCGTTTGGCGTCTTCGGCTTCCTTGAGCAGCATCTGCAGCGTGACCTGGTCCTGCCGCGGGTCGATCCCGTGCTGCTCCACAAAGTGGTCGGCCACCAGGTCGACGATCCGCCGATCCCAGTCGATGCCGCCCAGTTGGACGTCGCCGTCGGTGGCCACGGCGGTGTACTGGCAGCCCTCCAACTGCATCAAGGTCACGTCGAACGTCCCGCCGCCGAGGTCGTAAACCAGGATCTTCTCCGGCTTCTTCGCTTCGCCGGAATTGGAGACGAACCCGGCTCGCACCCCGTAGGCGATGGCGGCCGCGGTGGGCTCGTTGATGATGTCCAGGACCTTCAGCCCCGCCAGTCGCCCCGCGTCCATCGTCGCCTTGCGGCGCGGCTCGTTGAAAAACGCGGGGACCGTAATCACCGCTTCCTGCACCCCTCCCAACTTCGTCTCCGCGTCGGACCGCAACTTCTGCAGAATCGCGGCTTGCACGACTTCGGGAGGCAACCGCAGGCCGCGAATGGGCTTGTCACACGTGGGCTTCCCCATTTCACGCTTCACGTGCTGCAGGATCGACTCGGGCTCGTAGACGGCAGCCTTCAGAGCCTCCTTTCCGACCACCACTTGGTCCTGTTCGAAATAGACCACGCTGGGAGTGCTCAAATCGCCCTCGGAGTTCAGAATCGTCTGCGGCGTGCCGTTGCGGTCCAAGCAGGCCACGACGGAAAACGTGGTGCCGAGGTCGATGCCGATCACAGTGTCCGGCCGGCTGCTCACCGTACATGCCCTCAAATCACAAGAAATCCATTTGCCAAGATGCTCCAAGAATAAGCATGGTACGTGCCGAACGGCTTACGTTGAAGGGGGGATGGACGCGGCGGGCCGTTGTCCCGGGATTCTCGATTCCCCCAATTCCCGAAACGAAAACGGGCCGGCCCGAACTTCGGACGGTCCCCCAAGCCGGGTTTCTGCCCCGGAAAGGGCGGCCACGCTGGCACTTACCCGCCAACTCCCATGGCGTCGCGGGCAAAGTCTTCCTCGAAGTCGTACGCGCAGAAGTACTTGGCCACGTGCTTCGACAAGACCTCGATGAATAACGAACGAAACCGGGCTTCGCTCATTTCTGTCGCATGCCTTGGTCCATTCTGGGGGAACGTGAAGTCTGGAATTGTTCGCCGGAAAGCCACCTTGCCGCCGTCCTCCATGTCGTACACCGTGACGGTCAGCGTGACGCGGCCCTGATATAAGGTCTGCCCCTCGTGCAACCGCAGGCCCCCCAAATCCAACCCGACCACCATGTCGGCGTTCACGCCCCGCCCGATCTCCCGATAGTCCATCTGGTTCCAGTCATTGCTGTCGATCCAGTCCGCGACCTCGTCCGGCGGGACCAAGTCGATCTTGTCCCCCTGCTCCCGCAACGCCGCTGCGACTCGACGCTCCAGCAGCGAACAGAAAGAATCCGGCCCGAACGAAGATGTATTCGAAACGCAGACCACCGCGATCCGTTTGTCTTTCAGCCCCTTGAATTCCGGATCGATCTTGTTCCCGCCGTGAAACCAATACAGCAACTGGGCGGTCAAGCCGACACAGCCGCCGCTGGTCGCCACAACCACGGCCAGCCCCAAGAACAAGGCGTTTTGCAACGAGCGGCGGTGAACGACGAACATGGGCACATCCCTGTGTCAAGTTGCCAGAAGGAAGCGGACACCCCAATCGATCAGTATGACGGCCACCCACAGCCATACGGCCGCGAAGACCAGTCGCGGGCCAATCGGCCGCCCCAGCCAGCGGCCGCGCCAGTCGGAGATCAACAACCACGGTGCAACCAACAGACTCGCCAACCCCAACAACGCGCCACCCGCATTGTCTCGGAACGCGGCCATGATCCGCCCCCGCACCAGATGCGCCCACGCGGTCGTCATCCCGCAGGACGGACAACGGCGTCCCGTCAATCGCTGAAAGGTGCAAGGCGGCAATCCCAACCGCTCGTGCGTCCCGAAGCCTCGCGCGTCGGGCTCCAACCTGCCAGCTACCGCCAGCAGCACCAGCAGTCCGGCGCCAAGGGCCGCCAGAACGGCTCGCTGGGCTCTGGAAAGCATCGTCGGATGGGATTGCAGTGGTTCTACGATTACCAAAAAACGGTCCGAAGAATAGCGGCGTCGGTACGCGCCCGCAAGACCGATTCGGCGATGCGGCCCAGGGCGGCTGGTACCAAACGGGAAACGGCCACGGAAAGTCGCTGTCTACGATGGCACGGTCGCGCGGAATGGGGTCAGGCTTACAGAATTCAATTTTGGCCGAGTCTGGTGCCAGCCACGTCGTACGACACTGCTCGGCCAAAATTGAATTCTGTAAGCCTGACCCCGGCGCCGAGACGGTGATTTCATAACAACGCGAATAAGCAGCCAATTTACCGTTTGCTGCTAGCAGCGCTCCGGCATCCATTCGACAATGCCCCGAAACACCCCGGATCACCGCCGAAACGAACGCTTCCGCCCGAAAGGCCGCGCAGCCGACCGGCCCCGTTGCTCCCAAAAGCCGGGCGGGATGATTGCGTCCAGCGGCTGTTTTCGAGAGAATGACGCCAATTCCATTCTCCATCGCTAAGGAGCCAACGGCTATGAAACATCGTGAATCATCCAGTCCGCAGTCCAGCGGTTCCGCAACGGCGGGACTGTCCCGTCGCTCGTTCCTGGGAGGCCTCTCGGCGGCGACGGCGTTCACCATTGTTCCTCGGCACGTTTTGGGCGGCGAGGGACACGTCGCGCCCAGCGACAAGACGACGCTGGCGGGCATCGGCGTCGGCGGACAGGGACTGCAGAACATCCAGGCCTTCCTGGAGTTCCCGGAGGTTCAAGTAGTCGCGGTCTGCGACGTCCATCGCGAAAGCGGCGGCTACCTCTCCTGGAACTGGACGCAGGGCAAAGAGCAGCGGACGGCGGGCCGCGAGCCGGCGCGGCGACTGGTCGAGGAACACTACGCCCAGGAAAAAAACGCCGGCAAGTATCAGGGCTGCCGGGCTTATAGCGACTTCCGGGAACTGCTAGCCAAGGAAGACGTCGACGCCGTGATGGTCGCGACGCCGGATCATACGCACGCAGTAATCACGATGGCGGCTTTGAAGAAGGGCAAACACGTGTACTGCGAGAAGCCGCTGACGTATTCGGTGTACGAGGCCCGGCAAGTCGCCGAGGCGGCGCGCAAGGCGGGGGTCGCCACGCAACTGGGCAACCAGGGCCAGGCGTCGGAAGAAGCCCGCCTGACTTGCGAATTCATCTGGGACGGCGCGATCGGCGGCGTCCACGAGGTGCAAGTCTGGAGCGGGCCTCGGTTCTGGGCCTGGCCCGCGTGGGACGGACGTCCGCCGGAAACGCCGCCGGTCCCGGACGGACTGGACTGGGATCTGTGGCTGGGCCCGGCGCCCGAACGGCCCTATCATCCCGCCTATCACCCCTGGGTCTGGCGCAACTGGTGGGATTTCGGCACAGGACTGCTGGGCGATCTGGGCTGCCACAAGCTGTCGACGGTGTTCAAGGCTCTCAAACTGGGCCATCCGACAAGCATCGAGGCGAGCAGCACCAAAATCAATCCGGAAACGTACCCGCTGGGCGTGATCGCCCGCTTCGAGTTCCCCGCCCGAGGCGACCTGCCGCCGGTGACACTCCATTGGCACGACGGCGGGCTCAAGCCGCCTTATCCCAAAGACCTGGAACCCAACCGCGGCATGGCCGACGTGACCTACCTGGGCGACAAGGGCACGCTGATGGGACACCGGATCATCCCGGAATCAAAGATGAAGGCTTACGGCAAGCCGCCCCAGCGACTGCCGCGTTCGGTCGGGCATTACAAAGAATGGGTGGACGCCTGCCGAGGCGGCCCCCCCGCCGGCGCGAATTTCGTGGACCATGCCGGCCTGCTGACCGAAGCCTGTATGCTGGGCAACGTCGCACTCCGCGCCGGCAAGAAACTGGCCTGGGACGGACCGAACCTGCGCGTCACCAACGACGAAGCCGCGAACAAGTTCCTGCATCGGGAATACCGCCCCGGCTGGACGCTGTAGAGAACTCCACAGTTCAGGGTTCGTCTGTGGGTTCCGAAGCAGAGCGGATGCCGTCGCAGACAAGACGGTCGCGAACACGTCCCGCTGGCCGACGGCCTTCGAGGTCCTGACGCCAAGAAAAAAACCCGGCCTCCAACCGAGGCCGGGTCCTGCTGGTCTGCACCGCCGCTGTGGCGTCGTTCTCCGCAAACACCTTGTCGGACAACGTCCTTCAACGGCGGAACTGGATGCGCGGTCGGCTAATCCTTCTTCGGCGCCTTTTTCGGCTCCTTCACCGGCTTTTTCGCCTTGGCCTTGGCCTTCGCGTACGCCTTCATCTCCTCGAGCGTAACGCCCTTGTCCTTGTTCGCATCCATCTCCGCAAACACCTTTTCGCGTTCCTTGATCGTCTCTTCCTTCGTCGCCCGGCCTTTGAACTCGTCAAAGCTCAACTTGCCGTCCCCGTCCTTGTCCATCCTCTTGAAGCGTTCCTCGGGCGAAACCTTCTTGACCTCGGGCTTCTTCTGCTCGCCTTGCTTCTTCTTGGCGTCTTCCGCGGCCCAGCTGGTACCGGCAACGCTTAAGACGAACACCGCAGCCAGCAACATCGTAAGCAGTCTCATCATGCGAAACTCCTTGTAGAGAAAACGAAACAACCCGGAAACACCAAATCGAAAACTACGTGTAACGATGCGCGGCCAGACACCTTTATTGCCGTCCTCGCGACAATCCAGACAAGGATCGCGGCGCACCGGCGGTCGTAGAACGTCACACAGAATTCGAAGCGTAAAGCTGCGTCAACATGGTAACACGCCACCCCGCGTCTGTGAAGCAAGGCAGCACCCTAATTTGACAGTTTTTGTTTCCGCCAAGGTCGCGCACCGGTGATCGGCGACGCGGACGGGGACGGGTGTCGTCGTCAGACGCTTTGCCTACCGCGCCCGCATCACTCGCCATAGCTCTTGCAGGCGGCGGACGCGGTCACGCGGCAGAACAGCCGTGGAATAGGCCGCGCAACAATACAGATCCGCGAGATTGCCGGCCTCCCGCCCCAAGGCCGCTTCGCAAGCAACCAGGCGTCCGGCAAACTCGTGCGGCGTTTGCTCCTGGCCCCGCTGGCAGCCGTGTTCGCGGCCCCAGGCCTCCAGGGCCTGGAAGCTGTAGGCAACCAAATCTCGCGGCGACCAACGCTGGGCGTCGCCCGTGGCAAAAGGGTCCGGGAAATCCGCAAACGGCCGCGGCGGCGCGATGGGAACCGCCACCGCTTCCTCGCCCGCTGGTTCAGCACGTTGGCCGCCGAACAAGTTCGCCCAGAAGTCCCGCATCGCCTGCCAGAAGTTCCGCAACGCCTCCAGCACTCGCTCGCGGTTTCGCCACAACAGGTAACTTACGATCGCGATGAAAATCAGGTTGTACAACCACTTGAGGCCGTGCGGAATCAAGCCCAGGACGCTGTTGAACATTTCTGACGGATTGGGCATCCAGGAAGACGGTTCGGACGGCGTTTCGCTGGGACTGACCTCGGTCTCGAAAGGGTTCTCCTCGGACGCGGACGGCGGCGCGTTGGCGCCGTCTGGCGAATCGGGGGGCTGGCTCTGGGCTGTCTGATTGGTCTGACCGGTCTGGCCCGTCTGACCGCTCTCCGGCGCGGCCGGTACTTGGCCGGATTGGGCTTGGCTTTGATTCACGTCGCTCGCCGCGCTCTGCTTCTGATCTTTGCCCCCGCTCGGACCATCGGACTTTTGCTTTCCGCCACCCTGCGAGCCAGACGACGATTGTCCAGACCTCCCCTCGCCAGCCGGCTGTCCGCCGGGTTGCTGTCCGCCGGATCCCTTTCCCTCCCCTTGGCTACCGCCGGGCGATGCACCGGCTCCGTGTTCATCGCCGCTTTGTTCCGGATCGCTACGGCCTTCCGATCGCTGGGCACCCGGACGGCCTTGTTGCTCCTTCTGGGCCGGCGCAGTCGCCGGAGCTTGTTGGTGCGGGTCCTTTGCTCCTTCCTTCCCCCACCCGTACCGCGAGGCTCTTTGATCGCTGGGCGAAGTGACCCGAAACGGCGCTTGGGTGATCGAGTACTCCGGACTTGGCCGAGGCAGGAGCCAGCACACAAACAGCAGTGCCACGATCATCACGCTGCCCACGCTCAACCAGACGCCCGCCATTTCCACCGGCATTTCCAACCGCCGCTGGCGCAAGTAGCGCCGCAGGCCGAGGAAGCTGGTCGTCATCAGCAGCCCCAAGCCGCTGGCCGTGTAGACGCACAGCAGCTTGAATGCATAGCGGCGCGCATCCACCTGCTCCGCCGGGATGAACCGCTGGCCGATCCCGAACAGCGGCAGCGCGGCCAGCGAGAAGTAAATCACCCACACGCCCGGCGCGTGCGGGCGTTTGCGGTGTTCGACAAACCGTTCCCACCAGGTCTTGGGCGAGGCAGGCGTGTCGCGCGACGTCGTGGCCTCCAAATCGCGTCCGGCGGCGGACGGGCCCGCGGCGGTCGAGTCCTTCGAGCCTTCCAGGCCCGCCGTCTGCAAGAGGCCCTCGCCAGAGGCATCCTTTCGCTCGTCAATCACCGTACAGTCCCACGTCAGCTTGTCCGCACACCACCAGATGACACCCAGCATGACGATATTGAACAGCGTCGAGGCAGCCGTGAATCTGCCCAAGACCAACAGCATCGCCAACGCCAGCGGAATCGCGTACATCATCGAGTACTCGCGCCCTTCCTCGATCGAGATGCGGGCGATCAGCACGGCGGCGAACACGAACAGGGCGAAGATGTACTCCATGCGTCCCTGAAAGCCGCCGTGGTAGAATACGGCGATCAGGAAATAGACGAAACTCCCGACCAGCGTCATGATCAGCGCCGGGCTGATGGCGATCACCATATAGTCGGTGAGCGTTTTCTGCAGACGGGCCATATCACGCGTTCAACTTCTGCAGCACGTAAGCCATGTTGTGAGCCAGATTCTTGATGGTCTGCAGGCCCTCCACGTCCTGGGCGGCCTCGCCCTTTTCGCGGCCGAAGGCGACATTCCAATACGTCGAGCCGGGAATGATCATTTCGTTGATCAGGAAGAAGTAGTTCAGCTGGGCGAAGGTGAAGTTCTGGCCCGCGCGGCGCGCCACGGCGATTGCGGCGCCCACTTTGCGCCGCAAGAACCGGCCGTTCCGCAGCGAGACCATGCCGACGCGATCCAGCAACGCCATCGTCTCCGGCGTGGCCGAGCCGAAGTACACGGGCGAGCCAATCAGGATGCCGTCGGCCTCCCTGAACCGCTCGATCATGCCCTCGAAATCCGGATCGCCCAGTGTACACATGGGCCGATCGACGTGGGAACAATCGCCGCAAGCCGTACAGGGCAGGATCTGACGTCCGGCCAACGACACGAATTCCGTCTCGAACCCTTCGGATTGCAGTTCCTTCAACGCCGTTTGAACCAGGAATTCTGTGTTCCCACCCTGACGCGGACTGCCAGAAATGCCTAAGACTCTCACGAACCAACTCCTTTCCACCTGAAGCCAATTCTACCAACTCGCCCCACGGCCGTCGACGCTCCAAGCCAGCTTGCCGACCGCCGCCCGCACCCCGTCCGAGATCCGCCGACCATCGCGGGAACTGCGATGAAAGACAAGCAACGATCCTCCTGAGCTTGAGCCTACGGTTTGAATTGGCGAAGGTCAGTCGACAGCGATCGCTGGCTGGCGGATTGTCGGGCCCCCCTTGCCACATCCCCTTCATCCTTCATCCTTCGTCCTTCTCTCGGTACCAGACGCGGACGATCTGGTGCCAGAAGCTGGGCGAATCGCCGCTGATGCCCAGCGAGCCGTCGGTCGAGCCGTCCTCGTAGCGGCTCCAGATGTTCGGCAGCACCACGGTCTCGATGTGCATCACGTCGATTCGCTCTTGCTCGATCCACGCGTTGGCCGCTGCGACGGCCTTGCGGAAGGTCTCGTATTCCCCCACCTTGAAGAACGCGGGGGCCGACAGCATCTTGGGGACGAAGTCGCGGAACTGGATCATGCCTGGCTTGCCTCTGTGCGGTACAGACCTTGTGTCTGAATGTACATCTCGACCGCCCGAGGCGTCTGGTAGCGGATGCTGCGTCCGGCGGCAACGGCCTGGCGGATGGCCGTGCTGCTGAAATCGACCAGCGGCATCTGTGCTTGGTGACGCCGGATTTCCTGCAGACGCGCGGCGGGAACCAGGCCCGCCAGCAAGCCAAAATCCGGTTCCGGCGTATCGCGGCGGCGGACCACCACGGGCACGGCCAACGAGCAAATCCGGGCCGCCTCGCGCCACGTGGGCAGATCGCGGAGCGAATCGGCGCCCATCAGAAAGAACAGTTCGTCCTGCGGCTGCTGGTCCCGCAGCGCCGTCAGCGTATCCACCGTGTACGTGACCCCGCCGCGCCGGATCTCTAACTCCGACACCGAAAACGCCTTGTGGCCGATGATTGCCAGACGCAGCATTTCGAGGCGTGTGACGGCCGGCGTCAAACGCCACTGCTGTTTGTGAGGCGGAATTGCCGCCGGCAGGAACAGCACGTGGTCCAAGCCGCATTGCTCGCGGCAAGTCTCCGCCAGCAGCAAATGCCCATAATGGACCGGATCGAATGTTCCGCCGAAGATCCCGACACGCATGGCTCGTCTGCCCGAAGTTCCGTTTGTGTGGTATGGTAGCACAATCGGCCCCGGTTGAATACGGAGCCGACGAGCGACAAGCAGCCAAAGTGAAACGGATTTCCAATCGTTTGGAACGGAGTGGATTCCGTTCTGTGAGATGGGCAAGCAACAACAATCCCTGTTTCAGACGGACGCCCCGGCCTGGGAAATCGACGACGCGGCGGAAACGTACGTCGCCACGGTCGTGTTTTCCGAGGCGCCCCACGGCCCCTACGATTACGCCGTGCCGGAGCGGCTGCGGGCGGTCGTCTCGCCGGGCCGCCGCGTCCGCGTGCCGCTGGGTCGCGGCGCCCGGACGATGCTCGGCTACTGCGTCAAACTGGAGCATCGCAGCTCAGGCGGCCGAGCGCTCAAGGACATGTGCGGGATCGTCGACGACCGTCCGCTGCTGACGCCGGGCATGTTGCGATTGACCGAATGGATGGCCGACTACTACCTCTGCCCCTGGGGCGTGGTGTTGGACGCCGTGGTGCCGGCGGGCGTCCGAGGTCAAGCGGGGACGCGCGGCGTGACCTTTCTCCGCGTGCCCACCCAGGTGGCCGCGAAACTGAGCCAACTGGAGCTGCCGCCCAAACAGCTGGAAGCCCTCAAGATCTTGGCCGGCTCGCCCCAGCCGCTCACTCCCCAGCAACTGGCGCGGGCCGCCCACTGTACGCTGGCGCCGATCGCCCGGCTGCGCGCCCTGAAGCTGGTCGCGGAGGAATCGAGGCGAGTTCACAAGGACGACCTGGAAGACAAGCCGCAGGCCCGCGAGGCGCGGCACAGCTTGAACGCCGACCAGCAACGGGCCCTGGACCGCATGCTGCAAGCCCTGAACTCGGGCCAGCACCAGACGCTGCTGATCCACGGCGTCACGGGCAGCGGCAAGACGGAGGTCTATATCCGGGCGATCGAAGAGATGACCGGGTTCGGACGGCAAGCGATCGTGCTGGTGCCGGAGATCAGCCTGACGCCGCAGACCTGCCAGCGGTTCCGCGCCCGCTTCGACCGCGTGGCCGTGCTGCACAGCCACCTGAGCGACGCTGAACGGCACTGGCATTGGCTGCGGATCGCCCGCGGCGAAGTCCAAGTGGTGGTGGGGGCCCGCAGCGCCGTGTTCGCGCCCGCGCCGCACCTGGGCATGATCGTGCTGGACGAGGAGCACGACGGCTCGTTCAAACAGGACACGGCCCCCCGCTATCACGCCCGCGACGTGGCCTTGTGGCGGGCCCGCGCTGAAAACGTGCCGCTGGTCCTGGGCTCCGCCACGCCGGCTCTGGACAGCTGGCAGCGGGCCCAGTCCGGCGAATTCGAACTGGTCGAGATGCCGCGCCGCGTGCTGGACCGGCCGCTGCCCGATGTGACGGTCGTCGATTTGAGGGTGGCCGCCAAGGGCTATCATCACGGCGGCGCGATCAGCCGCCGGTTGCAGCAGGCCATGTATCAGGCGCTGAAGGAAGACGGCCAAATCATTCTGCTGCTGAACCGCCGCGGCTACTCGACGAGCATCCAGTGCCCCAGCTGCGGGCACGTCGTCCGCTGTATCGATTGCGACATTGCGCTGACGCACCATCGCGAACGCAACCGGGCCATTTGCCACTACTGCGACTACTCGATCCCCGCCCCCAGCATCTGTCCCCAGTGCGGCTCGACCGGCATCCGCTATGCCGGACTGGGGACGCAGAAGCTGGAGCGGGAGGTTCAGGCTCGGTTCCCGCACGCCCCGTGCCTGAGGATGGATTCGGACAGCATGCAGCGGCCGGGCAGCCACGAACAGGCGCTGGCCCGCTTTCGCGCCGGCGAGATCAAGATCCTGTTGGGCACGCAGATGATCGCCAAGGGCCTGGATTTTCCCAACGTCACGCTGGTCGGCGTGATCAATGCGGACACGGCCCTGCACTTCCCGGATTTCCGGGCTGCGGAACGCACGTTTCAGCTGGTGACGCAGGTGGCCGGCCGCACGGGCCGGGGAGACAAAGGCGGATTGGTGCTGGTTCAGACGTTCAGCCCGGAACACTTTGCCATCCAGGCCGCCGCGCAGCACGATTTCGCCGCTTTTGCCCGGCAGGAATTGCCGGTTCGCGCCGAGTTCCATTATCCGCCCACCGCAGCCATGATCCGCGTGGTCGTCCGCGGCGCGGCGGAGATGGCGGCGGAGCACTTCGCCGAGTACGTGGTCGCCAAGTTGCGCGAAGCGGCCGCGACGGCCGGAGCCGAGGTCCGCATCCTGGGGCCGGCCCCCGCGCCGATCGCCAAGCTGCGCGGCATGTTCCGCTTCCACGCCCTGCTCCAGGACTCGGACCGAGACCGCCTGCGGACGGTGGTGCGCCACGCCACGGCCGAACTGAAACCGCCGGACGACGTCCAGTGGATTGTGGACGTCGACCCGCTGGATGTCCTGTGAGAGCGGCATGCGTAGGGTGGGCCAGAGCGGACCAACGGCATGGCGGCCTGCACGGCCCAACGTTGTCCAAGGCGGGAACGCAGTCGGAACCGGGCACGATCAGCGCCGGCCCACCGGAACGACGCCACCATCTTGCACGCGGCCGCATCGCGCCACGGATCGCCGGCAATTCTGTTCGATGCGGCCTCCCGCGGATGGATACTCGGTCCCGGTGGACCGGCGCTGCTGGGTTGCCGGTTTTGGATGCGTGCAAGATGGTGACCGTCAACCGGTTCCTGGCTTCGTGCAAAATGGTCCGCTTTGACCCACCCTACGTTTGTCCGCGGTCCAATAGTCCACTTTGCCACACGCGGAATTGGCCTACAATCAAACTGGTTCGGGACTCCTGCAGGGAAAGGGTTCGCCATGAGAAATCACTCTTCACCGGGGCGGCGGGCATTGATCGTGGGCATGTGCATCGCCATCGCTACGACGGCTGTGCGGGCAGCGGAGACCGACACGCTGCGGCTGGTACCGTATCCCAAGAGGGTCACGTTGGGCGACGGCACGTTTGATCTGCAACGGTCGCTGGTGCTGGAAAAACCTTCGGCCATCGGCGATACGGAGGTTGCCTTGATCGTCGGCGAGATGCAGCGGGCCGGGTTGCCGGCGCCGAAGGTGGCGCCGGTCGCGGTCGACGAGCTGTTGCTGCGGCTGACCGTTCAACCGACGGCTTCTTTGCCCGCGGCCCGATTTCGGGACGGCGCCGGGGCCGAAGATTACCAACTGCGCGTCGAGCGAGAAGCCGTCACGTGTTGCGGCCGGGGCCCGGCCGGACTGTTCTACGCCGCGCAGACCTTGTGCCAGCTGATCCGGGCCAACCGCGACGGCTCGAGACTGCCCTGCCTGATGATCGAAGACTGGCCGTCGCTCCGTTGGCGCTGCACGCAGGACGACATGACGCGGGGGCCCAGTTCCACGCTCGCGACACTTCAGCGCGGCGTCGAGATCGGGGCGTCGCTGAAGCTGAACATGTGGACCTACTACATGGAGTACCAGTTCGCGTTCGCCAAGCACCCCGACATCGGCCCGCCGGACGGTTCGCTGGAGCCGGCCGAGTTGAAGGCGTTGGTGTCCCAGGCCCAGAAACACCACACGGAGGTGCTCGGCAACCAGCAGTCGTTCGGGCATTTCGGCCACATTCTCCGCAAAGAGCCCTACGCGGCCCTAGGCGAGAACAGCGGCGTGCTCAGCCCGGTCAAGGAAGGGACATATCAGCTGTTGGACGACATGTATTCGGAGGTCTGTCCGCTGTTGCCGTTCGAGATGTTCAATGTCTGTTGCGACGAGACGTATGGGCTGGGCGAAGGGCCGTCGAAAGAGTTGGCCAAGCAGATCGGCACCGGCGGCGTGTACGTCCAGCACATCCGCCGCGTCCACGACTTGCTCCAGACGAAGTACAAGAAACGGATGATGATGTGGGGCGACATCATCCTGCAGCACCCGGACAAGCTGGACCAGATCCCCAAAGACACGGTGATGCTCACCTGGGGCTACGGTCCGCGCGAGAGTTTCGAGGACCAGATCCTGCCGTTCAAAAACTCAGGCTACGAGTTCTTCGTCTGTCCGGGGATCAGCAACTGGAGCCGGATTCTGCCCGACTTTGCGGTGGCGACCACGAACATCCGCAACTTCGTCCGCGACGGCGTCAAGCTGGGCGCGATCGGGATGCTGAACACGGACTGGGAAGACGACGGCGAGGCCCTGCAGGGTTACCGTTGGCACGGCCACGCCTGGGGAGCCGAGTGCGCGTGGAACGCCTCGGCCACGACGCCGGAGGACTTCAACCGGCGGATCGGTGCGGTGTTGTTTGGCGAGCCCGGCGACCGTTTCGGCCAGGCGATCGAATTGCTGGCCCAGACGCACAAGTTGCCGGGGATGCAGGGCATGCAGAACCGGCGGTTCTGGGAACCGGACTTCCAGCCCAACCGCAGTCCGGCCGCAATCGAGAAATCGGCGGCGCGGCTACTGGAATTCGTCCGGCCGGCGATCGAGCACCTGGAAGCCTGCCGCAAGGAAGCCACCGTCAACGCCGATTTCTTGGACGCGTTTCTGCAGGGCGCCCGGCGGATGGAGTTGATCGGCACGCGAATGCTGGACGGATTCAAGGCGGCGCAGCGGTACACCCAGGTGTGCGACCACGCGCCACGCGCCACGCTGTTGATGTTGGACGAAATCGAAAAACTGGTCCGCACCAATCGCGACGCCCACGAAGCGTTGGGACGCGAGTTTGAACGGCTGTGGCGAGCCGATTGTAAACCGTACGCGCTGGACAAGACGATGCAGCGTTACGCGGCCACGGTCCAGTGGTACGACGGCGTGCTGGCCCAGTTGGCCACCGCCCGGCAGGCGGCGGAGGAAGGCAAACCGCTGCCGCCGCCGGAGCAAGTAGGACTCGCGCTGCCGGACCGGTTCACGCGACGCTACCGGCCGCATCGCACGGAACCGGCGTCGCTGGACGCCACCGCACCCTGGGCCGACGCGCAGGCCACGCACCGGCTGGGGCTGGTCGTGAAGGCAGGGGCGGCTTCGCGAGCCGAACTGCCGTTGCAGCTGGATGTCGTGTTGCCGGCCGAAGTCGCCAGCCGCTCGGTACGTGCATTCTGTACGGTTGGAGGCGGCAAGCCGGACGAAATCCTTGCCCAGTTGGACCCGTCGGAGAATCAGGGCAAGACGCGGCTGACGCTGTTGATTCCCGGCCCGATCGCGGCACGCGGCGAAGCGCGCGTCGAAGTGTATCTGGGACTTCCCCAGCCGCCGGCGCCGTTGCCCACCGCGGTCCGTACCCGCGATGCCGACGACGACGCGCGGTGGATCGAAAACGACAAACTGCGTTTGCTGCTGGGACCAGAAGGCGCTCACCTGTACCGCTGGGAAGTGAAATCACTTGCCAACTGCGACTTGACGCAGCCCGGCCAGGGTGGCTGGTCCGGGTTCGCCGACGCCGGCTTTACCGGCCGAAGCTTGCCCAACAGGCTGGTCTGCACGCGGCGCGGGCCGGCGTTGGTCCAGTACCGCTGCACCGATGAGGCGGGCTTGGAAAAGACCTTCAACTGCTTCGGCGGCACGTCGTGGGTAGAAGTGGTCCTGAACGAGCCGGTGACGTACTACTGGGAGTTCGACAACCCGGCCAACTTCGCCGCCGACGGACCGACGCCGGGCGAGTATTTGTTCTCCAACGGCCGCACCGGCCCGGTCGGCAAACAGGCCGACGGCGTCTCCGCCCAGGTGAAAGCGGCCGGCACCCAATGGGTCGTGAAGTTCAACCGCGAGGGACTGACGCTCGGCCTGGTCGCCCCCGAAGCGCCGGCCAGCTTCGTCGTCGCCCCCGGCGCCGGCGCCGGCGGAGTGGGCATCGAATCCTCACCGCCCGTCAGCCATTTCGTGACCTACGGCGGACCGTCCACCGAACCGCCCAAACAACTGATGGAACGTCTGCGGCAAACGCTTGCCTTCCGCGACCAGCCGGAGACCGTGCTGTATGCGTTGGAAACGAAGTGAGCATCGTTGAAAAAACACGTGAGCGGCAAGGCGCTAGCCGCCGGTACCGGATCGGCCCCAACACGGCTGGCGCGTTGCCGCGCACGTGGTCCGCACGCGAGGTGACGACGTTTGCCGGTCCGGCCGCACAGGAGATCCAAACATGACGCACGATCACCGTCGCTTCCAGCGCCGAGCCCTGCTGGCCGCTTCCGCTGCCGGAGCGGCCGGTTGGCTGGCCACCACCGGCGGTGTGCAAGCGTCCGAGGCAGTCTCCGGTTCACCGTCCGTGGAGTCCGAGTCCGCCGTCGTCCGTTGGTCCCGGCAGGTCCCGATCCGCTACGAGGCCGACGTGGCGGTAATCGGCGGCGGCATCGCCGGGGTTTCGGCGGCCTGTGCGGCGGCCCGGTCCGGCGCGCGGGTCGTCCTGGTCGAACGGTTCGCCGTCACCGGCGGCGATCTCACTACCGGCGGCGTGGCCAACTTTTGCGGCGACACGAAAGGCCAGGGCGAAGTGTTCGATGCGATCGTCGCGGACCTGGAAAAGTTCGACGCCGTCGCCCCGTACAAAGCGGCCTATCCCGAGCAGAGCACGCGGGTCTTCGAGCACCACGTCCTGGCTTTCGTACTCCAGGAGTTGCTGTTGCGGCGCGGGGTGAAACTGTTGCTGCACACGCAATTCGTCGATGCGTGCGCGAACGACGCGGGACGGATCACGGCCTGTATCGTGTGCGGCAAGTCCGGACCCGAGGCGCTGCAGGCCCGGCAGTTCATCGACTGTACGGGCGAGGCGGATGTGGCTCGCCGCGCCGGCTTTGCGGTCACCCAAGGCCGCCCGGAGGACGGGCTGCAACTGCCGATGTCGATCCATTGCTTCGTGCGCCACGTCGAGCCACGGGACGCGGGACCGCCGCTTCCCGACGGCTGGCTCCAGCCGATCCAGGACCGCCAAGCGCTGCCGATGACCAGCGTCTGGCCCAACGGTCCGCGCGGCAATTCGCTGAAGATCAAGATCCCCAAGTTCGACGCCACCGATACGCAATCCCTGACCGCCGCCGAAATCCAGGGGCGGCGGCGGGCGCTGGAAGTGCTGCACTACTATCTGCAAGTGGAACATAAACCCTGGCGGTACGATGGCTGCTCGCCCCAGATCGGCATCCGCGAAGGAGCCCGCGTCGTGGGCGATTACGTGCTGACCGTCGACGACCTGCGCGCGGGCCGAGCCTTCGAGGACGGCATCGCCCGCGGCCTGTTCTACCTGGACGGCCACAAACCGGACGACGAGAAGCGGACGTACATCCTGCCGACCGACCAGCGGAAAGTCCCGCCGTATCAGATCCCGTTGCGGAGCCTGCTCGTGCGCGACGGCGCCAACCTGCTGGCGGCGGGACGCTGCTTCTCCGCCGATCAACTGGCATTGTCCTCGGCCCGCGTCAGCACCACCTGCTCGATGATGGGCCAAGCGGCCGGCATCGCCGCGGCGCTGGCGGCCGGCAAGCACGGTGATCCTCGCCGCATCGACGCGGCCGACGTCCGCCGGATCTTGGTCGAACGCGGGGCACGACTGGAATTGTGAGGCCGAGTTCAGGAGCAGCAGTCGGGTTTGCCTCCGCGCCGGAGAGGACGGCGTCGCGGGCGGAACGCCGTCGCCGTTGGCACCGGGTGGAACGGCGCCTGTTCCGCATCGGTCCTTAGGGTCGTGTCAGGCTCATGACATCTCGCCGCGGGGCGGTCCAGAGTCTGGCGACGGCAGCTTGGACCAAGCCCAGGGCAGCCCGGTAGTCGGGATCAGACGCATCGCAGTAAGCGGACGGCTGACACCGGCCGCCGCCGCCCGCCGCCTGGGACAAGGGAGCGGCGAGGAACAGGCTCCGTTCGGGACGGTGGATGTCGATCCAATCGGTCCGCGTGACGTCGGCCTGCTGGTGGCAGGCCGCGCAACGCCGCTGGTGGATCGCGGTCAAGCTGTTGAGCAACTCCGGGTCGCCGGGCAGGTTGTACGCGGGGCGAGCGGTGCGTTTGTTGACGAACCGGTCATGATACGGGGCGTTGGCGTCGATCCACATCGCCAGCCGCAGACGCTCCTCGGCGTCCAGTTGGACTTCATTCGCATGGTTCGGGTCGGCCAGCGAAGTGAGAAGTCTGCTCTGGTGGGAACCGTAAGCCAGTGGCGGGGTGATGCTGGCGTCCTGGGCGCGGGCGGCGGACAACGAGACCAGTTTCTTTTCCAGGATTGTTTCAAAGGCCCGGTTGTGTCCGTAGTCGGCCACCTCGGCGTCGTGCGAGATGAGCCCGCCGCCGAGGTCGATCCCGCCCGCGGGATTCAGGCCGCGGTGGCAGCGCACGCAATGCCGGTCCAAAACCGGCTGGACGTCCCGCAGGAAACTGATCGGCCGGTCGCCCCACGGCGGCGGCACGGGTTCGCTGGGCTCGCGAGCCAGCGCCAACGTGTCCCACGAGGATTTCTCCAACGGGGCCTGGCCGCGTGTCTCGTGACAGCCCACGCAAGCCCGCCCCTCGCCGCGCTGGAAGCTGATAAAACTCCGCATCCGCCGCAATTCCATCCGGTTTTCGTCCAGCAATTGGAAGTACACGGCCGTGCCGGCGGGCACTCGAAAATGAACGCTGCCGTCGGGTTCGACGGGTACGTCGCCCAGGATCCGGATCGGCGTCCAGTTGGTCAGATTCTTCCGCTCGGCGCCGGGACCGCCGTAGCGATGATCTTCGCCAAAACGATGCCCGCCGAACGTGTTGTCGTACGGCCAGCCGATGGGTTCCGCGATGCGCAAGTAGCGGACTTGCGGCGGATCGATTCCGTCGCAGCCGTAGGCGATGTCGCTGACCGCACACACCGCGTCGTCCGCGGCCGGGTCGGTCACGTCCGCCAGCACGGGTGGCTTGGGCCGCGGCCGCAACGGGATCGGGAACCAACACGAAATGGCCGGATCGCGATAGATCAATTCCTTGTTGCCGAACACGTCCACCAGGTACAGCCCGTAGCCGTTGGGGACCGTGGTCGAGGTGCCGTAGGTGTAGTTCACCAGGAAGACCTTTTCGGACAAGGCCCACGGCGTGCCGTAGAATCCGCCCGGATCGCACACGCCGCCCTGCGGGACCGGGACTCCGTTCATTCCGCCCTCCGGCGGCTTGACGTTCGGCGTTACGATGCCGATGCCCTGCGGGTCGTTGATGCCCACGGACGTGTCGATGACCACCAGCGGCCCGACCGCCAGCGTGTGATGCCCGGCGGCGATGGCGACCAGCTTGTTGCTGCGGGGGATCGAACGGACTTCTTCCAGCGCCCAGGGATTGACGAAATGCTGCTTGAAAATCGCATCCGCGCCGGTGCCGTCGGGCCGGACGGTCCACAGCGACTGGATGAAGGCCCAACTGCGTTCGTGGTATTCCCAGCGCGTGTAGCCGATCAGGCCGTTGTCCAGGCAGTGCGGCAGGTAGTCGCCGTCCTTGTTGACGCTCAGGCGGCGGATGTTGCTGCCGTCGGGCCGCATCACGTACAGGTTGCAGCTGGTCTCGTCTTTGTCGTATTCGTTGCACTGCAGCGACGTGACGCAGCGCTCGGAGACGAAGGCGATGTCACCGTTGGGCAAGTAGGTCGGGTCCAGGTCGCTCCACTCGCCCTGCGTGATCTGTCGCAGACGCTGGCCGTCGAGGTCCACCTCGAAGATGTGGATCGGCTCCTCTTCGCGACGCAACCGGTAGCTTTGGCGACGATCCAGCCAGCCAGCGGGCGGCTGGTCGCTTTTCGCCTTGGCGTAGCCGAACACCACGCGGTCGCCGTCGAACCACAGGTCGATCCCGTGAACGTGGCCGGGGCCGAGGGCGCCGTTGAGCACGTAGCGGATGTTGGCCACGCCCTGGTCGGCCGCGCCGGCGGGCGGGTCGGCCAGAGCTGCGAACAGCGGCGTGGCGCCAGCGGGTTTTTCGAGCACGCAGATATCTCCGCCCGGCTTCGAGACCCACGGCATGTGGTTCAAGCAGACGTCGGGATACGTCTCCTGCGTCAACCGCTTGACCAGCAGCAGCCGGTTGAAATCCAGCAAGGGGTTGGCGAAGACCAGGCGGCGGATGATCCAGCGCGTGCGCAGGTACAAGTCGCGTTGGGCTGGCTGGCCGGCGTCGGGCGGCAGGGCGGCCAGTTGTCGGGCGGCTTCGTCCAACTGCGTCAGGTACGGCTCGACGCGGACTCCTTCGCGCCGGAGTTCTTCCGCCAGTCGCCGGGCGTGGGCGATGCAGTCGGCGGTGGGAAAGAATACGCCCCGGCTCTTGGGCGTCGACCATTGGCTCAGGCTGCTCTGGTCCGCCGGGCGGTGCAACGCGAGATTCTTGGCGTCGGGGCCGGGTCCGTAGATTTCCACTTCGTCCAGATGGAAGAAAATCGGCTTGAGGCTGGGCAATTGCAGCCGCACGAAGCGGGCGGTGAGTTGGCCTTCCGGAAACGTCACTTCCAGCGGCTTGGCTCCGCGGATGCCGCCGAAGTGTTTTTCCTGGTTGTCGTAGCACTGGTTCCAACTCTGGCCGTCGTCGGACGTGAAGATTCTCAGGATATCGGCATTGTGCAGCCCGGGGGCGTAGTCGAGCCGGTTGTAAACCACGATGCGGCCGATGGGCGTCGGCTGGCCCAGATCGACTTGCCACCAAGGATTCGGCTCGAATCCGACGTGAAAGGCGTACTTGCCGTCCTTCACACCGTCGACCGCGCCCGCCGCGTCGCTGCGCGTGCTGAGCGGTTCCGCGATCGACTGCAGCCAGTCGTCTTCGATCAACAGCCGCAGCGCGCCGGAGGGCACGGGCTCGACGCGCGGGCTGGAAGCGGGCGGCGTGGGAGCCACGCCCCGCGCGTCATCGGCGAAGCAAACGGGCCAACGGCAAAGGACTAGTCCAAGCACAATGGCTGGGAACGCCGACGGGAGGACATGGAGAGGGAAACCCTGCAGACGACTTCGGTCGATTCGATGCATGGGGCTTTCCTTTCCGTGGCTGTCTCGGATGCCCTGACGGTTCGGATCACAAGGTCGATTTTACCAGGTCGCGGGATTTCCGCCAGCAGATCTCGATTCGGGTCGTCTGGATGCCTGTCCCCACATTGCCTGTCCCCACATTGCCTGTCCCCACATTGACCTGCGGCACGATCGAAGCGAGAATCAGGAAGGAAATTGGGGCGCGTTCTTACTGTCGGGACAACAGAAAAATGATCACTCAACCATCGGCAACTCTGCTCGATGAACTCCTCGACCCCGTCGGTCGTTGTCTCACGCCCGAAGTGGCTCGGCGAATTGTGCGTCTACGCGCTTCGCCAACTCTGGACGCGCGGATTCAGGAATTGGGCCGGAAATGCAATGAAGGTCAGCTTTCGGAACGAGAGCAAGCCGATTACGAGACGCTCGCTCGGTTCGTCAAATTCGTGTCGGTTCTGCAATCGAAAGCACGGACTATTCTGTGCGAATCGACCGGTGAGTAATGGATACCGCGACGCGCCGACTCGTCCAACAGCGTGTCGGTAACGCCTGCGAGTATTGCAGGCTGGCTCAGGAAGATGAGCCATTTGCTTCGTTCCATGTCGAGCATATCATCGCCCGTCAGCATGGTGGCAGCGATGATTCCGGCAACCTCTGCTGGGCCTGTACCAGCTGCAATCTTCACAAAGGCCCGAACATTGCAGGCCGGGATCCGGAGACAAAACAACTCGTCCCGTTGTTTCATCCTCGACAACCGGCGCGGGAGGATCATTTCGAGTGGAACGGCGCCGAGTTGATCGACAAAACACCGACCGGCCGAGCGACCGTGGTGGTGCTGGGTATCAACCTGTCCGAGAACGTCGAACTGCGCGAAGCCCTGATCGCGGAACAGATTCGGCGTTCGCTCCAAGAGGGAACGCGAGGTGTAGACTCGTAATCAGTAACCGTACGAATTCCACCGTCAGAGAACATGTTCAGACGAGAAAACGTAAGACCGCACGCCACCATCTGGCACGAAGCTCCGGTGCCTGCTATCCCGGACATGCCGGCGACACTGTCGGACGCCAGCAGCCTGTGGCTGGCGTATGCAACGACATCGGAACCATGCGGAAGCAGCTACGCGGTCGTTCAATTCGCAGATGTCATCGATCACCGCCTGTCACCGATCAATGACGAAGGACTTGGTCAGCACCGATACGCTGCTGCCGGGCTGAAGTGGTATGGGTTCAACGAGATTCTGAATTCAGAAGAAACGCAACGTTGGAGAACGCTGGGTGCTCGTCATTGGGTCGTCACCTTCAAAGATGGAACGCTGGATGTTGTCGCAGCTTCAGCAAAGGTACTCACCGAGAACGTGAAAGCGCCTAGTCCAGTCGCGGCCTTGCTGTCCGTCATTGCGAGTGGACATCACGCTCCTGGAAGTGCGGCACAAGCTGCTCAACCGGAGTCAGAAGACACCGGCCGGCCGTTGGGAGATCCGCGATGAAGAGCCCGTTTCCTGGGATGGACCCGTATTTGGAACGTCACTGGGGCGATGTGCACGCGAAGCTGATGGTGTACGCCTGCGACCAGATCAACCAGCTATTGCCCAAGGATTTGCAGGCCCGGGTCGAGGAAACGGTCCATGTCGTGGCCGGCGAAGGCGACAGCAGGTGGTTCTATCCCGATGTCCTGGTGGTCGAGGAACCGGCGACGTTGGAGTACGCGCCGGCGGCCCAGGTCGCGGGAGCCACCGAGCCACGGCTGATCGCGATCCCGGCGCCGCGGCGGACGCAGCGTCACCTGGAGATCGTCGATTCGAGCAGCGGAAACCGGGTGGTGACCGCGGTTGAAGTCTTGAGCCCGACCACCAAGACTACGGCCGCCGACCGGCGGTTGTATCGGAGCAAGCAGCGGGCCTACATCCAAGGCCGCGTCAACCTGGTCGAAATCGACTTGATCCGCGCCGGGCGTTTCATCCTGGCGGTGCCGGAATCCGCCATCCCGGACGACTGCCGGACGATCTACCGGATCTGCGTGCGGCGGGTCGACAAGCCGCACCGCGCGGAGTTGTACCCCGTGACACTCCGCGAGCCGCTGCCCAACATCCGCATTCCTTTGCGGCCGGGCGATGCCGACATCGTGCTGCAACTGCAGCCGCTGATCGACCACTGTTATGAAGCGGGCCGCTATGACAAAATCGACTACCGCCAACCGCTCCAGCCGACGCTGGAGGAAGGCGACGCGCGGTGGGCCGATGCGTTGCTGCGCGAACGAGGACTGCGATGAACGGATGCCTGGGCTCTGATTGGAGGAAGCGCTGATGAAACCATTTCCTGCCGTGTTGATCGTACTGTTGACCGTACCAACCTTTTCCCGCTCCGCAGCCGCTGAGCCCGCTGAGCCGGCGAGGTTCTCCATAACCATCGACCGTGGTCGGTGGGAGAAGTGGGGC
>Ga0209722_1000164_pt1 | contig 79133 bp, 57 predicted proteins | sample BioC12SIPDNA_2_FD_185745 | JGI IMG/M metagenome (GOLD analysis project Ga0209722, IMG submission 185745) | Anaerobic biogas reactor microbial communites from Washington, USA - Biogas_R1_A C12 SIP DNA (SPAdes) (version 2) | ecosystem: Engineered > Bioreactor > Anaerobic > Unclassified | place... | reverse complement strand
CCGTCGTTCAGGAGGCTGTTGACATGATTCGTGAGGGCCGTGGAGTCCCGCGACTCGACACTCAAGATGCGCAACTCCTTTTGTTTCAAGCACGTAGAGAGGTGTAGCATTATGAAACCGGTTCCGGAGGTCCGGCAAAGACGAACGTGGCGATGGGCTGCCGGCGATCGTGGTCGGCGCCCGCGGTCACCTGCGCATTGTAGAGCCCTTCGACCAGGGCATGGACCGCGTGATCCTGTCCGAATACTCTCGCCAGAAGGGCCGCCCGCAGCCCGCGAAGCTGGCTGGTCAGCTCTCCGAGCCCGCCTGTGGCGGATTCGCTGTCCATCACCCAGCGGGCCAGCAGACGCATCGCCTGTTTGGAGCCGATGGGCGCGATCGGGTCGCCCAGCAGACTTGCCACCTCGACCGACATCGCGGCCGCACAGATCAGGTGAGGCAACCCCACCAGTCCCGGATGCGTCCGGTCGGGGACTCCCTCCCCGCCCGCCAGTTCGCAAGCCTTGTCGAGGAGCAAACGCACCGCTTCATCGGGCGGCATCGTTCCCGGACAGGACCCCGGCGACTCAAACGACGGGCAGCGGTGTCGCAGATCGGCGACGTTGCCGTCGGTCAGGCACTCCGCCAGCCGCACGCACGCCTCACGGTCGGCCGCGACGGCCGCCAGCAGGCTCTCGACGTCTATGCAATTCCGTCCGAGCGTGTAGGCCCGGTCTTTGGCCATGGAAACGATCGCTTGTGCTTTCTCTGTGAACACGGATCACCTCAATGCAATTCGTTCGGCCCGTACGTTTGAAGTTTGAAGTTCCTTCACACTTCACAGGTACGGGCGAATGATTATTCGCCCCTGCTTCAAACTTCACACTTCACACTGCGCCTCTCCCACTTCGTGGCAAATTCCCGCGTTACAACTCCATACCCACCCGCCGGCGGGGCGAAGGGCTGTGAATCCAGATCTGCTGGAACGTGTTCTTCCAGTCGAGCGGTAGGGGCGGATAATTATTCGCCCGTACTTTGTCGTACTGGTTCTGCGAGATGGCGAAGAGGAATCGGCTGTTCGTCTGCTTGAGCCATTGGACAAAGCGCAGCCGGAAGACCGACGGCGCCAGCTCCTCGCTCAGGTACCGATGCAACGAGTCGAAGAACCAGACGGTCTTCTGATTCGATTCGTCGCAGAGCAAATCCAGAAAGCCGATGGCCGCGACGTTCCCATCCCGAGAAAGACGTTCCAGCAACGCCCGGCTGTTCACCTGGATGACCTTCGGGGGCTTCCGGTCGCCGGGACGGCCGAGCAGATCGATCAGAACGTCGTGCGCGGTCCGGTCCGGCCCATGAATCAGCAGGCACGGCCGTCCCGGCGTGCCGGGATTGGCGAACACGTCGGCCAACACGCGCACAGCAGGATCGGCGAGAATCCGCTTTCTCTCGGCATCCTCGACCACGGTCCCGGCGTGCCGGGACGCCAGCGGGACCAGCACGTCGGTCCACTGCTCCAACGCCTGATTGCGCTGGGCCAGTTGGGATGCGGACGGGATTCCCTGTTGCTCCAATCCGCGGCGAATCCATTCGTCGGACCCGTTCATAAGCGCGCCCAGCAGATCGACGACCCCCAGGCGCTGGCGGCCCGCCTGTTCCGCCGCGCCCTGCGCGGCCCGAAACACCTCGCGTGCGGCGTCACTGCGATGGACCATCCCTCCCGGTCCGCCTGTGGCGGACTGCGCTCGCGGGCCCCTTCGGCTGCGCTCAGGGCAGGCTTCGCCAGGTCGTCGCAGGGCCCGGCGCAGGCGAGTAGAAACCTCGGGCACCGTGATTCCCCACGGGTCGTCGAGATGCGCCTTCAAGTCCTGGTGTTCCTGCGCCAGGTTGCCGAGATTCTCATTGGTCTGGCCGAGGCGTTCCAGATCGGCCCCGTCCATTTCTGCGAACTTCAGAATCGCACACAACAGATGGGCCGGCTGGATCTGCGACCATCCCAGGGCCTGGGCTTCCATCGCGGCCAGCGGCCATACCAGCATGATACCGGCTTCGGGTTCCATATCCGCTTATCCTTTCTCTGATGTCTCGTGCAGTAGCGGCGATTCCTCAAGGTCCAGCGAAGCGATCGTCTGTGCCACCTTGCTGGGGGATACGTGGTCGGCGCGCACAGATTGCACCTCCGCCACGATCACGGTGATATTGTCGTATCCGCCGGCCTCGTTCGCCCGCGACACCATCTGGCGGCAGATCTGCTCGCAGGGCGTCTCGGCCCGCAGGACTTCGGCGATTTCCCCTTCGTCGAGCATGTTCGTCAGGCCGTCGCTGCACAGCAGATAGCGGTCACGCTGCCGGAGGTCGAACGCCCCGACGTCCGGCGGCAGCGGCTGGTCCATCCCCACGAACCGGCGCAGCACGTGGTATTCCGGGATGTCCTCGGCCCCATCGTGGACCACGCCCTCGTCACGCAGGGCATTGCCGAGATTGTGGTCTCGTGTAAGCAGTTCCAGGTGGCCATTGCGAAGCCGATAGGCCCGGCTGTCGCCGAGATGGGCGACCAGAAGCGTGACATCGCTGACCAGGGCGGCCACGACCGTCGCGCCCATGCCTTCCTGTTCCGGCGTCGCACATCCCATGTCACGAAGCTGCTCGGCGACGATCAGCAGCGACTGGCTCAGGAGTTGCGCAGGGCCCTGTGTGTCCTCCAGGCCGGCGGCCCGTCCCATCGCCAGTTGGCGCGGCAGCGCCTCGACGACGAACGCCGAGGCCACCTCGCCGGCCGGATGGCCGCCCAGACCGTCTGCGACGACCATCAGTCCGAGCTGAGGATCGATGCCGAACGCATCCTCGTTCGTCTCTCGCATTCGCCCGACGTCCGTCAGGCCGGCATAGACCATTGTCACCGACATATGCTCCCGTCAATGCCCGACGGTGATCCCGGGCCCCGCGTATCCACTCGTGACCTTCTCCTGGACATTCGCCGGCAGAAGGCCCAGCAGTTGGGCGACGACCTGGCGCAGTTGCTGAATGTCTCCGCGCTGCAGGCACGCGTCACCCTGGCCGATCAGGCGGGTCGCCAGGGTCTGATCGCTCATTTGGGCTCTGTTTCTCTTGGCGTTCTGGAACACCGAGACCCAGAATTCATCCCTCGACATCAGCACCTCGTAACGCAACGCCTGCACCTGCTGAAGCTTCTTGGGCAGACGGTCGTCGCGGTGCTCTTCGATGAGTTGCTCCACTTCGGCCCGCAGCTCCCCGGCGCGCCGGGCGAATTCCGGATTGTCGCCGCCGAGTTGGGAGACGACGTCGTCGAGCTCGTCCAATTGCGTGCGGGCATCCTGCACCATCTTGGGCCAGCCGCACTCGTTCTCCACTCGGTCGAGGCTGGCCTTGAGTTCGAGAAGCCGCGCTTCGGCTTTGTTGGCGGCATCGGGGTCGCTCTGCGCTGTCTCGACCAGGTCTTCGAGGTTGGCGATCTTCGCCTGCTGCTGGGCAACGGCGGGGGAAGGTCCGCCCTTGTTGGCCAGCTCTCGCAGCCGTTGTTTCTCCTCGTTCAATTCGCGCGTGAGACGCGCCGCGTCGGGCGTCCGGGTATCCGGCGTGATGACGACCTCGAACTCCTCGTCCAGCATGGTAATGTAGGCTCGCGCACGGATGATGCGATCCTCGTCCATCATCAGGGTCACCTCGACCTCGGACTGCGCAGGAATGTCGCGGCGAATCTGGTTGCCCTTCACCGTCAGCACGGCCTGGAGGCGGTTGCGGTCGGCCTTGGGATTCTCGCCTTCGACGATGGGAATGCTCAGCATCTCTCCCGAATCTTCTTTGCCCAGCGCCCTGGTCGTGCGATACACCCTGGTCTGTTTGGCCGGGAGCGGCGTGCCCTTCTCCAATAGCACGTCGAATTCGTTGTCGCGAAGCTCCACGCCCAGTGAATTGATCACCGTCTGTTGAGAAGGAGCGGTACCGATGGTGTACACCAGCTCCTCGGGAACCGTTTTCTGGATCGTGCCCTTCGCATCCGCCAGTTGAATGGCAAACGTGTTCCTCGTTCCCGTCTCCGCCAGCAGATCGGCCTTGAAGGTTCCCTCGGACTTCAGAGGGATCTTCCCGCTGTCCCAGCCCGTCGCTCGATTCGAGAAGCGGACCGTGAACCCTGTGAGGTCTTCGTTCTCGGCTGCGACCTTGCCACGGACGCGGAAATCCTCGTCCGGCCCGATGGCGTTGTACTTCAATTCGAGCCGGTAACTGCCCTGTCCCGGCGCGCCGGGATTGCAGACCAATCGCTGCGTGCCGGCGAAGACCGCCGCACCCCGTGCGACAACTGTCAGCGGGTCGATGGAATGGTCGAGCGGAACGCCGAGCTGCTCGGTGAGGATGTTACGGAAATAGGGCGCCAGCGTGGGCCCGCCAACCAGGATGACCTTGTTGACCATGGCGGGCGTCAGGTCCTTCTCTTTGAGCACGCGTTTGCAGATCTCCACCGATTCCATGATGATCGGCGTGGCGACCGCGGTGACTTCGCTGCGTGTCAGCGGGAAATCGATCTCCACCGTCTGGCCGGTTGCGTCCTTGACCAAGCAGTCGGCCAGGAAGGTCTTCTCGCTTCGCGAAAGCTCGATCTTGGCCACTTCCACCGCGTGTTTGATCTGGGCGATCGCCGTGCGCCAGCGGAGGTTCTTGCGGTGCAGCTCGGGGAAGTTGAATTCCTTGGCCACCCGCGGCAGGACGATCTTCTCGACGATGGCCCAGTCGATATCGGCGCCGCCGAGATGATTGTCGCCCCCGTGGTTGACGACGTCGATCATGCCGTCGTCGGCTTTCATCAGGGCCGCGTCGAAGGTGCCGCCGCCGAAGTCGTATACGAGCCAGTATTCCCGCTCGGCCCGGAGCTGGAAACCGTAGGCCAGCGCTGCGGCCACCGGCTCCTGTACGAGCGGACACTGTCGCAGGCCGACCCTTTCGGCCGCCCGCTTGGTCGCGGCGCACTGCTTCTGGTCGAAGGCGGCCGGAACCGTGATCACGGCGGCCGCAACCTCCTCGCCCAGTCGCTGCTGTGCATCGCCGCACAGACTCTTGAGGACTTCGGCCGACAGTTCCTCGGGGCTCTTGTTCACGGCGGCGCTGCGGAACGCATAGACGTGGTCCGTTCCCATCCGCCGCTTGAACTCGATGTATACGTCGCCTTCCGCCGCTTCGCTGAGCAGTTGCTGCCGGGCGCGTTTGCCCACGCGCAGTTGTCCGTGCTTGCTGATGTGCACCGCCGAAGACGTGACATCCAGATCGTCGTTGTTCTTGATGATCTCGGGCGTGACCCCGTTGAGAACGGCAATCGCGCTGTTGGTCGTGCCCAGGTCGATGCCGAAATCGATCGTGCTTCGTTTGCCCATGTTTATCCCTTTCTCATTCGTCTTAGGTCCTTTTTGTCCCTTAGGTCTTTTGAGACCGAAAGGACCTGAGGGACCAAAAGGACTCAAATGACCGGCAGTCCCACGATGATCTCGCCGTTGCAGAGCGGGCGCTCTCTCCAGCGGATGGTGGGGCGGACGGTGTCGATGATTTCCTCTCTGGCCAGGCCCGGCGTCTGCTCGAAGCTGATGACCTTCTCCGGCATGCCCTCGTCGTAGGGCTTTCCCGTCTTGTCGACCACCTGGATGCCCGCTTCGTCCAGCGCGCGGAACAGCCCCTCGACGAAGCGGTACAGCTTGGCGGTCTGTTCTTTCGGCTCGCCCGTCTCGGCGTCGATCATGCGGACCTTCAGCCGCCAGGCGTTGGTCGCGATCTGGGCCAGCGGACCGAGCAACTCGCGAGCCTCTGGCGGCCCGTCGCTGGTCGCTGGTCGCTGGTCGCTCGGGCCACGAGCGACGAGTGACGAGTGACGGCTTTGCGTTGTGCCGCGAGGTTCGTTCTTCTTCTGGGCCTTGGCCCTTTTGCTTCTCGATCGCGTGGATTTTCGCATAGCCGTCTGTTCCTCGAAGTAAGGGCGAATAATCATTCGCCCCTACGCGACGATGTGAAACCCGTCCTGTTTGGCCTTGACGATGCCGGGCCACGACTGGAGGTGGTCCAGCGGTTTGGTGTTGCCTGTCTTCATTCGTTCTCCGAGTCCGCCGGCGGCGGATCCCGCATGGACGGCCGCACACGTGTGACATCGGGGAACCAGGGCCGTCACTTGCTGCGAGCCCACCTCGACCGAGTCGTTGACGAACGGGTCAACGGCGCGCACGGTGGCGTGAATATCTCCGCTGTTGACAACCCCCCTGAGCTGCTTGGCGAGGATCATTCCCACGACATCCATCTGGCCGGTCGCGCCGCCGGAGAACTGGGAGATCAAGTGCTCGGCGATCTGAAAGACGGCTTCGCGGTACGGGGCCGGATTGCTCTTGATGCCCGCCCACGTGACGGATCTGTGCAACGTGACCGGGACGGCGTGTTCGTTCTCCTTCGGGCAGCTTTCGCAGAACCAGCAGAGCTCCCCCTGGTTCTGACGCACGATGCATATGTTCTCCTGGAGCCGGGCGCGCATCCGGCTTCCGCGGGCGATCTGGAGCGTGGTGTCCAGCAGTTCGAGCGAACTGGCCCAGTCCCGGGTTTCGTTGCCGTAGGCGACCTGGCATTGGAGCATGCTCTCGGCCACGCGGTCGCACGTCTCGGTGAACTCCTGCGATTCGCTGCCGAGGAGCACCTCGAGAACATCCAGGATGTGACCGACCGTGTTGAACAGCTCGATGCAGCGCTGCTTTCCGGCGGTCTTGTTGTTGTGCAGTTGGTAGGTGGCCGTTTCGATGGCATGGTCGATCCGGCTGTTGAGCGGTCTGGTCACGCGCCGCAGGCTGGCGTCGACGTCGTCGTGCCCGGCGTTCGTCGCCTTCATGATCCGGATGTGGTCCCGCGCCCGGTCGTACATCTGGTGATCGCAATAAGCCACCGCCAGATCGGCGTTGATGTTGTCAAACGCGATGGGCAGCCACTGGGAGAAGTCGCGCAGGAATCCCACGGTCAGACGCGGATCGTTCAACGCGCCAATCCGGTCGGCCAGAAGCGACCAGAATTCCTCGTTGGCGCAGAGGGATTCCCAGTACCTAAAGGCGAAGTCCCAGTGGGAATCGAACTGCCGGCGGGTCTGTTCTGACAACCCACCAAGGTTGATCGACGTCAGAATCTCTCGCTCCTGGTCGAGGGCCTTCCAGTGCCCCAGGATCGCCAGGTTGTGCCGGGCGGCCCAGGCCGCTTCGCCGTCGCCGCCGGCAAGGTCCTCCCATTGCCTCTGCGCCTCGCTCACCTGGTTGGCCTGAATACACTTGAGCGCCTCGTCGGCATGGCTTTGGCCCCATTGGAGCGGCCAGAACCAGAAAAACTCGTGCACGAATCGCTGCCTGGCGTCGGCCAATACCCGGCCGGCCTGAAGGAGTTCCTCGCGGCTCGGCAAAGGATCGGGCCGGAGAAACTCGCCGTATTCCTCCGCCAGCTCGCCCACCTCGAGAGCGGACTGGAGTTCGGCCTCGTTCCGCTTGATCTTTCGCCCGGTGGCGTCGACGTCCACTGCGAGCAATCGAAAGGCGTTGCGGCTGTAGATGTCCGGCCCGCAGATATCCAGCAACGTATGGCATTCCCCGGTCAGCATACCCTGACTTCTCCTCGGTGTCCGCCGGTGGCGGATTGGCGTTCGTCTACATCTGAATTCCGCGACGCCACAGGGTGACCTTCGTGGCGTACTTGTCTCTCAGTGAGGGCCATTTGTTGAACGCGTCCTCCATGATGTCCGCCGCCTCGTTCAGATTGCCCTGCTCCGTGGCGATTCGCAGCGCCCGGCGGACGAGCGCTTCGGCCTGCTCCTCATCGGCAGCCGACAGAGGGCCGAGGGCATTTTTGGAGAAGCGCGATGCGCTCGTCGATGAGGACGCGGACGGCTCGGGGCCGCAAGCCCCCGGTTTCCATGCGTCGAGCGCTTGGAGCAGCTCCCCGGCGCTGGTGTAACGGTCGGCCGGCTTGGGCGAAAGGCATCTCAGCACGATCCGATCCAGAGCGGCATTCGCCTCCACGTTGTACAGGCTCGGCGCCGGCGGGGGCGTTCGCAGCGCCTGGCCGTTGCCCCATCCGAGGTGTTCGTCGACCTCGAAGGGAATCTTGTCGGTCAGCAGCATGTACGTCATCACGCCCAGCGCCCAGATGTCGCCGGCCACGGAATCCGCTTTGGCCTGGGTGAACACTTCCGGCGGTTTGAACGCCAGCGTGCCGGCGGCTGTGGCCAGGAGGGTCAGGCGGTTGACCTGCCGGGCCAGACCGAAGTCGCTGATGCGAGCCCGCAGGCCATCGGCCTCGTACCCGATGAGAATGTTCTGCGGCTTGATGTCACGGTGAATGATGGGCGGATTCTTGCTGTGCGCCAGACTCAGCCCGCGACAGACCTGCTTGAGAATCTCGACGGTGGTTTCGACCGGAACCAGTTGCACCCCGTGCGACCGCCAGAACTTGTCCAGACTGCCGCCGGGAACGTTCTCCATCGTGAAGTAGCCGCACTCGCCCCGCTCCGTCACGACCGTGTTCGCATCGAATACCTTTACGATGTTGGGGTGGGCGATCTGGGACAGCAGGACCGCCTCGGCCATCATCTCATCGAGTTCGGCGTGAGTCATCCCGGTGCGTTTGAACACCTTCATCGCCTGGCGTCCGAGGAATTTGTGTTTGACGCGATAGACCTCTGCAAAGGCGCCCTCGGCCAGGTAACGCTCCACCTCATAGGTGTCCCGGATGATCTGTCCCGGTTGAAGTAATGGCATCGCTTCTCTGTTCTCCTGCCAGCCCGCGAGCGATATCTGACGTACACCGGGTTCCGCCCGAGAACGGACCGGTGGCGAAACCCGGGATACGTCTTGCTTTCACGTCCTGATCGCCGTCGGCTTTAGACAAGGGACGGGCTCTTGCCGAGGATATTCTCGGCCACGCGGACGGTCTGGTCGCGGTTCACGCCGTTCTTGATTGCCTCGGCAATGCCCAGAATCACGTCCACGACCGTGGACGCATGGAATCCGAGGCCCAGCGCCACCGCCCGGCAGCAGTCCAGTTCCTTCTGATTGATGTTTCCGTCGGCCATCATCATGAACACCACGTCGGCCAACTGCCGGACCTTCTCGGTGGGGTCCTGAGGGACGACGAACTCGATCTGACCCGGATTGGCCACGATCTCGTTCAGTACGCTGGGTTCCAGTCCCAGCCGTTTGCAGATGAAGCCCAGTGTGGCCACTTCGTTCGGCTCCACCTTGCCGTCGGCCAGCATCACGGCCACAGCATTTCGCAACGCGGACTTCTTCTGCACAGTGTCTTTGTCGTTGAACCAACCCATGATTGCTGCTCCTTTCCCAAAAACCCTTTACGTTCCGCACAGCACTGGTCTGGCGGAGGTTGTCCATGGCAGACCGCACTTGTTTCTACGCCGTCAGAAAGCATCGGACAGAACCGGCTCCGGGTTGAGGAACGAATTGCACGGTGGGTGCAAGTACCCATGAGGTTTGTCTGTGGCAAGGACCTGGATTCCCAAGGAGTATCGGACCCTTCGTGCGAAGCGCTGCTGGGGGGCTTGCAGAATCAGGCCGGATTCGTCCCCGACGTCACTTTATCGGAGTACCCGAGGGAACGAGGGAATGGCAAAGGACCTGCCTGGAAGAGCTTCCTTACTGGGCGATACTGGACTCGAACCAGTGACCTCACGGGTGTGATCCGTGCGCTCTAACCAACTGAGCTAATCGCCCGAGAAGGCGGTATTAGAGCAGACGGCCCGGGCGGCTGTCAAGGGGTAATCAAAGCAAAGATCAAACAGCAAAATGCAAAAATGCCGTAGGGGCGAATGATGATTCGCCCGTACTCATCCGCCGAAGGCGGATTCCGCTGTTTGCATGTTTGCCTTTTGCTCTTTCCTGCAAGAAGGGCGGATTTCTACACAGCCACCAGGTTGACCCGGCCGAGTTTGACGCCCTTCATGCTCAGGATGTTCTCGCCGACCTTGTTGATCTCGCCGACCTGGCCCCGCAGGACGATGATTTCGAGGCAATCGTGCTCGTCGAGGTGCACGTGCAGCGAGCTGATCGCATGCAGCAGGTGGGAATGCTGAATGGCAATCAGCTTCTCGCTGAGGTTGGCCGCATGGTGGTCGTAGACCAGAAAGACCGCCGCGACCGCTTCGGACTGCGGATCGCCGAGCCGCTCCTGGCTCAATTGCTGCCGCACCAGGTCGCGGACCGCCTCCGAGCGGCTCTGGTAGCCCTGCCGGGCGATTAGCGCGTCGAACTCCGATAGCAGGTCTTTGTCGAGCGAAATGCCTATGCGTTCGAGTTCAGCCATGAAGACCCCTCCTGCAAAGCACTCCTAATCTTCTCGAATCACGTAAATGACCTGCTCGGCGAGCAGGTTCGGCCATACCCGGACCGGGCTCGGACGGGTCTTGACCAGCGGGACCCGCCTCTCGATTCTGGCGCCCAGGTGCCCGCAGAAATCGTCGAAGTCCTTCAGCGACAGGCAGTGAATGTTCGGCGTGTCATGCCAGCCGAACGGCAACTGACGCGTGACCGGCGCCCGCCCTCGGCACAGCAACTGGACCCGTGAGCGCCAGTGGGCGAAGTTGGGGAAGCTGACGATGACCCTGCGACCGACGCGCAGAAGGTCCTGGAGCACCCGCTCCGGATCCCGAATGGTCTGCACGGTCTGCGAGAGGATGGCGTAATCGAAGCTCTTGTCCGCGTAGCTGCCCAGTCCACGCTCAATATCGTATTGGATGATAGATAGCCTCTTGCAGACGCAGCCCAGGACGAGGTCCTGCTCCAGCTCGATTCCGCGTCCGTCGATTCGCTTGTCCTGTCGCAGCCGGGCCAGCAACTCTCCATCGCCGCAGCCGACGTCCAGCACGGTCGCATCGGGCTCGATCAGCGATTCGACGAGCTGATAGTCGACGCGCGCGCGGTGGGCCTGTTCGTGTCGACCCAGGCGGCGGGTCGGTTTCGGGCAGCAGGCGTCCTCCACTTTGACACACTCCGGGTGGCTCGTGGCGGCGAGGAAACAGCGGATGAACGCACCGAGCGTTTCATTCTCCAGCAGAAAGGCGTCATGCCCGTAGGACGAATCGATGTTGCAGAAGCTGATGTCCTTGCCGTTGGCGGCCAGGGCATCGACGATGGCTTCGGACTGGGCGGGCGTGAACAGCCAGTCGCTGCTGAAGCTGACCACGAGGAACCGCGCCCGCGTGCCGGCAAAGGCCTGGCTCAGAGAGCTGTAGTCTCGGGCCAGGTCGAAGTAATCGGAGGCCTTGGTGATGTACAGGTAGCTGTTGGCGTCGAATCGGTCAACGAACGTCTGCCCCTGGTAGTCGAGATAGGTCTCGACGGAGAATTCCGAGTTGAAGTCGTAGCTGTACTTGCCGGCGCTGCGCAACTCGCGACCGAATTTCTGGCGCATTCCCTCTTCCGAGAGGTAGGTGATGTGTCCGATCATACGGGCAATCGCCAGTCCCCGGGCGGGGACCGAGTTGCCGTGGTACCGGCCGTCGGCGAAATTGGCGTCGGCCAGGATGGCGTTGCGGCCGACGGCATCGAACGCGATGGACTGGGCGCCGAGGTGCGTCGTCGTGGCGATGGGAATTGCGGCGTCCATCATGTCGGGATAGGCGATCGACCACTGAAGCACTTGCATGCCCCCGATCGAACCGCCGATCACCGCCAGCAGGTGCTCGATCCCCAGGCGGTCGAGCAGCAACTTCTGGACGCGCACCATGTCGGCGATGGTGATGATGGGGAAACTCAGCCCGTACGGTTTGCCGGTCTGGGGATCGATCGACGAAGGCCCCGTGGTCCCGGAGCAGCCGCCGAGGAAATTCGAGCACAGCACGAAGTACTTGTCGGTGTCGATGCCCTTTCCCGGCCCGATCATGTCCTCCCACCAGCCGGGTTTTCGGTCATCGCGGCTGTGGTAGCCCGCCGCATGCGCGCTGCCGCTCAGGGCGTGGCAGACCAGGATCGCGTTGTTCCGGGCTTCGTTCAGTTGCCCATAGGTCTCATAGGCCACGTCGATCGGCCCGAGCTTCTTGCCGCATTCCAGCAGCAAGGGGGCGTCCGACTCGACGACACGGAGGACCTTGGTTTGCACCAGACCCACAGAATTTGCATCGATGGCTGTCATAAGCCATACCAGTATAGTCAGGAACTCGTTTCTGTAAACATCCACGCACTGGCTGCCGGTTGGTTCACCGCTGCGCGCAGGGGCGTAGCATGTGCCGATGTCAGGACAGACCATCTCCTACAGGTCCTGTGGGACAGATGGGACCCCTGGGACGAATGGGACCTATGTGCTCGTGCGAATCAGATGATTTCCAGACGGCGGAGAATGGCCTTGGTCCAGCGGGCGCTGCGTGCCTGGGACATGATCAACAGCAGCATGACGAGAAGCCAGTATATGGTGAACCGCAGATAGAACAGGACGCCGTACATGAAGCCGGACCCCTTGTCGGAAACCCACTTGACCAGTTCGGCGGGCGTGTATGCCACACCGACGACGCTGGAGCCGATCAGTTCCTGCCAGGGCACGATCAGGATGAACATGATCAAGGACAGGAAGAACGCCCGCGCGATGTGATTGATGCCTCCCAGCCGCCCGATGAGGGACACCATCAGACTGAAGAACATGGCCAGACAGAACAATCCTGCTGTGATGATCAGGATGCCGTTGACCAGTTCGACGGTGCGTTTGATGTGCTTCCAGGTCAGCTTCTCGATGAAGGGCAGCCTGACCTTCTTTGTTCCGGCCGGGGCGGAGGTCGACGCCTCGTCGCCGGCGGCCACGGTCTGTGCGGCCGCGGCGCTCAACGCCTCCAGGGCGGTTTCCGGCTCGGCGGGCGCCGCGGGGATCTCGACCAGCCTCAGGTTGACCAGCCAGAAGCAGGCCTGCGCCAGCAGCAGGCAAATCACCACCAGCAGGAAGAAGAAGTTCTTCCATCCTCGGAAGACCCCTACCGCTTCCAGACAGTCGGTCGTTTCGATCATATGGCTCTGGTTGACCGGGCCTTCGTTCATCTCAGCGATCTCCAATTCCTCGACCTTACTCGGTAGACACCGGTGGCCATTATGTGGGATGGCGACAGGGAATGCAATGAGATTCTCCGGGGAGCGGGGTTTCTGTGCTGGCGGCGGAGCCGTGTGCCGGCATGCTCGGCCGTTGCGGAACCGCCATCCAAGGTCCACGAAGCCTGACGTTTTGTCATTCGCCGGCGGGAATCGGCTGGCGGCAGGCGGCAATGGCGTGCGACAGCCCGCAGCTGATCAGGTCCACCTTGTGCAGCTCTTCTGCCGTCAATGCCGCGGGCATGGCGCGGCTGAGCAGCAGGAATCCAAGCGGACGCCCCAGGTTGGCCAGCGGCAGCGTCGTCAGAGAGACGTTGCCCAGCTCTGAGAGGTTGCCATGCAGGCCCATGCCGAACAGATCGTTCATCGTGCACTGCCTGTTCGACTTGTAGATGCCGTCGACCAGTTCGGAGCCGAAATAGTCTTCGAGCGGCTGGTCGTCGATGGTCGGCGTCTCGTGGACGTTGACCGCGCGCAGTTGGCCCCCCTCCACCGGCCGCAGAAAGAAGGTGATGCTCACCCCGGGCAGCTCGTCTCGCAGCATCTGGTCCGCTCGCACGAGCAGGCTCCGCAGGTCCGTAGCCCCCAGCAGAGACTTGTAGAAAGTAGCGGCAAAGCCCACGCTGTTGAGCCGTTTGACGAAGGCCCTCTGAGCGCCGATGAGATCGTTGCACAGGATATCGATCTGGCTGGCCTGCCGTTTCCGTTCTCGGTTGAGCTTCTTGACGAGCAGACGCAGTCGTTGTTGTCGTTGGCTCTGACTCATATAACTCCACGTTCAAAGGACCCTTCTCGTCGCGGGAGAAAACTCCTTGCGTATCCTTCGGCTTGGCACCGATCGTGCTTTAGCGGCATACGTCGGGATGCCCGGTCCGTCGGGGCCGCCCCATAAACGAACCCCTATCAGCGGTACGGTTTTTCGGAGTCGTGGTGGGATGTCAGTGCCCGCCGCACAAAGCGATGATGGCGGAGAATGGCCGAAAGATTTTCGGACCTTGTGGCGAAATGGCCCGGGCCGCCTCGACTGGCGGAATTGTGAGGATGTGCTGTTCATCTTGCGGGCGAATCGTGTACATTACCGGCGGGCATCGGCGCCGTTGTGGCGCCACGTTGAATACAGCTTGGCTATCGATCAGAAAGAGAGACGACAGTATGAAGAAGCTCATCCTCGTGGCCGTCGCCGTTCTGGCGACGGCGTCCTGCCAATCGCTGCCGCGACATCGGTCGGTCAGTCTCTTCAACGGCAAGGACCTCCGCGGCTGGTACGTCGACGTGCCCAAGATGGACAACAACCCCAGTGTGGCCAGCCCGTTCGTTGTCCGCGACGGCATGCTCGTCAGCCTGGGCACGCCCGGCGGCCACCTGGTCACCGACACGATCTATCAGGATTATCGGTTGGAGGTCGAGTACCGCTTCGCCGGCAAGCCGGGCAACTGCGGCGTCCTGGTTCACGCCTCGACGCCTCGGGCATTGTACGGCATGTTCCCCCAGTCGCTCGAAGTGCAGATGATGCACGAGAACGCCGGCGACTTCTGGTGCATCATGGAAGACGTCACCGTGCCGGACATGGAAGAGCGACGAGGACCGAAGGAGCAGTGGGGCATCAGCGAGAACAAGCAGCGTCGCATCGTCAACCTGACCGACGGCTCCGAGAACCCCCCAGGCCAGTGGAACACGATGGTTATTGAGTGCCTCGGCAATTCCCTGAAGGTCTGGGTCAACGGCGATCTGGTCAACCACGGGTACGACTGCACCGCCGACAAAGGCCGGATCGCCATCCAGGCGGAAGGCTCCGAGGTCGAGTTCCGCAAGCTCCTGTTGACCCCCATACACGAGTTCAGCGACGGCGCGTGATGGAGGATGGCGCCGGGGCAAGGCAGGCCCTGCCCCCTACTTCACGCAGGGAGGCTTGCATCGACGGCACGGTCGATGTCGCTGCCAGGCCTGGCTATGCCTCATTGGAGTCTTGGACGACCGCACGTAGGGGCAACTGCGCCGGTGGTAGTAGCGATTGCCGCCGGTGGTGTAAACGACGGGATCGTGCATCGTACGAGCGACGCACGCGTCCCGGCAAGCCGGTGTTTCGCAGGCTACCACCGTCGGTGATGAAGGCTTCTGACGCAGGCCCAGGTAAGCGCCTGTCACGACGAACGCCAAGCCTTCCGCAATGGCCGCCGCCCGGACCAGATGATGCAGTACGCCTGTCATCCTATTGCCCCTGCATTCAGCACCGCATCCATTATACACGAATCTGTGCGTTTCTCATAGGTCCTATGAGTCGGACAGGCCCAATCGGACGGATAGGACCCGTGTGCCGTTGAGAGTCGGCTATTCGTAGGGCAGGGTGACGGTGGCGGTGGTGCCCTGGTGGGGGGTGCTGGCCAGGGCGAGGGTTCCCCGGTTCAGTTGGAGCAGGCGGGCGGCGTACGCCAGGCCCATGCCTCGTTTGCGGCCGGCGGGCTTGGCGCTGAAGAACGGATGCGTGGCCTTTCGCAGCGTGTCGGTGTCCATGCCGCAGCCCAGATCGCGCACCTGGAGCATGACTCCATCGGCGCCGGGTTCGACGCTGATCTTGATCGGTCCGGATGGGTCGGTGTACGACTCGATGGCGTTGGCGATGATATTGGCCAGCGCCGAGACGACCTGAGCGGAATCGACGTATACCTCGCCATCGGCTCCGACCGCCTGGACCTGCGCGTTGACGTGCTCGACCCTGCTTTTCTGTCCGGCCAGCTCGAGCGCCTCCTCGATGATCTGGTGAATCGCGGTAGCCGCCGGGCGGGGTTTCGACGGCTCGGCGAACGCCATCAGGTCATCGATCACGCCGGTAGCCTCGCCTACGTTGTCCTGTATCTGCCGAAGGTCCCGCTTTCGCTCCTCATCGGCCTCGCTCTCGGCCAGCAGTTGAGCGCGGCCCGAGATCACCGACAGCGGGTTGTTCAGCTCATGGGCGACGCCTGCGGCCATCTCGGCCAGGGCCTCGATCGGGCTCTCAACCGACCTGGGCTCGGCCGCCGGTTTGGCGTCGCTCATCGCCCGGACGAGCCGTTCGGAGAATCGCGTCTGTTTCTCCTTCGCCATCGCCAGTCCGAGCACGGTTCCCGCCATCGACGCGGCCGTCTGGAACTTCTCGGCAAACAACGCGGCATCGCCCGGATAGTTCAGTTCGAAGGCCATGATCGCCACCGCCCGCCCGTCGCAGAGCAGCGGAACGAGCTTCGTCCGACCGAGGTCGAGGTCCACGTCCACCTGCTCGACGAGCCAGTCGATGTGGTCCTGCGCATCGGTCACGGCGAAACGCTCGGCAATCAAACGCGGCACCACAGGCCGGTCTTCGGGCGCTTCCAGCACCATCCTGTGGCTGTGTCCCAGGGCCTCGACCACGATGGTGTCGATGGCCCCGGCGTGCGTTCCGCCCGCCAGGTACAGGCAGATCGACCCGGTCTGAAAGAACCGCTGCCACCGGCGAGCGAGGTTCTCCGCGATGGCGACAGCGCCGGCGCTGGGACCGATATCGCCGAGGAACTCGCGGGCGAAGTCCAAGTAGCTCGAAGCCATCTTGAGGTCGCGCCCCTCGACACCAAGTGTCGTCTGTCCGGTCGAGAGCTTCGCCGCGACGGCCTGGATCGCATCGCAGTATCTGGCCGCCGCGTTGGGCATGGTAAGACCCAGGGCCTCGGCCCTGGTCGCGACCTCCTGCGCCAGGCCGTCCGCGATTCGGGCCAGCGCTTCCACGTTGGCCTCGATAGTCTTGGCGACGGCGCTGAGCCGCTCGGGCGGATCGAAACTGCCGGAGCGACCGATCCCGACGTGCCGGGCGACGTGGTCGGCTGCCCAGACGATGCGCGCGACGGCGGTTTCGGGCAGGCCCTCCAAGGTGGTGACGGCGCTGCTGTGGTGCAGCCAGATCGCCGTCGTGATCGGGTCGGGCAGGCGCCATTTGCGGGCCAACTGCTTGCCGAGCATGGCGTGGTGGGTGCCGAGGTGCTTCTGTTCGACGGCGTACAGGCCCGATCCGGTGGCTTCCGCCTCCTGGACGATAGCCGCAAGGCTCTTGGGCATGATGTCCTGAAGGGCGAACTTGCCGATATCGTGCAGCAGACCGGCCGAGTAGGCCATGTGCGGGTCCAGGGCCGGTTGGCAGGCTTCGACGATGTGTCTGGCGCAGACCGCCACCGCGAGACTGTGGACGATCAGATCGTTGCGGGCCGGCGAGCCAGGCTGGTTCTGGCCGAACTCGATCTCGAAGCCGGCCGAGACCTTCAGGCCCAGAAGGGCGTCGCGGACCTCGTCAGCGTCGAGACGGTCGAGCACGAGGTGGATCGCATGTCGCTGGCCGGGCGGTGCGGCAGGGCAGCGTTGCCCCAGCGACAGGACACGGGCAGCCAGAGCCGGCTCGCACTGCGCAATATCCGCGATAGAGCTGGCGCAGAAGCGGCCCTGGAGCATCCTGGTGAGGTACTGAACGGCCACGCACGGTGGCACCGACAGGGCCGCCAGCTCACCTGCGGCCAGTTCCACCTTGCGGGAAGCGGCTGCGCTCACACTTCGTTCGGCCATGCCGGTGTCCTCGTTACGTCTCTTCGCTGTCGTTCACCCGCCTCGATGAAGCAACACGCCCTTTCGTCAGTCCAGAGATTCCCCGCGCCCATCACCCCGCAGGGGCCCCGTTGCACTCACGCCAGCTGCAATGCCGCATCGACCTTCTCGGTCAGCTCCGCGATGGTGAACGGCTTGCGAATGAAATTCTCGGCGCCCGATCGCAGGAGCTGATCGATCTCCTCCTGTTTGATGACGCCACTGACGATGATGATCCGTGTGTTCTCGAATTCCGGATTGCTCCGGATGGTCTGACAGACCACGTTGCCATTGACGTCCGGCAGCATGTAATCGAGCAGAATCAGGTCCGGTCGAAACTGCTGCGTCGCCATGCCCGCCTCGTACCCGCTCGATGCCGTCCGGATGTCGAACCGTCCATCCCGTGTCAGGATGTCACTGATCAGCTCGACGATCTCGGCGTCGTCATCGACCACGAGCACCTTTTTCTTGCCCGAATCCAGGTTGTCCAGAGGGATGTTGTTCTCCCTCATGAACTTGATCAGATTCTGGCGGGGAATGCGGCGGAACTTCGATCCTGGTACGCGAAAGCCCCTGAGTCGACCCGAGTCAAAACAGCGAATGATAGTTTGCTGGCTGACTCGGCAGATCTCGGCGGCCTCGCCGGTGGTGAATAGATCCTTCATCCTTGCCCCTTCCTTTTTCGCCAACTCCATTTGACAGAAGGCTCTTCCAGGTTACCTTGACGGCCCACATTAACCTCAGTTCGGCAGTTTGTCAAGTCGAAAAAAACACTGACCCCCGCTTTTTACCATGATACCTAAATTCTTATCGGAGATGGACATCGGGGGGGCCGGATCACCCTTACGCTCTCCAAAAGCAAGGCGCTGTGGAGTTTCAAGTTTGAAGTCTGAAGTTTGAAGTGGTGAGTGTGAAGCAGGATGCCTGGCCTCTCTTCAAACTTGAAACTTCCAACGGCTGCAAACCTGCTCGAGTTCTTCTCAGACCCTGAGCGAAACCTGTCCCGTCGCGGCATTCCGCTGCTTGGGGGGCGGACCGATGCAACACACAGGCAGGGCATTCTCTGTGCTGTCGCGGGCGATGTTATCTGACGTTGCGCGGTCGTGACGCGGCAAAGGGCAGACCGGGACGTCCCGAGGGTGACTCGGCTGGAGAGATCCGGCGCTCAGACCGCAACGTCACGAGGACGCCGACCGTAGTTGTACTGCTTCTCCGTTCGACCTTCTCGATCGTGAATAACCAGAAGACTATAGGGATGCGTCCTGGCCAGGTCTCGCCCCCGGAGGATGGCTTCGGTGCGCGCGCGGTGCGTGCTCATCACCTGACCTGAGTTCTCCTGCACGACGTTCCATCCACGTTCTTCGTCAAAGGCCACGTGGTACGTCACGCGTCCGACTGTCTCCATACCTCCATCTCTCCGTCACGGCCGACGGCGTTTCGTCGGCGTCTATCGACTGTCGTTGGCGCCCTGTCCGCCCACGGGTTCACACGCCCGTGCGTCACGCCGCAGCTTCGCCATTCTGCCAGCAGTCACCTGCACGTCAATACCTTTGCTGTATACTCCGCCCGAAACCGCAATCTTAGCGTCATTGCTTATGCAACCGTTCTTGGTTGGCACACGCTCGAATGGAACAACGAGCGCGACCGGGAAAGCTGTTAAGAGGGGGCGATGTGCGAGGTCTGGGAGATTGCGATGCCAGGGGATGTGGGGCCATGCGGCCTGCGCCGCGTTGGAGTGTGGAGGGCAGATTTCCTTTGTCTTTCGCGAAGCGGGTCAAAGAAGAATAGTATTATAGCTATATTAAGATAAATGAGTTATCAAAGGCCCGAACATGGATAAAGAACTGGCTGTGCAGGCGGCGGAGGTGCTCAAGGCGGTCGCCCACCCCATCCGCCTCCAGATCATCGAGGCGCTGGAGGCGGGAAGGCGGTCCGTGAACGAGATCGCCGAGACGGTGGGGGAGAAGCAGGCGATCACCAGCCAGCAACTGACCATCATGAAGGACAAAGGCATCGTCAGTTCACACCGCGAAGGGGCACACGTGTTCTATCAGATCGAGAACGAGAGCGTCATCCGCGTCCTCGGCTGCGTCTACAACCACTGTCGGAAGAAGACCAGGGGGCGAAAGCAGGCGAGCACAACCGGCCGATCGCCGATGGGACGAACGATATGAAGCTAAGACACAGGATCACGGATTTCTCGGTGCGCCGCTACAAGCTGATCACTGTGGTGATGGTCGTCTTCACTCTGGGGCTGGGAGCCCTGATCCCGCGCATCCGGGTGGATACCGACCCGGAGAACATGCTGTCGGGCGATGAGCCGGTGCGGGTCTTCCACGACCGGACCAAGGAAGAGTTCGTCCTGTCGGACATGGTGGTCGTCGGGATCGTCAACAACGCCCATCCCGAGGGTGTATTCAACGCCGACTCGCTGCGCAGGATCCATGAACTGACCGAATATGCCAGGACGCTGCGCTGGCCGAGCGAGGACGACCCGAACCAGGAGGTCGGCGTGATCGAGGTCGACCTGCTGGCTCCGTCCACGGTCGATCACATCGGCCAGGGCGGTCCGGGCGTCGTGACGTTCGAGTGGCTGATGCCCCGGCCCCCCCAGACCGAGGCCGAGGCGCTGGCCGTTCGCGACAAGGCCATGTCCAATCCGCTGCTCAAGGGAACGGTCGTCTCCGACGACGGCAAGGCGATCTGTCTGTACCTGCCGCTGACGCACAAGGACCTGAGCCATCGGGTGTATCGCGCGCTCAACACGAAGATCACTGAGTTCACGGGCGACGAGGAATACCACATCACGGGCCTGCCCGTGGCGGAGGACACCTTCGGCTACGAGATGTTCATCCAGATGGCCATCTCGGCCCCGCTGGCGATGCTGGTGATCTTCCTGCTGATGCTGGCGTTCTTCCGCAAGCTGGTTCTGGTGATCTCGCCGATGATCGTGGCGATGGTCGCGGTCATCTCGACGATGGGCGCGCTGATCGGCCTGGGCTTTCCGGTCCACATCATGAGCTCGATGATCCCGATCTTCCTGATGCCGATCTCGGTGGTCGATTCGGTGCACATTCTGTCGGAATTCTTCGACCGTTACACGAAGGAAAAGGGGCGGCGCGAGACGACGCTGGAGGTCATGGACACCCTGTTCATGCCGATGCTGTATACGTCGCTGACGTCGGCGGCCGGGTTCGCATCGCTGGGGCTGACGCCGATCCCGCCGGTGCAGGTTTTCGGCATCTTCGTCGCGGCGGGCATCATGGTGGCGTGGGTCTGCACGGTGACGTTCGTGCCTGCCTACATCATGTTCCTCAAGGACCGCTCGCTGGAGAACTTCGGCGCCGCCGCCGCGCACGAAGAAAAGCAAACCTGGCTGACGCGCGTGCTTCATTCTACGGGACGGCTCACCTACGCCGCCGCCAAACCCATTCTGGTGGTGATGATGATTCTGGCGGCCATCGCCGTCTACGGCATTACACAAGTCAACATCAACGACAACCCGATCAAGTGGTTTGCGAAAAGCCATCCGATCCGCCAGGCGGATATCGAGCTGAACCGGCACTTCTCGGGGACCTACATGGCGTATCTGGTTCTCGAAGACGCCGGCGATCCCAACGTGAGCACCGAGTACGTGCAGGCTCTGCGCGACCGCCTCATGGAGAAAGCCGGAGATCTGACGGCCGACCTGCCGGCCGCGACGGCGATAGTCGTCGAAGCCGAGAAGGCTCTCCTGGCCGAGGCCTCGACCGGGCTGACCAGGCTCGCGCTGCTCGATCAACTGGGCCGCTGTGCGCAGGAGAAGGAGGCCTCGGCGTCGCAGGAGGCCGCCGACGTCTGGTATGAGCTGATCGATTTCTTCGACCTCGAGAAAGAGCGTCTGAAGATCTTCAAGCAGCCCGAGGCGCTGCGCTACATCGCGCAACTGGAGAAGTACCTGGAAGAAACCGGTCTCGTCGGCAAGACGAACTCGCTTGCCGGCATCGTCAAGAAGGTCCACCAGGAGCTGATCGACGGCAAGCCTGAGAACTACACGATCCCGGATTCCAGCGCGGCGGTGGCCGAGTGTCTGATCCAGTTCCAGAGCAGCCACACGCCTGACGATCTGTGGCACTTCGTCACCAACGACTACGACAAAACCAGCCTCTGGCTCCAGCTCAGAAGCGGCGACAACAAGGACATGGAGCAGGTCGTCAAAGCGGTGGACGAGTTCTTCGCACAAAATCCCTCGCCGGTGCCGGTCGAGCACCAGTGGGCGGGTCTGACCTATATCAACATTGTCTGGCAGAACAAGATGGTCTGGGGCATGCTCCAGTCGCTGCTCGGCAGCTTCATCATCGTGTTCATCATGATGGCGATCATGTTCCGTTCGGTGCTGTGGGGTCTGGTGTGCATGGTGCCGCTGTCGATCACCATTGTGGTCATCTACGGCGTCATCGGGCTGGTCGGCAAGGACTACGACATGCCCGTCGCGGTGCTCAGCGCGCTGACGTTGGGCATGGCGGTCGACTTCGCGATCCACTTCCTCGAACGGGCGCGGGCCACGTACGCCCAGACCGGCTCGTGGAAGCACAGCGCTGCGGAGATGTTCGGCGAGCCGGCGCGGGCCATCAGCCGCAACGTCCTGGTCATCGCCATCGGCTTCCTGCCGCTGCTGGCGGCGCCGCTGGTTCCGTATAAGACGGTGGGCATCTTCCTCTGCGCGATCATGGCGCTGTCGGGCGTCGTCACACTTCTGGTGCTCCCCGCTATTCTGACCGTGGCGGAGAAGCGACTGTTCAAGACGGCGGTAGATCCGCAGTCCCCCGGCTGCAACTGCGCGTTCTGCTTTGTGGTCTCGCTGTCGAGCGTGGTCGTCGTCCTCCTGAATGTGTATCAGTTCGGGAAGATGGGTTTCAACAGCTTCATGTGGTTCAGCATCGTTGCTGTGCCGGTCCTGGCAGTGATCTGCGGCATCCTGTCGCGCCGACAGGCCTGTCGAATGGTCCAGGCCCAGCAACAGAAGATCGGTCCGGTCGAGAAGGAATAGAGAGGTGCACCATGACGGTCGAAACCATGCTTCGGGGAATTGCCGGATTCTTCGTGGTTGTGAGTGCTCTGCTGGCACACTATCATTCGCCTTATTGGCTTTTGTTCACGGGCTTCGTCGGTCTGAACCTGCTCCAGTCGGCGTTCACCAACTGGTGCCCGATGATGACGCTGCTGCGAAAGCTCGGGGTCAAAGGCTGATATCAAGAAGTGGGAGGTGTTGCATGCTGCGCAAGAGAAGCTTCGTGGTTTTGTCTGCGTTTGCGGTTTTCAGTTTGTTTGCTGCGGCCGGCGTTCGTGCGGCCGACGGCGACGTGCCGGACGTGCAGACGATCGTGAACAAGGCCAATGTCGTCGCCTACTACCAGGGCGACGACGGCAAAGCCACGGTCAAGATGACCATCACCAATAAGGCGGGGCAGACCCGCGAGCGGGAGTTCATCATCCTGCGCAAAGACATTGCCGACGGCGGCGACCAGAATTACTTCGTGTACTTCCAGCGTCCGTCCGACGTGCGGCGGATGGTCTACCTCGTGCAGAAACACACCGGCGAGGGCAAAGACGATGACCGCTGGCTGTACCTGCCCGCCCTCGATCTGGTCAAGCGCATCGCCGCCAGCGACAAGCGGACCAGCTTCGTCGGTTCCGACTTCGTCTATGAGGATGTCTCCGGACGCAACCTGGACCTTGATACCCATGAGCTGATCGAGACCACCGATACCCTGTTCGTCGTCAAGAACGTGCCGAAGAAGCCCGAAGAGGTCGAGTTCAGCCACTACACCGTGGCGATCGACCGCAAGACGTACGTGCCGACGAAGATGGAATTTTACGACAAGCAGGGGCAGCTCTACCGCGTCATCGAGTCGAAGGACGTCAAGATGATCCAGGAGTTCCCCACGGTCACCAAGTCGGTCGTCAAGGACCTCAAGACCGGCGGCCAGACCGAAATGGTCTTCACGGATGTCCATTACAACATCGGCGTCGGCGATGTCTTCGAGGAGCGCTATCTCCGCAGACCCCCCAGGGAGGCCATGAGATGATCGTATCGGCGCGCGGATCGGTGACGTACGTCGTGACCCTTCTGTTCCTCGCTGCGGCGATGGCCCCGGTCGGCGCCGCCCAGGACGAAGAACCGAAGCCCGACCCGGTTAAGGAGTTCTTCGACAAGCTCGACACCGAGTACCACGGCTTCTACGAGGCGCGGGCAGGCTATCGGCTCCAGAACGATCGGCATGAGAAGGACATGTCGATCATGGAGGCGCGATACCAGTTCGACCTGTTCAGCATGCGCGACTGGGGCGACGTCAAGATCAAGGGCGACGTCTACGGCGACGGCGTGGAAGAGAAGGGCGTCTTCGATCTGCGCGAGGCGAATCTCTTCATGCGTCCGGCCGATTCCATGGACGTCAAGCTGGGTCGCCAGGTCCTGACCTGGGGGACGGGCGACCTGATCTTCATCAACGACCTGTTTCCGAAGGACTGGCAGTCGTTCTTCATCGGTCGCGACACCGAGTATCTCAAAGCGCCGTCGGATGCGGTGAAGGTCAGCTTCTTCATGGACTGGGCGAACCTGGACGTCGCTTATACGCCGGAGTCCGACTCCGACCGCTTTATCAGCGGCGAGCGTCTGTCTTACTGGAATCCCGCACTGGGCGACCGGGCGGGCGAGGACAACACGCTGAGCGTCGAACGCCGCCGCGAGTTCCTCGAAGAGGACGAGCTGGCCCTTCGTCTGTACCGGAACATCCGCAACTACGAGTTGGCTCTCTATGGGTACTGGGGCTACTGGAAGAGTCCGGGCGGCTTCAACGATGCGATGACCGCCGCCGTCTTTCCCGAGCTGTACGTCTACGGCGCCAGCGTTCGCGGCGCCGTAGGCAAGGGCATCGGCAACGCCGAGATCGGCTACTACGATTCCGTCGACGACCGCAGCGGCGACGATTTCCTTATCAACAACTCCGAGCTGCGCTACCTCGTCGGCTATACGCAGGAGATCGGACGTGATTTCACCGCCGGCGTTCAATACTACATCGAGCAGATCCTCGATTACGGCGACTACGAGGACAACCAGCCTTCCGGGATGCCCAAACGCGACGAGTTTCGCCACCTCACGACGCTGCGCCTGACCAAACTGCTGATGAACCAGAACCTGAGTCTCTCGCTGTTCACGTACTACTCGCCGTCCGACGAGGATGTCTATCTGCGCCCCATCGCCAACTACAAGGCCAGCGACCATCTGACCGTCGAGGTCGGCTCCAATATCTTCTTCGGCGACGAGGCCCACACCTTCTTCGGCCAGTTCGAAGACAACACCAACGCCTACCTCGCCGTCCGCTACAGTTTCTGATTGCCGGATGTCGGGCCTGATGCGCGTCGTGTAAGGGAGCCTTGCCGGCAAGCTCTTACTCGTTGCTGGCATATGGCGATGCGTCAGTCCATTCAGGCGAGGGGCTTCTCTGGGCCGGCGCAGGCGAACTCGTCATGCGTTTTCAAGACAGTGCAGATTTCACTGTCGGCCACTTCGTTCCCATGACTCTCGAGGAACTCACACGCCTTGTAGGCTTCCGTGGTCTGCGTGTAGCGGCTTTCCCAGGCGCGGTACGCTCGTTCGGATCTCTCGTTGGCCCACGGATACTGATTGGGAGGGTTCTTGGCGCCGCAACGCCAGGGTTTGGCTGTGAGGCGGGCGCGGAAGCATTCCTGCTTGAAGGTCAACGTGCAATAGAGCGGATCGCTGCCCAATTCCTTGAGGATGTGCGCGACCTGATCGGAAGTCGGATCGTATCGCCGGTCCACGAAGAGCAAGCGCAGGCCGGCAAAGGTGCGATAGACACGAAATGCATGATCGGGGCGGCGCGCGGACCATTCGCGGACGGAATCCAGGGTACGCTGGCAAGCCTCCTCCTGTCGCTGCTTCCGTCGGCCGGACGAAAAGCAGAGCACAATCGCATCGAGTAAGCCCTTCGGCCGAATGCGCGGCAAGTCGATGTCAACAAACAGGACGGAAGCCGTGTTGAGCACCAACGCGCCGTACCGGTTTCGCGTGATGATGGCGATCTCCCTGTCGTCCTGGTGCAGGGTGTGAACGATCTCTTCTCGCAGGGGGCGGTCGGCGTATTCGTAGGAGTCGGGCCGCCGGCCGTTGATGAGACAGTCGAAGATGCGCCGGGCCCGCGAGCGCGCGTCGTCCTCGGCTCGGGCCATAGCGTCGAACGACCAGCCCCAGGCTGCACAGGTCAGTTCGTTGCCCTCCACGTCTCTGCCAGTGTAAGAGCCCTTGGTCCAATGCTTTGGAATTCTCATCGTGTCACCTCAGCAAGCCGCCTGACCAACCATGGTTCATCGATCATTTGCATCGGCTCATTTGCGATGCCGCTTGAATCTACGGGTCTCTCCGGGCCCTTTGGGATGGGGCCACTGGTCCCCTTCCCCGTCGGTTGATCGGCCAACCTGCTTCTCGGACGCAGACGGGTGCACTTCACGTTTGTGGGTAGATCTTCACGGGGCGACTGCAATCGACTTTGTCATTCCGACCGGAGCGCAGCGGAGTGGAGGAATCTGGCCGTGAAGGGGACACTGCCTTATCCTCGGCCAGATTTCTCCGTGCGCGCTCCGCACCTAGTCGAAATGACATCCGCCGCGCTCTCCGAGATGACAAAACCCCCTTCCTGGCCTTGGCAGGAACCTACCTACAAAGACGCAGTGCACCCGACGCAGACCTGAGGGTGGGTTTTGGTTTGACGGTAGGCCGGGGAGATGCGTAGACTGGCGGGACAGTGGCTTTCGTCCCAGGGGGCTGTTCCGGGACCCAAAGGAGGATTGAGATGGCCGAGCAGACGCGTCTTTCACGTCGGGGTTTCATCCAGTGTGCGACCGGGCTGACCTTGGGGGCGGTGGCGTTTCCCTACGTGGTCCGGCCGTCGGCGTTGGGCAAGGCAGGCGCGGTGGCTCCGAGTGAGCGGATCACCGTCGGCACCGTCGGCGTCGGCCCGCAGGGCGTCTACGTGATGCGGAACTTCCTCTCCCAGGACGATTGCCGCGTCGTGGCGGTCTGCGACCTGAAGAAGCCGGTGCTCGAAGCCGGCCGCAACACCGTCAACGACTACTACAAGAACAGCGATTGCGCCACCTACACAGATTTCCGTGAGCTGATCGCCCGCCCGGACATCGACGTGGTGCACATCGCCACGTGCGATCACTGGCACGTGCTGGTGGCGCTCGAAGCCGCCCGCGCGGGCAAGGACATGTATCTCGAAAAACCGATGGGGCTCAGTCTGGCCGAGGACCAGGCGCTGCGCGAGGCGTGCCATCGCTTCGGCACAATCTTCCAGTTCGGCACCCAACAGCGATCGGAGCGGAACTTCCGCTTCGCCTGCGAGCTGGTGCGCAACGGACGGATCGGCAAGTTGCACACGATCAACGTCTGGTCGCCCGGCAGCAGCTCCGGCGGCTCGCGCCGGCCGGCGCCGGCTCCGGACTGGGTGGACTACGACATGTGGCTCGGTCCGGCCCCGTACCATCCGCACACGCCGGACCGCACCTCCAATCAGTGGTGGTGGTTCGTCTCGGACTACGCTCTGGGTTTCATCGCCGGCTGGGGTGTGCACCCGCTCGATATCGCCCTCTGGGGCGGCGGGGACGAACTGGCAGGGCCGCTCGAAATCGAGGGCAAGGGCGTCTGGCCCGATCCCGAAGGCATCTGCGACACCGCCATGAACTGGGATGTGACCTGCCGATACGACAGCGGAATACGGATGAACTACACTGGCACGCCCTATCCCGATGAATGGAAACAGCGCTACGGACGGACCAGCGACCACGGCACCGCCTTCGAAGGCACCGACGGCTGGGTCCACGTCGATCGCTCCGGCATCAACGCCCATGCAGGGGCGAATAATCATTCGCCCCTACTTGACATCGAGTGGGGCGCCAACGACCTGCGGCTGTACGAAAGCAACAACCACGCGCGAAACCTGCTGGATTGCGTCAAGACGCGCAAGGAGGCGATCTGTCCGATCGACGCATCCGTCCAGGCCGACATCCTCTGCCACATCAGTGACATCGCGATCCGCCTCGAACAGAAGCTGCGCTGGGATCCGGCGAGAGAGCAGTTCGTTGACAACGATGCCGCGAACCGTCGCCTCGTGCGGGCGATGCGGAGCCCCTGGCGACTCTGAGACCGATCCACAAGACTTTGAGGAGATTTATGACATGCTGAAGAAGACCACACTTGGATTGCTGACCTGCTGCTTAATCACGGTATGCAGCGCCGCCGCCGACGACAGCGGGTGGATTACTCTGTTCGATGGGACCAGGGGCCTCGAAGGCTGGCGGGCCAGCGAGAATCAGGGCACCTTCAAAGTGGAAGACGGCAAGCTCGTCGTGCACGGCGACCGCAGCCACCTCTTCTACGTCGGGCCGGTCAACGGCGGCACGTTCAGGAACTTCGAGTTCCAGGCGGACGTGATGACCACGCAGGGCGCCAACTCCGGCATCTACTTCCACACCGCCTACCAGCAGGACGGCTGGCCCAACAGGGGCTACGAATGCCAGGTCAACACGACCCACACGGATATCAAGAAGACCGGCGGCCTCTACGGCGTGCAGGATGTGAACAGGGACGCCCCCTCGAAAGACGGCGAGTGGTTCCATTACTACATCAAGGTCGTCGGCAGGCACATCGTGATCAAGATCGACGGCAAGACGACGGTGAATTGGATCGAGCCGGAGGACTGGAGCCGCGGGGGACGCAAGATCGACAGTGGCACCTTCGCCATTCAGGGCCACGATCCCAAGAGCCTCGTCTACTACAAGAACATCCAGGTCAAGCCGCTGCCCGACGTGGACTCCGACGGCTGGGTAGCACTGTTTGACGGAACCAAGGGCCTCGAAGGCTGGCGGGCCAGCGAGAACGAGGGTACCTTCGGCGTCGAGGACGGCCAGCTCGTCGTCCACGGCAAACGCAGCCACCTGTTCTACACCGGTCCGGTCAACGGCGCCGACTTCAAGAACTTCGAGTTCCAGGCCCACGTGATGACCATGCCCAAAGCGAACTCTGGGCTGTACTTCCACACCGCCTATCAGCAGACCGGCTGGCCCGACAAGGGCTATGAGTGCCAGGTGAATTCGACGCACAGCGACCGCAAGAAGACGGGCGGCCTCTACGATGTGCAGGATGTGATGGACGACGCACCGTCGACGGACGGGAAGTGGTTCCACTACTACATCAAGGTCGTCGGCAAGCACATCACGATCCAGATCGACGGCAAGACAACGGTGAACTGGATCGAGCCGGAAGGATGGAGTCGCGGCGGACGCAGGATCGACCGCGGCACCTTCGCCATTCAGGGCCACGACCCCGACAGCATCGTCCACTATAAGAACATCATGGTCAAGCCTCTGCCCGATGGCGCCACCGATGGTTGGGTCGCGTTGTTCGATGGCACCAAAGGCCTCGAAGGCTGGCGGGCCAGTGAGAACCAAGGCACCTTCCGTGTCGAGGACGGCCAGCTCGTCGTCCATGGCAAACGCAGCCATCTCTTCTATACCGGTTCCGTCAACGGGGGTACCTTCAAGGATTTCGAGTTCCAGGCCCAGGTGATGACCAGCCCCAAGGCGAATTCGGGCATCTATTTTCATACCGCCTATCAGGAGACCGACTGGCCCGCCAAAGGCTACGAATGCCAGGTCAACTCGACGCACAGCGACCGCAAGAAGACGGGCGGCCTCTACGCCGTGCAGGACGTGATGGACAATGCGCCGTCGACGGATGGGCAGTGGTTCCACTACTACATCAAGGTCGTGGGCAAGCGCATCGTGATCCAGATCGACGGCAAGACCACGGTGGACTGGACCGAGCCGGCCGATTGGAAGCCGCCGCAGGGCATGGCCGGCCGCAAGGTCTCCAGCGGCACCTTCGCCATCCAGGGCCACGACCCCGACAGCCTCGTCTACTACCGGAATATCATGGTCAAGCCATTGAACCCGATCAAGGTCGTCGTCGTCACGGGCGGGCATGACTTCGAGCACGACCCGTTCTTCGAGATGTTCCAGGGCTGCGACGACATCGCGTACGTCGAGGCCGCACAGAAGGACCACAGCGAGCTGTTCGAAAGCGTCTCCGACTGGGACTACGACGTCATCGTGCTCTACAACATGACGGCGAACATCTCGCCCAAGCGGCAGCAGAACTTCGAGAGCCTGCTGAAGGACAAAGGCGTCGGCCTCGTGGCGCTGCACCATTCTCAGGGCGCCTTCCCCGATTGGGACCAGTACCACAGGATCATCGGCGCCAAATACCCGCTGAAGGACCAGGAGATCGACGGCGTCACCCTCAAGACCGCCAGCTACAAACACGATGTGGACCTGACCGTCCGGATCGCCGACGACCGCCACCCGATCACTCGCGGACTGAGCGATTTCGCCATCCACGATGAGAGCTACAAAGGCGTGTGGTTCGCCAAGGACAATCACGTGCTGCTGACGACGGATGAGCCGACCAGCGACAAGACCATCGGCTGGGTGCGGCCGAACTACGGCAAGGCCCGCGTCTGCTTCTTCCAGGGCGGCCACGACTCGAAGGCCTACGCCAATCCGAGCTTCCTCGAGATCGTCCGCCGCGCCATCCGCTGGTCCGCCGGTCGGCTGAACTGAGCAAGTGTGAGGTTTCTCCAAAAAGGAGGACGAGAACGATGTCATCGAATCTGAATCGTCGCAGTTTCATGAAGCACACGTTGGCCGCTTCGGCCGGTGGTACCATGGCACTGAGTGCGGCCCGGGGCGCTGAGAGGGACAGGCCCGCTATCAAGGTGGAGCCGAACTCGAAGGCCACGCTGCCGATGGGCCGGATAGGCGACCTGGAGGTCAGCCGCATCCTGCTGGGCGGCAACCTCCTGACGCACTACACCCACAGCCGGGACCTTAAGTACGTCTACAATCTCTGCGCCCACTATAATACCGAGGACAAAATCCACGAGACGATGGCCTTGGCGGAGGCGCATGGCGTCAACACGCTCTCGATCCACAACCCGCCCGGCATCGTGGAGATGCTCAAGCGGTATCGCCAGCGCTACGGCGGCAAGATGAAATGGATCATCTGTCCCATCGCCGAGATCACCGACGACATGAAAGCCTATGCCGACATGACCAGGGAGTTGGTCGACAACGGCACCGACGCCATCTATCTGTGGGGCGTCCGGGCTGACCCGCTCTGCGCCCAGGGGCGGATGGACCTGGTCCGCAAGGCGGTCGAGATCGCCAAGGACTTTGGCGTGCCCTCCGGCGTCGGCGGACACGACCTGAACGTGATTGTCCAGTGCGAGAAGCACAACATCCCGGCTGATTTCTATATCAAGACGTTCCACCACCACAACTACCCGAGCGCTCCGAAGTCGCACGAGTTGAAGAACGCCTACAACGAGGTTCCGGGCTACTGGTGCAAGGACCCGGCCGAGACGATCGAGGTGATGAAGAACGTCACCAAGCCCTGGATCGCGTTCAAGGTGATGGCCGCCGGAGCGATCCCGCCGCGAGACGCGTTCAAGTACGTCTTCGAGAACGGTGCCGACCACTGCTTGGCCGGCATGTTCGATTTCGAGATCGCCGAGGACGCCATGATCGCCAACGAGACCCTCGCCGCCGTCAAGAATCGCACCCGCCCCTGGCGAAGCTGACACACGACAATCGAAGTGTGAATTCAAAGCCCACCTGCGGCCCATGTGCTCACCGCCATGGGCCGCTCGTCCATCAGGCCGTGTGCTTCCGGCGCTGGACCCTCCGTGGCAGCCTCAAGTCCGAAGGACTTGGGGATGGCAAACGTTTGCTCAGCGAAAGGATGCCTGTTGGCATCGGAGGGGTCGGGTACGATGCTGACTGCACCGGACGAGGCAAGATGGCGACCCCAGCGCGGCATGACCTTCGCGCTCGCTGACGGCACCACCGTCGAACGATCCGTGTCCGAAGCGCATCTGACGCTGCCGCAGGGCCAGGCCCATACGCCCGTGATTCTCGGTGAGCCCAACGATCAGGCGCTGCTGGGCGTGGTGACCCTGGAAATCCTCGGCCTCGTCTTCAACCCCTTCGACCGAACCCTCCAACCCATGCACATGCTCCTGGCCTGAAGCATTGTGTGGATGTGCGTCTCGGCGTTCCCTCCCGATCTTCCCGTTGGCACTATCTGCTGACGTGCTTGTATCGCTCGGGGTGTTCGATGATGTCAAAGGTCAGGTCGATGTCGAGATCGGGCCAGTAGAGATGCGTGCCGTGGGATAGCTCGACGTGGCATATCTGTTCGACCGTGGCCTTCTTGAACCAGGGGAAGTGTCGGTAGTCCAGGAGGTACTCTCTGCCCTCGTGGAACAGCCAGAAGCCGTGTTCGGAAATGTTCGTCACCTCAAGCTTCGAAGTGCTCGTTCCATGCTGCGGCGATCTCATTTTTTCGAGACTCCACAATCCTCAGAAGATCATTCAACTGCTTCTCGGAAAGGCCTGTGCTGGCGGCAACTGATATCGTGGGCTCAAGCCAGAACTTCGCCTCCCCGTCCGGGCAGGTCGCGTGCACGTGCGGTCTTTCCTCCTCGCGAGAGAAGAAGTAGAACCTATATGGACCTACCCTGAAGACCGTCGGGCTCATGGGTTATAGGATATTACAGTGCGCCATGAAATGCAACGTTTCCGTCTGGCGATGCGCGACGGCCTCGCAGGCGAAATCGGATTGACAGCGGCCGGGCGGGTCGGTAGGCTGCTCGGCTTTGTGTGGGCCGCAGGGTGTGGGTCCTGCGGGCCGGATGAAGAGAGACCAGAGGAGAGAAGGGCCGACCACTCCCGCGTACCTCCCTTGAGGCCTGCTGCTGGCGGGTTCCGCTTCCGTATGACCTGGATTCGATCGCCGCTGGTGATCATTGTCGCGACGCAGTTGCTGTTCACGGCGGGCGACCTGCTCGCCCGAGCCAACCTGCGCCACAATCCGTTCAGCGCCTCGACCTTCCTGAGCTGGTGGTTCGTGCTGTACTTCCTGATCCGCCAGGTCGCCATGTTCGGCCAGCTCTACGTCTTCAGCGCCCTCCAGATCGGCAAGACTATGGCCCTGTTCAGCGCCACCTCCATCGTGGTGGTCAACGTCCTCGGCGTTCTGCTGCTGGGCGAGGTCCTTTCCGTTCAGGCCTACCTGGCCATTGGCCTGGTCGTGCTGGGCTTCGTCCTGATGTCGGTCAGTCCGTAGAGCCGCGATTCGCACGTCCTGAGCTACTCGCATCGTGTGCCGGCCCGTCTGTATGGGTCTGGCTCAGGGCCGCCAGGCCGCCCATGGCGCCGAGGTTCATCGTCTCCAGCGCCGAGCTGGGAACGATGATCATCGAGCCTTTCTCCTTCAGACCTTCGAAGAGCATGTTCATGCCGCGAAGGTGCATGGCCATCGGATTCGCCTCGTATTGCTTGGCGGCCTGGGCGAACTTCTGGGCGATCTCGGTCTCGGCGGTCCCGAGGATGATTCGCGCCTGCCGCTCGCGCTCGGCCTGGGCCTGCTTGGACATCGCGTCCTCCAGGTCCTTCGGGATGATGATGTCGCGAATCTCGACGGATTGGACGGTGATGCCCCAGGGATTGGTCTTCTCGTCGAGAATCTCGCGCAGCCGGCTGCCCAATTCGCCGCGATGAGTGAGCATGTCCGCCAGTTCGTGCGTGCCGATGATATCCCGCAAGGCCGTCTGCGCGGACAGCACGATGGCCAGATAGTAATTCTCCACCTCGAGGATCGCCTTCTTCGCGTCCCAGACCATCCAGAAGCAGATCGCGTCCACGTTGACCGGGACGGTGTCCTTCGTCAGGGTCGATTCCGAGCTGAAGTCCGTGGCGCGGATGCGCATGTCCACCGTTTGCACGATGCTCTCGATGATCGGGACGATGAAGAACGCGCCCGGTCCCTTGAGCCGGTGGAATCTGCCCAGGCGAAGGATCACCGCACGGTCCCACTGGTTGGCGACCTTCAGGGCGAACAGAATGTAGACCGCCAGGAAGATGGCCACGCCCGCCACGGCCGGATGGATCTCATCCCACTGCCCCACGACGTAGCGGTTGACGACGAACCCGGCGGCCAGAACGAGAATCGCGGCCAGGAACGCGGGCAGGTTCAACTCCGCGCTGGGCACTTTGAAACTTTCCACGTACTTGCGCGCAATCGCCACAGGTTCTGGGGTCTTACTTCTGAGTCTCATGGTCTGGCCTCCCTTGCAGGTACTCGACGATTTCTGTGAGTGTCAGGTTGTATTGGTGTCCACGGGCGACAAGCTCGTCGCAGATCTGTTTGAGCATGCGGCGTTTCTCAGCATCGCCGATCTCGACCTCGCGGTGGCTCACGAAGGTGCCGGTCCCCTGTTGCGTGTCCAGGATGCCCAGGATTTCCAGTTCCGAGTAGGCCTTGCGGACCGTGTTGGGATTGACCTGGAGCTGGACCGCCAGATCCCGGACAGTGGGCAGTTGCTCGCCGGGCAACAGCCGGCCCGAGGCAATCCCATAGCGAATCTGGTCCACGATCTGACGATGGAAGGGGACCCCGCTCTTCAAATCCAGCTTGAACTCAATCATCAGCGTGCTCCGTCAATGATCCTGTGTTGTAGTTTAACATAGGTATAGTGTACTATATAAATAGCACACCGTCAACAGAAATCTCACTTCCTTTTAAGGAATTATAAACCATTTCATTTAAAGTGCTTATGGATAGCGAGACTCGGAAAACGAGAAAAATCTGTCGCGTCTACTCGTCCTTCATGAGAATAGCTCCATCGCCCGAAGCGACGGTGAAGTGGGTTCCCGTTCGGCCTGTGAGGGAGTCCTTTGCGGGGTGGTCGAGGTCGATCGTGTAGGGTTTTGCAGCGCCCGGCAGATTGACCACGACGAGCGCCTTTTCGTAGCTGCGTCGCCAGACGTGGGAGCTGACTCGCTCGCCGGAGCCGGTCGGCAGGCCGATCTTGACGTCGTACTCGGGATACCAGTCGTGCTGGTGGCTGGTGTTGTCGGCGAAGAGATAGTAGAAATCGCCGACCGTAAGGGCGAAGCAGAGGCTCCAGCGTCTGGCCTGCGGATCGGCAGGGGGCTTCTTGCCTCGGTTGGGGTCGCCCGGCCAGCCCGCTCGCGAGCCGGTGTTCTCGAACCGCTCGATTACGCTGATTGTCGGCTTGCGCAGGAGTGACTCGGTGTGCCGCATCTTCGCGATGCAGTCGTCCCACTCCGTGCGGCCGTGACTCCAGCCGGACTCATACATGATTCCGTTCAGGTACGGAGCCGCGAAGTCGTGCTTGCCCACGGCATAGCCCGAATTAGCCAGGAGCAGGAAGTCGTCCCCTACCGCTTGGCGGACCTCCTTGAGAAACGCGACCCACGGCTCGGGTTCTTCACGCAGATTGTCGTAGAAGACGCCGTCGAGGCCGACCTGCTTTAACGCCGCCGTGAGTTTTGCCACGTGGCGGCGGTACTCGGCGTTGGACCAGTCCATGCGATACGTGCCGGGCCAGAATTGCTCGCGCTTCCCATTCTTGCGCAGCCACCACGGATGGTCCTCCGGCAGCCAGGTTTCGCCATACTCATAGAAGTACAGTTCCGCCAGGATGGGCGCATCCGGATTGAGCGATCGCAGCTCGGCGATGCGCCGCTTGGCCCGGTCGACCGAGTCAGCGGTGAACCCCTCGGCCAGCCCGGTCGGCTCGCGGTCGTATTTCAGGCCGAAGCCGCTGACTCCGGTCATGATCAGATCGTGCCTGGCCATGCTTTCGAGCGAGCGATCGCCCCGGACCGGTGACCAGAGCATGGCGATGCGCGGATAGGGCGTAGCCGCGTCGCATAGGCACGGGGCCCACAGAAGCCATAACAGGCATGTCTTGCGGCGGGATATCGAGCATTCCATCGGGCGATCCTTTCCAGAGCATTGCTGCGGCCATCATACACCGCAGGGAAGGGGGCCTGAAAGATTTCTGAAAGAATCTGGAAATTGCGCTTGCGATCTTTACAGATGTAGAGTAATCTCGTAATCGTTAAAGCGAAAGGAGGTTGTCATGGCGACAAGAGACCACGAGCTGACCGAAGCGGAATGGGAGATCATCCAGGTGGTGTGGGCGCACGAGCCGTGTGCGGCCCCGACGGTCCAGGAGGAGCTCCAGGCCCGCAAGAAGTGGACCTACAGCACCGTCAAAACCCTGATGGACCGCATGGTCGCCAAGGGCCTGCTCACCACCGAACGCATCCGCAACCTGATCCTCTACCGCTCCGCCATTACACAAAAGCAGGCCCGCAAGGGCGAGGTGGCCAAGACACTGGCGCGAGCCTTCGGCGGGGCGTTCACCCCCATGATGCAGTTTCTGCTCGAAAGCCAGACGCTCTCCGATGGGGAGCTGGCCGAGCTGGAGGGCATGATCCGAAAGAAGCGACGCCGCGAAAGAGGTAGGGGCGAATAATCGTTCGCCCGTACGTGGATGTAACAAAACACGTCGGCAAGCATCTTTGGATGCGGAGGTATTGCGATGAATGCGGTCATTGAGACGATCAATTCTGCGGGACGGACATTCGTTGAATTCGCGCTGCCCATGTTCATCCAGTCCAGCGTGCTCATCCTGATCCTGCTGGCGCTCGACGTGGTACTGCGTCGCAGGGTCCGGGCGGTCTTTCGCTACTGGCTCTGGATGCTGGTCCTCCTGAAGCTCGTGCTGCCCCCGTCCTTGTGGTCGCCCGTCAGCATCGGTACCTGGCTGGGCGAGACGCTCGAGCCGCCGCAGATCGCCGTCGATGAGCCGCTGGCGCCTCAGCCGCAGACGCCTCCAGCCGAGTGGCAGCCTCAAGCGAAGCTTGGGGATGGCATGCGGCCCGACGACGGCATCGCCAAAGGTTTTGGCCTCGACACGCCGCTTGCAGACGAAGTCCTGTCACCGTTGTCTGTGCCGGTGGCCCGTAGGGGCGAATCATCGTTCGCCCCTACCCATGCGCCCCCGCATCCCGATACGACAGCGGGAGCGAGCGAGGACTCTCATGCCACGATCAGTTGGCAGGGCATGATTCTGGTGGCTTGGGCAGCCGTTGTGCTGGCCCTGTTGCTGTTGCTGTTGCAGCGGGCGTGGTTTGTTCGAGGCCTGGTGGCCCAGGCGCAGGAGGCTCCCGCGCGATTGCAGGCCGCTCTGGATCAGTGTCGAACGCGAATGGGAATTGCCCGGCCGATCTCACTGCGCATCTCACCCAACGCGAGCAGTCCCGCCGTGTGCGGCCTGCTCCGGCCGGTAATCCTCGTTCCGCAGAATCTGGCGCCACGATTGCAGCCGCACGACTTGCAGGCGGTGCAGCTGCACGAGCTGGCGCATGTCAAACGAGGCGACCTCTGGGTGAACCTGGTCCAGACGCTGCTGCAGATCGTCTATTTCTACAACCCGCTGCTCTGGCTGGCCAACGCGATGATCCGCCGCGCCCGCGAGCAGGCGGTCGATGAAGCCGTGCTCGTAGCGATGGGCGAGACCGCTCCGGATTATCCCGAGACGCTGCTCCACGTCGCCAAGCTCGCCTTCCATCGACGACCGGCCCTGAGCCTGCGTCTGATCGGCGTCGTGGAATCCAGGAGCGCCCTGCGCAGCCGCATCAAACACATCCTCGCCCGCCCCCTCCCGAAGACCGCCAAACTCGGCCTGCTCGGCCTGACAGTCGTGTGCCTCATCGCAGCGTTGTTGCTGCCGATGGCGCGGGCGAACGAGGAGGCCTCCTCCGTAGTCAACAACGGTCCGCTGGATATCCGGCTGCTGGGAGTCTGTCCTGATGGTGACGGTGAATTGTATGATGCGAAAGGCAAGAAACTCGGTGTTACCATGCCCCCGTTGGGAACCTCTGAGTGGTCGTGGGATGGCAACACGATGCGGCGGGACTTCGTCTTCCAAGTGCCCGACGTAGATGGGCAGTTGCTCTTTGCGCACATGCATCCGACCCATACGGGCAAGGCCCTTGGACGCAGTTTCATTCGCTTCGATCCACTGACCGATCCGCCAACCCTGGTTGTCCCTGCCAGACTCGATCGCACCTATCCGGAACCTGGGGTGAGTTCCTCTCCGCATGACCTTCCGGTCCGAAACGTGGACTTGACACTGGAGTATTTCCTTGGGCCACGAGGCGAAGCTCTTTGCATGTTCACAGGGCCATTTGCCGAGGGAACGACGGTTCAAGCGGATGACGGGCGTCCGTACGGATTGACTCCTGCGTCGAAGGAGTCATGGAGCCATTCCACGATCAGGTTCCACCTCATGACGAACCGGTCCCTCGAAGAAGATGTGCCGGTGATCGTCTATGACGCCGATGGAATACGATACTTGGCGACCAGAGAAGCTGACAGTGACCGTCCTCTGCAGTATCGTGCGAACGGCGTGCCGTGGCGCTTGGTGGCAGCCATCACGGTCGGGGAGCAACCCCATAAGATCACATTCCAAGACGTCGTCGTTGATTACCCTGAACATCCGCAGCGGACTTATCCCGAGCATCTGGACCGGGTGGAAGGGCGACTGAAGACCGGATGGCCCTCAACCGACTTGACCCGATACGCCTTTCGAGATGCGCAGGAGATTATCAGCGTGCTCGATGTTATCCGGGGCTCTTACCTGATTGATGGGGTCACCGATGCCGTCCGGTCCGACTCGCCGCGTCTGGATTTCGCTGGCCTCGATCCGGTATCGCGCAGCAAGATACGCGCGACGGCCACGAGGTGGATCGATTCCCCATACCGCACGGACGGCATTGTGCTGGGCCTGGCGGGACATTGGCCTGAGTTCTTCGACGTGGCGGCGGAGAGACTCCAGAGTACTTGTCCGGCGTCTCCATACTACCCCGAGTGCGAAGAGGCTTGGCGCGGAGACAATCGGATCATTGCAGAGGTGCTCCAGAAACGTTGGGGCCCGCTGAGTGCATCCGAGGTTCAGAAGCTGAAGGACTGTATTTGTGAAACGACGGATTCTGAGGTGCTGACCAGCCTGTTTAAGTGTCTGGAAACCACGAAATCGGCCGAAGCAACCGATGCGTTCCGAGAATTGGCACAGGACGAGCATCCCTGGATTTGGTGGCACGCGACGGAAATGTGGTGCGAGCGTGTCTCTCGTGCAGACTGGACCGATGACAGTCTCCCACAGGGGATGAAGCTGAAACTGCACCTTGTCAAGTACGGTCTGGTACATGCCGAGGTGAGGGCTGAAGCCTCTGCGCTTCTGGCGGAGCAGTTGACGCCTCAATTGAGTCTGATGTCTTCGGACGTCTGGATTGCCGTCAGCCACAACATCCTTCTGCAATTCGACGCGAGGGCTGTCACAGATATCTATGTCGACTACCTGCGTCAGATGCAATCGCTATTGAGCGATCACAGATGGGACCCCAGGACTCTTCTTGCGATCTCTTGTGACATCGCGCAGGTCGTATGTCCGTTGAATCTGTGGTATGACATGGACATCGGCAATCTGGGGACATCCTGGGCGCAGGCCGTGTCGGACAAGGCGCCTCGCACCTTCGCTGCTCTCGAGGGTGTCATTTCCGATGTCTTGACATGGTATACCGCCAATCCCGCTCGTGTCCCACGCGAGTTTCCCCTTGAGGTCCAGGTGGTAGATGGAGCGGGGCATCCGATTGTCGACGCCCAGGTGACCCTCAGGAGACTCGAGGACCGCCGGACCGCTTCCGGCGATACTTTCCATCGCGACATCGAAGTCGGCACGTGCCGGACCGATGCCGATGGTCGCTTCACGTTCACCGGACTTGGTACCCACCCCTCATATACGCTTGATGTTGTTGCTGCGGGATTCATGCTGCGAGGGTTCCCGATGGTAGCCCGGCAGTTGGACGGGCGGTACGGGCTTCTTGAAGGCAACATCATCAAGATGCGGAAGTCCGACTTCGCGGGTGGCAGCGTCTCTGGCGGATTCACCCCGCGAACGGGCGCGTTTCTCGATTCAGTTAAGGCAGTATGGGGCCTGCTTCTTGAAGGCGACACCGCGGTGGAGCAACTGAGTGGAGTGCCGATTGCCCTGCCTCTGACCGACCGAGCCCGCAGCGTGATGTCTCTGGCAGACGAGGAGGCTCGGCGACTCAATCATGACTATGTCGGCACCGAGCACATCCTGCTGGCTCTGGCGTGCCAGGAGGACGCCGTCAGCGCGAAGGTCCTGGCGAATCTCGGAGCTGATATCGACACGCTGCGGACCGAAGTGAACAAGTTCGTCCGCCCCGGCGCGGAACCGGTGACCCGGAGCACACTGCCGCGCATGCCGCGCGCCGAGAAGGCGATGCAGTACGCCAGAGAGGAAGCCAAATCTCTCGGCCATGACTACATCGGCACCGAGCACATCCTCCTGGCCCTCATGCGAGAACGGGAGGGCGTCGCGGCCCAAGTGTTCGCCAGGCTGGGCATTACGCAGACGCAGATCAGGGCCCAGGTGCTCACGTTCGTTCAGCCTGGGCGGCAGGACCCGGAAGAGGACAACGACGAGGGCGCTGGCGGAGGCGCCCTCGTCGAACCGCCGGAAGCCCCGTCTTCCGGTGTCGTTGCCGAGTTGCCCAACGGCGTGACGGTGGAGTTTCTGGCGTACTCGCAACTGACGCCGGACGGCCTCAAATGGTGGACGCCGGATGGTAAGCCGACCACGATCTCAGGTCTCTACGAGGCCGACGTCGAAGGGCACGGCACGCTTCTGGCGCTGCGGATCGAGCCGGAACCCGAGGCTGGTGTCTGGGCGTGGCGCTTTCAGCCCCCCGGTGTCAGCGAAGAACTGAAACCCGTCTGGCAAGTCAACGAGAGCGACATCTGGCTTATTCCGCTGGGAGAGGGACGCAGCTACGCCAATGTCGAGATCGCGGCCCAGGTGAGAGATCCGGTCGTGATCAAGACGGCTTCTGTGCAGCAGGCATCTTCGCAGGATGGCTTCTGGGTCAAGGACGTGACGCCCATCGATGCCGACTCGACGGCGTTCACCGCGCACGGCGCCTCGTCCTACTCCGGCGTGCCGATGGGAGTGCAGGTCCTGGCCGCTATCGACTCGGCCGGGCAGATTCACGCGGTCCGTCGGATACCGAGTCGTTCCATCGAGGAGCAACTGGGCAATCCGTTTGGAGAACCGCCGCGGCTTCAGGTGGACCTGCCCGTGGGTCGTTTCGCGAAAGTCGTGGTGGAAGGCTACGGTGAGCGCGCCGGCAGAGTCAAGTTTCGCAACCTGTCCCTGCGACCCGGCCAGCCGACGGAGGTGCACATCGAAGTTGAGGCCGAGCAACGAGGGCCTTGGTGGCATCCCAGCGAATATGACTCGAAACTGGAAGATCTCGGCCGGGTACTCTCAGAACAGGCAAAGGCGCGCGATGGACGATACCCTGTCGATCTTGCCACACTGCAAGCCTATTTCACGGACACGCAGTGGAGTTGGCTCCAGGAGCACGCCGTTTATCTTGTCGGCGGCGAACCGGTGACGAAGGCCGAGACCGTACCTCTGGCTTATGAGAAGACGTTGCGGCCGGCCGGCTTCGGTACCTACGTCCTCTTCGGTGACGGCGCCGTGCTCTTCCGGACACCCAGCGAATTGGAGAAGCTCGGCATCACACGAGGGAGCCAGGTTGTCCCCCACCCTCCAGCGATTCCGGAACCCGCGACTCCAGCGAGGGCTGATGAAGCGGCGTCACCTGCCGTCAAGGCGGAATTGCCCAACGGTGTGACGGTCGAGTTTCTGGCGTATTCGCACTTGGTGCCCAGGGGTGGGCTCTTCTGGTTCGACCCGCAGGGACAGGAGACCACCATCCCCGGCGTCTATGAGGCCGACGTCGAGGGACTCGGCACGATCCTGGCGCTGCGGGTCCGACCGCCGGAAGCACATCTGGGCGCGCAGCTCTATCGTGGTCCCGATTCGCAGAACATCGAAAAGCAGTGGCAGCTTCCCGGTACGGACATCTGGCTTCTGCCGTTGCGGGATGAGCGCAGTTTCGCCAATCTGCGGGTCCTCACACAGTGGACTGAGCCGCCGGCGATCGAGACCATTCCCCTGACCGAAGAGAACCTTGGCCAACTGGTTGAGGTCAACCGGTACGGCATCGCCAGCATCGTCGACCTTCAGGTGGTCGAGAGCTTCTCTGCCGATAGGCTCATGAACGAGATGGGTCAGCCCTCGATCCTGGGGACGGGGGTGGCGACCGCTGAGTCCATGGGCCTTCAGGACGTCGCCGAGCCGCCCATGCTGCAATTCTCCTACCTCCGCGAGCAAGGGTCTTTCCAGAAGGTGGTAGCGTTTCTGGACCAGGAAGGCCGCACCCATCCGGTCGAGCAGGTCAAGGTTGACTCGACCGGGGCCACCTACCAGGGCAGGATCTGGCCGGGTCGCCTCGCGGGTGTTCGCGTAGAGGCCTCCGCTGTACGTGCCGCCGACGTGCGATTCCGCAATATCTCGCTTACACCCGAACGCACAACAGAGATTCAGATCGAGCCCGCAGCCAGCCAGGAGATTCTGTGGAAGCTCAGCTACCGACACTTCGTCCTCGAGGCCTTGACCAACAGCCTGCGCCAGTTCTGCGAACGCCATGGCGGACGCTTCCCCGCCTCTCTGGCCGACCTGCAAAGCAGTCACGACCCCGACGCCTTTCGCTGGATCTCGACCCACATGGCCTACGTCGGCCAGGGCAAGGCGACCGACGACGATCCCCCCAGCGTGATCGCCTACGACAGAAGCCTCCTGGCCCAGGGCCAAGGCACCTACGTCCTCTACTCCGACGGCCAACTCGAATTCGAAGGTCCGGTCGAACTGGCGGAACTCGGTCTCCTGCCGCCGAATCAGAACAGCGTCCCTCCGAATTCCGCCGATCCCTCGTCCGGGGACCGTGTTGGGTCCAATGCCACGGGCAAGCCTCGCTTCACCGTTCATGGTGTGGTGACGGACGCGTCGGGGCGGCCGATGGAAGGGGTGTGGGTGAACGTCGACTGCGGATTCGAGAGGCCCCAGCGGGCGGGGCGGACCTTGACTGATGAGGAGGGGCGCTACACACTCGGTTTCGAGTCGGCGTGGGTGGTGGCGAATGCGGACCCGTATGGCGTGGGGATACAGCCGGCCTTTGTCTACGCGCGGAAGGACGGCTTCTACGAAACGAGCCTGTGCCACAAAGGCAACCTGGCCATGGCGGGCAAGGCGCCCGGGCCCGCCGAGCAGCGTTTCGTCGCCGGTCGCGCCGGCGTGGTTCTGGTAAACGAGCCGTACGAGCTGAACTTCGTGATGGCTCCGGCCGCCTTGCTCACGGGTCAACTGGTGGATGCAGACGGCCGGCCGATGGCGGATCACGATCTGTGGCTCTTCAGCGGGCAGATGTATCCGCCGCATCAACGCTCCATCCGCATCCGAACGGGGTCAGACGGGACGTTTGGCCCATACACGCTTCCCTGCACTTCCGTTCGATTCCACGGTGCACAGCCACCCCTCGCCCACAGTGACGAGATTGCCTTCACCCGCGCCGGCAACTGGCGAGTCACCTTGAAGTATCGCCAGACAGGCCCGCAGACAGCTCAACTCCTGGTCGAGAATCTGCAAGGGCCGACCGATAGGTCTCAGAATTCCTCGCCGTCCGCACCCTTGGCGTGGCAGCGAACCGATCGATACGTCCCGCCCGATCCGAACGGTTTCTTCCCGGACGACCCTCAGGGCGGAAAGCAGCTCGATGCACTCTTCCAGGCCGCCGATAAGGACCAACGATCGGACGAGGAGATTCTCTCGACTGTGCGCCAGGGTTTTCGATGCACGAAGCAGTATCGCACGCTGATTCTCCAGTGGATCGGCAATCGATATATCTGGGGCAAGGACCCGCAAAACCCTTGGGCGGTGGAGATCCTGTACCACGCCGTGCCACTCGAACGGCATTACGCGGTGTACTTCGGCTTGTCCGTCGTTCGCAACAAGACACCAAACGTGCTGAGGACGCTAGCCGACATTTGTATGGAGGGCCAGGAGGTCGGACGGATCACGTGGGGTCTCGGCGACCAGCGAGAGGCGCTGTTGGTTCACATCACTCCCCATCTGCAGGATAGTGACCCCGCCAGGCGGCAGATCGCCGAGGTGCTCGCAAAGCACTTCAAAGGAGAGCTGGACTTCGAGCAGTGGCAGCGCGACAAACAACTGGAGGAGGCCAAGGCCAAGTTCAGCGTCGAGTTGCCGCGGTTCCGAGAGACTCTCCTGACCGGCGGCAGCGGGGCCCGCTACGAGGTTCTGAGCACGATTCAGCGCAACCGCCTGGCGGAGATCCTGGAGGATTCCTTCGTGCCCGCGCTGCGCGCGGCGGGCGGTGACTCGGACCCGAAAGTGCGCAACGAAGTGGCTCGCATCGCCGGCCATCGGTGGGTCTGGTCGGCGCGACAGCAGGATCCGAACGTCATTGAGCTGATGCTCAAGCTCTCCTCGGACAGCAACCGAGAGGTGCGATACAACGCCGTCTACTATGGACTGTCTGTTGTGCGCGACAAGAGCGAGTCCGTGATCCAACGGCTCGTCAGTCTGGCACTGGCCGACCAGGAACAGAACTTCTACCGCCGAATCGTCTGGGGTCTCAAGGGTCCCATGCGAGCAGACCGTCAGTTGGTTGAGCGCGTTCTCACCCGCGAGTTGGAGGACGCCGGAACGGACGCCAAGCGAGCCGCGGTCCATCGCCTCTTCAAGGATGTCTTGGGTGAGGATGCGCCGCCACATCGAGAACTCTCCGGCCGGGTGGTCGATCCGAACGGCGCGCCGGTGGGGGGGATCGATGCGGGTTTGTGGCAGGATGTTGGCGAGGCGGTTCCGGCCGATGCGAATGATGCGCGCACGCTGGGGCCGGGTGTGGTGCTCGATGGGATCGGGCAGGATGTGGAGGGCAAGGTGTTCGTCGCCTGCGTTCGGGATGCGGCCGCGACGAGGGACATGCAATACCGATTCGTGCTGCACCGTAAGGACGGGCAGGTCTTTGAGCCGCAATATTACCTCCGTTTGGACCGGGCCGGCGGCAAGGTGTGGGAGAAGTTCACCTTCGATATGTGGTACGACCATCGCAGTATCGACGGTTTCCGCCTGCAAGTGCGCCGAGCCGATGGCGACCAGCCTCCGAAGATTCCCTTGGCGCGTGATGAGGTCGTCGCCGCCGCGAGCGCGAAGGAAGAACCCCCGCTTTCGAAACAAGGCCCGCCCGGGCGCTACGCGCTGTCCTTCGACGGTCGGGGCGACTACCTGTATATCCCCGATTCCGAGAGCCTGCGCACGCCTGAGCAGTTGACGATTGAACTGTGGATCAAGCCCGAGTTTCCCGAAGGTTCGCTCGAAAACCGTCCCGGCTGGGCCGTCTTGGCCAAGGGCGCCTATACGGGCAGAGGCCGCGTGCGCCACCAGGGCTTTGCCCTCAGAATGGACCGCGCCGACCGTACGTCCAAGACCGTCACCTTCGACCATTGTGTTACCCGCCTCGATGGTCGAGGCTACAACGTGGCGGGAACACGCCAGCGGCTCTCGCAGGACTGGATTTACATCGCCAGGACGTTCCATCGCAGCGAGTTCATCCCCGCGCCGGGCCACCCGCTGGTGGTCGGGCGATTCCTGATCCCCAGCGAGGACCCCCTCATGGGGCAGATCGCGGAGATTCGCATCTGGGACGGCGCCAAGAGCGGCTATCTTGGGCAATACAAGGACAAGGCCCTCACCGGTGACGAGCCGGGCCTTCTCGCCTGCTGGACCTTCGATGAAGGTGCCGGCCAGATCGCACACGACATCAGCTCCCACGCCAACCACGCCCGCCTCGGTAGTTCCGTCGTGCCGGACGATGCCGATCCGACCTGGCTTGACCTCCAGACCCCCGAGTCCGCGACGACGGAGAGTTCCGGTCGGGTACTCGATCCGAATGGCGCGCCGGCGGCGGGGGCGCAGGTGGCTTGGATCGATGCGGACAGGAGCGTGTCGATTACGGGTGGCCGGCTGATGGCGCCTCGGTTTGGCAAGCGTGAGGGAGGGGCGATCATCGAGACGGATGAGCAGGGGAATTTTCGATTCGAAGGGGAGCCAAACGATGGGTTCAGTCTGCTTGCGGCGCATGATGCGGGTTTTGCGCTGGTCGGCTCGGAGCAGTTCGCCAGGGATCGCGTGATTCGACTCCAGCGGTGGGGGCGTGTCGAGGGGCAGGTGGCCAAAGGCCGGCATCCTCTGGAAGACAAGATTTGGATGGGCGGGTTGCCGAACTCGACGTGGTTCGAACATCGCCGCGATTTCAATTACGAGACGCTCTGCGATTCGGAGGGGCGTTTCACGTTCAAGCGGGTGCCGCCCGGCTGGTTCGAGGTCGGATATCTCACAAGGATGGGAGATGCCGTCAGCTCGCTTACCTCGCGAACGCCTATCCTGGTCGAGTCTGGTCGGACGGCGACGATGACACTGGGCGGGGAAGGCCGGCCCGTGATCGGCCGGTTCGTGCCTCCGCCGGACTGGGAAGGCCCCATCTACTTCGGCGCCGGTTTCCGTGCCCTGGACACGGCCCGACCCGATCCACCAAGGCCGGCCGACTACGACCAGATGACGAATCGCCAGCAGCAGGACTGGTACAAGCAATGGCGAAAGACCCCTGAAGCGCAGGCCCACTACGATGCCATCTGGCAGAACCCGGATCAGCGGCACTACACCTTCCGCATCGCCGTCGACGGAACGTTTCGCATCGAAGACGTGATCGCGGGCAAGTATACGTTCACTGTCTGGCTGGAAGAGCGCAACAGCCATGAGGGCCCGGCGGAATTCGGCGGCTATTCCGGAACGGTCGAGGTCCCGCCGATGGAGGAGGCATACAGCGACGAGCCGCTCGACGTGGGTGATCTCGTGCTGAGACTACGCCGGCCGCTGCACGTGGGCGATCTCGCGCCGCTGTTCGAGGCCCAGACTCTCGACGGCAAGCCCATTCGTCTGGCGGACTATCGCGGCCGGTTCGTCCTGCTGAGTTTCTGGCATCCGGCGTCTCATCCCGAACTCGATCGCCTCAAAGAGCTGCACGCAACCTACGGCGCAGCGGGCAAACTCCAAATCATCGGCCTCGGCGGCAGTGACACACTGGACGAGGTCAAGAAGTTCGTAGCGGAGCAGTCCGTCCTTTGGCCTCAGATCTACTTTGGCCAGGAGTGGGACCAGGGCATCGCCAAACAGTATGGCCTCTCCGGCCTGCCCTATATCCTGCTGATCGACCCCGACGGCAAGATCGTCGCCACCTGGCTTCGCGAAGAGAAACTGACCGACACCGTCCGCGAAGCACTGGCGGCCTTCACGCACGATTGAATACAGCATGGGCTGAGAGCCCATCCTACATGAAATCACGGCTCGGCCGCTCGTAACATTCCCTGCGTTCGCGCAATGGTAGCGGTGGAAGAGCAAGGCCTTGCGTGACATTTCGGTGGATACCTCAAGCAGAGACTTCTGTCGGAACGACTGCGGAGATGGTGCGCTCTCTCGTTGGTCCCGGCTGGAGTCGTGGAAGGAGCAGGCCATGAACGAACGCCAGTCAATTCAGAAGATGGATCGGCGGCGCTTCCTTCGTTCTGCGACGGCGGTGAGCGCGGGATTGGTGTTGGCGCCGACGGTTCGCAGTGCCGCGTCGCCGACGGCAGGGGCTAGTGATGATTCGCCCCTGCATGTTGCGCTGATCGGCGCCGGCGCTCAGGGACAGGTCCTGATGGATGCTTGCCGGAGGATCCCCGGCATCCGCTTCGAGGCGGTGTGTGATATCTGGGAGGCGTACAATCTCCGGCGAGGGTATCGCATTCTCCAGCGGTGCGGCCATCCGGCCCGACCCTACACGGACTATGAGGAGATGTTGCACAGGGAGGAGAATCTGGATGCGGCGATCGTTGCCACGCCGGACTGCTGGCATGCCCGGCACACTATCGCCTGCCTCGACGCCGGTCTGCACGTGTACTGCGAGGCGCCCATGTCCAACGGCGTCGAGGATGCCCGCCGGATGGTTCTGGCCGCACGCAGGACCGGCAAGCTTCTCCAGATCGGCCACCAGCGCCGCAGCAACCCACAGTATCGCTTCTGTCACGAGAGGTTCTTGCACGAAGTGACATTGCTGGGTCGGATCATTGCGGTCAATGGCCAGTGGAATCGTGGCGTTCAAGTCCCGCTCGGCTGGCCTCGGCAAGCTCCGGTCGATCCGGCAGTGCTCAGCAAGTACGGCTACGAATCCATGGAGCGCTTCAGGAATTGGCGTTGGTACAAAGGGCTCGGAAGCGGTCCGGTGGTCGATCTGGGCTCGCATCAGCTCGATGTCTACAACTGGTTTCTCGACGCCCAGCCGGTCTCCGTTCAGGCCAGCGGCTACATCAATCAGCCCAACTGCGCCGGCCACGAGTGGTGCGATACGGTGATGGCCATCTATGACTATCGAACACCCCAGGGCGCGGTGGCCGCTTCGTATCAGGTCCTCTCGGGCAATCGGTACGAAGGCTATGTCGAGAAGTTTCTCGGAGACAAGGGGACGCTCGCGATCTCACAGCGGTCGGATCGGACGAGACTCTACCCGGATTGGGTCGGTGGCCAAATGGCCCAGTGGGTGGCGTTTCTGAAGGAGGGATACCTCACGGTTCCCCCGGAATGGCGTGTCTGGCTGGAGCGACAGCGAGTGACGGAGGAACGGCTTGCGGAGGCCTTCGCAGGGCTCTTCGTGCTGGAGAGTCCAGAAGGAATAGACCTCGACCGGCTCAGTTGCTCAGTGCCCATCAAGATGGATACGCCGCCTCACCAGCCTCACCTGGAGAATTTCTTCGCTGCGATTCGAGGCGAGGCTGAACTGGCTTGTCCGGCGAAGATCGGCTACGAGGCCATCGTGACCGTGCTGAAGGTCAACGAAGCGATCGCCGCCGGACGCAAGCTCGACTTTGCGCCCGGCGACTTTGTCGTATAGACCCGCCGGAGCAGGGGCCAATGATGATTCGCCCCTACTGCGCCCACTTGATCAGTTCGGGGTGCGAATCGCGCAGAATCGGGTCGGCCGGGCGAAGGCGCACGTTCATGCTCAGCAGGCCGTGCTCGACGATGTCGAACGAGCAGGTGTACGGACGCGAATGGCCCTGCATCTCGCCGCCGGTCATCGGGATCACGGTGAACTCGTCGACGTTGTTCTGGCTCAGGTACAGCTCCACGCCGAACGCATCGGCCGGCGCCCCGTGGAAGTCGACCATGCAGCGGACCTCCACCTTCTCACCCTGGCAGACATGGTCCTTGCGGTCTACGGTGGTGAACAGGTCGCGAATGACCACTCGATCCCAGTTGTTCAGCAGAGCGTCCCGGCCCTGGAAGGCCTTCCGGAGCATCTCGCAGTCGTTGGCCGAGAGGCTCTGGAGCTGCCGCTTGGCCGGAATGTAGTACTGCCGGGCATAGTCGGCCAGCACGCGGTTCATGTTGAATCCGGAGCACGCGGTCGCGATCGAGTTCCTCATCATTTCAACCCAATGCGTCGGAAGGCCGACCTCGCTGCGGTCGTAGTACATCTCGGTGATGACGGCTTCGAGCAGGTCGTAGATCTGGTTGGCCTCGGCCACCTCCTTCAGTTCGGGTTGCTCGTAGTACTGGCCGGCGGTGATGGCCCAGCCGTTGTCGCCGTCGTAGGCCTCGGGCCACCAGCCGTCGAGGACGCTGAGATTCAGGACGCCGTTCATGGCGGCCTTCATGCCGGAGGTGCCGCTGGCCTCGTTCGGCCGGCTCGGGGTGTTCAGCCAGACGTCGGCGCCCCAGGCCAGATGCCGGGCGATATCGACGTCATAGTCTTCGAGGAAGATCACGCGGTCTTCGAGGCGGTAATCCTTGGCGAAGTGGATGACCTCTCGAATCATCTCCTTTCCGGCCTTGTCCGCCGGGTGGGCCTTGCCCGCGAAGAGCAGTTGGACCGGCTTGGTGCTGTTGGTCAGGATCTTCGCCAGGCGTTCCTTGTCTTTGAGCACGAGGGTAGCGCGTTTGTACCTGGCGAACCGACGGGCGAAGACCACGGTCAGGTATTCCGGATTCAGCAGGCGGGTAAGGTTTTCGATCCGTCTCTGGATGAACCCCTTGGCGGCCAGGTCTACCGCGAGTTTCCGCCGGACAAACGTAACGAGGTTCTGTTTGTTCTTGCGATGCGCTTCCCAGATGTCTTCGTCGGGGATGTGCGCGACCTTGCCGGACAGACCGCGGTCGCTGGCGCAATAGATGTACGTCGGGCCGACGTGCCGGTTGAGCAGCTCCGTGAACGGCTGGCTCAGCCAGGAGCGATGCACGCCGTTGGTGACGTGGCCGATCGGGATCTCGCGGATCTGCAAACCGGGAAACAGGTCCGCCCACATGTGGCGGGAGACCTCGCCGTGGAGCTTGGAGACGCCGTTGACGTGCGAGGCGAAGCGGATCGCGACGGCGGGCATCCAGAAGACCTCCTCGTTCTCGCCGAAGAGGCCGTACGAGGCCAGTTCCTTGAAGGAAAGGCCGAGGGCGGCGGCCTCTGCCTCCAGGTATTCCTTCACCATCGGCATCTTGAAGCTCTCGTTGCCGGCCGTGACGGGCGTGTGCGTCGTGAAGACGGTGGACGCCCGGATGAGGGCCTTGGCCTCCGGCAGGCTGAGCTTGCGGTCACGCGTCAACTGCTTGAGCCGGGCGATTGCCAGCAGCGCGGAATGGCCTTCGTTGATGTGGTAGATCGTGGGATGGATGTCCAGCCGCTCCAGAGCGATGACGCCGCCGATGCCGAGGACGACCTCCTGCTGGAGGCGTTTCTCCCGGTCGGCGACGTAGAGCTCTCGCGTGATGTCGCGGAAATCCGGTGGGTTGTCCTCGATGTCGGTGTCGAGCAGGATCAATCGCGTGCGGCCGACCTGGATCTCCCACAGCTTGACCTTCAGCGGCTCCCCGCCGAGGGTCATGTCGAAGTAGGCGATTTCCCCGCGGGCGTCGCGCACCTCGTGGAGCGGGATCAGATGGTTGTCGAACTCCAGGAACAGCTCCTCCTGAAGTCCGTCAAGGTCGATGCGCTGGGTGAAGTAGCCGAACCGGTAGATCAAGCCGACGCCGATGATCGGAAGGGCCATGTCCGACGCCGCCTTGAGGAAGTCGCCCGCCAGGATGCCCAGGCCGCCCCCGTAGATGGGGATGCACTCGTGCAGTCCGAACTCCATTGAGAAATAGGCAATGACGTCGTTCGGCGACAGGGCGCTCGCCCTGTTCTGCTCGCCGGTCTCGGTGTGAGACATGTACTCCTGGTAATTCTCCCAGACCTCGTTGAGTTCGAAGAGAAAGCCGTCGTCGTGGGAAAGCTCGTCGATGCGCTCCTGCGAAAGGCTCATCAGCAGCTTGACGGGATTGTGCTTGACCTTCTGGAACAAGGACGCGTCGACGCGGTAGAACAGCCGGATGGCCTCATAGTTCCACGTGGACCAGAGATTGTAGGCCAGGCGATACAGCCGTTCGAGGTTCTCGGGGTACCTTGGGTAGACAAACACGTTCCGGAAGGCCATAGGTGTGCTCCTTTACTCTATTGCGAGAAACGCAACGGGCTCCATGCCCGATCCAGGTCCTATGCGCCTGCAGGACCCATGTCAGTTCAGATCAAACGAAATTGTAGTGTTTCTTGACCGCCTCCTCCACATTCCAGACGCAGTCGAGGTCCTGGGGAAAGATCACCAGATCGCCCGGACCGAAGCTGACGGCTCCGTGACGATCGGTGACGGTGACCTTGCCCTCCAGGATCAGGCACGTCTCCTTCTCCGTATAGGACCAGTCGAAGGAACTGGGTTCGCAGGTCCAGATTGGCCAGGCCTTGCATCGGCTGACCTCCTGTTCTGTAGGTTTGCGTACCACGATATCCTTGACTGTCGGCATAACAAACTTCTCCTACCGCACGACCGCTTGTAGTGATCCCGATGTCCATCGGGATCAGGCGTCATCTCGTTCGTAGTGACGCCGCGAAGCGTTAGCTTCCCGCAGTCTTTGTATGCCCTTTCGGCAAGCTCAGGGCAGGCTCTTACGGGCATACTACGAGCGAGCACACTACGAACGAACGGGGCCATTATAGCCTGCTCGAAGCGTTTGGGAATAGCGAGGCGGTTTTTCTTGCACGCGGGGCGCTTTCGGATACACTCTCGGTCTTTCTTCGAGGGCATGGGCGAATGATGATTCGCCCCTACGGATACCCGATACGCATGGAACGAAACCAACTGGAACGATTCAAACGCTGGTTCACAGAGTACAGCGGCCGCTTTCTCGGGGACGACGAATACGTCAATGCCAACCTGCGACTCAAACAGGAGCACACCGCGCGCACGTGCTCGGAGATCGTGCATCTGGCGCAGGAGCTGGCGCTGGACGACAACGAGGTGCGGATCGCCGAGCTGACGGCGCTGTTTCACGACGTCGGCCGGTTCCCCCAGTTTGCCCAGTATCGCACGTACAACGACTTGCGCAGCATCGACCACGGACAGAAGGGCGTTGAGGTCCTGCGCGCCGAGAGGGTCCTCGACAGCCTGCCGGCCGATGAGAGGCAGTGGGTCCAGACCGCCGTCGGCCTGCACAACCGCAAGTCGCTGCCCTCGACGCTGAAGGGCCGGGCCTTGCTGTTCACCAAGCTCGTCCGCGATGCGGACAAGATCGATATCTTTCGCGTGGTCATGGAGTACTACAGGTGTCGCCGGAACAACCCGCAATCCCCCTGTACATTGGAGATCGAAATCGAGCTGCCCGACACGCCGCAGTACAACCCCGAGGTGCTGGACGCGGTCACGAACGAACAGGCCGTCGACTGGGCGAAGCTGCGCACCCTCACCGACGCCAGGCTCTGCCAGCTCGGCTGGGTCTACGATCTGAACTTCACGCCTTCGCTGCGTCGAATCGACGAGTGCGGATACCTGACCGATCTGATCGGTTTTCTGCCCCAGGACGACGCCATCCAGCGCCTCTGCTGGAAGGTCCTCGAGTACGTCGACCTCAGGCTGGGGCGGTAGGGCACTGCACACCATCTCCCTGCGAAGGTTTGCAGTGCACACCTTACGGCTCTGACTCAGGCAGGCTGCTTGGTTGGTGTCCCCGTCTGCGGCATCGGCCCTGGCCCCTCATCGGCCCGCCTGCGCGACAGCTTGGTGCGGGTCCAGCGGCTTCGGGTCCGGCCAGTTCGACAGGGCCGCCCTCGATGGACAGGGCTTTGCCGTGGACGAGGGCGTCGGCCACCTTCTTGTGCGCGGCCTCGAGGATGCGTCCGAACGTCTGGCGAGAGACGTTCATCCGCTGCGCCGCCTCTTCCTGATAGAGCCCCTCCAGGTCGGCCAGGCGCAGGGACTCCAACTCATCGACCGCCAGCTCGATGCACTGGAGCATCGACAGCGGCACGCCCCTGGGTTTGTAATAGGCCACGTGAGGGAGCATGGCCACCCGCCGGCAATGTCTGGGTCTGGGCATGGTGACGATCCTGCGGTTCGTTAATGGTCACAGACATTTTCGCCGGTCTGGAGCGCGCCGGCAAGGTAGTCGCTGACAAGCGCCTCCGGCGTGTCGACGGGAGCGCCGAAGATCACCTCGATATTCTTCTCGGCAAACAGCGTCTGGGCGCGCTGGCCCATGCCGCCGGCGATGACCACGCTCACCCCTTGTTTGGCCAGCCAGGCGGGCAGCACGCCCGGCTCGTGTGGCGGCGGCTCCAGCGTCACCTGACTTCGAATCGTTTTGCTTTGCGGGTCAACGTCGAGAATGGCGAACTGCCCGCAGTGCCCGAAGTGCGCGGTCAGCTTTCCATCAGCCAGGGGGATGGCTATCTTCATGGCGGTTGTCTCCTTCTTCTCTGTGTGTTGCTCCGGCTCGCCCAGCAAGGGTCTGAAGGCGTCCTCGAAGGCCTGTGTCGCGGGATTGTCTTTCTCGAATGCGATCAGCGGCTTGCCCGCGTCGCAGGCGCGTGCAACCGTCGGGTCCATCGGGATGCCGCCCAAGTACGGGACGCGGAAGTCTTCGGCGATTTGCTCGCCGCCGGCGCCGGGAAAGATGTCCGTGCGCTTGCCGCAATGAGGGCAGATGAAACCGCTCATGTTCTCGATGATGCCCAGTACCGGCAGGCTCAACTGCTTGCAGAACGTCACGCATTTGCGGACGTCGACCACCGCCAGGTCCTGCGGCGTCGTTACGATCACGACGCCATGGATCGTCCCGAGCACCTGGACCGCCGAGAGCGCCTCGTCACCGGTTCCGGGCGGGCAGTCCACCACGAGATCGTCCAGATCGCCCCAGGCGACGCCGTCGCAGAACTGCTGGATCATGTTGTGTTTCATCGGCCCGCGCCAGATCACCGCCTCGTTGGGGTTGCTGAGCATGAAGGCGATGCTCATGACTTTCAAGGAATCGTTGTAGAGAACGGGCTCGATCTTCTCATCGATCCCCGTCAGCCGAGTGCCTTCGAGCCGCAGCAGCTTGGGGATGCTCGGCCCGTGAATGTCGATGTCCAGCAGGCCGACGCGCCGGCCCTGCCCGCTGAGCCAGACGGCCAGATTGACGGCGATGCTGCTTTTGCCTACGCCACCCTTGCCGCTCATGACGAGAATCTTGCGATGGATGCGGTTCGCCACGTTGTGTCGCTCCTATTTCGTCGTTCTCAATGACTCTGTGATGGTGTTCCACACCGAGACGATCTGCCGGGCCGTTCCATTTTGAGCATACTCAATGACGGTCTCTTCCGCCACTTGGGCTTGCGTCACCGCCGGATCGTAGTCGATCTTCCCGGCCAAGGCGAGCCCTTTGTCTCGGAGGTCGGCCTCGATGGCCTCTGTGACGTCGGGATTGATGTCCCATTTGTTGATGCACACCGCCGTCGGAATGCCAAAGTGCGCCGTTAGTTGGGCCACGCGATCGAGATCGTGGCGGCCCGACAAGGTCGGCTCGGTCACCACGAGGACCAGGTCCGCGCCGGTGATCGAGGCAATCACGGGACAGCCAATGCCCGGCGAACCGTCTACCAGTAGGGGCGAATCATCATTCGCCCTTGCGCCCCGCTCGTCAGCAATCCGCCGCGTCTGTTTGCGGATCAGGCTGACGAGCTTGCCGCTGTTCTCCTCGGCGGCGCCCAGCCGGGCGTGGACCATCGGGCCAAACCGCGTGTCCGAGACGAACCACTGGCCGTTGATCGCGTCCTTGAAATCGATCGCATCGGCCGGACACACCAGCCAGCACCCGCCGCAACTGGGGTAGAGCTGCTCGAACGTCAGGACCTGATCGCCGATACAGACGATCGCACTGTACTGACAGATCTGCCCGCACCGGCCGCACCCGATGCACTTGGCCACATCCACGTGCGGCACGTCCACGGTCACTTCCTCGCGCCGCCGGCATCGACGTTGCTGTTCTCGACCGCCTGGAATTGCATACTCTCGGTATCGACAACGACAAAGCACGCCGCCCCCCCCGAATCGCGGGTCCACCTGCGTGTCCATCGTCCGGCCGGTTGATGTCACGGCGATCTTCATGCGTTCTCTCCAATCAGGGCGCGCAGGGACTTACTTCGTCTGCGCGGCAAGCTCATCGATGCGTTTCTGAATGTCGGCCAGCGCACTCTGGAAGTAGCTCGCCTGCTGCTTGAGCGTTTCCATCTCCTGCTCGCGGGTCGGCGCTGCCGGCCCGTAGGCGGATATGCGGTCCCCATCGGGGTCCACCCGAACCGACCGGCAGCGAACCCGAAACCCCGGCCCCGACCGCCGATTGGATTCGCGTAGCCGGGTATCGCGTACCCAGCGCAGTATCCGGCGGCTCTTCCCGTCATCGGACCCATGCCCATCGGACCTGTTCCATCTCCACCTGGCATCGCATGCTCCTTTCCATACCGGCGCTTCGGAAAAGGCGCCACATATATATTATGAGCATATGCTCAAAACAAGTTCAATGGAAAATGGCGAATTCGCGAGAGATTCTTCGCTGTGCCCGATTGGCTCATAGTGCCGGGCGTAGTCGTGCGCCGGGATGCGAAGGCTGCGGCTGCGCAGGTCCGGCGGTGGCGAACTGGCGGGTGTACTCGGCGTTTTCCCTGATCTGGTCGTGGTATCGGGGGTACATGCCGACGATGACGCCGTCAGTGGGCTTGATGTGCGCGAAGGCGAACTGGAACGCCTCGCGGACCACCTGCGAATCGTGGCACTTGCGGCCGGCCGCGAGGATCTTGAAGCCCAAGCAGGGCTGCCCGACCTGGCGCACCACCTCTGTCATGGTCGCCGGATCGGAGGCGAAGAACGGATAGCCGATCTGGAGCGTGGCGATCGCCGGCATCCTGTCCAGCTCCTGCCGCGTTCGGGTCAGATAGTAGAAGCACGTCATGAATAAGTCGACGGGCCAGCCCTCGTCGGCGATGCGCTTAATGCAGTCGGGATTGTGGGCCGAGACGCCCGCCAGCGCGCCGGCGTCGCGGACTCGCTTGACGAAATCGCGCACGTCCGAGCTCTTGCCTTCGCGGAACAAGCGGTCGGTCACGCCGCCGTGGTGGACAATGGCAATGGGCTGCGTATCGCGGACCACCTGCTCGGGCGACGCGTTCTGCGATCCTCCGGCATGGAGGCAGATGAACTTCATCTTCGAGCCGCGTTCGCGCAGCGTGCGAATGACGCCGGTCATCATCGCGACGTCGCTGAACTGGTGGGTGTTGATCCCCTCGCGTTCGCAGTTCAGCAGGAACTCGACGACGCGCTGCGGCGTGAAGTACTCCTTCATCTGCCGGTCCATGATCGGACCGAGGTAGGAGTATCCGCTGACGGGATTCGAGCCTGCGACGAGACGCGCGACCTCGTGCTCGCCCAGTCGGATCGTCGGCAGAAGCGAAGCGGGCGCATTCGAGATCGTTTGCTGGGCCTCCGTCGCCCCTAATAGGGCCGAATAATCATTCGCCCCTACCGCCCAGGCCGACCCGGCTACCGCCAGCGGCACCCGCGCCAAGAACTCCCGCCGCCCTCGAATCTCCAAATCGTCTCTACTCATACCGGCCTCCCATCATCCCGACCAAAGCGTTGCCCAGCATGCCAACAGTGCAGATGAACGTTCCCATTCTACCATCCCACGCACCTCTCGCAAAGGCGGATTGCTCCGCGCCGTCGGTCTCTGGGGCTGAGCAAGGCACTTGTTCGGCTCCCGAGTCCCGCCGGCAATCGTCTCGTCTTGGTGTTTGCGGATGCGAGCCTGCTCTCGTATAATGGGTGAATGAACCGCGTGGATTCTGCCAGGCTGGACCGGACGGCCTTCTCAGCCGCGTCGCTTCTGGAGCCGTCGGATGAGAAAGCCTACTGGCTCTCAAGGAGTCCGTACGAACGTTTGCAGGCTGTGGAGCTGATGCGTCAGATCGTCTATGGCTATGATCCATCTACCTGCCGACTTCAAAGAGTTTCTGAGATTGCTCAGCGTCCACCATGTTGAGTACCTCCTGATCGGTGGCTATGCGGTGGGTTACCATGGATACCCACGGGCGACCGCCGATATGGACGTATGGATCGCGCTGGAGCGAGCCAATGCGGATAGGGTTGTCGCGGCGCTGAAGGAGTTTGGCTTCGATCAGCCGGAACTCTCGCCGGAGTTGTTCCTGCGGCCATGGCAGATCATCCGCCTCGGCATGCCACCGGTTCGGATCGAGATCGCAACGACGATTTCCGGGGTCGATTTTGCCGATTGCTATGCCGACCGAGTTGAAGATGTACTCGATGGCGTTCCCGTCAGTCTCATCAGCCTCGCGCATCTGAAGATCAACAAGAGAGCCTCCGGGCGACACCAGGATCTGGCCGATCTGGATGAGTTGCCCTGACGCCATCGATTCATGCGACCTTCGCCACGTTCCCGGGCAGATGCCTCAGACAGGCGACCACGTCAAACAAAGCCAATCTCGGCTTGGCAGGGTGAACGTTCGACGCGCCGAGTCGTGTGGGCGCGCCCGGCCCGCGACGAGGGACGAGCGGCGAGCCGGGCTCCGGGTTGACGTCACGCCCAGAGTGCCTTAGCATGGCGGCTCATACAAAGGACATTCGGAACGGATTGTAAGGACTCGCGATGGAAACCGTGCTTCAGACCAAGATCGCCGGCACCAAGCCGAGCCGGGGCAAAGTCCGCGACATCTACGACCTGGGCGACAAGCTGCTGATCGTGGCGAGCGACCGCATCAGCGCATTCGACGTCATCATGACCAACGGCATCCCGTACAAGGGGATTGTCCTGACGCAGATTTCGAAGTTCTGGTTCGACTTCCTCGCCGGCGTGGTCGAGCACCACCTGATCAGTGACGACGTGGCCGATTTCCCCAAGCCGTTCCGCGACCACGCCGACCAGCTCGCCGGGCGCAGCATGCTGGTCAAGAAGGTCAAAGTTCTGCCCATCGAGTGCGTCGTGCGCGGCTACCTGGCCGGATCAGGCTGGAAGGAGTACCAGACGAACGGGACGGTCTGCGGGGTGAAGCTCTCCGGTGGTCTGAAGCAGTGCGCCAAGCTGCCCGAGCCGATCTTCACGCCGGCCACCAAGGCCGAACTCGGCGCCCACGACGAGAACATCAGCTTCGAGCAGGCCGCCCAGATCATCGGCCGCGACAAGGTCACGTACGTCCGCGACCGCAGTATCGCGGTCTTCCGCAAGGCGAGCGACTACGCCGAGAGCAAAGGGCTGATCCTGGCCGACACGAAGTTCGAGTGGGGTCTGGTCGACGGCAAGATCATCCTGATCGACGAGGTGCTGACGCCCGACTCGTCACGGTTCTGGCCGGCCGACAAGTACCAGGCGGGCCGCGACCAGGAGAGCTTCGACAAACAGTTCGTCCGCAACTGGCTCGAAGAGATCAAGTTCAACAAGTCCGGCCCTGGCGTCGAGCTACCGCCCGAGATCGTCGCCAAGACCAGCGCCAAGTACATCGAAGCTTACGAACGCCTCACCGGCCGCAAGTTTGCTTTCGCTGGTTCGTAGTGTGTCCGCAAGGGCACGAGGAGCGCCTTGTCCTTGCCCATCGGGATTGCTGCAAACCATTATAGAGTATGAAGATATCGCCAGGCCACCTCACAGAGAGGTGGCCGTTTCCTTTTGGCGAGAAGAAGACAAACGGCGGATGTAGCGCGCCGCTTGCGGCCTCGGCGTGCATCGCGACGCGTTTTTCTGTAATCTGGAGGGTTGCGGATTGTCTCTATGGTGGAACCGGATGGCGGAGTCGGCGTTTGGATCGACACAGCGACACAGACCTGGTCGGGGCGGTGCGGCAGGGGGACCGCTCGGCGTACGCCGAGCTGGTCGAGAGGTACTACGGCAAGGTGTTTGTGGTGTGCTTCGCCGTGCTCGGCAACATCCACGACGCCGAGGACGTGGCGCAAGATGCGATGATCGCGGGGCTCCAGAAGCTCCGCCAGCTCCGCGAGGCGGGGCAATTCGGCCCCTGGATCGCGCAGATCGCCCGGAATCTGAGCGTCAACCTCGTTCGCAAGAAGGCGGCAACTGAGAGAGCGTTGAACCGCAAGCCGACCGAGCCCGTCGAGCAGGCCGGACCGGATGATACGTTGCGGCAGGCCGTGGCCAAGCTTCCCATGGAGCTGCGCCTGCCGCTGGTGATGTATTACTTCGACGGCAAGGACGTCAAATCCGTCGCCGGCACGCTCGATATCTCCCCCTCGGCCGTCTACCTGAAACTGAAGACCGCGATCAGGCAGCTCCACGAAATCCTGACCGCAGATGGAGAACAACAATGAGCCAGCCATGCCATGACATGCAGGAACGAATCCTCGATCTCGCGCTGGGCGCCTTGGATGCAGAGCAGACGCAAGAGGTGCAGAGGCATTTGGACACGTGCGAATCGTGTCGGCGCTTCGCGCAGGCGCTCACAGAGCAGGGCGAGTCGCTCGCGGCGCTGGGCCGGCGGGTTCAAGCCGACATGGACGCCCGTCGCGGCAGGGTGATTGAGGCCCTGCAAGGGGTCGCCCCGGCTCGACCGAGAGCGCTGCCGTTTGTCGGCCGGTTCGTAAGGGCCGCCGTCGCGGCGGTGCTGATACTGGGGGCCGGCATTGTCATCGGGCGCCTCAGCTCGCCCAAGTCCATCGATGTGGAGCAGCTTCGCGCCGATCTGCAGACATCCATCGTCGCCTCGCTCCAGCCGGCGGTGCGACAGGCAGTTCTGTCGGATGTGGACGGGCGTCTGGAAGCGGCTCTGGCGGCTCGGGATGAACGCATTGCGACCGAGCTCGTCGAGCTGCTGCGGCAGGACCTTCGTGTCATCGCCGCCGAGTTGACGACCGGTTCCGAACGATTGGTGGACGAGCGGTTCGCCGACGTCGTGCAGCTCATCGAAGCGGCCCGCCAGACAGACCGGCGGCAGGTTGCCAAGGCCCTCGAACAAATCAGGACGCAGACCGGGATGGGGTTTGTGAGATTGGCCAGCCTCGCCGAAAGAACGCCGCCGGCCGGGCCAAACCAGTGAGGACCGGCGCCGACCGATTCAGAGAACGGGACACAACCTGTGAAGGGGTGACATCATGAAGAGCAAGAAAACTGCGATTGCGACTCTGGCCCTGTGCGCCCTGATTGTCTCCGGCATGGGGCAGGCCGCCGATTCCACAACCGATCCGCCGGGCCGAAAGACCCTCACGATCTCCGGGTCGATTGGCCTGCCCGGCGTAAGGCTTGTGGGTTTACCCGGGTCGCCTGTCACCGATGAGAACGGCGTGTACACGGCAGAGGTGGAATCCGGCTGGTCCGGCACCGTCACGCCACTGAAGGTGGGATACACCTTCTTGCCGCCGGCAAAGACATATTCGGCGCTCACCACGAATCTGAATAGCCAGGATTACCGCGCAGCGATAATCACCTTCGCGATTTCGGGCAACGCGGGCTTGGCTGGAGTGACGATGGAGGGCTTGCCGGGCGATCCGATCACCGATGAGGACGGGTTCTACAGGGCGATGGTGGAATATGGCTGGTCGGGTGTGGTCCGTCCAAAGAAGGGCAATCGCAAGTTCAATCCCACCCAAAGGCAATACGAGAAGGTCAGCAAGAACCTCACGGATGAGGATTACACCCTTCAGACGGTTGTCATCTCCGATCGGATTGCGTTCGGCGTCGAGCCGATCCAGGACGTGGTCGTCACCGCCGATCCGGGGGGCTACACCGCGACCACCGATTCGCAGGGCCGCTACCGCGTCGAAGTGCCCTACGGGTGGACCGGCAGGCTGCTGGTGTCCAAACCCGGCTTCGAGTTCGATCCGCCCGGCATTCCCTACAGTAACGTCAGAGCCGACGTCATAAAGGGAGCAGAGCCTGACATGTCGGAACTCGAGCCCTTTCCTGAGCGGATGGATCATCCTCGCGTGTACGGCTCGCCGGTTGCACCGGGCGACGATGTGCTGGTGATCCCGACCGCGAGCGTCTCGGTCGATGAATTCGCCGAGACGAGCGAGGACATTCGCGTGATGCAGCAGATCCTGCGCGACATGCTCAGCGAGCCGCGCATGATCCTGGGCGTGCTGTACGACTACGGCGATTTCCTCGGTGCGGCGGGTCGCCGCAACGACGCTTTCTACTTGCAGGGCTATGGTGTGCTGTTCGTCATGGAGGTGGATTTCCCCCTGTCGCCTGCGGTCTCGCCGGATATCGACGCCGACCGGCAGCCGCAGACGCCTGTCGATCCGGTCTGGCAGCGGGCGCGGCAGAGGTTGTACTCGCCGCGCGATTCAGGTCTTCGGTCGAGAGTGCAGCCCAATCCGAGAGACCAAGTGAGTTTCGAGCAGTTCAAGGAAGACCTGATCGGGACGCTCAAGCACGCCGCCAACATCCGCCACGTCGATCCTAATGAGAGCATCATCCTGACCGTCGTCGGACAGAACGCAGACTACGGGCAGGCGGTCCCAGCGCCGAGCCGGGGCGGTTTCTCCGGCGGCGCGGGCGGTTACTTCGAGGGCGGCAGCTACAGCTACAGCGGCGGCAGTTTCGGCGCCGGCGGCGGCAGTTCCTACGGCGATTCCCGCTCGTACGTCCGCGGTTCGGGACGCGGACAAACGGTCCGCCGCACGCCGTCGGGCTTCGGGACGCCGGCCACCACGGTCCTGACGATCCAGGCAAAGAAGGCCGACGTCGATGCCTTCTCAACCGGCCGAATCGATGCCGAGCAGTTCCGCCAACGCGTGAAGGTTTTCGCCTATTAGGCTCTCCGCATATCGGTATGGAAAGAAGGGAAGTTTGCACATGAGACTGCAAGGACGGATCATGGCGCTATTCGGAACGGTCCTTTGCGTGATGATAGTCGCACCGTTGTCGCTTTCTCAGTCGCAGCCGCCACGAACGTCGGCGGAACAGAACATGAACGAAATCATGCGACGTCAGCAGGAGCAGACGGATCGACTTATCGCACGGCAGATGACGCAGCTCAAAGAGCGGGCCAAGCGCGAGGCCCGTCGGGCGGTCGACGAGTCGCGGCGGCAGTCCTGCGGCGCTACGCCTTCGCAATGGCGGTCGATTCGTCCCAGACTCCTGGCGGTGGAGAGCCTTCATGAAGAGATGCGCGCACGCCTGCGGCCGCAGGTTTCGTACGATCTTTCGTCGGGCCCCCAACCCGTCACGAACTGCGAGTGGGCATGGAAGCCGCTCGTTGACAGGGAGCCCAATGAGCCGTTGACGGCAGCCGAGACCACCTGCCAGAGGCTGCGCGACATGCTGGGCGATGAACAAACGCCGATCGAGTCGATCTGGGAACAGGTCGAACTGCTGCGCGCGCAGAGAAAGGCAGCGGCCGATCAGACACCCGACGCCGAAGAGGCGCTCCGCAAAGTTGCGACGCTTCGCCAGGAGGCGGCGCTGATGGCCCATGGCTGGTTGCAGTGAGCCGTGCGAGGTGACAGTGGAGACGGACGGATCATGAAGACGCGAAGATTCACGGCTGTGGCGTTCGCTGGCCTCATCACCTGTTCGATCGGATTTGCCTCGGCAGGACCAGCGGAGCCGGAGACGCCCGATCCCAACATGATGCGCAATCCGCTCCTGCGTGCCTTTCTGGCCGACCGTGAGCCCCGCGAGAAAATCGAAGGGCAATTTGGCCGTCCCGAAGACTGCCGGAATGCGGTGATGCGCGAGCTGCTGGGAGCGACCGACGAGCAGTGGCAGCAGATCGAGCCGAAGTTCAGCGAGCTGGAGGCGGTGCGCGAACGGACGCGGGCGATTGTAGGCTCGTGGGTGGCCGGCGCCAGCTTTGGCGGAGGATCGGGAAGCAGTCACCGCGGCTCGCGAAACGGGGCAAGTGGCGGGTACAACGATTCGCGGCGCGTCCGGCGCAACGACCACACCCTGCCTCGGCGCCGCACCGTGCCTCCGCGATCCCCACAGCCCCCGGCGGGGGCGAACTACTCGTCTCTGGGGCCGTGGCGACCTTCACAAGGCCCGCCGAGCGCAAAGGTCACTCCAGGCGAGCGCCTCTGTGGAGAACTGCTCGATCTGATCGATCGCGCCGATGCGAGCAGCGAGGAGATTCGCCAGAGAATGGCCCAGCTCGCCGCGTACCGCCGCAAAGCAGCGGAAGAAGTCAAGCAGGCCAAAGAGGCACTGCGCCAGGTCGTGACGCGTCGTCAGGAAGCCGCCCTCATCCTGATGGGCTATCTCGATTGACGCAATTCTGCAAAAAGGAGTGAAACACCGGGCCGTCGGGCGGATTGTACTATGGGGAGGTCGTGTCCGATGGAGATATGCAGGCTGACGGTCAGCGCAGATGGTGGACAAGAACAAGACACGTGCGAGGCGATTCTTTTAAGGAGGCAATGCTATGAGATGCGGAGGTTTCAAGATGCGGGTGGCTGTGGCGCTTTGTGTGATCATCGCGAGCGCCGCGTGGTCGGACGAGCGCGTGATCTATGTGGATGCGGCGGCGACGGGCGCCAACGACGGTTTGTCATGGGCCAATGCGTACCGCGACCTCCAGGATGCGCTGGCCGACGCGAACGAGGCAACGCCCGCCGTGATTCACGTCGCCCAGGGAACGTATAGCCCCGGCCCCGCCACGGGGGCAACTCGAGAATCCCGGGACGCCACGTTCCAGTTGTACAACTACGTGACGCTGGAAGGGGGGTACGCTGGCGTGGCGAGGCCCGATCCGAACATGCGAGACGTCGACCGCCATCTGACCATTTTGAGCGGCGATTTGGCCGGCAATGACGGTCCCGAGGAGAACTGGGATGTGCCCGCGCGACAGGACAACTGTCGACGTGTGGTAACCGCTACCGGAACGGACGAGACCGCTGTCATGGACGGCTTCACGGTCACCGGCGCTCGCGAGTACGGGATGTGGATGCAGCCTGGGAGTCCAAGCATCCACCGTTGCCGGTTCGTCGACAACGGTATCACCGGGCTCTATGCCTGGGATTGCAACAGCGTGGTGGCCGAGTGTATGTTCGAGCGGAACGGGCACCTGGTCTCGTGGGGTGGGTTCTGGATTGGGCACGGCGATCTGACTCTGACGGATTGTGCCTTTGTCGAGAATCAGGGCGGTGGCCTCCAGAGCGGCGGCACACTGAATCTGATTCGATGCTCGTTCATAGCCAACGAGGCTTTCTCCACGGCCGGAATTCGCCATTCGGGCGACCTGACGGCGCGGCAGTGCATTTTTCGATCCAACCGCGGCGAGGCGGTAGAGTGTCTCGGTGCGACCACATTGGTCGATTGTGAATTCGTGGACAATGTGTCGCGTGGTGGTGCAGGGGCGGTTCACGCGTCCAACCGCTTGAGCCTGACCGGCTGCAAATTCATCGGAAATTCAGGATACCATGTCATGGACGGCGGAGCTGTCGCAATGTACGGGGACGTGCTGGAGGCTGAAGGCTGTGTCTTTGCCGGCAACTCGGGTCACAATGGCCCCGGCGCCATCTTCACGCACTCGACGGCCGTCGTACGCCTTTCGAACTGCACGTTCATCGACAATCGCGGGTGGCCCAATGCCATCGAGCATCCGCCGATCGAGCAGTCTCTCGTCGAGTTGAGCCACTGCATAATTTGGAACGGTCCCGAGCCATTCAGGAAATTCGAATCGTTTGAGCCCGGGATCGTGGTCACCCATAGCGATGTGCAGGGAGGACACGAAGGCGAAGGCAATATCGATGTCGATCCGCTCTTCGTCGATCCCGGCTACTGGGACCCGAACGGCACGCCGGACGATCCAAACGATGACGTGTACGTCGCGGGCGATTACCATTTGAAGTCACAGGCGGGTCATTGGGATTGTGCGACCGAGAGCTGGGTCTTCGACGAAGTCACCAGCCCGTGTGTCGATGCGGGCGATCCGAATGCGCCGCTGGGCGCAGAGTCCTTCCCGAATGGGGGTTATGTCAACCTGGGCGCATATGGCGGCACCCCGGAGGCCAGCCGCTCCTATTTCGGCGAGCCTGTCTGCGAGACACACATCGCCGGTGACATCAATGGCGATTGTAAGGTGGACGATCTCGACATGGACATCCTGGTCTCGCACTGGCTAATGCCCGACATCGCAAAGCCCAACATCCCGCCGACCATCCGGTTGATCAGTCCCGCTGAAGGCGACGCGTTTGCTGAGGGAACGCCCATGACATTCCGCGCGGAAGCCTCCGATCCCGACGGCAGGGTAGTTCGTGTGCAGTATACGGTGACCAGCCAAGGCGAAGGCGGTTCGGGGGCCACCGGCCCCGGCCTGGGCGACCCGGACGATGAGTGGATGGTCACCTGGGAATGGTGGCCCAGCCTGAGGATCTATCCGGATCGGACCTACACGGTCCGCGCCAAGGCCATCGACGACCAGGGCGCCGTGACGACCACGCCCGAGGTCGAAATCAGAATACTGGAGTGACCATCGCCGTCACAGGGCGGCGGCTGCCGCCTTCTTGAGGATGACGGATGTAACAGTATGGAATCACGTGCATAGGAGCAACCAATGGTAGTGACGCACAGAAGCATCTTTCGCGTGCTCGTTGTTCTGTCGGCGATCCTGGCTGCTGGCGCGGGTCGCGCCGGGCAACCACGGCCGCCAGGTCAACCTCCGTCCAATGTCATGACGCCGGAAGACTGGGACTATTTCTGGAAGCTGCCGCCCGCCCGTCGCGACGCCTACATGCAGGCCAGGGATGAGCGACACCGTAGAGAGATGGAGGAATACCGGCAGAGGGAGCGGATCGAGAACCGCAAGAGAGCGGAGGCCGCACAGGAAAGGGCCAGGACAGAAGAGCAAAGGTGTTTGAGGCTGGCGCTTGGAGTCTCGGACGAGCAGTGGCAGACACTCGGACCTAAGCTGCGCAGAATCCGGGAACTGAAGAGGCAGGCGGGCCTGACGATGGCCTCGGCGCCGCGATTCGATGCGAACGATGTCCGCGTCCCTTTCGACGAGAAACTCCATGGATACGAGCGGATCACCACTACCAGGAGCGACACAGGCAGCTACACACAGTGGAGCAGTTCCAGCGGTGGCCACAGTCGCGGCGGCGTGTCCGCACGAGGGGGCGGCAGCGCCGGGGGTGCGAGCTCTGGCAGCAGCGCGACCGGAGTGTCTGCCGGTGCAGGTGCAGGTGGAGGATTCGCCGGCGGCAGTGGCTCCGGCGGCGGCATGGGCGGAGGGTTTGCCTCCGGCAGCGCTGGTGGTCGGTCGTTCAGCACGCCGTTTGCCTGGAGGCAGTCGGAGCGGGCGGACTATGAGCCCAGCGAAGGCGAGCGGCTCTGCGAGGAGCTTTTCGTCCTTCTCGAAGACGAGAACGCCGACAAGGTGCAGATCGCACAGAAGACCGAAGCGCTCCAGCGCTTTCGAGCGGAAGCCCGCCGGGAACTGGCCGAGGTGCAAGCGGAACTGGCTCCCATGCTGACGCCCCGCCAGCGGGTGCGCCTGGTCCTGATGGGCTATCTCGATTGACTGTTCGCGGCGAATTTCTCGCATTGATGCGAAGGATTGAGCCGGATTCTGCACAAAAGCGCGAAACGCAGGACGAGTACATGGGACTTAAGATATGAGTGGGACAGGTGCATCTCGCCCTGGCGCAAGGGGGGCCGGATGGACCTCGATTGACGGATGCAAAGGCACAGTCGACGTAGACTGGGCATAGGGATGTACTTGTTACGAGGCGACCTTTTTCAGGAGGGAAAGCCATGCGAAACGAAAGACTCAACAAGTTGTTAGCCATCATTCTGTGCACGGGTGTGCTGGCGAGCGTGTTGGCCGCCCAGGAGCCGCCGGATGCGGCCGAGGCCTTCGAGCCCTACTGGCGCTCGGTCACGCTGCAATCGCAGCTGTACAACCCGGTCGAAGAACCCGACCGCGATCCGAATGCCCAGACCACGTTGCAGATTTCCGGCAGCGTTCGGATCCTCGACTACACCGGCCTGATCGGTGTGGAGATGACACAAAGGGAGGCCATCGTGTGGGACCAGGACGGTGTGGAGATCTATAACTCCGTCGATGGTCCTTCGCTCAGTCGCACGTATCAGTCGATCGAGGACGCCAGACACCTGTCTGCGGTGATTGGAAGAGACGATGAATTCCATTTTGGCGTGAGTTTCCCTGTCGATCGCGCGCTGGGCTATCCGTCGGCGCTGAGCCGTGTAGAGTGGTCTCTGGACGTCCTGATGGCCGATGCGTTCGAGGTGATCGACGTTCCCTTCGAGCCCAATGAAACCGCGATCGAGTTGATGCCCGGGCTGGAAATCCTCGTACAGGAGGCCACGGTCGAGGAGGGCCGATACAGCTACCGCATCCAGGCGAGCTACGACCCCAATCTCGTCTCCTATTCCACGGGATTCTGGCATTTCTTCCGTGACGAGGTTCCCCCGCCCGTGATGCTGGTCAAGATGGACCTGCTCAACGCGGAGGGCAAGTCGGTGTGGGATGTGAGCAGTTCGGGCAGCTCCGGCTCGAGCTCGGGCACGGGCGCTCGTTTGTCCGATGGCCTGATGGTCGCCACGAGTTCCGGCAGCGGCCGGTGCAGCGCCTGCGGCGATGTGACGACGATGCGCTATACGGTCGCCTTGGCCCCCTATGAGCGGCAGGTACCGCTGGCACTGGAGAACATCCCGGTCCCCAGCTTCTGAGAAACTCGTCCCAACAATAACGACCATCCCAGGGGCGGCCAGCGGAGGCGGCCGCCCTTTGCTTTTGTGCACTTCCTGCGAGCCAAGAAATTCTTCTGGAATTTTCATTTTTCCTGTTGGCGCCTTCTACGGATGTAGTAGAATGCTACTACGGCTGTAGAAGGAGTAGCATGTATGAAGCTCACTGAAGCAGAATGGCAGATCATGAAGGCGTTGTGGGAAAAGCACCCGGCGACGGCCCGCGAGATCATGGAGCGACTGCCGGCGGGGGTCAAGTGGGCCTACACCACGATAAAGACCATGCTCACGCGACTGGTAGATAAGCAGGTCGTCAGTGAAGCCAAGCAGGGCAACACGAGCGTGTACGACCCGCTGATCTCGCAGCGCAAGGCCCGGCTCAGCGCGTTTCGCTCGCTGCTGGAGACGGCCTTCGACGGCGCCATGGGACCGCTGGTCCACTTCCTCGTCGAGGAGGAGCAGCTCACCCCGAAGCAGAAGCGCGAACTGGCCAGGCTCGTGGAAGATCAGGCCAAGGGAGAGACCAAATGATCGAGCACGTCAATGCCATTGCCCGCCTGTGGTGGGAATGGACCGCCGCCATGTTCTGGCAGGTGGGCCTGCTGATCGTCCTGATCGCCTGTATAGACCGGCTTGTGCGGCAGTGGGCCTGGCCGCAGTTGCGGTATGCGCTGTGGTCGCTGATCCTGGTCAAGCTGGTTCTGCCACCGACGCTGTCGCTGCCGAGCGGCATGGTGCCGCAGTTGCGCCCGGCCCTGGAGCAGGCCGCCCGGTGGGTGGACTCCGAGAGGTCCATCGCTGCGGAAAGCCCCATTCTTCGCGCGCTTCAGGAGAACGCGGCTGCTGTCGCTGCCGTGGAGCCGGTGCCCCCCATGCGCGTCGGCTCCGCAATGGCGGAATCACGTGGCTCTGTCGAGTCCGTAGGGGCGAATGATTATTCGCCCCTACCCGTTGCCACACCGCGAAATCCACAATCCGATCCGCCTGTGGCGGACCGCAATCCGCAATTGTCATGGCAGTTCCATGCGATGGCGATATGGCTCGCGGGAACGCTGATTCTGGGAATATGGCTGCTGCTCAGATTGCACTCGTTAGTCGGCCGGCACACCAACCGTGCGGCGGAGACGTCTCTGCCGCAATCCTTCTACAGCCATCTGGCCGGCTGCGCGGAGCGTCTTGGGCTGCGGCGGATTCCCAGGGTCATCGTGGTCGGGCAACTGGCCACCCCGGCGGTGTTCGGGGTCTTCCGGCCGGTCCTGCTCATGCCCAAAGGCTATCTGAGCAGGCTGAGCCGACGGGACACCGAGCACATGCTCCTGCACGAGCTGGCGCACATCCGCAGGGGCGATCTGCACGCGCACGGTCTCTACATGCTGTTGCAGATCGTGTACTGGTACAACCCCTTGCTCTGGCTGGCACGCCGGCAACTGCACCATCTGCGGGAGCTGTCGTGCGACGCCACAGTCGCCAACCTGCTGCGTGAGCAGACGAGCGCCTATCGCCAGACGCTTCTGGAGACCGCCCGGCGTTTCCTCGCCCACTCGACCGAGCCGGGCCTGGGCCTGCTGGGCCTGTTTGAAGATGCGAACCGTTTAGTAGTCCGCCTGGACTGGTTGGCTAAGCCAACCTGGAGGTATAGAACCATGAAACGTGCATTCGTACTCGCTGTAGTGGCGCTGATGTTCGCCTGCGTGCTGCCGATGGCGCAGGGCCAGGACAACACGCCTGCCGTCGTGGAAGACAGATTAACCGACCAGATTGAAGAGGAAACCCCGTCGCCTCAGGACCTTGCGGAGTTGCGGGCAAGACTTGAGAAGCTGGAGGTCGAGAGACAGGAGCTCCAGAAGGAACTCCAGACGCTGGAGCAGGCCCGCCGCAAGGCGCTGGAGGGTCAGGCCCAGAGCGTCGAGGCCGGCAAAGAGGCCAAGAAGGCCAAAGACGCTGCCGACAAAGCCCGGCTCAAGGCCAAGGAGGCCCAGGCCCATATGGACACGGAGGAGTATCAGGAGTGGGCCAAGGAGATGCAGACTTGGGCCGAGCAGATGCAGCAGTGGCAGCAGAGCCCTGAAATGCAGGCCTGGCAGAAGGCCGTCGAACAGTGGCAGAACAGTGACGAGTGGAAACAGTGGGAAAAGGACGTGCAGACGTGGGGCCAGGAATATGGCGACGCTTTCGGGAAGGCTTACGGCGGCGCTGATGCTCCTGCCGACGTCCCGCCCGTGCGGCCGATGCCACCGATGCCGGCCATGCCCCCCATGCCTGCGATGCCTGTGGTGCCCAGTGGCCCGGCGCCCGCTGCGCCGCACCCCATGCCGATGCCCATGCCGGTCCTTCCGGCGATGCCGCAGGTGCATGTGCCCGCCATGCCGGAGATCCACGTGCCGGATATGCCCCCGGTGAAGGTCAACGTGCAGCACGACGACAGCAGGGCCAAAGCAGAGGAAACGATGCACTTCACGTCGCCTCTGGTTGATGGTGGACTCCTGATTGTGGAGAACCGGGTCGGGGCCATCAATGTGCGCGGTGGCTCGACGAATGAGTGCCGCGTCGATATCAAGGTCACGGCCCGAGCGGAGACGGAGGAAGAGGCCCAGGCGATGGCCCAGGCTGTGAAGATGAAGGTCGAGAACTCCGATGCCCGGTTCTTCATCAAGCCCGTCAAGCCCGACAATGGCGACTGGAGCAACCTCGACGTGGCCTTTGAGATCACCGTGCCTCGCAAGGTGAATCTCCAGCTCACCACCGACGTCGGACACGTCCATCTCCGTGACGTGCAAGGCCAGATCAAGGTCAAGGCGAACGTCGGCGCGATCAAGACCGAGAACGTGCGAGGCGATGTCGAGCTGGAAACCAACGTCGGCAACGTCGACTTCGTCGCACCGGACGACCTGTCGGCCAAGGTCACAGCGCTAACGAACATGGGCTCGATCAAGAGCGATCTGCCGATCCAGGTGGGCAGCAAGACGCAGGCGGGCGAGGGCCATCCGCAGATATCCATGGGCAGCACCGCCGCCGGCACGCTGGGCGCCGGCGAAGGAACCGTGAAGCTGAAATCCAACGTCGGCTCGATCTCCATCCGTTCGAGGGCCTCCGGCGATCCCGATGTGCGTCGTGACACGGGCAAGACGGTTTCCTCGTCTCACACCGCTTCGGCGTCCATGACTGTGGGTGACGCATCCGGCGTGCGCATGGTTGAGTCGATCAAGGAAACACAGGAAGGCGACCAGTATCTTCTCCGGAGGACGGAACTTCAGACCGTGACCCTGCTGCCCGGCTCTGTCCTCGATGTGACCAACGAGGAAGGTGCGGTCACCGTGCGTGGCACGGACGGCAAAGACTGTAGCGTGCAGGCGATTCTCACGCTACAGGCGCCCACGGCGGAAGCCGCCAGGCAGTTGTCCAAAGCGGTTTCGGTTGACCTGACCCCCTCGGACAAGGGGCTTTCGATCTTTACTGTCACGCCGGAGACGATGCCTGCCGATCACTCCTGCAGCGTGGACCTGCTGATCCAGGTGCCACGCCGGACGGATCCGAATATCACAAACAGTGAAGGCGATGTGAAGATCACCAACCTCGAAGGGCAGATCAAGCTGAACGTGGAGGACGGGAATGTCCACTGTGAACGTTTGGCGGGCGATCTGGATCTTCGCCTCGAAGACAGCCAGTTAAAGATCGACCAGAGCGCATTTTCGGACTGCCGAGTGGCGATGGAGGATGGCTCGGTCCAGTGCGACGCGGTTACAGGGAACCTCAACTTCGAGGTCCAAGACGGCCAGGTCAAGATCGTCTATGGCGATGATGTCCCCGAAACGTGCGCTATTGCGGTGGTCATGGACGATGGCAGCATCCAGCTTTCTGCCCCGAGCGAAATGTTCCCCACGGATGACTCGGCCAAGGTCCGCACGAAGGAAGACGGCGCCGAGTGGAAAACCATCGTCGCCACAGCGCAGGGCATGCGTGCCGTGACCCTTCGAACCGAAGACGGCTCCGTGAAAGTTGACAGACGTTAACCAAGAACCGCAGGGTGGGCTCCACCTCACGCGGTTGAATCTGCTATTCCTGCACGATTCCACCAGAACGTGCATCCCTCACCACCAGGCCGGGGCCACACACCCCGGCCTTTTTCGCCGCGCTGCTCCGGCCACAAGGGTGGACTGCTATTTCCCGATGTCCATCGGAATCTTGCGGACGGTCTGGGCCGCAGGTACAATCTCAAGGTACAATTATCGGGAGGAATTCAAATGCGTAAACGGATGAACACGCGCACAGGACTTCTGTCCGCCGCCTTTCTGGTCTTTACCGCGTGGCACAGCTTCGTTGCAGGCGGGGTCTGCGTCGCGGCGTCCACCGTTTCGTCGCCGGTCGCGCTGGAGACTGCGATACGAGCGGGGGACCTGCGGCTGGTCCTGGAGAAGAAGGAACAGGGCCTGCGCATTGTCAGGCTCACCGATCTGGTCACGAACCAGGAGCTGTGTCCTGCCGAGCCGGCGCCGCTGTTCTCCGTCGTCCTGCGCGACGTGCAGACGAAGGACCTGCTCACCGTCACCGCCGACTCCGGCTGGAGGCAGGTCGATGTGGCATCCGGCGGCGTCACCGGAATGCACACGCTTGCTTTTGCTGCCCCGATGGATGATCGACTCGAAGGTATCCGTGTCGAAGTGACACTCGAAGTCGAGGCTGACGACAGCGCGCTGACGTGGGACCTGCACATCACGAACGACAGTCCCCGATGGGCTCTGTGGCACATCGTATTCCCGCAGGCGGCGGTGCGCGACTTGGGCGAAGGGGGCAGGGTGTTCGCACAGGTCACCTCCGGCGTGGAGCTTTCGGAGATGTGGAGCAAAGGCGGCAAGCGGGGCGGGCCCTACCCCGGCGGTTGGACGGCCATGCAGTACATGGCTGCCTACAACCGGACGAAACGGACCGGGCTTTATGTGGGCATGCACGATCCGTTCGGCTCTACGAAAACCATCTTCGCGGAAGGTCAGCCCGCCAAAAAGATGGTCCTCTTCACGTTCGACCATCCAGCGCCCGACATGGGCAAGCCCGGCGTCGGCTTCGACCTGCCCGGCCACGCCCGTTGGCAACTGCTGCGCGGAGACTGGTTCGACGCGGCGATGATCTACCGCGCCTGGGCGAGCCGAGAAGCGCGGTGGTGGCCTGCGCTCGGGGCCGATGGGCGCGGGGACACCCCCAAATGGATGCGAGAGCTGCCCGCCTGGGTCATGACGGGAGGCGCCGCATCCGACTGCGTTCCGCAAGTCCGCAAGTTCGCCGAGGCGATCGGCCTGCCGACCGGGTTTCATTGGTACAACTGGCACCAGATCCCCTTCGATAACGACTATCCCCACTACTTCCCCGTCAAGGACGGCTTCGCCGAGGGCGTCGCAGAGTTGAAGGCCGCCGGCGTCCATCCGATGCCCTACATCAACGGACGGCTGTGGGACACGCGCGACAAGGGCGCCGAGGACTGGGCTTTCAGCCGGACGGCTCTGCCCGCCGCGACGAAGGACGAAGACGCCAAGCCGTGCACCGAAAGCTACGGCAGCAAAGAGACCGACGGCAACAGCGTCACGCTGGCAGTCATGTGTCCGACTACGCCCCTGTGGCAGGACCGGGTCGGGGACATCGTGCTTCGGCTGTTCAACGAGTACGGTGTCAGCGGCGTCTACATCGACCAGATTGCCGCCGCCCAGCCGCGACTGTGCTTTGATGCCTCGCATGGTCACCTGCTTGGCGGGGGGCACTGGTGGACCGAAGGCTACTGGAAGATGCTGGACGCGATCCGCGCCGCCAAGCCCGCCGACCGCATGCTCACCACGGAGTGCAACGCCGAACCATACATCAAATGGCTCGACGGCTACCTCACCTGGCACTGGCAGCAGCAGGACATGGTTCCGGCATTCTCGGCGGTTTACGGCGGAACCGTCCAGATGTTCGGACGGGCCTATCGCGGTGGCCCGACCCAGGACCTGGCCAACCGCATGAAGGCCGCCCAGCAACTGGTCTATGGCGAGCAGATCGGCTGGTTCGGACCGGAGATCATCGAGCGGGCTGATTGTTGGTCGTTCCTGCGCGACTGCATCCAACTGCGCTGGCGGCTCCGCGAGTACTTCTGCCGAGGCCACATGGCCCGCCCGCCGCACCTGGAAGGACCCGTCCCGACCGTGACCGCCGACTGGCAATGGAGTGGCGAGTGGCTGGTTACGACCGATGCGATTCTGACCGGCGCCTGGCGAATTCCCCAGGAGAACAAGGTGGTACTTCTCTTTGCCAACGTCTCCGATGCCCCCTATGCCGGTCGCCTCGACCTGAACCCCGCCGACTGCGGCCTGACCGGCGAATCGCTCAGGATTACCGCAATCCAGCCTAATGCCGGTAGGGGCGACCCGCCTCTGGCGGATATCGCCCGTACCCTTGCCATCCAGGCCTTCGACCAAGCCGACGTGGAACTGCCCGCGCGAACCATCCTCGCCTGGGAGGTCCAGCCAGCCGCCGGCAGGTGAGGTTCCACGAAAGCGACGGTCGTGCCTGTTGCGGCGTACTGCTTCAGGTCCGCGCTGGCTGCGAGGTGGCCAGGAATTGCATCCTGCGCCTTTCCCATCTGCCTGCCTCGGTTTGTCACGCAAGAAGAAGCTGTGCCGCTAAGGTAAAATGGTCGGTCGTTCCGTCATAGAGGTGACGATCGATCGTAAAACCTGAACGACTGGATGGCCCATGACCGAAGACGCGCAGCTTCTGGAACGGCTTAAAGGCGGCGACAAGGACGCCCTTCGGACGATCTACGAGAAATACCAGGGCACTCTGGCGACGCTGGCGGCCGGCCTTCTCGACGACCACGCGACGGCTGAAGACGTGCTTCAGGACGTGATGGTGAGCTTCGTTCGGTCGGTGCACAGACTGAACATCAGAGGTGATCTCCGAGCCTACTTGGCGACGGCGGTCGCGAATCGGGCTCGCGACCACTATCGAAGGCAACCCCGTCAGAAGGTTGTGGCTCTCGACGAAACGCTGGAGATGGCGTCCGGCGCCGAGGGTCCGCTCCAGATGGTGATTCGCGATGAGCGGCTGCAGCAAGTGCGACTGGCCCTCGAAGAGTTGCCTTACGAGCAGCGCGAAGCCATCGTGTTGCGGCTGCACGCAGACATGAAGTTCAGGCAGATCGCCAGATTCCAGAGCGTGTCGATCAAGACCGCTCTGAGTCGGTACGCCTATGGACTCGACAAGCTTCGATCCCGATTGAATGGTGAGGCAGAACGATGACACGGAACGATCCTGTGGAAGAACTCATACGAGATTTGCGATACAAGCTGGCCCCCGAGGCAAAGGACCGCATCCTGGAGAGAGCCTGCGGGGCAATGGATGAGATAGAAACACCGGCGCCGGCTTTCGGCCGGCCTCGAATGTGGAGAATGACGATGAACAGCAAAGCCGGAAAGTTCGCTCTGGCCGCCGCGGTCATCCTGATTGTCCTTGGCGGCATCACCCTCTGGCCGTTCGCCCGGACCGCAACCGGGCCGTGGTGGCTCGGCCCATCCGCCGCTTGGGGGCAGGAGATCCTCCGTTCTCTGGAGGCCATTCAGGCGGTGGTTTACCGTCAGCGTGCCGGCTACACCAGCGACTACGGCGCGCCGGAAATGAGCAAAGGCTATGAGATTCGCTTCAACGCCAAAGACCGGTACAGGCGGGACCGCTACGATGACGGCGTGCATATCATGAACACGCAGTGGGTTGTGCCGGATGGCAACGGGGTCCAGATGATTGAGGTCTCCTATGAATATGAGTGCTGGTTCTCCCAGGAGAACGAGGCCTATGGTTTCATGGAGAGCATGATCGACCGGATGCGGTGGTACGTTGACCTGTTGGACAGAGCGGATCGCGTCCTGGCGACCGAGACGTTCGACGGGCACGAGTGCGTCGGTTTTGAAATCTGTGCGTCTAAGTACGGTGACAATGCGGAAGGACGTTTTGACCGTATTTGGTTCGACGTGGATACGAGACTACCGATGCGAATCGAACGCTATGGTATTACTATGGACTATGACCCTGCAAGGAAACTGATCCTGATTCACGATCAGTTCGAGTACTTCGCTGAAGTGCCGCCGGATCTGTTTGTTCCGGAGATTCCGGACGGCTACGTCAACGCTCATCCCGACGAGGTGCGCACGGCCCGAGACGCCCAGGTGAAGGGCGAGATGGTCTTTGCTGACGTCCCGCCCGGTCTTGAAGAGAAGATCGTTGGGGGGCTGGAAGCCGTCGAGACGGGAGCCTATCGCCAGGGCGATGTGGTCACGTCGTTTTCAGGGCACGCCTGGCGAAAAGATACGTATTCCGATACCGCGCTGGCACAGACTGTGTGGTTCGCGCTCGACGAAAGTCCTCTCGAAGGTCCGTTCGAAATGCGAGACGGTACGGCCGTAAAGGAGACAAGCGCGGACTTCCAGAGCAAGACGTTCCGCGTCGCCGATCACACGGGCTCTCCGCGGCTCTGGCATCCGATGAGGGACATTCTCTTCGTCGTCGGGCTGCTGGATCAAGCCGACCGTTTCTATGAAGAGGTTGAGATCGATGGCGTCCCCTGTCTCGGCTTCGAGGTCAGTGCGAAGAAGTACGGTGACAATCCGGACGGGATGCTCCACCGCGTCTGGCTCGACAGGGCTACATACCTCCCGGTCAGAATCGAATTCGTGTGGCCTCCGAACGGCACCAGAGGAACCCGCACGGAAGTGAAGGAACAATTCGAATGGAACCCCTTGCTGCCCGACGGCTTCTTCACTCCGCAGATTCCTGGCGATTTCACCTTGGCAACAGACTGAGCGAAAACTCCGCCATTCGCAGTGCCAGTCCAGGCCGGGCGAAACGACCCGGCCTGCCCTGTGCGCTCCAGGAAACGTGCTTGTGCCTGATGCGATGGGGGGATTAGAATCCTTATCATCGTCGGCATCGCAATGGAAGAAGGAGTTGCAGGATCATGCGAAAGAGCAGTCCGCTTCGAAGAACACATCTGCTTGTTCTTTTGTCTCTTGCGATGGGAATGTCTTTCCCCGCCATGTCAAGCGCTTTCGACTACGCTGTCGGCGCGGACCTTTCGTTTCTCAAGCAGGCGGAGGATCGCGGCACGGTGTTCAAGGACGAAGGGCAGGGCAAGCCGGGACTTCAGATCTTCAAGAACCACGGCTACAACTGGATTCGCCTGAGGCTGTTCCACACGCCGACGCGCCTGCCGAACGATCTGGCGTACACCATCGCACTGGCCCAGGATGCCAAGAAGCTGGGCTATAAGTTCCTGCTCAACTATCACTACTCCGACACATGGGCCGACCCGGGCAAACAGTTCATCCCCAAGGCGTGGGAGGGCAAGTCGCACGCCGAATTGGTCCAGGCGGTGCTCGAGTACACGCGCGACACCATCCGCGCCTTCCGTGACGCCAACGCGCTGCCGGAGATAGTCCAGGTCGGCAACGAGATCACTCCCGGCATGCTCTGGCCCGACGGCAAGCTCCCCGACAATTGGGACAACTTCGCCGAGTTGCTCAAGGCGGGCATCGACGGCGTCGAGGCCGGTCGAGGCGATGGGCCGCGACCGCTCATCATGATCCACATCGACCGCGGCGGCGACGTCAAGACGACCAGGAGCTTCTTCGACAAGCTGCACTCCTACGATGTCCCCTACGACGTCATCGGCCAGTCGTACTATCCCTGGTGGCACGGCAGTCTCCTTGACCTGCGGGAGAACCTGATCTTCATGGCCGAGACGTATCGCAAGGACATCATCCTCGTGGAGGTCGCCTACAACTGGCGGCCCGCCGAATACCGCGATAAGCCCGCGCCCTTCCCCGAAACGCCCGAAGGGCAGAGGCAATTCCTGGAGGAAGTCCACCGCCTCGTTCTGGCTACGCCGCACAACCGGGGCAAAGGTGTCTTCTGGTGGGAGCCCGCCGTCGCGGGGCCGCTGGGTCGTCGAGGCATGTTCGACGAGGCCGGCAACGCCTTGCCCGTCATCGGCGTGTTCGACAAATACACCCGCCGGTAGGGGGCGAATGATTATTCGCCCCTACGGCTGTTCATGCTGTATCAGCCGCACAGGCCCAAGCCCATCCCACACACGCCTCAGATTCGCCAGAATCCGTATTTCGGTTAACCATAATCCGCTTTTCGCTCGCGGCCAGGGCTACGGCTCTTGCCTGCGCGGCCGCAATGTGGTACAAGATACTCCGGTCGGAAGTGATAAATCTGCGGATCGCAGGATGGATTCTCAATCCGCGCGTCTGGAAAATGTCTTGATTGCCGCAACGCTTGGGTAGAGAGCCCACCCCACGGAGCATAAGGAGGATTGGTATGTGCATGAGACTGTATCTCCCGATTCTGTGCGTTCTGACGTTCCTCGCAATATCGCCCAATGTGGCGACCGCCGCCGAGCCCGACCCGGTCGGCTGGTGGAAGTTCGACGACGGCGCAGGCGCCGTTGCCCTGGACTCCAGCGGCAGCGGCAATCACGGCACGATCTTCGGCGATCCGCAATGGATTGCCGGTCAACTGGACGGCGCTCTCCAGCTCGACGGGGCCGGCGATTACGTCGAGCTGCCGATCGGCAAGGTGATCGGCACGCTGGAGGAAGCCACCCTGTCGCTGTGGGTGAACTGGTCGGGCGAGGGCGGCGACTGGCAGCGGATACTCGATCTCGGTTCCGGCACCACCAACTACCTCTATCTGTGCCCCAACAACGGTTCGACCAGCGCGATGCGCGTGGCCATCACCGTCGATAACGGCGTCTGGAACGAGTTCGATTCGAGCGAGGGTCTGCTTCCGCTCGGCTGGCACCATGTGACGATCACCGTCAGCAGCAGTGCGAAGAGGATGGAATTGTACCTTGACGGCCAGAGCGTCGGCTCGATGGCGAACATCACCAACACCGTCAATGCGCTGGGCGAAACCACGCAGAACTGGATCGGCCGGTCGCAGTACGACGCCGATCCGTATTTCAACGGTGCCGTGGACGATCTGCGGATCTACAACGTCGTGTTGTCGGACCGCCAGATTCAGACCGTGATGAGCGGCCTCAGTACCGGCCTTGCGTCGGGACCCGTGCCGGCGAACGAGGCGATCGACGTGCCTCGGGAAATGGTCCTGGGTTGGACGGCGGGCCAGTTCGCGGCGACGCACGACGTGTACTTTGGGACCTCGTTCGCCGATGTGGATGCGGCGAGCCGGGGCAATGCGCTGGGGGTGCTGGTCAGCCAGGCTCAGGCGGGCACGACGTACACGCCGCCGGTGCGTCTGGAGTTTGAGACGACGTATTACTGGCGCATCGACGAGGTCAACGCGGCGCCGGACAACACGGTCTTCAAGGGCGAGGTGTGGAGCTTCACCACCGAGCCGTTCACCTATCCGGTGGCGAACATCATCGCCACCAGCAACGCCC
>Ga0209722_1000157_pt1 | contig 80428 bp, 68 predicted proteins | sample BioC12SIPDNA_2_FD_185745 | JGI IMG/M metagenome (GOLD analysis project Ga0209722, IMG submission 185745) | Anaerobic biogas reactor microbial communites from Washington, USA - Biogas_R1_A C12 SIP DNA (SPAdes) (version 2) | ecosystem: Engineered > Bioreactor > Anaerobic > Unclassified | place... | reverse complement strand
CAACTGGGGCTGCTCTCACTGCTGACAACGGTTCGTCAGCCCTTATGATTATCTGAACCGCCGGATACGGAACCGTACGTCCGGTGGTGTGGGAGGACGGGGGCCGTGAGGCCCCCTCCTACCCGATGTCGGTCCGCGCCGGCCTACTCCCCGATGCGGAAGACCACGCCGAAGGCGAGGTTGACGTTGTTCATGCTGTCCCCCTCGTGGCGCGTCAGGTAGTAGTCCGCCTGGATCAGGCGGATGGCGACGCTCTCACTGAGATTGACGTCGAGCCCGCCGCCGAGGGCGAACCCGAGACCGTTGTTGGTATCGCTCATTTCGAGGTCGACACTCTCGCCCTCGACGTCGGCTTCGCCCGAGAGCCTGATGTGGTCGAGCCCGACCAGGGCGTGGGCGAAGGGGGTGACCCGTTCATTCCCCCGGTAGGTGAAGCGCGGGCCCGCCATCAGCGACAGGTTCCGGAGCTTGATGTTGCCATCGACGCTGTTGAACTCGTCGGAAACCGTGAAATCGACGATGTTGTCCTGGTTGTAGCGGAAATCGGCCACGATGCCGAAGGCGGGGGTGACGTTCAGCGCGACCGAGCCGTTGAACCCCTTCTTCATGAGCTTCGAGGTGCTGGTGCTTACGCTCACCCCCTCGGGCGCCATATCCTCGAGGCCGCTGACGATCGAATCGAGATCGCTGTCGCTCACCCCGAGCTTCAGCATGGAGTACCCGGCGAACACCTCCGCCCGCGGGAAGTCCTGGGCTACGGCCGCCCCCGATACCAGCAGGGCCAGAACAGCTGCGAACACGACTTTTTTCATCTCTTCTCCTCGCATTAAAGGGGGATCCGGGACCCATCCCGCTGTGGGAATCTCCGCGCGCAATTACGGCACCGGCGGTTCCCGAATCCGTGAGTATTGCAGGCGCCGGTCTCCTTCCGGAGTGCCAGGGTACTCATCGGCCCTGCGGCCCGCCGGAATGAGCGAATTATATGCGGATCCCCGGCGCGGGGGGGGATTTTATCCGGCCGTGCAACTTTTCGTAGTAGAATCATGTCAAATCCGATGGAGGGTACAACCATGAAGACGCCGCCGCAGGTCCGGATCATCCTGCTTTCCGTCCTGATTGCGACACTCTGTTTCACGGGGTGCGTGAAAAACCCGGTGACGGGGAAGCGCCAGTTCGTCATGCTGACCGAAGGCCAGGAGATCGCGATGGGGGCGGAATCGCACCCCGAGGTGCTGGCGCAGTTCGGGACGGTGGAGGACGCGGCGCTGCAGGCGTACTTCTCCAAGGTCGGAAAGGAACTGGGACGGCTGTCCCACCGCCCCAACCTCGAATGGCATTTCACCGTCGTGGACGCCCCCGTGGTCAACGCCTTCGCCGTTCCCGGCGGCTATGTCTACCTCACCCGGGGGATTCTGGAGCACATGAACAACGAGGCGGAAATGGCCTCTGTCCTCGGGCACGAAATCGGCCACATCACCGCCCGCCACTCGGTGACCCAGTTGTCTCAGGGGCAGCTGATGAATATCGGACTGGGGCTCGGGTCGATCTTCTCGTCCCAATTCCAGCAGCTCAGCGGCCTGGCCCAGATGGGGCTCCAGGTCCTGATGCTCAAGTACAGCCGGGACCACGAGCGCGAGGCGGACCGGCTGGGGCTCGAATACATGGCCCGGGCGGGTTACGACCCGGAACAGATGAGCCGGTTTTTCGAGGTCTTCAACGACATGAGCGAGGAGCGGGAGGGGGCCGTTCCCAACTGGCTTTCGACGCACCCCTCCCCCCCCGACCGGCTCCGGGATACCCGGCTCGAAGGCGCCCGCCTGAAGCGGAGCGCCCCCGGACGCACCTTCAAGGTCGACGCCGACGCGTTCATGCCCCGGCTGGCCCGGCTGGTCTACGGCGACAATCCCAGGGAGGGGTTCGAACAGGACGGCCGGTTCATTCACCCCGACCTGCGCTTCCAGTTCGATGTTCCCCCGGGGTGGCAGGTGGAAAACACCAAGAGCGCGGTGTTCATCTCCGAACCCCGCGGGGGAGCGGTGGTCCAGCTTTCCATGGTCCCCCCGCAGGCCGGGGGGTCCCCTGCCGAGATCGGCCGTACGATGGGGAACCAGCAGGGGCACCAGCTGGTCAGCGGAAGGGAAGAGCGGATCAACGGCAAGCCCGCCTTCGCGGGGCTCTACCGGGTGCAGAGTGACAGCGGCATCCTGGGGGTCACGGCCGCCTTCATCAGCCACGGCGGGAACGTCTACCAGCTAGCCGGGCTGGCGCCGGAGTCGGCGTTTTCCGGCTACCGCCGGCAGATGGAAACCTCGCTGCGGAGTTTCCGCGAACTGACCGATTCGCGCTTGCTGTCGGTGCAGCCGGACCGGATGAAGCTGGTGCGGGCACGCAGGGGGGACACGCTGCGGCGGCTGGCCGGTTCCTCCGCCCAGGGCCGGATCAAGATCGAGGACCTGGCCCGGCTCAACCGGTTGCAGCCGGACCAGGCGCTCGCGGCCAACACCTGGGTGAAGCTGGTCGATCCCGGGAGGCGATGACGGGCTCCTAGCGGCGGAGGGCGCCCATGGTGTCGCAGGCGCCAACGTCCCCCGTGTCGTAGCCGCGGTGGAACCAGGAGGCCCGCTGCTCGGACGAGCCGTGGGTGAAGGAATCGGGGTTGACGTACCCCTGCGACTGTTTCTGGATGAAATCGTCCCCCACCGACTGGGCCGCCCGGATCGCCTCCTCGATATCCCCCTCCTCGAGGAGGTTGTCGGCCTGGGCGTGCCGGGCCCAGACCCCGGCGAAGCAGTCGGCCTGCAGCTCCACGAGCACCGACAGGGTGTTGGCGTCCCTCTCGCCCGAGCGGCGCCGGAGCTGCTCGACCTGGTCGGAGATCCCGAGCAGGTTCTGCACGTGGTGCCCCACCTCGTGTGCGATCACGTAGGCCTGCGCGAAGTCCCCCGCGGCCCCGAAGCGCCGCTCGAGTTCGCGGAAGAAGGAGAGGTCCAGGTACACATTCCGATCCGGGGGGCAGTAAAACGGCCCGACCGCGGCCGAGTTGAGGCCGCAGGCCGACTGCACGGCGTCTTCGTAAAGGACCAGGACCGACGGCTCGTAGCGGCGGCCCGCCCTGGAGAAAATCCCGGCCCAGGTGTCCTCGATGCTGCCGAGCACGGCCTCGACGAACTCGCGTTCGGTATCTTCGCCGGCGGCGGGGACAGCGGCCGGTTGCCCGACCGAAACGGAAGGGGCGTTCCCCACCTGCTGGAGGAGTTCCAGCGGGTTGTTCCCGGTCAGGTAGGCCAGGGCCAGGACCACGAGCAGTCCCACGCACCCGATCCCCCCCGCCTGTGGGAGGCGGGTGCCCCTGCGGTCCTCGACGTTGGTGCTTCTCCTGCTGGTTTTCCAGCGCATGTCGTCCCCCCTTTCAGACTCCTGTCTTTCGGGGACTATCATAATCCCGGTCCGGGCGGAAAGCTCCCGATCTTTTGGGGCAAAAAACGACGGGAGCGGCAGGGCCGCTCCCGTCCGGTTTGCATGGGATGAGGGGCCCCGGTCTCAGGCCCCCAGTTTCCCCCGTTCGGCCATGACGTCGGCCACCCGCTTCAGGCCGTAGCCCTCCAGGGTCCGGCGCGTCGGCCAGCCGTTATCACGGTCCCACCCTTCCAGTTGGTAATAGTGGGTCTTGAAATCCTCGACCCCCTTCCTGTCCAGGTACATGTCCGGGGCCTCGTCGTGGCGCCACTTGCCGTTTTCATAGATCGGCACGCCCCCCCAGAAGGTCATTCCGGAGGCGCCGGGCCGGTACATGAAGGGCGCGAAGACCTCCGCCTTCCGGTTGCGGCCGTGCATGACGCGGATGGCGCGCTCCAGGGTCCAGATCTTCTGCCCGACGCGCATGGTGTCGGCGAAGGTGTCCTTCTTCCCGGTCACCGCCGTGTAGTACTTCATCTCGATCTCGGGGCTGATCGTTTCGAGGTTGGGGAGGAACATCTCGCAGAACGCCATCGACTCGTTCCAGAACGAGGCGTAATGCCGGCTCCACGCGACCTCCTTGGCCTTGTGGGGCGAATAGAGTCCCGTCTTCCAGGCCTCCTCCCCCTTCCAGGCGTAGTTGAACATGAAGATGTCGTCCGCGTAGGGCGTCATCTTCTTCGCCAGCTCCACCAGGGCCTCCTCCGTCGTCTTCCCGCGCGGCTTGCCCACGGCGGTGACCAGGCCGTGCCAGCTCGGGTCGCCCGCGCCGAGCAGGTAGTTGTAGGCCCATTCGGCGCTCGGCAGGGTCCAGTGACCGGTAGCCCCCCACGCCGGGAAGCGGAGCGCCCCGCTTTCCAGGTCCTGTTCGAGCCGTCCCCACTTCTCGGCGGCCCGCATGCACCCTTCGGCAAGGGCGTCGCCGATCCCCACGCGCTTGGAGATCGCGTCGAGGAAGGCCAGGCGGAAGCTCAGTTCCCCCCACTGCTCCATCGGCAGCGGGGCGGAATCGATCCTCTTGCCCGGTCCCAGTTCGCCGATCCGGTGGAGGTAGCGGATATACCACCCGATCCCGGTCTCCACCGGCACCTTCTTGTCGAAGAAATCGGGGGCGCCGGGGATGTCGGATACGAACAGCCCCAGGAAATGGGCCGACCAGCCGCTGGCGCCGTATTTCATCAGGGCTTCCGACGCGAGTTCCGCCTCGGAGGCCGCCTGGGCCGATTGCGCCCCCCCGAGCGCCTGTTTTTCGGGATTGGCAAGCCAGTGCTGATCCACGCACATGGTCTCCCCGGCGTGGTAGACGTTCCGGCGCCGGTCGGCCCGGAGGCAGGGGTTGCACGATCCCGATCCCGCGCTGGCCGGGGCGAAGCTCCCGGTCACGAGGCCGCCGCCCGTCATCTGCCAGATCCGGGCGTCCATGACCGCCTTGGCGTCGGCCATCCTCACCGTGCCCGACCCGAGCACGCTGACGGCCTTGAGGTTCTTGGCGCCGAAGACGGCGCCGAAACCGCCGATCCGCGCGCTGACGCCGCTGCCCGTGATCAGCGCGGCCAGTCTCGAGCGGGCTTCCCCTACGGGGCCGATGCAGAGGATCTGCGGGCGCCCGGTGGTGTAGGTGTCCTCCAGTTGCATCCACTCCTCGCCGAAGCGGGCCCTTCCTCCGACCATGGAGGCGATGCGGTCCTGGGTTTCCCAGGTGTCCCTCCCCCATAGATCCGCGGCGCTTTCGATCCTGACCGCGTCGTTGACGATGTTGATCCATACCGGCCGGTCGGCCTTCCCCTCCACGACCACGCCGTCCCAGCCGGCCAGTTTCATCATGGTCCCGAACCGTCCGCCGAAATTGCCCCGCCAGAATTCACAGGTGGGGAAGGTTTCGGGTGATATCCCGCAGATGCTGGTCCGGCCCGCGCCGGGGACCCCGGTGCCGGCCAGAGGGCCGACCATGATCGGGAGGACGTGCCGGGGATCGAAGGGGTCCTTGAGGTCCCACTCACCCGGGGCGACGGCGAGGTCCCAGAAGATGGCCGCGCCCATGCCATAGCCCCCGCCGAATTCCTCGTACCGGGCGGTCTCCATGACGGTGACCTCGTTCGTCGACAGATTGACGCGCGCGATCTTTCCTGCGTATCCGTAACTCATGTCTCTCTCTCCTCTCCCTTACGATTTGGACGCCGGCTTTTTCGCGGCGGGCGTGGGTGGTTTACCGAACGGCATCTTCGGCCGGGGAGGCACCAGGTTGACGTCGTACCCCGCCACGTCCTCCTGGGGCGGGGTTTCCCTGACGAGCTTGAGGGCCTTGGCGGGACAGCCGGTGACGCAGGCGGGGTCGCCGTCCGGCCCCCCTTCTCTGCTCCAGAAGGGGGTGTCGATACAAAGGTCGCACTTCGTCGATTTTTTCTTGTACGGGTTCCAGACGGTCCGCCGCGGGTTCTGGGGACACATCTGGAGGCACCGCTTGCAGCCGATGCACTTCTCTTCGTCGATCACCCGCACGTTTCCGTGCCCGGTGTCGATGTGGGCGGCCCCGGTCGGGCAGTTCTGCACGCAGAGGGGGGCGACGCACTGGCGGCAGGGGGACATAACTACATCCAGGGGGTACTTGGTGAAGGACGGGGCGTCGCGGATGATCTGGATCCGGGACAGGGAAGGGTTCGCCTCCCCGTAATGGGCCATGGAACAGTTGAACATGCAGCTCTGGCAGCCCCAGCAGAGGCGGCTGTCGTAGACGATATACCCGGTCGATGCAGGGTAGGACACCTTGCCGGCGGCGGGCTGGGCGGCGGCCACGGCGGGTCCGGGGATCTGCGCCGCGAAGGCGCCCGCGGCCAGCGCGGCCCCCCCGCCGACCAGGAACTTGCGCCGGGGGACCTTACCCTGGGTCCCGGCATTTTCCGATTCAGCCATAAAACGGTCTTCTCCTTCGATAAGGCGACGCCACGGGGGCGAACGCCTGCCCGCCCCTCCCAGTATCGCACCCGATATCTGGGAATAATATTACCAAATCTTACAAAAAATACCCAAATATGAACAAAAAGGAAAAACAATGGCCTATCTGCAGGCAAGATTCCCCCGGAGTCGACGGCAGCGGGCGCCGTCTTCCGGGGGAGGTTCTCGGGGCGGGGGGGTCAGTTGGCGAAGGTGATCCCCAGGCCGGTGGTGTACATGAAATCGTTGTTCTGCCTGCCGGGGGCCGGGTCGCTCAGGTAGCGGTCGCTGATCGACACGTTCCAGGTCAGCCATTTCAGCAGCTTGGTGTTGAGCCCGAGGTCGAAGTTGACACGGTACATCCCCGAGTTGGTCATGTCGTTGAACATCCGGTAGCTCTGGACCAGGCTCGCGGCGGAGTTGAGCTTGATCGAGAGTTCGTCCCCCCAGTAGATCTCGCCCGATTCCCTGATAAGGGGGGTGCTGAAGCTCGAACGGTTGTAGGCGCCGCCCGCCAGGAGGTCGAGCCGCACCCGGTCGTTGGCGATGGCGTGGTACCCCATGCCGCCGCCGAGGACGAAGCGGAGGTCCAGGTTTTGGAAGCGGTCATATTCGTAGTCGTTGAAGGCGCTGAAGAAGAGGCGCGGGGTGATGTCGCGCCCGTAGCTGATCCCCCCGCGGACGGCCTCGGCCGTGTCCTCGCTGACATCGTCGATGCGGGCGGAGGCCTTGATGAGGCTGAAGTAGATGGAGGTCTTGTCGCTGCGGGTCCTCCGGTCGGCGTTGATCCCGGTGGTGAACGTCAGGGTCCTGGCGTTCCCCGACGTGCCGGCGAAGCCGACGGTCCCGGTCCCGGTCCACAACTGGAGCCAGCCGGGGTTGAGAAGCCGCTGATAGGCCTTCTCTTCGGCATCGTCGCGGATGGCGCTGATATCTCCGAACGCCAGTTCCCTCACGGCGTCGGCCGTCTTCACCTCGGCCTTGTCCCCCTCGAGGGTAAAGGTGCCGTGAAGGGTCGGGCCCGCGGCGGGGACGACGTAGACCGGGGTGTCGGCCGCGACCGACTCCACCTGGTCCCAGGGAACGGTGACGGCCCCCATCTGTTCCGTCTTGATGGTGAGGCCGGCGTCCTGCTTTTTCACGATGCTGCCCGTCAGGCGGTCGCCGTTCTTGAGCACCACCTGGTCCGCCCGGGCCGCGGTCGCGGCGATAAGAAAGGACAGGCAGAAAACAGACAAGCTGAAAATACGGGTATTGCGCATGGGAACCCTCCCCTCAAGGTTGAATGCCGAATCCCCCTATGGATGCGGATTATATTTATATGTCACGGTTTCCCGGCGTTCAAGGCCGCATCTGCGCGACCGGCTTCCGCTCCCCGGGGCCAGCCCCAGACCATGGCATCGCGCGGGCAGACCTTCAGGCACCGGGCGCAGCTGTAGCAGTCGGCGGGGAAGGATCTTCCCTCGACCCGGTCCCCGGCCGCCTCGAGGGGACACGCGGCGACGCAGGCGCCGCACTCGTCGCACTTCGCCCGGTCGATTCGGACGCGGGCGAGGCTGAACCGCTCGGCCAGCCAGGAGACCAGGCCGAAAGGGCAGACGAACTGGCAGAAGGGGCGGTAGAGGAGGAGCGAGAGCCCCAGGGCGAGCAGGATCGTCAGGGTCACCGACAGGGGCGAGAAATCGAGGTTGAAGAGGTTGAAAGGGTTCAGGGAGTGGTAGAGCACGAAACCCTTGGAGCGCCCGACGACGCCGAAGAGGAGGAGGAGGGCCAGGACGAAAAGGAGGGCGCGGACGCCGTTGGACCAGACGAACGGGACTTTTTTCCTTTTGAGCCGCCGCATCAGGGGGAGGCTGTAGATCAGTTCCTGCAGGGCGCCGAACGGACAGGCCCAGCCGCAGACCAGCTTGTTCCCCACGACGGCCAGGAGGAGGAAGAAGAGGAGGGCGGCCGCTTCCGCGGCCACCGAGGGGTAGAGCCCGGCCATGGCCTTCGGGACCTTGACGATCCCCTCCATCGGGTTCGGTGATTTGCCCAGGGCGAAACCGCTCGCGATCCCGGCCGCCACGAGCGTCAGGATGTAGGGGAGGCGCGGGTACCACCCCCTCCGCCCTTCGACCGGGGACCCGTCCGGGCGCCCGAGACGCCAGAGGAACACGATGCCCCAGAGCACCAGGGCCGCGTAAACGTAATAGCGCAGCCGCGAGGGGCGGTGGCCGGCGAGGTGATGGACCACCTCGTCCAGTCCTTCCTGCCCGACTCCGAGGCCTTTGAGCGGCTTTCCCTTGGGCGCATCGACCGGGAGCCCCAATTCCCGGGCCAGTGCCATGCCCGTCACCCCCAGTTCGGGCGCGATCTCCCGGATCGACGAGTCGACGGTGAACGCGGACCCGGGGAGGGCGGCGGATCCGGGCTCGAGAATCCAGCCGGCACCGATGATGGTGACGGCAGCCAGGAGGGTGAGTGCGAACCAGAGGCGCTGTGCGCGGGACAGAGCCGCAAACCAGGTCATGCGTACCCCCTTTCCCCGATGGGGTGGCCGCCGGGAGCCCTAATCGGCCGCCTTCTCCTCCGCATAATAATAGAGAGTCAGCAGAATGAGGATAAAAAAACAGGTCATGATCAGGCCCAGCCCCGGATCGCTCTTGACCAGGAGTTCGAATTCGGGCGTGGTGTACGGGGCGGCCTTCCCGGGGGCGCCCGCCTGCATCATGTGGATCTGAAACCCGTTTGAGTGGAGAGGCCGCCCGATCTCGACCTGCCGGCGCTCCCCGGCGCCGAAAACGATTTCGGCGCGGCACTGCCGGATGCTCCCGGCGAACGGACCCTGGAAGAACTCGCACCGGGGCTCCCCCACCGCCATCGCCAGGTTGCCCGGAAGGGTGTAGTGTGCCGTTTCCCCCGGGCGGCTGACGAATTCCATGCTCCGGCTCCGGAACCCGACGCACATGGAGGCGAAATGGCCCGCGAGGATGATGCCGAAGCAGGCGTGGATGAGGGAGGGGGTGACCCTGGTCAAGAAGGTGCGCGTCCCCGTGCTGCTGCGGCGGTTCCAGTGATAGGCCAGGCGGTCGAGGATGCAGCAGGCCGTATTGACCCCGAGCAGGAAGAGGACGAGGGCCAGAAGCGGCAGCCACCAGGTCTTGTCGAGGTTGCCGGTCCCCCACTCCCGCAGCCAGTCCTCGAGCAGCATCCGGTTGAGGGGGTCGAACACGGCCTTGCCCGACTTGACGTAAAGGCCGCCGGTCACAAAGAGGGCTATGGAGGCCCAGAGCAGCCAGAGGGTCAGGTTGACCCCGGCCAGGAATTTCCAGATTCTGTTCCCCATGGCGGTCTTCCTATGAAGTCAGCTTGCCCAGGAAATAGGCAAGGTAGCGAAAGTAAAGGACAGGGATAAAAGCGATGGCGACCAGGCGCGCGCGCCGCGGGGCGGGCCACCCGGGGAGGAACCTGAGATGGAGGTAGAGGGCGAGGAAGAGCCAGAAGGCGGCCGAGTTGTAATGCCGGTCGGAGGAGAGGTGGAAGGGGACGGCCCACCCCAGGTAGCTCCAGACCGCTCCCAGGACCTGCGAGAGGCTGAAGAGGACGAAACTCAGGATGAGGTAGTTGTGAAAGGTGCCCGGCAGGTCCCGCCGGCGGAGGTGCCCGAGTGCGAACCAGCAGGCCATGAAGAAGGCGGCGTACGCCACGCTCTCGGTGAAGAAGAAGGCCGTGACCCAGCCGACCGGGTGCATCGGCCCCGGCGGGTATACCAGCGATCCCTGGGCGGCCAGCACCCGGGTCTGGAGCGAGGTGAGGAGGGCGACGGCGAAGATGAGGATGACGGCGGTGTGCGCGGCATCCTTGCGGTCCGAAAAGAACCGGTGCAGGAGCGCCAGCGCGGCAAGCGCCCAGGGGAGGAACACCTCGAGCGATACGATGGTGTTGGGCAGGAAGATGCCACTCGAGCGGCCCAGGCCCAGGAGAAACCACCCCTGCAGGAGGAATCCCGCCAGGAGAAGGGAGGGGCCTGCGGCCTTCAGCCTGCCGGGCCGGCAGGCGAGGGCCGAGAGGCCGAAGGCGGCCGCGGCGGCGTACTGCGCCCAGTAAGGTATGGCGTTCGGTTCGGTCATCGTCTTTTCCTTTGCGCGTGAAGGCGCATTATAGGGAAGGGGAGGATCCTTTAAAAGACTTAAGTTAACGATAAATGACAAAAGATGACCCGATGCGGGAGGGGCGAATTTTCTTTTCTCTTCCGGGGCGGGCGGCATAAAATGCCGGTGCCGGCGGCGGGCGGACCAGGACCGCCCGGGCGGCCGCGAGGGGGTGACGATGCGAGCGACTTTCGTTGGAATGCTTCTGTGCCTGTGCGCCGCGGTCCCGGGGATCGGGCCGGCAGCGGCGCAGTTCAAGATGGACCCTGCCGAGGCCAAGCGCCTGGCCGAAGAGACCCGCGAGGACCACGAGAACATGATGCGGCAGCTGGGCGTCCGGAAGCTGCGGCCGGGGCCGAGCGGGAACGAAAAGGACCCGAACCACGCCAACTACGACGAGGCGCTCGCCAATCCCTTCCCCGACCTTCCCGAAATCCTCGAGACGAGGGACGGCCGGAAGGTGACCTCGGCGAAGATGTGGTGGGACGTCCGGCGGCCCGAAATCCTCGAGGACTTCGAGCGCGAGGTCCTGGGGAGGGTTCCCCCGAATGTCCCCGCGGTGAAGTGGACGGTGGTCAAGACGACGCGCGACAAGGTGGGGGGCCGTCCCGTCGTCGGGAAGCGGCTGACCGGGCGGGTGGACAACTCCTCCTTCCCCTCGATCGGCGTCGATATCGACATGATCCTGGTCACCCCCGCCGAGGCCGCGGGTCCCGTCCCGGTCATGATGATGTTCGGGTTCGGGACCCTTCCGGGCGAGGCGGTCCCCGATGGCCCCTGGGGCCGCATGTTCACACCCCCCCCCGGCAGCGACCCGCCCGCCACCGAGCAGCTGATCGCCGCCGGCTGGGGCTACGCCTACGTCAACCCGGGGAGCATCCAGGCCGACAACGGCGCCGGCCTGCGCAAGGGCATCATCGGCCTCGTGAACAAGGGCGGATTCCGCAAGCCCGACGACTGGGGCGCGCTGCGCGCCTGGGCCTGGGGGGCCTCGCGCGGACTCGATTACCTGGAAACGGACAGGGAGGTCGATGCCGCGCGCGTGGGGATCGAGGGGGTTTCGCGCTACGGCAAGGCCGCGCTCGTGACCCTCGCCATGGACACCCGCTTCGCCGTGGCGCTGGTCGGGTCCTCGGGCGAGGGGGGGGCCAAGCTCCACCGCCGGAATTTCGGGGAAGCGGTCGAGAACCTGACCGGTTCGGGCGAGTACCACTGGATGGCGGGCAACTTCCTGAAATACGGCGCGGCCGAGGCCGATTTCGGCAGCCGCAACGCCGGGGACATCCCCGTGGACGCCCACATGCTGATCGCCCTGTGCGCCCCGCGCCTCACCTTCATCAGCTACGGCATCCCGGAGAAGGGGGACGCGCACTGGCTGGACCAGAAGGGGAGCTTCATGGCCGCCGTCGCGGCGGGCCCCGTCTTCCGCCTCCTCGGCGCGAAGGACCTGGGGGTCGGCGACGACTACAAAAACGTCACCCTCCCGCCGGTCAACACCGGGTTGCTCGAGGGCCGGCTGGCCTGGCGGCAGCACGACGGGGGGCACACCGACGGCCCGAACTGGAAACACTTCATCCCCTGGGCGGACGGGTTCCTGAAGCCCGGGGCGGCGCGTCGATAGCCCGCGGGAGGGGAAGATGAGACTGTTGCTGCTGACGCTGCTCGTGGCGGCCTGGGTCGCCGGCCCGGCAGGGGGAGCCGTTGCGGCCCAGGGCACGGCCCGCGTGCCGGCGGACCAGCCGGCGCCCCGGACCGATCCCAATTCCATGACCGCCCACCGGCAGTTGCTGGAAAAGGCGAAAAATGGGAGGATCGACATCTATTTCGCCGGAGATTCCATCACCCGCCGCTGGGGGGCCACCGATTATCCCGAGTTCCTGGAGCACTGGAAGAAGAGTTTTTTCGGCTGGAACGCGGCCAACTTCGCGTGGGGGGGGGACTGCACGCAGCACATCCTCTGGCGCCTGCAGAATGGCGAACTGGACGGGGTGCACCCCAGGGTGATCGTGCTCCAGGCGGGGACCAACAACATCGGGTACCGGGTCGGGGCCGGGGAGGCCCAGGCGCAGGCGGAGGAGATCGCCCGGGGGCTCGCGGCCATCCTGAAGGTCATGAGGGAGAAGGCTCCCGGGGCGACCGTCATCCTGACGGGGATCTTTCCGCGTAACGACAATATGGCCGCGCTCCCCGTCATCGACCGGGTCAACCGGAAGCTGGCGGCGATGGCCGACGGTGACCGCGTCCGCTTCCTCGACATCAACCGGAAACTGGCGGATGAGAACGGGGTGCTTTTCGAGGGGATGACGGCGCCCGACCGGCTCCATCTCGACCTCAAGGGGTACCAGGTCTGGGCCGACGCGCTCAGGCCGATCCTCCGCGAGATCCTGGGCCCGCCGGCTGCGGAGGATTTCGCCCCGCCCCCAACGGGCGACCCGTCCGCCGCCCGCTAGCCCGTCAGATCCCGGCCGCCGCCCCGGCCGGCTGGGGATCCCCGGCGGCCACGTCGACGTCGGCGAATTCCCTCTGGCGGGAGGCGACCTCGTGGAAGCCCTTGAGGATCGCTTCGTAGACGATGTCGCCGATGCGGGGTTCGACGACCACCCGGTGCTGCGCGTTCGAGAGGACGACCAGGTCGGCCCGGGGGGTCTTCCGCGCGACGAGCACCCCGTTTTCGACATCGACCACGCTGTCTTTCCCCCCGAAGACATAGGTCACGGGGACCGTCGTCTTCCGGGCGATCCAGCGGGTGAGGAGTTGGAAGGGGACCAGGGTGGAGCCCCCGACCAGCGACACCCTTTCAAAATGCGGCGCCTTCACCTCCTCGCCGCCGCGGACCAGGGTGGGCGCCTCGCCCAGGCTCAGGGTGGTGGCGCTCAGCGCCCGGGCGGCGGCGCCGATGCCCAGGAACGACCCCGCCGCCAGGGCCAGGGACCGGCGCCCGGAGCACGACCCGCGCAGGTACCGGGAGAGGATGAGGCCGAAGCAGCCGGCGGCCGCCATCGGCAGCCCGAGGTAGTACAGCCCCGCGACCCCGTAGCTCGCCGCCCGGGTGGTGCGGCTCCGGGCGCGCAGGTAGGGGCTGAGGAGCACGATCCCGGCGACCTTGCTCGGGTGGCGCGCCGCGATCGTCAGCACCACGTTGGCGCCCGTGGAATAGCCGACCAGCGCCACCGGCCGCTTCTCCTCCTTCCAGAAATCGAGGAAGAGTGTTTCCGCCTCGCGCCAGTAATGCCAGGAGCGGCTCCGGAGGAACTGCCCCTCGTCCCCGCTGTGCCGCGGCAGGCCGTGCATGAGAACGGTCGCCGGCAGGCGTTCGTGCATGGCGGTGCCGAGATCGCGCAGCACCTCGGGGCTGCTGGCGAACCCCGCGAACATCATCACCCTCTGGACCTTTCCCGGGGGCGCGGCCCGAGCGTCCAGGCGGATCTCGGTGACCCAGTCCAGTTCCCTGACCCGTTCTTCCATTTCGATAACCCGCCCTCCATTATCCGGGGCCCGGACAAACATTCCATTGTACTCCCGACAGCGGGCAAAGCGTAAGGGACGGCCGGTCTTTTTCCGCCCGGCGCGTTTGTCCCGTCAACCCGCTTCCTTTCCGGGGCAAATACTGATACAAAAGGGGGCCGACGGGCCGCGGCCCTTTCCAAGGAGTTCCCATGCCCCAGAGACTGCAGAGGTCGCTGCTGTACACCTACGGGACGGCCGATCTCTTCTTCAGCCTGATGGTGAACATGGAGCTCTACTTTTTCGCCCGTTTCCTCACGGACTATTCCGGGATGTCGCTGGCCCTGGCCGGCCAGATCCTGGGAATCACCAGTTTCGTCGATATCTTCTGCGCCCTGGCGGGAGGGCTGATTCTTCAGAAGGTGACGCTCCGGTACGGGGGCAAATACCGGTCCTGGTTTCTCGTGGGCCCCCCCCTGATCGCGCCCCTTTTCGTCCTGCAGTTCACCCGGATCGGAAGCGACGCCGTCGCCGCCGTCATCGTGGTGTCGGGCTTCCTCGCAAGCCACCTCCTGTTCAACGTGGTGTTCGCGGCCAACGGCGCGATGGTCGGCCGGTTGAGCCCGCTTCCCGACGAAAGGACCATCCTGTCCGCAAGCCGGTCCCAGGGGATGTCGGCGGCCGGTTTGATCTTCTCCTTCACCGCGGCGCCCATGATCGCCCTGTTCACCTCCCTGACCGACGGGACCCACGCCTTCACCCTGACCGTTTCCGTCTACGCTTTCCTGATGATCCTCGGGTACTGGTATGTTTATCGGCTCACCGCGGGCCGCGATCCCTACGACGAGACCTCCGGGGCGGGGTCCGCGGAGAGTTCGGGCCGCTCGCTGGCCGAAATCGTCGGGCTGGTCTTTCACAACCGGCCGCTCCTGCTGCTGATCCTGGCCCAGGTGTTCAGCAACGCGAGCTATATCCTCATCACGTCGATGGCGACCTATTATTTCGCCTATGCGGTCGGGAGGCCGGGCTTCCTTTCGGTCTTCATCTTCGCCATAAGCGTCTCGCGGCTGCTCGGGGCGCTCGCCGCCCGGTGGATCGGAGTGAGGGTCGGCAAGCGGACGGCCTACTGGGCTTTCTGCGCCCTGGCGGCCGCCGGGTTCGCATCGGCACGCCTGGCGGGGGGGGCGCTCTGGCTGTTTTTGTCCATCTTCTGCGTCTCCATTTTCGTCATGTCCGTCGCCACGTCCATGACCACGGCGCTGTTTGCCGATACGGTGACCTACGGGGAGTGGAAAACGGGGAAAAGCATCCGCGCCTTCACCATGGCCCTCATGAACGTCTCCATCAAGGTGGGAATCCTGATCCGCAGCGTCGTGGTGGCGGGCGGGCTGATGCTGATCGGCTTCGTGGCCAACGCGGCCCCCACCCCCCGGGTGGCCGAAGGGATTCAATCCATGATGACGCTCGGGCCCGCCGCCGGGTTCGCCCTGGCCGCGGCGATCTTCTACTACGGCTACCGGCTCGAGGACGGGCAGGTCGTATCGATGCAGGCGGAAATCGAGGCCGGCCGGACGGCCCGGGGCGCCTGAGCCCCGGGCCCGGAGGGATCAGTCGAGCGGTACCGTCTGCCCGTACTTCGGAACGAGGACCGGCAGGCCCTTCTCCTCCTCGAGCAGGCGGGCGAACGCCCGCGACGCGCTCTCCTCGCCGTGGTTGACGAAGATGCGCCTGGGGTCTTTCGTGATCGAGGAAAGCCAGCGGATGAGGTCGTCGCGGTCCGCGTGGGCCGAAAATCCGTGGATCTGGGCGATCCGCGCACGCACCGCGTGGTTCGCGCCGAAAATCCGCACGTTCCCGGCCCCTTCGACGATGTGGCGTCCGAGCGTGCCGACGGCCTGGTAGCCGATGAAGAGGATGGTCGCCTCCGGGCGGCTGATGTTGTTGGATATGTGATGCTTGATGCGGCCCCCGGTGACCATCCCCGAGCCGGCGATGATCATGGCGGTCCCCTTCAGGTAGTTCAGCTGCTTCGACTCGTTGGTGGTCTGCACCATGCGCAGGCCGGGGAAGTCGAAGGGGGAGCGGCCGTTCTCGAGGAACTCCCGCATCTCCGTGTCGAACAGCGTCCCGTGCCGCTTGAACACCTCGGTGACGCGGATGGCCATGGGGCTGTCGAGATATACCGGTATGGGCGGAATCCGCTTGGCCAGGAGCAGCTCGTTGAGGTAGTAGAGCATCTCCTGCGAGCGCTGCAGGGCGAAGCTCGGAACGATGATGTGGCCGCCGGCCGCGACGGCGCTGTTGACGATCGCGGCGAGCTCCTCCTTGATGTCGCGGTTTTTGTCGTGGTTGCGGTCCCCGTAGGTGGACTCCATGACGACGTAGTCCGGGCTGAGGAAGGTGTGGGGGTCTTCCAGCATCGGACGGTCCCAGCGGCCGATATCGCCCGAAAAGACGAGGCGGCGCTCCTCCGTTCCCTCCGTGACGACGACCCGGATCATGGCCGACCCGATGACGTGCCCCGCGTCGTAGTAGGTCGCGGTGACGCCCTGGGCCACGGCGACCGGTTCCCCGTATTCGACCGTCCTGAAGAGGGGGAGCGTTTTTTCGACGTCTTCGCCCGTATACAGGGGGATCTCCGGGTGCGGGCCGCGGCGCCCTTCCTTCATGTGCCGTTTCTTCTTGTAGGCCGCGTCCTCTTCCTGGAGCTTGGCGGAGTCCTGGAGGATGATCTTCGCTACCTCGGCCGTCGCCCGCGTGCAGACGATGTCGCCCCGGAACCCTTCGGCCACGAGCTTGGGCAGCAGCCCGCAATGATCGAGGTGGGCGTGGGTCAGAAGGACGGCCTTGAGTTCCCGCGGCGGGATGCGGAATGGTTCCCAGTTGCGGGAGAGAAAATCCCGTTCCTGGTGCATGCCGCAGTCGACGAGAAAGCGCGCTTTCGGGGTTTCGACGAGGGTCCTGGATCCGGTGACGTTGCGGGCGGCGCCGCAGAAAGTAAGGCTCAAGTTCATTCCTGTCTCCTCCAAAGGGCCCATCATAGCACGGCGGCGCGGCGTACGGCCACCGCGCCCCGGTTTATTCGGGAGAGCCCCCGGCGGGGGGCGGGGCGGCGTCCAGCCACGGCATCATGGTCCTGAGCCCGCCGTAATAGCGGTCGTAGGCGGGGAGGTAGGGGTTGGAGTAGAGCGTGGCCCGGGCGTCCCGGGGGAGGGGGATCCCCCTCAGAACCATGTCCATGAAAGCGGCCAGGCGGCGGGTCTGGGCCTCATCCACGTAGTGACCCCCCATCGTGGAGGGGCCGGAGTCCGCCGTGCGCAGGTTGAACGCCAGCCGGGGCGAGGCCCCCAGGAACTCGAATACGGGCCTGGCTCCCTCCATGCCGATCGAGTCCCCTTCCGCCCCGTTGGCGTAGTCGTCGAAGGCGGCGGTGAGGATCACGGCGCGCGGCGCTATGGCCGCTATCAGCTCGTGGTGGTCGAAGGGGAGGCGCTCGCCGTAACCGGGGGTCCGGGTCTTGTAGATCCGGCCGGGGTTCAAAAAACGCGCCAGCATTTCGTTCGAGTTGTGCCGCTGGTGCCGGACGTGGTCCCCGAGGACCTCGCACCCGATCGAGACCCCCCACGGGTAGACGTTGCCGAAGGGGGCGGTGCGGTACGGCGTGTTGCCGAAGGAATCGTAACGGTAGGGGGCGGCGCCGCCGCACCCGCTGGCGCCGGGGTTGACGACCCCGAATCTGTCATCCGTCAGCCCGGCCAGCAGGGCGGCCTTGCCGCAGCGGCTGAAGCCGGTCACCGCCGCTTTTTCGAGGTCCAGCTGCCGTCCCAGCGCGGGGTCGCGCGCGGCCAGGTCCCCGAGGGCGTCCAGGGCGCGGCTGGCGCCCCACGCCCATGCCATCAGGACGCCGGTGTCGGCGCCGGCCGCCACGTCGTAGGGGTAGAGGGTGTAGAACGCCCCGTTGCGGGCGTCGTCGTCCGAGGCGACGGCCGAGTAGGGGACACTCAATACCGCGTAGCCGGAATCGAGCAGGAGCTTGTTCCCGGGCATCGCCCGGAAATCGATGCTCACGACCACGGGGTAGGGGGCCTTCCGGCCCGATCCCTTTTCGGTGGGGAGGCTGAGCCTGCCGCTGAAGGAGGCGCTTCTGCCGCGGTCCTCGACCGTGACGGCGACCGCGGCACCTTCGGCCGTTCCTTTCACCGAACGGGGCGGCGGCGGCAGGGGGCCGAATTCGTAGTACTGGGCGAGTTCGAGGATCTCCTCCCGCCGCCGGTCCCAGTCCCCCGCCGAACGCACCCTGCCGCCGTCCCTGAACCTGAACGGGTCGGGAAGATGGAGCGTTTCGGGAAGATCGAAGGGGTCCGGGAATTTCCCCGCGCGGCGCAGGGCCCCGAGCGCGTCCCCCAGCCGGGCCGCCCGCCCGTCGATCACCTCCTGGTCCGCGGCCAGGAGAGAGTCGCGGGCCGCCGCCAGCGCCTCGTCGAGGCCGGCCTCCTCGCGCCATATGCCGCGCGGGAGGGCTTCGGCCTTTTCGATGTTCGCCCGGAGCGCGTAGGTGTCGAGCGCCAGGGCGGACTTCGCATCACGGCCGGAGAGCCGGAGTTCGCCCCAGCGGGAGTTGTCGTCCAGTCCCCGGTTGTTCCCGTCGCTCCAGAATATGCGGAACCGGCGCCTGTTTTCGGGCGGCTCCGCGTCGTTGATCGCGAAATCGATCCCCAGGGCGGTCCCGTTCTCCTTCGGCAGGCCGCCGAGGGCGAGGGCGAGTTCCACCGCGTATCCCCCCGTTTCATCGCCCGTCCCGGGGATGGGGGCCGCGGCGAAGGCCTCGAGCCGTTCGGCGTAGGGCCCGGCGCCCGAGAGTTCCCCCGAACTGCTGATGCGGATGAGGGCGTCGTCCTCCTCGTTCTTGGGAATCTTGTCGTTGTAGAAATCGAGGTAGATTTCCACCCCGTCCCTGTCGACGGGGTTGCGGGCGGAAGCGGTGACGGCGTGGTCGGTCACCCGGATCCAGAGGTAGAGGTGGGCGCCGTCCCACAGGGAGCGGACTTCGCCGCGTGCGGAGGGGCCGGCCGCCGGCGCGCCCCCCGCGGGGGGGGCGACAGTCTCCACGCGGACCGGCGGGGCCGAAAGCCAGGGCGCTTCCATGACCCCGTCCACGTGGATGGCGATCGACGAAAACGGGGACGACAGCACGGGGGGGGCGGCGCCCGGATGACGCGCGTCGGAACCGCCCGGGACCGACCCCAGCAGGGCCGTCAGCAGGGCGAGCGCCGCCGGTTTTCTCCTCGTGACCGCATGCATGGTGCATCCTCCCCGTCCCATGATACTATGAAACACACCCGGGGGAATGCCATGACCGTCGCCACAGTTTCCGAATCTCCGGCGGGGAAGACCGGGAACCGCCTCTTCCGGAAAACGGCGGTCCTCTGCCTCTGCCTGCTGCTCCTCATGCTCCTCGTCCTCGACCTCTTCGTGGTCCGGGGCATCAGGGCCGAGGTCCGGGCCGGCGCCTTCTCCCGGCTCGAGGCGCTCGCGGGCATGGCCGTGCGGATGCCGCCGCCCTCCCTCCGTCCCCCGGCCCCCCGCGAATGGGTCGAGTGGGTCTCGGGCGGCGGCGTCCGCGCCACCCTGATCGGCGCCGGGGGTGAGGTGCTGGCCGACACCGAAGGGGACGCCTCCGGCATGGAGAATCACCGGGACCGTCCCGAGATCCGGCAGGCGGTCGCCTCCGGCTCCGGACGGGCGACGCGGTACAGCGATACCCTCGGGCAGGACCTCGTGTACCTGGCCGTGCGCTTCGCCGCCGCGGGGGAGGGGCCCCTGGTCCTGAGGCTTTCGGTCCCGCTCGGGCGGCTGGACGGCGCGGTGCGGGACTTCCGCCGCAGGCTGTGGGGGACCTCTTTCCTGATGCTGGCCCTGATCGGGGGGGTGTCGCTCCTCCTTTTCCGCAGGGTGAGCAACCGCATCGGGCGGCTGAAGGAGTTTTCCCGGAGGGTGGCCGAGGGGGATTTCCGCCCCATGCCGGTGGAGAGGAGCAACGACGAACTGGCGGAGCTGTCGGAGTCCCTGAACCGGACGGCCGCGCGGCTGGACCAGTCGATCCGGACCCTGACGGAAGAGCGCAACCAGTCTTCGGCCATCCTCGCCAGCATGGAGGAAGGGGTCGCCGTCATCGATTCCGGCCAGAGGGTGGTGTACTGCAACCGCGCCTTTATCGGCGCCGCGGGTATCGAAGCGGCGGGGGATGGGACGCGGGACGCCGGCTGCCGCTCTCGACCGATCGTGGAAGTGCTGCACCACCCCGACCTCCTCTCGCTCTTCCGCAAGGCCCTGGCGGGCGGGGAAACGGTCCGGGGCGAAGTGGTGACCGGTTCGGTCCGCACCCGGTCCTACGCCGCGACCGCGGCGCCGGTGCGCTCGGGGCGGTCGACGACGGGGGCGGTCATGGTGCTGCACGACATCACCGAAATCCGCCGGCTGGAGCGGGCACGCCGCGATTTCGTCGCCAACGTCTCCCACGAGTTCCGCACCCCGCTCGCGGCCATCCAGGGATTCGCCGAGACCCTGCTCGAAGGCGCGCTCGAGGACCGGGAAGACGGCCGGCGCTTCGTCCGCATCATTCACGCTCACGCCCTGCGGCTGGGCCGCCTGACCGGGGACCTGCTCAAGCTGGCCCGCATCGAGGCGGAGCGGTTGTCGCTGGAAACCAGCCCGGTCGCCGTCTCGCGCATCCTCGATCCCTCCCTGGAAACGACCCGCATGGAAGCGGACCGGAAGGGGCTTGTGCTGGAGGCCGACTACGCCCCGGATCTCCCCCCGGTCCCCGGGGACGTCCGCCTGCTTCAGGAGGCGGTCCAGAACCTCCTGGACAACGCCGTTCGCTACACCCCCCCCGGCGGGCGCATCCGCGTCCACGCCGAGGCCGTGCGGGGAGAGGTGCTCCTCTCGGTCTCCGACACCGGGGTCGGGATCCCCCGCGCCGACCAGCAGAGGGTGTTCGAGAGGTTCTACCGGGCGGACGCCGCGCGTTCGAGGGAATCGGGGGGGACGGGGCTGGGGCTGGCCATCGCCAAGCACCTGGTGGAAGCCCACGGCGGCCGCATCCGGGTGGAGAGCGAACTGGGAAGGGGCTCCACCTTCACGGTGTCGCTGCCGCTCGGTCCGGCGTCCGGGACGACGCCGGAGGGAGGGGGGGTCAGTCCTCCGGCTCCCTGAAACGGTAACCGAATCCCCGGACCGTCTCGATCCGGTCTCCGCTTCCGCCCATTTTCCTGCGCAACCCGGTGATGTGGACGTCGATGGTCCGGTCGATCACGGCCGCCTCGCGGCCCAGGACCGCATCCACGAGCTCCGCCCGGGAATATACCCGCCCGGGGTGGGCCGCGAGCAGGTGCAGCAGCCGGAATTCCGTTGCAGTCAGCCCGAAGATCTTCCCCCCCAGGCGTGCCTCCCGGCGCCCCGGGTCGATCACCAGGTCGCCGCGCCGGAGGGTTTCCGCGCCCCTCTCCGCCGTGCGCGCCCCGGCACGCCGCAACACCGCCCGGATCCTCGCCGCCAGTTCGCGCGGGCTGAACGGCTTGGTGACGTAATCGTCCGCCCCCAGCTCCAGGCCCACGACGCGGTCGGCCTCGGCCGATTTCGCCGTCAGCATGATGATGGGGACCGAGGCGGTCCCGGCATCGGCGCGCAGGCGCCGGCACACCTCCAGCCCGTCCATCCCGGGAAGCATCAGGTCCACGATCAGGATGTCGGGGCGCCGGCGGGCGGCCGCAGCCAGCCCCGACTCCCCGTCGGGCGCCCCCTCGACCCGGAACCCCTCCTTTTCGAGGTTGTAGCGGAGCAGTTCGATCAGGTCCTTTTCATCGTCGATGACGAGAACCGATTCCTTCGCCATGCCTCCTCCTTTCCGGCGACCGTACTATCCCACAATCCGCGGGGGCCTGGCTACCCCAACCGGCGGCCGGGAGGGGCACCGTTCCGGCCGCTTTCATTGCGGCCCCGTCCCGGGCATAATGGAGCGCGGCACCGCTGTTCATTTCCGGCCGGGGGGCACGGCATTGGCGTATCTGGTTCTGGTTTCGGTCATCTGGGGCTTTTCGTTCGTCATCATCAAGGGGGCCCTGGCCGACCTCGACTCCGGTTTCATCTCCATGGCCCGGATGCTGTTTTCGCTCGCGCTCCTGCTCCCCTTCATGCGGGTGTCGGGAATCGGGAAGCGCGACCGCATGTTCTTCATGTGGATCGGGTCGATCCAGTTCGGCCTGATGTACGTCGCCTACATCGCGTCCTTCCGCTACCTCCCGGCCCACATGATCGCGCTGCTGACCACGACCACCCCCCTGTTCGTGGCCCTCATCGCCGACGGCAGGCGCGGGAGGCTCCGCGGCGGGCTGGTCGCGGCCGCGCTGCTGGCCGTTGCCGGGGGCGCGGTCATGAAATTTCCGGACCAGGCCCTTTCGGCGAGCCTTTACGGCGTCCTGCTGCTGCAGCTGTCCAACGCCGCCTTCGCCTTCGGCCAGATCGCCTACCGCAGCCGGATGCGTGGACGCCCGGAGCTGCGCGACCGGGACGCCGTCGGGCTCATGTACTGCGGCGCCGCCCTGGTGACCGGGATCTTTTCGGCCGCGACCACCGACTGGGGGAACCTGCGGGTGGGCCCCGGCCAGTGGACGGCCCTGGCCTACCTGGGCCTGGTCGCCTCGGGCCTCGGATTTTTCCTCTGGAACCTGGGAGCGCGAAGGGTCCGTGAGGGGACCCTGGCCGTGATGAACAACCTCAAGATCCCGGTGGGTATCGTCGCCAGCCTGGTGGTGCTCGGGGAGACGACCGATCATGCCCGGCTCGGGGCCGGCTGCTTCCTGTTCGCCCTGGCGCTGTGGGCGAACGGGACGGGGCGCGGGTGCGCGGGCGGGGAACCGGGGCGCCGGTCAGGGTGAAGGGGAGGCGCTCAGAGAGGGTAGGGGATGCGGGTCCGGCGCTCGAACCGGACCTGCTCGGTGTACCCGGCGTCGGCCGCCAGTCGCCGGGCCCGGTCGAAATGGCGCGTCACGTCCCCGGCTTCGTGCGCGTCGGCGTTGATGATGAGGGGGATCCCGCGCCGGCGCGCTTCCCTGACGTAGAAGGGGGCGGGGTACGCTTCCCGCACCGGCTTGTCCCACCCGGCGCAGTTGATTTCGATGGCCATGCCGGCGCCGGCGATGGCGTCGAGCGCCCCCAGGGCTTCGGCGGTCAGATCGACCGAAGGGTGGTAGTTGAACTTCTTCGGCAGGTCGAAGTGCCCGATGATGTCCCCCAGCCCCGTTGCGGCCGCCGCTCGCAGATTCTCCCAGTAGGCGCGCCAAATGCGGTCCCGTTCGTCCACCGGGAAATCGTCCCACGGCCCGGCGTTCAGGTCGATCGCGAAGTCGTCGACGAAGTGGACCGAGTGGATGAGAAAATCGAAGGGGTAGGGCCTGAGCAGCTCCCCGACCCGGCCCGCCATGCCGGGAAAATAATCTATTTCCAGCCCCAGCCGGATGGTGATGTCCCCGCTGTTTCGCCCGGCCCGCACGATCTCCTCGACGTAGGCGTCCAGGGATTCGGGGGGGAGGGACCAGGGGAAGCGCCGGCCGTCGGCGGTGAGCGCGAAATGGTCCGAGATCCCGAGTTCCTGCACTCCCGCACGCCGGGCGGCCTCGATCATCTCCCCGGTCGTGGCCTTGCCGTCGCTCCAAAGGGTGTGGTTGTGATAGCTGGTGCGCATCAGGCTTCCCCCAGCGCGTTCCATATCAGCGCCCCCGCGCCGAGCACGGCCGTATTGGTTTCGCCCAACCCGGAGGGGAGGATCTTCACCTTGTCCCGGTAGATCGGGAACAGGTGCTTCTCCATCGACCGCCTGGTCGGCCGGAGGATCAGTTCGCCCGCGGCCGCCATCCCGCCGCACAGGATGACGGCCTCGGGGCCGAGGTGCGCGACGGCGTCGGCGAGTTTCAGCCCGAGCGTGTCCCCGCACGATTCAAAAGCCGCGAGCGCAAGCGGGTCCCCCCGCCCGGCGGCTTCGGACACCTTCCGGGCGGTCAGGTCCCGGTAGCTCGAAGAGCGGAGTTCGCTCTCCAGCATGGTGTCGCAGATCAGTTCCTGCACGGTCCGGCACAGGCCGGTGGCGCTGCAGTAGGTTTCGAGGCACCCGCGCCTCCCGCACGCACACGCCCTCCCCGCCGGGTCGACGATGGTGTGACCGATTTCGCCCGCAAACCCGTCGGCCCCGTAGACCAGCGACCCGTTCGCCACGATCCCGCTCCCCAGGCCGGTTCCCAGGGTGATGACGATGAAATCCCTCATTCCCCGGGCCGCGCCGAACAGCATCTCCCCCAGCGCGGCGGCGTTGGCGTCGTTGGTGACGGCGACGGGGACATCGAAATGCTTCCCGATCTCCGCGCGCACCTCCACGTACTCCCATCCGAGGTTCGGGGAGCGCTCGATGGTGCCCGTATAGAAGTTCGCGTTGGCCGCACCGATCCCCACCCCCGCGAGGCGGCCCTCCTGCCCCTCCAGCAGCCGCCGGGCGGCCGCGCAGAGGTCCTCGAAGAAGGCCTCGGGGGGGCGGCGCGCCCCGGTGGGGATGGCCCCGCCCGAGAGGCAGCGGCCCCCGCGGTCCACGAGTCCGAACTTGGCGCTGGTGCCGCCGATGTCGACCCCCAGGACCACCCTCTTTGCCGCTCCGTCCGCGTTCATGTTTTAGGCCTTCCTCCCCTCCGCCGTGACCGGCACCCGTGGCCCTTCAGTATGGCATTTTTCGGGTCGCGGGCTCCAGTGGGATTCGGGCCCCGATCGCTCACCCCGTTTATGGGATGCAAAGCGGGCGCGGGAAGGCCTATAATCCCACAATACCTCTTTCGGCCCGGGAGATTGCGCCATGGGAAACGGGAATGAGGCCGCCACCAAGCTGCGGGTGCTTCTCGCCGACGACAACGCGGCCGTGCGCAGAATGATCGCCGCCCAGCTCCGGGAGTGGGGGTACGAGGTGCGCGAGGCGGCGGACGGCCTCGAAGCCCTCGAGCGATTGCGCCGTTCGGCCGCCTCGGCCGCCCGGCCGAACATCCTGCTGGTGGACTGGCACATGCCGGGGCTCGACGGCATCAGCCTCTGCAGGCGTATCAAGGCCATCGACGAATACCGGACGGGGCCACACCTCTATGTCCTCTTTCTCACGGTCAGGGAAGGGACCGAAAGCGAGACCCTCGCCTTCGAGGCGGGCGCGGACGGGTACATCGTCAAGGGATCCCGGAAGGAGCTCGAAGCGAAGCTCGACTCGGTCCGGGCCCGGATCGTGGAGGAGGCGGAACTGCGCAGGACCATCGCGTCCCTGCAGAAGGATCCGAGCGGGGTACTGGTCAAGCGGGAGATCATCGACCGCCTGGGGCGGCGCTCCGGCACGGGAGACCAGGGCCCGATGGGGATCGTGCTGCTCGATATCGATGATTTCAAGGAGATCAATGACACCCACGGCCACCTCGTCGGGGACCAGATCCTCGAATCGGTCGGGCAGAGGCTCGAGGAGGCGGTGCGCAACGGCAGCGTCGGCCGCTTCGGCGGCGACGAGTTCCTGATCGGGCTGCCGGGCTGCGACCGGGAGACCACGGATCGGAGGGCGCGCGAAATCGTAGCGCGGCTGGCGGAGGACCCGATCGCCACGACTTCCGGCGAGATCCGCATCCGGGTCAGCTACGGCATCGCCGTCCACAGCGACGCGGTCAGCCTCGACCTTCTCCTGGAGACCGCGGACCGGGCCCTGTACCGGCAGAAAAAGGCCAGGAAGGGGCGCGCGCAACCGCGGCATTGACCCGCCCCCCCTTCATCCCGCGCTTCCTCCGTCCCGGGCGTAATTCGCTCTTTCCGAATCTCCCGGCCATGTGCTAGACTGGGCGCCAAGGTGAAGGAAAGGTGAAATCATGGAGATGCGGCCGGTCCGGTCCAGCAGGGGATTGATGGAAGTGGGCGACATCGTGCGCCAGTTGGTGCCGGACGGCGCCCCCAACGAGGTGGTCACGGCCATCGAGCGCTTCGGCGCGCGGGAGGCCGAATGGGCGCCGATGCCGGCCTGGGTCCGGCCCGAACTGGCCGCGGCCTATCGCGGCCGGGGGATCCACGAGCTCTACTCCCACCAAGCCGAAGCGGTCGAGAGGATCCATCGCGGGGAGAACGTGGTGGTGGTGACCCCCACCGCCAGCGGGAAGACCCTCTGCTACAACCTCCCGGTCCTCGACGCCATCCTGGAAAACCCCGATACCCGCGCCCTCTATCTTTTCCCGACCAAGGCGCTGGCCCAGGATCAGCTCGCGGAGCTCCAGGAGCTGGGAGGGAGCCTCGGGGACGCGTTCGGGGTGTTCACCTACGACGGGGACACCCCCGCGGACGCCCGGCGGGCCATCCGGCAGCGGGCTCACATCGTGCTGACCAACCCGGACATGCTGCACGCGGGGATCCTGCCGCATCACACGAAATGGACTCGGCTGTTCGAAAACCTCGAGTACATCGTCATCGACGAACTGCACACCTATCGCGGGGTTTTCGGCAGCCACCTGGCGAACGTGCTGCGCCGGCTCCGGCGCATCACCCGGTTTTACGGCCGGGACCCCCGGTTCATCTTCTCCTCCGCCACCATCGCCAATCCCGGGGAACTGGCCCGCCGCCTCATCGGGGAGGAGGTCGGGATCGTGGACCGGAGCGGGGCCCCTTCCGGGGAGAAGGTCTTCCTGTTCTACAACCCCCCGATGGTGAACCGCTTCCTGGGCATCCGGCGCAGCTGCATCAACGAGACCTGGCGGATCGCGCGCGCGTTCGTGCATCACGGCCTGCAGACGATGGTGTTCGCCAACAGCCGGCTCCACGCCGAGGTGCTCCTGACCTACCTCAAACGGGACAACCCGCAGCCCCCGGGAGAACCCGAGATCGTGAGGGGATACCGCGGGGGCTATCTTCCCACGGAGCGGCGCGAGATCGAAAAGGGGCTGCGCGAGGGGAGGATCCGGGCGGTGGTCTCCACCAGCGCGCTGGAGCTCGGAATCGATATCGGGTCCCTTGATGTCGCCGTGATGGCGGGCTATCCCGGCACCATCGCTTCCACCTGGCAGAGGGCGGGACGCGCGGGGCGGCGCAAGGGGGGGGCGTGCGCCGTGCTGGTGGCCTCCTCGCGCCCGCTCGACCAGTTCATCGTCCGGCACCCCGAATATTTCTTTTCCGGGTCGCCGGAGCACGCCTATATCCAACCCGACAACCTCGAAATCCTGGTGAACCACCTCAAGTGCGCCGCCTTCGAGCTTCCGCTCCAGGCGGGGGAATCGTTCGGGGAAGCGGACCTGCAGCTCCTCGGCGAGCGGCTGGCCGAATCGGGGTACCTGCACGCGAACGGCGGGTTCTGGTACTGGACCCAGGAATCGTATCCCGCCGACGCCATCAGCCTCCGCTCGGTGACCTCGGACAATTTCGTGATCGTCGACGAGACCGGCCCGCCGAAAATCATCGGGGAGGTGGATTTCACCAGCGCGCTCTCCACGGTCCATCCCAAGGCGATCTATCTCCACGGCGCCATCCAGTACCAGGTGGAGCGGATGGACTTCCCCGGGCGCAAGGCCTACGTGAAGCAGGTCGATGCGGACTATTTCACGCAGGCCATCGTTTACACGGAGGTCGAACGCCTCAAGGTGGACGAGAGCGCGTCGGTCGCCGGGCCCGCGGCGAAAGCGCACGGGGACGTGCGGATCCGCTCCCAGGTGGTCGGCTTCAAGAAGATCAAGTTCTACACCCTCGAAAATGTCGGCTCGGGGAACCTGGAGCTCCCGGAAAACGAGATGCACACGACGGCCTACTGGGTCACGCTGAGGCGCGCGCTGATCGACGCGCTCCCCTATACCGTTTCGGAGCGGCAGGACGGCCTTTTCGGGCTCCTCTACGCCCTGGAATCGGTGGCCTGCCTGCTGCTGATGTGCGACCGCGTCGACCTGGGCGCCACGATAGGGGAGGGGGCGCCCGATGTCGCGGAGCCCCTCCGTGCGCCGGACGGCGCCTCCCCGGAGGGGGAATGGTTCGAGCCGGCGCTCTATCTCTTCGACAACTATCCCGGCGGCATCGGCCAGAGCGAGCCGCTGTATCGCATCCACGACCTGCTGCTCGCACGGACGCTGGAGTTGATCTCGGGGTGCGAGTGCGACAAGGGGTGCCCCTCCTGCGTGGGGCCGGTGGGCGAAACCGGGGAGCATTCGAAGGAAGCGGCCCTGGCCATCCTCGAGCGGCTGGTCGGCGGACAATCCACCGAACTCCGGCGGCAGCCATGACGTCGATCGCGGACAGGTTATCCCGGGTGGCGGCGTTGCGGCCGAACGCGGGGCCCGGCGGGCACGGTCCCGGGACCGAAGGGCGGTCCCACGCGGAGGAACTGACTTCCCTCCTGGGGGGGAGAATGGAGCGGAACGGGCGCGGGAGCCATTTCCGGGTGCGGCGCCGCTTCGCCGGGCCCGCGGCGGAGCCCCTGTCTCCCGGGGCCTGGCGCCGGCTGTCCCCCGGGTCGGCCCCGCCCCCCTGCGACCCCGCGGAGTGGATTTTTCTGGATACCGAGACCACGGGGTTGTCCGGCGGCACCGGGACCTGTGCCTTCCTTGTGGGTGTCGGATGGTGGGAGGCGGACGGGTTCAGCGTGGAGCAGTTCTTCATGTGCGACTACGGGGAGGAGCCGTCGCTTCTCGAGGCGCTCTCCGAACGCCTGGCCCGATTCCGGGTGCTGGTCACCTACAACGGCAGGAGTTTCGACTGGCCGCTGCTCGAAACCCGTTACCGGATGGCCCGGTTCGGCGCCGTCCCGGAGCCGCCGGTGCACCTGGACCTGCTCTATCCCGCCCGGCGCCTGTGGCGGTGGAGCCTGGAATCGGTCGCCCTGGCGGAAGTGGAGCGCCACGTGCTGGGATTCGACCGGGGAGGGGACATCCCTTCGGCCTCCATCCCCCAAAGGTATTTTGATTTCATCCGGGGGGGGGCGGCGGGTCCGATCGCCGAGGTCTTCCGCCACAACCAGATGGACCTTTGCGGCCTGGCGGTGCTCGCCCTGCGCCTGAACCGGATGCTGGGAGATCCCGAGCAGAGCGATTGCGGCGGCGGAGAACTCTTCGGCATATCCCGGATGCTGCAGAAGTCGGGGGAACTTCCACTTGCCGGGCGCCTGTTCCGGAAGTCGCTCGAAAAGGGACTCCCGAGGGGGACCGAACTGCGCGCGCAGCGTGAACTGGCCCTGATGGCCAAGCGGGAGCGCGATTTCCGGGTGTCCAATGAATTCTGGGAAAAGCTCCTGGGCGGGACCCCCGAAGGATTCGACGCCTACGAGCAGCTGGCCATCTATTACGAGCATCGCGCGCGGTGTCCGGAAAAGGCCCTGGGCCTGGTCCGGGAGGCGCTGGTCAGGCTCCGGGAATCGCATGGTTCGGGAGGGACGGCCGAGGAGCGTTACCGGAAATGGCACGGGCGGCTCCGCCGGCGCCTTGCGCGGCTCGAGCGGAAGTGCGCCCGGTGACCGGTTGTGGTTCCGGCGGGCGGCGCGAGGCGCCGGCAAGGTTGCGGGGGAGGGAAAGGGATCTTATAAGTGGTTTAGAAAAACTGATAGGAGAAAGCAGGACAGATCCTTCATGACGACGGCCCGACGAGGGCCGTTCCCGCCCCGATATCCGCAACACCCTGCCGCCAAAGCGCGGGGACCCGGGCCGTCAGGTCCGGGTCCCTGAAATGGAGCCGGAGGCCGGATAAAGGTTGACATCCCCCATATCCGGTGGGAAGGTAGTCGCAAAACAGGGTCCGGAAACATGGAGGCCGGTCCGGGCCCGCAAACCGGAAACAATGCGACGCCGCCGGGGGCCGTTGTCTGAATGATGAAGCGATATCGTGTGATACTGGCCGATGACCATGCCCTCGTGCGCCGGGGGCTGAAAATGATCCTCGAGGATCATGGTCACGTGGAGATCGTGGGAGAAGCGGGGGACGGCCTGGAACTGCTGAGTGCGCTCAACCGGGTGGAACCCGACCTGATCATGCTCGATGTTTCCATGCCCAACCTCAGGGGGATCGAGGCCATCCCCGAGATCCGGCATCTTCAGCCCGGGGCGAAAATCCTCATTCTTACCATGCACAAGGAGGAGGAATACCTCTACCAGGCCATCTCCGCCGGATGCGACGGGTATCTGCTCAAGGAGGACGCCGAACGGGAGCTCTTCGCGGCCATCGAAAACATCAGGGAGGGGAAAATCTATATTTCTCCGGCCCTGGCGGAGCAGTCGATGCGGAACTGGGCGCGCCTGCGCCGCGGGGAGGACGACGCGCCCCGGGGGGACCTCACCCTGCGGCAGCGTGAAATACTGAAGATGATCGCCGAGGGCAAATCGAACAAGGAAATCGGCGATCTGCTCTGCATCAGCGTCAGGACCGTAGAACGGCACCGGGCCAACATCATGGATAAGCTGAATGTCCGGAAGACGGCCGAGCTCGTTCAGTACGCCCTGCGTCATCACTATCTGTAGGCCCGGGGAGGGGCCCCTGCTTCCCGGCGGCCAGTTCCTCCTCCACGATGGCGGCGACCTCCTCGAAGGACCGGACCCCGCCGAAATACCTGCCGTTGACGAACAGCGTCGGCGTGCCTTCGGTCCCGGCCGCGGAGCCCTCACGGATGTCCCTCCGGATACGGTCGCGGTGGCGTCCGGACCGGAGGCAGGCCCCGAAGGCCGCGGCATCCAGCTCGAGGGAGGCGGCCATCGCCTCGACCTGCTTTTCCCCCAGCCCCTCGGTTCCGGCGAAAAGCAGGTCGTGCATCTCCCAGAAACGACCCTGGTCGTGCGCGCAGAGGGAGGCTTCGGCCGCCCGCTCGGCGTCGGGATGGAGGCTCGGGAGCGGAAACTGGCGGAAGACCAGGCGCACCTGCCGGTCGTACCGCGCGGCGACTTTCCTGAGCGTCCCGCCGTAGTGCCGGCAGTAGGGGCACTCGAAATCGGAAAAGATCACCAGGACCACCGGGGCGGAATCGGGTCCGAGCGAGGGGTGCCCGGACGACGGCACTTCGAAACGGAGCGGACGGAGGAGGCGTATCGCCTTGTGCTCCAGCTCCAGCCTCGCCATCAGCCTTTCCCGCGCGCGCGCCTGCCGCTGCTGCCGGAGGTGTCCGGCCACCAGCGGCAGCGCCTCTTCCCTCGATACGGTGATGCGTTCCTCGTTTTCGCCGTAGAAGGCCTCGATTTCCTCCGCCGTCGGCTCCATGGCTTCGGCCGGGAGTTCCTTCTCGAGCAGCGCCGCCACCGGGATCCCCTGTTTGCCGGCCTCCGCCTCGAGGAGCCTTTCCCCGAGGAGACGGTCGAGCGACGCCTCCATGATTTCGTGCCGCCGGCGCGCCTGTGCGGCCGTATCCCTCAGGATCCGGAGCTCCAGCGCCTCCAGTTCGTCCAAGGCCCCGGCGTGTACTTCGGCCTCGGTGATGGCGGCGCCCTCGATGGTCGCCAGCGGTGCCCCGTCCTTCCGATCCGCGGCCTGGGACGGCGGGCGGACGGCGCCCAGGCACAGGAGGAGCAGGCCTGCGCGGGCGGCCATGGGGAGTGACATCCTTGAACCTCCGTTTCCCGGGAAAGATCCCGCCGCCATGGTACCGGAGACCCGGTCCAGGACCAAGAGGGAAGATCGAAAATGAAATCTCATTCCTTCAATGTGCCGGCATTCGGGTTCGCCGGGGGGGGATTTTCGGTTGCCAGCGGAATACCGGGACGGTAGATTTAGAGGGGCAGGATGGGAAAAGTAAGAAGGAGAACCTTTTATGTCAGACGGGAAAAAAGCCCGGGGGCCCCGGGGAGTGGTGACCATCAACCCCGAACTCTGCAAGGGGTGCGGGTTCTGCATCGAGTTCTGCCCTTCCGGGGTGCTTGCATTTTCCGACACGTTCAACGACAAGGGGTATCATACCCCCAAGGCGGTCAAGCCCGAAGCATGCACCGGGTGTGATCTGTGCGGCGCCTACTGTCCGGATTTTGCGATTTTCGGGATGCTGAAAGAGAAGGTTGTCGCCTGAAAGGAGAACGAGTGAAAGCCGATCCCAAAGGAGTCCTGACCGGGGCCCATTTTCTCGACGGGGACCATGCCTGTTGCGAGGGCGCGCTCTCGGCCGGATGCCGCTTCGTGGCGGGGTACCCCATCACGCCCTCGACGGAGGTGGTCGAGAGGATCGCCGCCCGGTTCCCGTCCGTCGGCGGGATGTTCATCCAGATGGAGGACGAGATCGCTTCCTCCATCGCGATCCAGGGCGCCGTCTGGGGGGGGGCCAAGGCGATGACCGTGACCTCGGGCCCCGGTCTTTCCCTGATGATGGAGCATGTCGGCCTGGCCGCCATGCTGGAGACCCCCTGCGTTTTCGTCGACGTGCAGCGCAGCGGCCCCTCCACGGGGCTCCCCACCATGCCCGCGCAGGGGGACATGATGCAGGCGCGCTGGGGGAGCCACGGCGATTATGAAATCATCGCCCTCTGCCCGAACAGCCCCCAGGAGTGCTACGACCTCACCATCGCGGCCTTCAACCTCGCCGAGGAGTACCGCGTCCCCGTCATGCTGATGATGGACGAGTGCGTCGGGCACATGACCGAAAAGGTCATCATTCCGAGGGCGGAGGAGATCGAGGTGACACCCCGCCGCTACACGACGCAGAAGCCGGGGAAGTACCTCCCCTACCAGGCCGGGCGCAACGAGATCCCTCTCATGGTCAAGGCTGGGGACGGGTACCTCTTTCACGTCACCGGGCTCACCCACGACGAAAGGGGCTACCCGGCGATGAACGCCGAGGCGCACGACCGCTGCGTGCGCCATCTCGTGGAAAAGATCAGGAACAACGCGAGGCGCATCATCCGGATAGAGGAGACCGACACCGCGGACGCCGAGGTGGTGGTCGTCTCCTACGGCATCACCTCCCGCGTGGCGGGGAAGGCGATCCAGATGGCCCGGGCGGACGGGCTCAAGGTCGGCCACCTGCGCCTGATCACGGCCTGGCCCTTTCCCGAGAAGCGGCTGCGCACGCTGGCCGCCCACGTGAAGGCCTTCGTCCTGCCGGAACTCAATTTCGGCCAGATGTTCCTGGAGCTGCAGCGCGTCATCGAGGGGAAGGCCTCCTGCTACCCGGTCCCCCACGCCGGGGGGACGGTGCACGAGCCCGAGGCCATATACCAGCGGATCCTGTATGCGGCCAGGCACTCGCGCCCGAAAGACAAGAAGGAGGTGGCCCGATGAGTCGTGTAAACCCCGTGAACCAATACCTGCGGATGGACCGCATGCCCCATATCTGGTGCTCCGGATGCGGACTGGGGACGACGGTCAACTGCTTCATCCGGGCCATCGAGAACTGCGGGTATCCGCGGGAGCAGATCGCCATCGTGTCCGGGATCGGCTGCACGGGCCGGGTGGCCGGCTACCTCAAGCTGGACAGCTTTCATACCACCCACGGCCGCCCCATCCCCTTCGCCACCGGCCTCAAGCTGGCCAACCCGGAACTCAAGGTGGTGGTGATCAGCGGCGACGGCGACCTCTTCGCCATCGGCGGCAATCATTTCATCCACGCGGCGCGCAGAAACATGGACCTGACGGTGGTGTGCGTGAACAATTTCACCTACGGGATGACGGGGGGGCAGCTGACGCCGACCACCCCGATCGACGCCATTTCGTCCACCTCCCCCTACGGCAATTTCGAGGAACCTTTCAACCTGCCGTTCCTGGCCGAGTCGGCCGGCGCCGTCTACGTCGCGCGCTGGACCACCTATCACGTCAAGCAGGCGGCCAGGTCGATCCGGGAAGCGATCCAGAAAAACGGGCTCAGCTTCGTGGAGATCATCAGCCCCTGCCCGACCCTCTACGGGAGAAGAAACAAGCTCGGGGACGGGCTGGCGATGATGAAGGCGTTCAAGGAGAACAGCGCCATCGTCAACGGGGCGGATACGCGCGAGGTCGGCCTGGATTTCAAGGGGAAGATCGTCTGCGGCAAATTCATCGACCGGGAGAAGCCGTCCTTCCTCGATATGTACCACACGACCATGGCGGAACGGTTCGGGCCCTTCTACGAGCCTTACGAGGGGGTGCAATGAGCGCAACGGAAATCAAATTCGCGGGATTGGGGGGGCAGGGGGTCATCCTGGCCGGGATCATCATCGGCCGTGCCGCCAGCATCTACGAAAACAAGTTCGCGACGCTCACGCAGAGCTTCGGGCCGGAAGCGCGCGGCAGCGCCTGCAGCGCCCAGGTCATCCTCTCGGACGAAAAGATCCTCTACCCCTACGTGACCCGCCCCGAAATACTGATGGCGCTGTCCCAGGAGGCCTTCAACAAGTTTCTGCCGGAAGCCAGGGACAACGCCATCGTGATCATCGAGGAGGAACTGGTCCGTCCCAAGGGGCTCAAATCGGGGATGAAGGTTTTCGGCATTCCCGCCACCCGGCTGGCCGAGGAACTGGGGCGCAAGATGATCCTCAACATCGTCATGGTCGGGTTCTTCACCGCGGTGACCCGGCTGATCGATTATGAAGCCGTGAAGGAGACCGTGAAGGCGTCCGTGCCCCACGGGACGGAGCATATGAACCTCCGGGCTTACGAGCGCGGCTACGAATACGGTCAAGCCCTGCTGTGAGTGCGCGGGCTCCCTGAAATCCAGGGGCTCCGGCTTAAAATGTATTGACGGGTCCCGGCGGGACCGGTACATTACCGGTTTCACGCCGCCCCGCGTCACCGGCGGTTACAGGAAAGGAACCAGTTAAATGGCAGAGAAGAAAAAGTTATCCAAAACAGCGCGCGCCAGCCTCGGCAACAAGTCGGAGGCCTATGCGCACGCCTGTCCGAAATGCGGCACCCCGATGGTGGCGACCAAGGTGATCCGGTACGCGGGAATGCCGGGAGGCATGTTCTGGGTCTGCCCCAAGGACGACAGCCGGGTCAAGATCTAGCCCCGCCATGCAGCCCCGGTACAACGCCTATGGGCGTTTCCTGCGGGAGAGATTCGGGTGCCGGGTTTATAAAGTCAGCATCGACGGGGGTTTTACCTGCCCCAACCGCGACGGGTCCCTGTCGGCCGAGGGGTGCACTTACTGCAACAACGACTCCTTCAGGCCGAAAAACGCATCGCGCCTTCGTCCCGTTTCCGAACAGCTCAGGGAGGGGATGGACTACCTGCGGCGCCGGTTCGGCGCGCGGAAATTCATAGCCTATTTCCAGCCCTTCACCAACACCTACGCCCCCCTCGAAACCCTCGCGCCGCTCTACGAGGCCGCCATGGACCACCCGGACGTGGTGGGGCTGGCGCTGGGCACCCGCCCCGACTGCATCGACGAGGCGAAACTGGCCTGGCTCGAGACCCTGGCCCGGACGCGTTTCGTGACCGTGGAATACGGCCTCCAATCCGTTTACGATGAAACGCTCCTGCGCATCAACCGGGGGCACGATTTCGATTGCTGGCGGCGGGCGGTGGCCGGTACCCGGGGCCGGGGGATCTGGATCGGGGCCCACCTCATCCTGGGATTTCCCTGGGAAACCCGGGAGGCGGTTCTCGCCGAGGCCGATATCCTTTCCGGGGAGGGGGTGAATTTTCTGAAGCTGCACCACCTGCACGTGGTGCGGGGTACGGCCCTGGCAAGGGAATATGCCGAGAGGCCCTTCCCCCTTCCGTCTCTCGGGGAATATGCGGAGCTGGTGGCCGATTTCCTGGAGCGGCTGAGCCCGGATATCCATATCGAACGGCTGTTCGGCACGGCTCCGGAGCGGGAACTGATCGCCCCCGTCTGGGGGGCCGGCCGCGCGGAGATACGGCGCTCTATCGAACGCACCCTTGCCGACCGCGGCTCCCGTCAGGGGATGCGGCGCGCTCCCCCCGCCCCCGGCAGCTGAATCACTTCCCCCGGCTCACGTAATAGGAACGGATCCATTCGTCCAGGGCGGCCTTCGGGTCACGCACCACCTCGGGGGTGATTTCGAAGCGGATGCCCTCGGCCCCGCGGATCAGGTTCAGGCCGTGTTCGTAGTCCCGGAAGATCCCGGCGAAAACATCCTCCAGCTTTTCGCCGCTCTCATAGGCCCGCCGGCTCAGGATCCGGGCCGCCTCGGGTTGAACGTGGATCTCGACTCCGTTCTTCTGCGACCACTCCCGGGCTATCCCATCGAGGGCGGCGTCCATTTCCCGGAGCCGGAGGGCGCGGGCCGACTGCAGGATCTCCTCGAGCACCTCGTCCGGGTGATCCACCAGCCTCTCCGTCAATTCCAGCCGGTCCACGGCCGAATGGGGGAGATGGTACTTGTACTCGCGAAAAATGCGCTCGCAGACCCCGACCAGGCTTCGGGCCCCCGTATGCTCCTCGTAGGCCCGCTCGGCGATCCGGTGGAGGCCCGGATCGGTGTGGGACATTTCGATTCCGTAGGCTTCAAACGCGTTGATGTACTGGCGCATGATGGAGCCCTCGGAATTCTTGAGGATCTCGAACAGGTCCTCCACCCCGAGCTCGTGGCAGGCGACCACCACCGGGAGCCGGCCCACGAATTCCGATTCGAATCCGTACTCGATGAAGTCGACGCTTCTGACCGCCTGGAAATAATCCTCGTCCTTGGGCGCCCGGCGCCCCTCGGCGTTGAAGCCGATGGCTTTGCCCCCCAGGCGTTTGCGGATGATGTCCGAGAGCCCGTTGAATGCGCCGCTGACGATGAAAAGAATGTGCCGGGTGTTGATGACCGACCGGGATACCTTCCCCTTGGATTGAAACTCCATGGCTGCCTGCAGCTGGGAAGTCAGGTCGAACGGGGTGCGCAGGCTGACTTCCGTTTCCTCCATGAGCTTGAGCAGGCCGCGCTGCACTCCTCCCCCGCTGACGTCCCGTCCCAGGATGTTCGTGGGGCTGGCGATCTTGTCTATTTCGTCGAGGTAGATGATGCCGTACTCCGCCAGGCGCACGTTTCCGTCGGCCTTCTGCACCAGCTCCCTTACCAGGTCCTCCACGTCCCCCCCGACATAACCCGTTTCGGAAAACTTGGTGGCGTCGCCTTTGACGAAGGGGACCCCGATGAGATTGGCGATGGTCCGGACCAGGTAGGTTTTCCCGACCCCGGTGGGGCCGAGCATGATGATGTTCTGCTTGGCGTAATCGTTGCAGGGGCCCTTCGCCGAGCAGCGCCGTATGTGGTTGTAATGGTCGCATATGGCCGTCGCCAGGACCTTTTTGGCGTCGTCCTGCCGGACTACGAAGCGGTCGAGGTATTTCTTTATATCCCTCGGCAGGTAGTCGAACTTGAGGTCGAGGGGGGCTTCGCTGGTTTCGGTGCCCTCCTCGGCGGTCCGGGCCTCGTCCGGTTCGGAGCCCAGGACCCCGAGCCTGATCTGGTTGCCGTACTTGCTGGAGAAAAACTCCTCCATGTCCTTGCGTAACTCATCCGGGTTCGGCCATTTAGGGCCATTACATTCAAACACTCCATCCTCCCCGACCGCGCTCGAACGGCATACCGTCCGGGCGATCACCTTTTCCCTGATGAAGTATGGGTTCGCATCCGCCAAAAAGCAACCTGCGGCCCCGGGTTTCGGATTGCTAGCGGCGGGCGCGCCTGCGCGGGACTTCGACCTTCTTGGCCGGGGCCTTGGAAGGTTTTCGGTGTGATTTTGCCGGGGATTTGGGGGAAGCGGCCGCTTTCGCCGCCTTCTTCGGGATTTTGGCCGCCGGCTTCTGTTTCCGGGCAGACGGGCCGGCAAAAACCCGGTTCACCGGGGGGGGGAGCTCTTCTTCACGTTCCTGGACTTCTTTTTCGAACGCCTGCAGGAGAATATTGGCACGCTGGGCCAGGAGCGGGTCTCCCGCAAAAGACTCCGTAACCCGCACGATCCGGGCAAGGTGGGCCTTTACGAGGATGTAGAAATCGAGCGATTCGCTGGTCCAGTTCTTCCGGAGGTTGCGGATGATCGGGACGTAGATCTGGAGGATGACGGGTTCCTCCGCTTCGAGGGCGATTTCGAAGGAACGCTGCAGGGATATAACCTCTTCTTTCTCAAGAGTATGATCTTTATTCTTCCCGGGCGAGGAGGGCTTCGGGGCATCGGCCGCCTGCTTGAGCTGGCGCCAGAAGGAGGGGGGGAGCGCTTTGAGGCTGCGGATCTGCTGGCCGATGTCGCTCTCCATCGAATCCCAGAGATCGAGGACCAGGGCGTTTTCAGTAAACCTTTTCTTCAGTTTAAGATATAGCCCGGATAGAACATTCTGGTTTTCGTTGATGGAGCCCTGAAGGTTCATAGGCCACTCTCGCCTGGCAACTGGCAAACCGCCGATGATATGGATGAGGGAGGCATCGAGTATGCACTGTACCAGACTGTCCCGGCGGCTGTAAAGCCCCTTATTCATATTATTTTAAAGTCGTTTTTGCCCGCCATCGTGATAGGATGCGGGGCACGCGACACACTCGGCGGCTGGAGGAGGCCGGATCATGCTGAACTACATATGGCTTGCCATGGTTGTTCTCGCCGTTGTCCTGGGCGGAGTCAACGGCAGGATTGAAGAAGTCACCAGGGCCGCCATCGATTCGGCCTCCGGTGCGGTGACCATCGCCCTGGGCCTCATCGGCGTCATGGCCCTCTGGCTGGGGATCGTCAAGATCGCCGAAGACTCGGGCCTGATGGCGCTCCTGGCCCGCGGCATCGCCCCCGTGCTGAAGTGGCTGTTCCCCGATGTCCCGAAGGGGCACCCGGCCATGGCCAGCATGACGATGAACATCGCCGCCAACATGCTGGGGCTGAGCAACGCGGCGACCCCCCTGGGCATAAAAGCCATGGAGGACCTGGAAACGCTGAACCGGAGGCCCGGGGTCGCCACCAACGCCATGTGCACCTTCCTGACCATCAATACGGCCAGCCTCCAGCTGATTCCCGCCACCATGATCGGGGTCATGGCCTCCGCAGGGTCCGGAGACCCCGCGGCCATCATCGGGACGACGATCGCGGCCACTTTCTGCGCCCTGACCGCGGGGGTCACGACGGTCAAGATCCTGGAAAAGATCCCGTTTTTCGCCGTCGACCGCGGGGGGGAGGCGCGATGATGCAGCAGATCCTGGGAACCATCTCCGCCTGGGCGATCCCGCTCTTCCTGGTGGCCATCCCGCTGTACGGCATGGCGAAGGGGGTCAAGGTCTACGAGAGCTTCGTGGAGGGGGCCAAGGGGGGCTTCCAGACGGCCGTCCGCATCATCCCCTACCTGGTCGCCATCCTGGTCGCCGTCGGCATGCTGCGGGCGGCGGGGGCGATCGAGATGCTCTCGCGGGGGCTCGGCCCGCTCCTGGCATGGCTCCGTTTCCCGGTGGAAGTTCTCCCGCTGGCCCTCATGCGGCCCCTGTCCGGGGGGGGGTCGCTCGGCATCGTCACGGAACTGATCCAGGTGCACGGCCCTGATTCCTTCATCGGCCGGCTGGCCGCCACCGCCTACGGGAGCACGGAGACCACCTTCTATGTCCTGGCGGTCTATTTCGGCGCGGTCGGCATCAAGAAGGCCCGGCACGCGGTTTTCGCGGGCCTCGTCGCCGACGTGGTCAGCATCGTCGCGGCCATCACTTTCTGCCGGCTCGCTTTCGCCTGATTCCGACCGGGCCGGCCCCCGCCACTTAACCGGCTTTCCGCTGTTTGAAAATCGGGGGGCGGAGGTTATAATCCCCCCTCAGTCACGATTGGAAGACTCGGCCTTGGGTTGAGAGCAGAGTTCGCGCACCCTTTACTACTCAGGAGAATCCAGAATGATGGCGACACTTTTTAATCACTCGGGGAGCACCATCACCCGCGCGAGGGCGGTGATGCTCATGATGTTCCTGTTCGGCACCCTTGCGGCGCCCCTGGCCGCGCAGGCGCAGGTGGAGGCCGCGCCGGTGTCTCACAGCGGCGGGGAAGCGTCCCTGGTGCTTCCGGATCTGGGCCAGGTCGATTTTCAGGGATGGAACGCCCGAACGCTCCTGAAAGCGGGGCTGGGCGTCTGCGTGCTGGGGCTCCTGTTCGGCCTGGTCATCTTCACGCAGCTCCGGAACCTCCCGGTCCACAAGGCGATGCGGGAAATTTCCGAGCTCATCTACGAAACCTGCAAGACCTACCTCATCACCCAGGGCAAGTTCATCCTCATCCTCGAAGTTTTCATCGGCATCATCATGGTGGTCTACTTCGGGTTCCTGCAGCATTTCGCCGCCGAAAAGGTTGCCATCATCCTCATATTCAGTCTTATCGGCATCGGCGGAAGCTACGGGGTCGCCTGGTTCGGAATCCGCATCAACACCTTCGCCAATTCCCGGACCGCCTTTGCGAGCCTCGAGGGGCGCCCGTTCCCCTGTTACGCCATCCCCCTGAAAGCGGGGATGAGCATCGGCATGGCGCTGATCAGCGTCGAGTTGTTCATGATGCTGTGCATCCTGCTCTTCGTCCCCGGGGACTACGCCGGCCCCTGCTTCATCGGCTTCGCCATCGGGGAATCGCTGGGTGCGGCCGCCCTGCGCATCGCCGGCGGGATCTTCACCAAGATCGCCGACATCGGGTCGGACCTGATGAAGATCGTCTTTAATATCAAGGAGGACGACGCCCGCAATCCCGGAGTGATCGCGGACTGTACCGGGGACAACGCCGGGGACTCGGTGGGGCCGACGGCGGACGGGTTCGAAACCTACGGCGTGACCGGGGTGGCGCTGGTTTCCTTCATCCTGCTCGCGGTCCCGAGCGAGCTCATCCAGGTCCAGCTGCTGGTGTGGATCTTCGTCATGCGCATCATGATGATCCTCGCGAGCGGGCTGTCCTACCTGATCAACGAGGCGATTGCGGGCATACGCTATAAAAAGGCGGAGAGGATGAATTTCGAGGCGCCGCTGACGAGCCTGGTCTGGCTGACCTCGCTCGTTTCGGTCGCGGTCACCTTCCTCGTCTCCCGCCTCCTGATCGGGTCGCTGGGGGACGGCACCCTCTGGTGGAAGCTTTCGATCGTCATCTCCTGCGGGACCCTCGCGGGGGCCATTATCCCGGAACTGGTCAAGATCTTCACCTCCACCCGATCGCGCCACGTGCGCGAAGTGGTGGCCTCCGGGCGCGAGGGGGGCGCCTCGCTCGGCATCCTTTCCGGTTTCGTCGCCGGGAACTTCAGCGCCTACTGGCTCGGCATCGCGATCGTGGCGCTGATGACGGTGGCCTACCTGGTGAGTACCCTCGGTTTCGGCGCCCTGATGCTGGCGCCCGCGGTCTTCGCCTTCGGGCTCGTGGCTTTCGGTTTCCTCGGCATGGGACCCGTGACCATCGCGGTCGATTCCTACGGCCCCGTCACCGATAACGCCCAGTCGGTCTTTGAACTGTCCCTGATCGAACAGATCCCGGACATCAAGCAGAAAATCAAGAAGGAGTACGGGTTCCAGGCGCAGTTCGAAAGGGCCAAGGACCTGCTCGAGGAGAACGACGGCGCCGGCAATACCTTCAAGGCGACGGCGAAGCCGGTGCTCATCGGCACGGCCGTGGTCGGGGCCACCACGATGATCTTTTCGATCATCGTTCTGCTCACCCATGGACTCGCCCTCGAATACATCGACAAACTGTCCCTGCTCCACCCCCCCTTCCTGCTCGGCCTGGTTACGGGGGGGGCCGTCATCTACTGGTTTACGGGCGCCTCGACCCAGGCCGTCACCACGGGGGCCTACCGCGCGGTGGAGTTCATCAAGGCCAATATCCGGCTGGAAGGGGTGGAAAAGGCCTCCGTCAGCGACAGCAAGAAGGTGGTGGAGATCTGCACCCGCTACGCGCAGAAGGGGATGTTCAACATCTTCCTGACGGTCTTCTTCTCGACGCTGGCCTTCGCCTTCATCGAGCCCTTCTTCTTCATCGGCTACCTCATCTCCATCGCCCTGTTCGGCCTGTTCCAGGCCATTTTCATGGCCAACGCCGGTGCGGCGTGGGACAACGCCAAGAAGATCGTCGAGGTGGACCTGAAGGAGAAGGGGACGCCGCTGCATGCCGCCATGGTGGTGGGCGACACGGTCGGGGATCCCTTCAAGGATACCTCCTCGGTCGCCATGAACCCCGTGATCAAGTTCACCACCCTGTTCGGGCTGCTCGCGGTGGAGCTGGCCGTGAGCATGTCGCAGACGGCCGCGGGCACCACCCGCGTCATCGCCGCCATGTTCCTGGTGATTTCGATGATCTTCGTGCTGCGCTCCTTCTACGGGATGCGCATCCGTTCGGACGCCTCCTGACCGGCCGGGAGCGCACGCCCCCCGCCGCGTGCGCTCCCGGCGCCCCGCCGGATGGTACAATGGTTCCAGGGCCCACGGGGGCGGTTCCGTTCCGGCAGCGGGACGGGGCATGAAAATGAGACCCTCCCCCGGGAGCTGCATCTTATCCCTGGTGGGGCGGCAGGGCTCGATTTATTGGAACCGTCCGGTGCCCGGGGAAGTAAAATGACATGGGGAAGGGGTCCCTCAGTCCGACGGAAGATATGGAAATGAAGGAAGGCGACAACAACATCCGCATCAAACTTCCCCCCCGGACCCGGACACAGGCCTCGCTGTTTCATTACATCAGGGAAACGCCCGAGGAGAGCGCCTTCAGGGACATCGACTGGAGTTTCCTGACCCACCCGGTCCGGAGCTTCAGGGAATGGTGGAGGGCGCCGCGGACCGTACCCTCCCTGTTCCATTCCGTGGACGACGCTCCCAAAACCCCCTTCAGCTGGAAGGGTTTCCTGGCCGATTTCTTTACACGGACCCGCGGGCCCGGCTTCATCCCCTCGGTTTTCGCGGATCCGGAGGGACTCGAAGAGGAACGCGCCCGGGGGCGCACCAGGAAAATGGAAGCGGGGATGCTGTCGATCTTCATCCACGCGGCGGTCCTGGGTCTCATCCTGGTGGTGGTGAGCGAAACGGATGCCCCGGCCCCGGTCGACGAAAACGTCGTTTACGTCAGCAACCCGGTGTACCTCCCCTTTGAAGGGGACGGGCGGGACGGCGGCGGCGGCGGGGGGGGCGGCAAGAATCAGAAGGAACCGGCGGCGACGGGGGAAATGCCGGAGACCACCCGGGTGCAGATGCTGGCGCCCGACCCGGACAACCCGCAGCCGCTGCTCCCCGCGGAGGACCTGCTGGCCCAGGTGGCGAGCGTCGAGATGCCGATCGATCTCCCGCGCGACCTTTCGCTCCCGATCGGGGACATTTCCGCCCCCCCGAACTATTCCCGCTCTTCCGGCAGCGGCAGCGGCGGAGGGATCGGCACGGGGCGCGGGACCGGGGTCGGTTCCGGCAGCGGCGCCGGAGTGGGGCCCGGCAGCGGCGGCGGGATGGGGGGCGGCAGCGGCGGAGGGATCGGCAGCGGGGTGGGTCCCTACGTGGCCGGTAACGGCGTGAAGGACCCCGTGGCGGTGCTGCAGCCTCTCCCCGCCTACACCGAAGAGGCGCGCAAGGCCCGGATCGAAGGGGCCGTCCTCATCCAGGCCATCATCCGCAGGGACGGCAGCGTCGACAGTTTCAAGGTTCTGCGCGGCCTGGGGCACGGGCTGGACGAATCGGCCATCAAGACGATCGCATCCAAATGGCGCTTCCGCCCCGGCACCCTGAACGGTGTCCCGGTGGATGTCCAGGCGAACATCGAGGTCGTTTTCCGCCTGTACTGACGGTGCCGCAGAGGCCCGGCTCGAGGGGCGGCGAGGAGCGTATGTCATGGCGATGAACACGGGGAAAAAAGGGTATCAATCCGATATCAACATCACCCCCTATATCGATATCCTCCTGGTCCTGCTGATCATTTTCATGGTCGCCGTTCCCCTCAAGCAGCATGAGCACCCGGTGCGGGTTCCCCAGCCGGCTCCGGCGGAGCAGCCCAAAAACGTAAAGCCCGATTCCATCATCGTCGAAATAGACAGCGATCACACGGTCCGGCTGAACCAGCAGCCCGTGACCCTGTCGGAGCTGGAATCGACCCTGACGGAGGTATTCGCCCGGCGCGCCGCCAAGAACATGTTCATTCGCGGGGATTCCTCCCTCCCCTACGGCGACGTTTTCATCCTGCTCGACATCGCCAAGAGGGCGGGGGTCGGCGATGTCGCCCTGCTGGAAAAGTCGGGCTCCCCGCCTTCGGCCGCCCCGTAGGAGGGGAGTCCGGAGAGGATTTTCCCGTCACGCCGCCCCGCCGCAGGGTAGAATGGACAGCGGCCATGAGAATCCCGTTTGCGCACAACTCTCCCGTGATCTTCCTCGCGATCGGACTGATCGTCGTTTCGACGGCGGCGCTTTCGTTCGTCAGCTACCATTACACCGTCGGGCGCGAAAACCTGGCCGAGACCACCCTGGTGCAGAGCAACATCAAGCTGGCGCAGCAGTACGTGGACCGCATCGAGCAGAGGATAGTGGACAACGACCTCATCCTCGACGACATGATCGACGTCGACGAGCCCGCGCGCTGGCCCGAGATGGTGGAGGCGGTCAAGGCGGCGGACCTCAACGTGGACCAGGTGTATATCCTCAGCCCGGACAGCAACTACCCGCTCTTCCCCCCCTACTCCCACGATATCCGGAACCAGTGGGGGGCCTTCCGGGCCAGTTTCAACGTGCGGGATCTGGACCTCGGGCGCCTGGTTCCCGACCAGCCCCACCACCTTCATATGGAGCGCCCCAACAACTACTTCTTCGCCTCCTACTTCCTGAAGGAAACGCGCGAGGGGAAGCCGATCCTGGTCTGCTACCAGATGAACTTCGACGCGATCCTGGGCCTGCTCGACCGGCGGCTCAGGGACCTCGAGGATCGCTTCTACGTCAGCATCGTCGATTTCGAGAACAACGGCATCTACGGCCACCCCATCTCCCGCGACTCCAAATATTTCTTCGAGAGGCGTTTCCCGACGACGCTCTACAAATGGATCCTCCAGATCGTGCCGCGCAACTACACCGAGCTGGAACTGGGGGTGAGGAAGCAGCGGCGTACGAGCCTCTTTTTCATCCTCCTGAGCATGCTGCTGATTTTCTTCAGCCTGGCCATCATCTCCATCGGGTGGAGGCACGACCGGCAGTTGCGCCAGCTGAAGGAGGACTTCATCAGCAACGTCAGCCACGAGCTGAAGACCCCGCTTTCCCTGATTCGCATGTTCAGCGAAATGCTGGTGTCGGGACGGGTGCATGGGGAGTCCAAGCGGCTCGAGTACACCCGCGTCATTCACAATGAAAGCGAACGCATGTCGCGTCTCATCAACAACCTCCTCGATTTCGCCGGCCTCTCCCGCGGCGTCGAGCAGAAGCATTTCGAGAGGGTCGACATCGGAAACCTTGTCGCCAACGCGATCGATGCCTACCGTTACGAGGCCGAAAAGGCCGGTTTCAGGATGGAGCTCCATGTGGAGCCCGGGATCCCCGACACCCGTGCGGACCCCGGCGCCGTGACCATGGCGCTGCTGAATCTCCTGGATAATTCCATCAAGTATTCGGGGGACCGGAAGGAACTGGAGGTGAGGGTCGAGCGGACCGGCGGGGATGTCAGCCTTGCCGTGATTGACAAAGGCCCGGGGATCCCCCATTCTGAGCAGGACAAAATTTTCGACCAGTTCTATCGCGGCAGCGGACCCTCCGTTCGCGGGGTGCGCGGCAGCGGGATCGGCCTGGCCATCACCCGGCATGTGGCCCGGATGCACGGGGGGAGCATTTCGGTCGAGAGCGAACCGGGCGAAGGGAGCGTCTTTACACTCAGGATCCCCATCCGGCCGGTGCCCGACGATGCCGCCCCGGCGCGGACGGGCGTCCGGATGCCGGGTGAGTCCTAGCGCCGTCATGCACAGAATCCTCGTAATCGAAGACGAAAAGGAGATGGTCCGCGGGCTCAAGGACATCCTCGAGTTCGAAGGGTACGAAGTCGTCTGGGCGGAAACGGGAGAGGGGGGGCTCGAGGCGATCGCCCGGAAGGAGCCGGACTGCGTCATTCTCGACCTGATGCTGCCCGGTATCGGGGGGCTCGAGGTCTGCGAACGGATACGGGCCCGGGGCCTCGGCACCCCCATCCTGATGCTGACGGCCAAGGCGCAGGAGTACGACAAGATCCGCGGTTTCAAGTCGGGGGCCGACGACTACCTGACCAAGCCGTTCGCCGTCGGGGAACTCCTGGCCCGGGTCATGGCCCTGCTGCGGCGCCGGGGGCGGTACGCCCGGGAGGAGGAGGTCGTGCAGGTCGGCCCGAGCAGGGTGGACGTGAAGCACTTTCTCGTGCGGCGCGGAAGGAAGGAGCATTCTCTCTCCCACTACGAGGTGGAGCTGTTCAAGCTGCTCTATTCCCGGGCGAACCAGCCCGTGTCGCGGGACGAGATCCTGGACCGGGTGTGGGGGACCGACAATTTCCCGACCAACCGCACCGTGGACAATTTCATCGTGAAGCTGCGGAAGAAGATCGAGGAGGATTACCGGAACCCGCGGCACATCCTGACCATCTACGGCGTCGGATACAAGCTGAGCCCATGACCTTCCTGCCGGATATCCTGGGCTCCCTCGCGTTCGGCGGACGGGCCCTCCGCGCCCTGGGGGAGCGGGGGGCGGTCGGGGCGGGGGGGGCCTTTTTCTGCGCCGGGCTTGCGGCGTACGGACTCGTGCGCCGCGCGGTCTACGCCGACCTGCCGGAGCTGATCGGGCGCCCCTCCGGGGGAATCGGCCTGCTGCTCGACCTCAACCTGGTCCAGGCCCCGGCCTTCCTCCTCGCGGTCTACCTTCCCGCCGTCATCGCCCTCGGGAACGCGCTTTCGCTGGACGGGACCGGCCTCTCCTTCTCCCGGCGGGAATGGCGCGCGCACGCCTCCGCGCTCCTTCCGCTCTGGGGCGCCCTCTGCCTCGTCACCGCCCCCGTCCAGTGGCTGGTCCCCCATTTTCTGATCGCCGGGTACGTGGAAATCTCCTTCGGCATCCTGGTCCGTTCGCTCCTCCTCCTCGCCTACACCTTCTGGGCGATCCTGAACCTCGGACGCCTGTCGACCGGCGCGGCGGCCGGGGCCCTCCTCCTTTCGGCCCTGACCCTGCCCGCGTATGTCCTGATCTCATCCTACCCCCCGGCCCTCATCCTCGCCCTGCTCGCGCCGTGGGCCGACAGGGCGCTCGGGGCACTCCGCACCCGCCTGGCCGCCCGGGGAGGCCGAGGGCGCTTCAGGCGGAACCTCGAGTCCCTGACGGCCGATCCCGAAAACGCGGACGCCTGCCTCGAGCTGGGGCTCGCCCACCTCCGGCGGCGTGACCCCGTCCGGGCCCGCGGTTATTTCGGCCGGGCCGTCGCGCTGGCCCCGGAGGACGCACGCCCCCACTACCTGCTCGGCCGGGTCCTGGAGGGAGAGCGGGACTGGGAAGGGGCCCTCGGCCGGTACGAAGAGGTCCTGAGGCTCGACCCGGGCTACGGGCAGGGCGCCGCGTGGCGGGAAGCGGGCAAGGCGCGCCTCCACCTGGGGAGGGTGGACGGGGCGATCGAGTGCCTCGAGGCCCGTCTTCTCGGGAGCAACGACGATCTCGAGGCGCATTACTGGCTGGCGCGGGCGGCGCGGGAGGCGGGGGACGCGGGGCGGATGACGTTCCACCTGGACTTTATCGCCGACCAGGCGTGCTCGGGCCCGCGCGGCGTCCGGAAACGGAACCGGGAATGGATCCGCCGGGCCCGGGACCTGCGGGGCTGAAACGCCCGGGCGGGGGCTCGAATCCACCGCCGCTTTATGTTAGGTTGTGTTCATGAGACTCTATACGGAAGACCACGCCAAATCGGGGATCGACGCGCCCCTGCCGGGGATCGAGTGCTGGGAGAACCAGTACCCGGACTACGAGATAGAAATCGTCCTCCCCGAGTACACGGCGATCTGTCCCAAGACCGGGCTCCCCGACTTCGGGACCGTGACCGTACATTATGTTCCCGACGAGTGGTGCCTGGAGCTGAAATCGCTCAAGGAATACGTCACGGCCTACCGGAACCTCGGCATCTTCTACGAAAACGCCATCAACCGCATGCTCCGGGACCTGGTCGGGGCGTGCCGCCCCGTTTCCATGAGAATCCGTGGGGAGTTCACCCCCCGGGGCGGGATCCAGAGCCGCATCGAGGCCCGCTACACCCGCCCGGAGGCTTGAGTGGCGGGAGAGGGGCCTACCAGCTGATGACGGCGCCCGCCGTGGTCTGGATGAAATGGAGGGAGCCGTCCTGCGCGTCCGGGACCTGGTAGCCGCGCACGTCGATGTTCAGGCCCAGGGGCCCCAGGAGGCGCCGCAGCTTGATCCCCCCACCGTAGTTGACCGTGAAGCGGGTGCCGAAGCCGAAGGCCGCGGCCGCCAGGTCTTCGAGGCCCATGTCCGGATCGGAATCGGGGCCCCAGGTGCGGATGAACCCGATGCCGGCCGTCGCGTAGGGGACGACCCTCCCCGGGGCTTGCAGGACCAGGTTGGTGTCCATCTGGAACGCCTTGACCCCCTCCTTGGCGAACCTGGGACTGAAGCTGATGTTCTGTTCGAAGCCGAGGACGCGCCCCGCTGAGAACCGGGCCCCCATGGTGGCTCCGAAGTCCCCCTCCAGCAAGTCTTCCGGGGCCTCGGCGGCGGCGTCGAAGGTGAGCTTGCCCGGCTTCTGGGCCCCCCCGTAGAATATGGCTTCGCCCGCCGTCAGAAGCGGGGCGGCCGACAGGACGAGTACGAGCGTCACTACCAGTTTTTTCATGAAACCTCCCTGGAGACGTATCGGACGCCGGGCCGTGAATGTCCAGAAAAAAACCTTTACCTTCGTGGATCTTCCCCGCCGAAATACCGGCGCGTCTCCGCGGCCACCACGCCCGAAAGGAGCAGGAGGCCGAGGAGGTTCGGGAGCGCCATCAGCCCGTTCATCAGGTCGGCGAAATTCCAGACCAGCTGGAACCCCCGGATGTCCGGGAGCGTCAATACCCATGCGCCCACGAAAGAGGCCGCGATGAAGGCCACCCGGTAGGGGAAGACGGCCTTCGGACCGAGGAGGTATTCGATGTTGCGCTCCCCGTAGTAGGCCCATCCCAGGATGGTCGAGAAGGCGAAGAGCGCCAGCCCGGCCGCCACGATCATCCCCCCCCACGCGCCCGGGAGCCCGGTGCTGAACGCCTCGATGGTGAGGGGGGCCCCGGTCCACCCCTGCCCGGTGGCGGGATCGGAGCGTGTCCAGGCTCCCGTGGCGATGATGACGAATCCCGTCAGGGAGCAGACGACGATGGTGTCGATGAAGGTCTGGGTCATCGACACCAGGGCCTGGGTCACCGGCTCGCGGGTCCGGGCCGCCGCGGCCGCGATGCCGCCCGTGCCCAGTCCCGATTCGTTGGAAAACACCCCCCGGGCCACCCCCATCCGGATCGCGGCCGCCAGCGTAGCCCCCGCGAACCCCCCGACCGGCGCGGCCGGGCGGAAGGCGTCGCCGACGACATACAGGAATATTTCCGGGATCCCGCGCCAGTTGACGGCCAGCACGACCAGCGCCCCCGCCATGTAGAACAGGATCATCAGCGGCACGAAAAACCCGGTGAACCGCCCGATGGAGCGGATGCCGCCCAGGATCACGGCCCCCGCCAGCGCCGCGATGACGACGCCGGTCCAGAAGGGGTCGACGCGGAAGGAGCTGCGCAGGGCGTCCGCGACGGAGTTGGACTGCACCATGTTGCCGATGCCGAAGGCGGCCCCCGCCGCGCAGAAGGCGAAGGCGCCCCCCAGAAACCGGCCGCGGCGGCCGCCGATCCCCCGGGACAGGTAGCACTGCGGCCCGCCGTTCATCTCGCCGCGCCGGTCTGCGAAGCGGTAGCGCACGCCGAGGAGCGCCTCGGCGTATTTGGTCGCCATTCCCGCGAGCCCCGTGATCCACATCCAGAAGAGGGCCCCCGGCCCCCCCACCGCGATCGCGGTCGCCACCCCCGCGATGTTGCCGGTCCCGACCGTGGCCGCCAGGGCCGTCATCAGTGCCTGGAAGTGGGAGATATCCCCCCGGGCGCCCTCTTCCCGCCGCTGGATCAGGGCCAGGTGAAGGGAGCGGCCGAGCCGGCGGAACTGGAGTCCCCGGAGCAGGATCGTGAGCCAGGCGCCGGTCCCGACCAGCAGCAGGAGCAGGGGCCAGCCCCAGATCATGCCGCTGGCCGCCTCGATCCATGATTCCAACGCGTTCACAGGGCCCTCGCAGGGAAAGAATGCACGACGACGCCGATGGCGGCAGGAGTATACCATCCTCCGCCGCCCGGGTATAATGGAGAGACCGGGAATCCCCCGGCAGGATCGAGGCGCCGATGAAAACGCAAATCCCGCAATCGACCGGTCCGGTTGTTGCCTTCTCCCGGAATTTCGGGCGCCGGCTCGCGCTCAAGGCCCTGGGCGTCGCCGCTCTGCTGGCCTCCCTCCCGTCCGCCCTGCGGGCCTATTTCGTCCGGAGCCTCCCCGTCCGGACGGTCGAGAAGGAGACGTTCCTCTTCGATCCCGCCTCCGGTTCCCTGTTCTGGAAAGAGGAAAAACGGAGCGAGCCCTTCCGCCTGTCCATCGGGGGGATGGTGGGGAACTCCAGGGACCTGGCCTACGGGGAACTGCTCGCCCTCCCCCGGATTTCCCAGACCTCCGATTTCCACTGCGTCGAAGGGTGGTCGGTGAAGGACATCGTCTGGGAGGGGTTCCGCTTCGCCGAAATCGTCCGGATCGCGCGCCCGCTCCCCGGGGCCCGGTACGCCGTGTTTCACTCCCTCGGCGAGACCTCGAGCGCCCCCCGGGGGCAGCGCCACTACATCGAATGCCTCCCGGTAGCGGCCCTCGTCGACCCGGCGCGGGAATGCCTGCTCGCCCTGGCCATCAGCGGCAAACCGCTGCCGCACGATCACGGCGCCCCGCTGCGCCTGGTTGCCCCCCCCGATCTAGGCTACAAGAGCATCAAGTATGTCCGCCGGATCGAGTTCGTCGCCGACCCCGTTCCCGGCTGGTGGACCCTGGCCAACCCCGTCTACCCCGCCGACGCCCCCGTCCCGGCCTCGAGGCTGAGAAGGAAGTAGGGCCCGCCCCGGGGAGCCCGGAGAGACCGAAAAAGGTTACGGGATATTACATCAAAGGATAAAAAATGACATAATGCCCCTTTTCGGGAGGAGGGGGTATGTGTCGATGGGCGGTCCGGAAAGGGGCCCTGGTCTTTCTGTTTACGGCCTGGATCTGTCCCGGGCCCGTTTTCGGCGGCGAGGGGCGGCTGTCGCTGGTGGGGATGGGGCCGGGAGATCCCGACCTGGCCACCGTCAGGGCCCTGGGACGGGTGCGGGAAGCCGATATCGTCTATACCCTGAGCCCCGATCTCCTGGAGCGCTTCGAGGCGGAATTCGAGGGGAAAGAGGTTCGGAACCTTTCAGGTTCGGGCGTCACCCGGCATCACGCCCGCTCCGACAGCGGCGATGCCCTCGCCGGGAAGGCATCGGCGCCGACCGCGGGGGAAAAGACCCGCGGGGGTCTCGTCCGCGAGGTGAAACGCGCCCTGGGCGAGGGGAAGAAGATCGTTTTCGTCGACAGCGGCGACCCGCTGATCTACGGCCCCTGGGTGTGGCTCCTCGGGGAGTTCGGGGACTCCGGCATGGAGGTCGTGCCGGGCGTGAGCTCCTTCAACGCGGGGCTTGCCGCCCTGCGGCGCGACCCCACCTGGTCCCCCGAAACCCACACCATCATCCTGACCACCGACCGGGCGCGGAGCGGAGACAGGCTGGAGGAACTGGCCGCGCACCGCTGCAGCCTGGTCCTGTTCACCCACAAAACGGAATTCCCGGAGATGATGCGCAAGCTCACGACCCGGTATCCGGCGGCGACCCCGGTCGCCGTGGTGTTCTATGCCGGGTACGAAGGTCGGGAGTCGGTGGTGCGGGGCACCCTCGAGACCATCGTGCCGCTGATGGCGGACAGGGACCTGCCGCTCGAGCACATCGTTTTCGTAGGGGATTTCCTCGACTATCGCCTGGAGGGGGAGCGATGAAGGGACAGATGCCTGCCGGGATGGTTCTGGCGCTGCTGCTCGCGTTTTTGCCGGTCCGGGGAGGGTGGGGGGCTGAATGCGTCTCCTGCCACCAGGCCCGCGGCGTACAGGAGCGGGTGGCCGATCTCGATCCGATCCGGATCCGGACGGACGAGGGGGTCCGGAGCATCACCCTCGGGGAGGCCTACAGGTTCCACGGCCACTCCTGCCCCGGGCTGACCCTCACCTTCCGGGCGGCGCAGTACGGCATCCGGCTGCTGTTCGGGGAAGAGGTCCCGGACCGGAGGGACCTCCAGGTCCTGACCCGGGCCCCGCTGGCCGGAGGGTTCGATCTCCTCGACCTTCTCATGACGGGCGAGGGGCGGAAAACCCCGACGCGCCCCCCGGAGGGGATGGCGCGGGACCGGGACCTGATCGCCTTCACCTTCATCCGGAAATCGACCCGGACGGCGGTGGACGTCCGGATGAAGCCGGAGCATTACCCGGAGGATTTCTTCGCCTACAAGAAGAAGCAGTCCGACGGCACGCTCACCCCCGCCGAATGGGAGGTGCTCCATGGTTATATCAAGGGGATGATCCTCCGTTTCCCCGCCCTCTCCCTCGAACGCCTCTTCGGCGAGCCCCGGCCCTACCCGCTCCTCGCCTGGGGGGAGGCGCTCCCGGCCCACGAGCGAGCGGCAGCGCCGGCGCCGGAGTACGGGCAGATCGTGGTGGCCACGGGAAGCCCCTACGAACTGGGGCTGGTCGACGAACTCGCCCGGGCTTTTACGGCCGGGCACGGGGGGGCGGTCCGCTGCATCAAGACCCCGACCGGACCGGGTCTCGACCTGGGCCGGAACGGGCTGGCCCATATCACGATCGGCCACGAGAGGGAGGCCACGGCCCGCTTCGCCGCCGAGGGACACGCGGCCCGCAGGACCGACCTGATGCACAACTACACCGTCATCGTCGGGCCGCGCGGCGACCCGGCTGGGATCGACGGAGTCCGGGATCTCGGGGAGGCGCACCGGAGGATCTTCCGCGCCGGGGCCCCCTACCTGTCCCGGGGGGACGGCGGCGGCATGCACCTCCTGGAACGGAAGACCTGGGAATCGCTGGGCCTGGACCCCGCCGGAACCGGCTGGTACGCGACCAGCCGCCGGTTCATGCTCGATTCGCTCCACGATGCCGACGCGCGCGGGCAATACCACATGCTCGATTCCTCGACCTGGGCCACGCACAAGGCGGAGACGAAAAACCTCAGGCTCTTCGTCCTGGGCCCGCCCAACCGCTACGAGATCTGCCTGGTGAGCGCGGAGAAACACCCCCACCTCTCCTACAACCGGGGGCTGGCCGAAGCCTTCTACGAGTTTCTCACCGGGGATGAGGGGCAGCGCGTGATCGCCCGCTTCGGCGTCGGGCAATACGGCGAACCGCTCTACCACCCCTCGCGAAACGGGGCAGGGGGGGAGGCCGGGGACCGCTCCGGGCAAAAGCGTTGACGGGCGCGGCGGGGCGGCATACTCTGGATTCATGAGCGAGCCCCGACACGCCAACGCCCTGATTCACGAGACCAGCCCATACCTTCTCCAGCACGCCCACAACCCCGTGGACTGGTATCCGTGGGGGCCGGAGGCCCTCCGGAGGGCCAGGGAAGAGGACAAGCCCATTCTCCTGAGCATCGGCTACTCCGCCTGCCACTGGTGCCACGTGATGGAGCGGGAGTCCTTCGAGGACGAGGAGACCGCCAGGGTGATGAACGCCTGCTTCGTCAACATCAAGGTCGACCGGGAGGAGCGGCCGGACCTGGACGCCATCTACATGACGGCGGTTCAGCTGATGACGGGGCGTGGCGGCTGGCCCATGACGGTATTCCTGACGCCGGCCCAGAAGCCCTTTTTCTGCGGCACCTATTTCCCGAAGGAGGACCGGCACGGCCTCCCCGGTTTCCGCCGGGTGCTGGCCGGCGTCGCCAGCGCCTACGAGGAGAAGCGGCACAAGATCCTGAGGGACGCGGACGCCGTCACCGAGGCGCTGGCCGCCTCGCTCCAGGGGGCCGGCGGGGAGGGGGGGGGCGCTCCCGCTCTCGACGCCGCGCTCCTCGGGCGGGCGGCCGGGGCGATCGCCGCCGGCCATGATCCGGTCGACGGGGGATTCGGCGGGGCCCCCAAGTTCCCCCCATCCATGAGCCTCCGCTTCCTCATGCGCGCGGCGGTCAGGGAGCGCGACCGCCGGTACATGGACATCGTCGCGCACACCCTCCGGCGCATGGCCTCGGGCGGCATCTACGACCAGCTGGGGGGCGGGTTCCACCGCTACTCGGTGGACGCCCGCTGGCTGGTCCCCCACTTCGAGAAGATGCTGTACGACAACGCCCTGCTCGGCCGGGCCTATCTCGAGGCGCACCTCCTCACGGGCGATCCCTTCTTCCGCGAAATCTGCGAGGAGACCCTCGACTACGTCGTCCGGGAAATGACGGCGCCGGAGGGGGGGTTCTGCTCCTCCCAGGACGCCGACAGCGAAGGGGAGGAGGGGGCCTTCTTCACCTGGACGGAGGAGGAGATCCGGTCGCTGCTCGGGGCGGAGGACGCCCGGCTTTTGGGCCTCTATTACGGGGTCACGCCGGGGGGCAATTTCGAAGGGAAGAACATCCTCCATGTCCCCCGGCCCGCGGCGGAGGCGGCCCGGGCCGCCGGGGTCCCGGAGGCGCGGCTGGAGGAGGCGGTCGGCGCCGGACGGCGGCTGCTCGCGGCCGCGCGGGAGGAGCGGGTGAAGCCGGGGCGGGACGAGAAGGTCCTCACCGCCTGGAACGGGCTGATGCTCGGGACCTTCGCGGAGGCTTCGAGCGCCCTCGGCCGAGAGGATTACGGGCGGGTCGCGGTGCAGAACGCGCGCTTCCTCCTCTCCGCCCTGTGCGGGCCCGGAGGGGTGCGGCGCAGCTACAAGGACGGCCGCGCGCGCTTCGACGGCTGCCTGGAGGACTACGCCTGCCTGGTGGACGGGCTCGTCTCGCTCTACGAGGCCGACTTCGACCCCTCCTGGATCCGGGAGGCGGAGCGGCTGGCCGGGGAGATGGCCGACCGGTTCTGGGACGCCGACGGCGGGGGGTTTTTCTTTACGGCGAAGGACCACGAGGCGCTGATCCACCGGCCGAAGGAGTTCTGGGACAACGCGACCCCCTCGGGGAATTCGGTCGCCGCCCTTGCGCTGCTGCGCCTCGGGGCGCTGACGGGGGAAGAGCGCTGGAGAGGGTACGCGGAGGCGATCCTGGAGCTCAACGCGGGGGCGATAGCGCGTCATCCGGCCGCTTTCGGCCACCTCCTCGGCGCCTTCGATTTCCACCTCGGTCCCGTCCGGGAGATCGCGGTCGCGGGGGACCCGGGGACGGGGGCCGCGCGGGAGATGCTGCGCGAGATCTTCGGGCGCTATCTACCCAACAAGGCGGTGGCCTGCGGGACAGGCGGCGGGCCGGCCCTGCTCGAACTGAGGCCCGCCGGGGCGGGGGAGGCGACGGCATGGGTGTGCGAGGGCTCGACCTGTCTCGAGCCGGCCGCCTCCGTCGGGGAGTTGAGGGAGCGGCTCGGCCCTCCCTCCCGATTTTGACAAGAAAAGGCTTTCAACCTCTCCCGAAGCCTCTATAATTCATAGCGGACAGTCAAGGAAAGCGAATGAGAGGGCCGGGGGGGGAGTGCCTTTGCCGCGCCCCTTCAGCCGGCCCGTGCGGCCCAGCGAACAAGGAGGAGGTCACCCAATGAAAGGCAATGCGGCAGTACTCAAAGGCTTGAACGAGGCGCTCAGCGACGAGTTGACCGCCATCAACCAGTATTTCGTTCACGCGGAGATGTATGAAAATTGGGGCTACGAGAAGCTTTCGGCGCTCAGCAAGAAGCAGTCGATCGACGAGATGAAGCACGCGGAGGCGCTGATCGAGCGGATCCTGTTCCTCGAGGGGACGCCGGAGATGAAGACCTCGAGCCTCAACGTGGGCGGGAATGTTCCCGAGATGCTGGCCAACGACCTGAAGCTGGAACTCGGCGCCGTGGAGACCTACAACCGTCTGGTGAAAATGGCCTGCTCGAACAACGACCACGGGTCGGAACAGCTGTTCAAGAAGCTGCTCCAGGACGAGGAGGCGCACCTGGACAAGCTGGAAGAGCAGGAAGACGGGATCAGGGACATGGGACTGCAGGTGTACCTGAGCGTACAGATGTAGCCCGGCGTATGTGGGGGCATGCCGGCCGCCCGCGACGGGAAACGCCCGCCGCGGACGGCCGTGGCCCGGGTCCCGGGGGTTGATCACGGCCGTCAGGCGCTTCGATACGGGGATACGATGACGAAGGAACAGGAAGAACAGGGTTTCAGGGTGACGGACAGGAGGGGGTTCAGGGAGGACGGCGAGCCGGCGGCACCGGCGGGCGGGGAGAGCAGGCAGCCGGAACAGCCGGCGGGTCCGGCCGGTGCGGGCACCTCTCCGAAACCGGAGGCCGGCGCGGGCACCCCCCCGAAAGCGGAGGCCGATGCGGGCCAGGTGATCGATTTCCCGTCCTATATCCTTTCCTACTACGCCCAGGGAATGGTGCTCATGGGGGAGGTGCCGAACCCCTACACCAACAAGAAGGAAGAGGATATGGATGCCGCGCGGCACATGATCGACATCCTGACGATGCTCGAGGAGAAGACCCGGGGGAATCTCAGCGCGGAGGAACGGAAACTGCTTGAAAACGTGCTGTACGAGCTCCGGATGAAGTTCATGGCCAAGACCAACCGGATCCAGCTCTAGCCGGCGCCATGAAAGTCATCACGCGGCTGGAGGACCTCGCCCCGGAATACGCCTCCCCGGTGGCCACCGTGGGGAATTTCGACGGCGTCCACCTGGGGCATCAGAGCCTGATCCGGGACCTGGCTTCCCGCGCGGCAGAGCTCGGCGGCACCCCGGTGGTCCTTACCTTTTACCCCCACCCGCTCCAGGTCCTGGCCCCCAACAACGCGCCGCTGCAGATCCAGACCCTTCGGCAAAAGCTCGCGGTCATCGAATCGCTCGGGATCCCCCTGACGGTGGTCATTCCCTTCAGCCTCGAACTCGCCCAGCGGGAGGCGCGCGATTTCGCCCAGGAACTGTGGGATCGGCTCGCCTTCCGGGAAATCTACGTGGGGCCGAACTTCGCGTTCGGACACCGGAGGCAGGGGAGCTTCAACCTGCTGAAGGAAATGGGGGAGGAGAAGGGGTTCCTCACCGGCAAGATCCACCAGGTGCAGTTCCGCGGGAGCCGGGTGTCCAGCACGGCCATCCGCCAGGCGCTCACGAGCGGCCAGGTGGGCCTGGCGCGGCGCCTCCTGGCGCGCCCCTACGCCCTGGAGGGACGGATCGTCCATGGCAGGGGCCTGGGATCGAGGCTCCGGCTCCCCACGGCCAACCTGGAGACCCCCAACGAACTGATCCCCCGCCGGGGGGTTTACGTATCGCTCGTCGAACTGGGGGGGCGCCGCTACCGGGGGGTGACCAATATCGGTTTCCGTCCCACCGTCGATCCCGGGGCGGGGGCGGCCTTGAGCATCGAGACCCACCTGCTCGATTTCGATCGGGACATCTACGGGGAGCCCGTGACGCTCGAGTTCCTCATGCGGTTGCGCGACGAGCGCCGTTTCGCCGGGCTCCCGGAACTGCTGGCCCAGATCGGGAAGGATATCCGGGATGCCCGCCGCTATTTCCGCTGCCTGGACCTCGGCGCTTCGGCCCGGGGCGGGGGCTCCTAGGGAGGGAGAGAGTGTCCATTACGCGTGAAGAGGTGCTGAAGATGGCCCAGTTGGCGCGGCTCGAGTTCAGCGAAGAGGAGCTGGACGGGTTTACCGCCCAGTTCCAGGGCATTCTCGATTACATCGAGCAGCTCCGCCAGGTGGACGTCGAGGGGGTCGAACCGACGAGCCACGTGTCGCTGCCGGCCGATTTCGATCCACGGATGTACCGGGAGGACGAGCCGCGCGAGTCCCTTTCGGTCGAAGAGGCTCTGGGGGGAGCCCCCGACCCCGCTTCCGGACATTTCCGGGTTCCCAAGGTTCTATAGGGCTATGGATATTCGAGACGCGTACGCCATTCAGAAGGCGGTCAATTCCCGGGAGATTTCCGCGCGCGAGGTAGCCGAGCGGTCGCTCGCGCGGATCGGGGAGGCCGACCCGGCGCTCGGGGCCTTTCTCACCTGTGATCCCGGCCGGGTGCTGGAGCGGGCCGGGCAGGTCGACCGCGAGGTGAGGGAACGCCCGCTTCCGCTCGCCGGGGTCCCCGTCGCCGTCAAGGACAATATCTGCACCCGGGGCCTCTGCACGACCTGCGGCTCCAGGATGCTGGAGCATTACGTCCCCCCCTACAGCGCCACGGCGATCGAACGCCTGGAGGCGGCCGGCGCCGTGGTGGTGGGCAAGGTCAACTGCGACGAGTTCGCCATGGGGTCCTCCACGGAGAACTCCGCGCTGCGGGTCACGCGCAACCCCTACGACCTCGACCGCGTGCCGGGGGGGAGCAGCGGCGGCAGCGCCGTGGCCGTGGCCGCCGGCATGGCCGCGCTCGCCCTCGGTTCCGAGACCGGGGGGTCGGTCCGCCAGCCGGCCTCCTTCTGCAACGTCGTCGGGCTGAAGCCGACTTACGGCCGCATCTCGCGCTACGGGCTGGTGGCCTTCGCCTCCTCGCTCGACTGTATAGCCCCGCTGGGGAACAGCCCGCGGGACATCGCCCTGCTCCTGGGCCAGATCGCGGGCCGGGACCCGCTCGATTCCACCTCCGCGCCGGCCCCCGTGCCGGACTACGCGGCGGAACTCGATCGGCCGCCGGGCCGGCTGCGCCTGGGCGTCCCGAAGGAATACTTCGGGCAGGGACTGGACCCCGAGGTGAAGGCGGCGGTCGAAGCGGGGATCCAGAACGCCGGCAGGCTCGGGTGCGACGTGGTCGAGGTGTCGCTGCCCCACACCCGGTTCGCGATCGCCGATTACTACATCATCGCCCCGGCGGAGGCGAGCTCCAACCTCGCGCGCTACGACGGGGTGAAATACGGCTTCCGCGTCGAAGCGCCCGAAGACCTGATGGACATGTACCGCAGGACCCGCACCCTCGGGTTCGGCCCCGAGGTCCGGCGCCGGATCATGATCGGAACCTACGCCCTCTCCTCCGGCTATTACGAGGCCTATTACGGCCGGGCCATGAAGGTCCGGACCCTCATCCGCCGGGACTACGAGCGGGTGTTCGAAAAGGTGGATGCCCTCCTGGGCCCCGTCAGCCCGACCGCGGCGTTCAGGATCGGTGAAAAGGCCTCGGACCCCCTGTCCATGTACCTTTCGGACATCTACACGGTGACGGCCAACCTGGCGGGGATCCCCGCCGTCAGCGTCCCCTGCGGGTTCACGACCGGAGGGCTGCCGATCGGGATGCAGATCCTGGGAAACCTGTTCCAGGAACCGCTGCTGCTCCGCCTGGCCCAGACCTACGTCCGGGCATTCCCCGTGGCCCCTCCCCCCCTGCGGGTCTGAGGCCGGGCCTTTTTTTTCGCTCAAAAGCGGGCGGGTTCATTAGTAAGGCATGGGCGTCTGCCATTCCTTCCACTTGGTACTGCTGTGGGTCCTGGCGGCCCAGTCGCTCGCCGACGTCGCCTCCCGGGAAGCGGAGCGAAGAGAGCGGGTGGACTCGGAGGAGAGGGCCGAAAGGGTTATCGACGGGGACCCCGCCCTCTGGGCTCCGGGGGGGAACGTGACCCGGGGGACTCCCCCGGCTCCCGCGCCGGTGCCGGGCCCGCTCCCGCCCGCAGGGGAGGGCTTGAAATCGCTCCGGCACTATCAGAATGCCCTGCGCAAGCTGGACCAGGCGATCCGCCGGGAGGAGCGGCAGCTCGCCCTCAGGCGGGAGCGGCTGGAGGCGGGGCGCCGGTCCCTTCCCGGATCCGGCCCGCTCGACCCGCGGGCGGGGAACCGCAGGGCGGACGCCCGCGCCCGGCTCGAGGCGGAGGTCGGGGAGATAGGGGAGAAGCTCGGCGAATTGCGCCGCGAGCGCGCCGAGTGCTACGACGAGGGGAAGAGGGCGGGCTATCTCCCCGGGGAGCTCGACGGCAGGGGGATCAGGTGACCGGCCGCCGGTCGCCGATCAGGAGGTTGTAGGCCTCTTTCCGGGTGATGCCCCGCTGCCGGGCCACCGACTTCAAGGCCTCGTTGCGCGGCAGGCCGGACTTCTCCATCTCCTCGGCGAGGTGCCGCTCGATCGAATCGGGGAAGGGGGGAAGCCCCGGCGCGGCTTCCCCCCGGTCGATCACCAGGGTGATTTCCCCCTGGATCCGGGCTCTCTCCCCCAGGATGCGGAGGAGTTCGGGGAGGGTGCCGGAGAGGAACTCCTCGTGGATCTTGGTCAGTTCCCGCGCGACGCACGCCCTTCTTTCCCCCAGCACCTCGGCCATGTCCCCGAGCGAGGCCAGCAGACGGTGGGGGGATTCATAAAAAAGGAGGGTGGCCGGCACCGGCGCCAGTTCCTCGAGCCGGCGCCGACGTGCGGCGGCCCGGGGGGGGAGAAACCCGGCGAAGAGGAAGGCGTCGGCCGGGAGTCCCGACCCGACCAGCGCGGCGATGGCGGCCGAGGGGCCGGGGATCGGCGTGACGGGGATCCCCTCGCGGCGGCAGGCCTCGACGAGGGTGTAGCCCGGGTCGGAGACCAGGGGGGTCCCCGAATCGCTGACCAGGGCGATCGTGCGCCCCTCCCGGAGCATTTCCAGGAAACGCCGGGTGCGACTCTCCTCGTTGAACTTGTGGTAGCTCTCCCTCGGGGTGGAGATCCCGTAGTGCGCGAGGAGCCTGGCCGTGTACCGGGTGTCCTCGCAGGCGACCAGGTCCGCCTCCTTCAGGATGCGCAGGGCCCGCAGCGTGATGTCCTCCAGGTTCCCCAGGGGGGTGGCGACGAGGTAGAGCATGGACCGCCTAATCGGCGCCGTTCATGGCCCGGAGCATTTCCCGGACGGCGCGCTCGATCCCGACCAGCGCGGCCCGCGCGAGGATGTTGTGCCCGATGTTGAGCTCCTCGATTTCGGGGATGGCCGACACGGGGCGGACGTTCCGGTAGGTCAGCCCGTGCCCGGCCAGGACCTTGAGCCCCTTTTTCCTCCCCCGTTCCGACGCCTGGACGACCTTGGTCAGCTCCCTCCTCGAGGCATCACCCGCCAGGTCCGGGCTTCTGGGCGTGGCCTCGGAGTAGGCGCGGGTGTTGAGCTCGATCATCGAGGCGCCGAGATCGGCGGCGGCGTCCACCTGCCCGGGTTCGGGGTCGATGAAGAGGCTGACCTGGATCCCGGCGGCTTCCAGTTCCTGGATGGCGGCCTCGATCGACTCGGGGTGGGCCAGGATGTCGAGCCCCCCCTCGGTGGTGATCTCCTCCGCCCTTTCCGGGACCAGGGTCGCCTGGTCGGGATGAAGGCCGGTGGCGAGCCGGACCATCTCGGGCGTCACGGCCATCTCGAGGTTCAGCCGCGTCGTCACCGTCTCCCTCAGCCGGCGCACGTCGCTGTCCCGGATGTGGCGCCGGTCGCCGCGCAGGTGGACCGTGATGCCGTCCGCGCCCGCGAGTTCGGCCAGGATCGCCGCGGCGACCGGGTCGGGCTCGAGCGCCTGGCGCGCCTGGCGAAGGGTGGCGATGTGGTCGATGTTCACGCCCAGCTTGGTCATAACTCCCCCGTTTTCATCATTCGTTGTCGGTTTTGCCGTTCTGCAGCGTGCGCGCGAGGCGGCCGAGGCGCGCCAGCGTCCGCTCTTTTCCCAGCGCGAGCATGATTTCGAAAAGCCCCGGGGCCACCCCCTGGCCCGTGAGTCCCACCCTTGCGGCGTTGATCAGGAGCCCGGCCTTGACCCCGCGCTCGGAGGCCAGTTCGCGCAGCAGCCTCTCGGTCGACTCCAGGGTGAAGCTCTCCGCGTCGCGGTAGCGGGCCCCGAGCGCCGCCACCAGTTCTCCCAGGCTCGGGTCGGAGAGGAACTTCGCCGCCGCGGCCGGGTCGTAGGCGAAATCCTCGGAGAAAAAGGCACGGAAGGTGCCGCTCCAGTCGGGCGGCGTGCGCACGCGGCTCTTCAACAGCTCGAGGACCGCGTCCAGGGTATCGGGCGGGTAGTCGGCGGGCGGTTCCCGCCATACGCCCGCCTTCTTCAGCTCCTCGCCGGCCAGGGCGCGCAACCGTGCGCCGGGCAGCGCGCGCAGGTACTGTCCGTTGAACCAGTCCAGCTTGTCGGTCCCGAACACGGCGTTGGCCCGGCCGACCCCTTCCAGGGAAAAGGCCGAGACCAGCTCCCGCCGGTCGAGGATCTCCCGGTCGTCCCCGGGGGACCACCCCAGGAGCGATAGGAAATTGAAAAATGCTTCCGGCAGGTAGCCCGCTTCCGCGTAGGCCATGACCGACGTCGCCCCGTGCCGCTTGGAGAGCCGCTGTTTGTCCGGCCCCAGGATCAGCGGGAGGTGGGCGAAGACGGGGAGCGGGCGCCCGGCGGCCTCGTAGAGCAGGATCTGCTTGGGGGTGTTGGAAATATGATCCGCCCCGCGGATCACGTGGGTGATGTCCATGTCCAGGTCGTCGACGACCACGCCGAGGTGGTAGGTGGGCGCCCCGTCGGAGCGCAGGAGGACGAAGTCCTCCAGGGTCGCGTGGTCCACCTCGATCCGCCCGAACACGCTGTCCTCGAAGGCGGTTTTACCCGGGGGCACGCGAAAACGCAACGCGAACGGCTCCCGCGCCTCCGCCCGCCGGTCGGAGGCCGCGGCGTCGAGACCCGGGCAGGCGTGTCCGGCCGCGCCCGACGGTTCCCCGCGGTAGTCGCGGTCGTCCCCGGCCGCGCCGCAGAAGCAGCGGTAGGCCTTCCCCGACGCGAGCAACCCGGCGGCGAATTCCCGGTAGCGTTCGAGCCGGAGCGACTGGTAGTGGGGGCCTTCGTCCCAGTCGAGCCCCAGCCACCGCATCCCCTCGAGGATCCCCTCCACCATCTCCTCCGACGAGCGGGAGACGTCGGTGTCCTCGATCCGCAGCACGAAGCGGCCCCCGTGATGACGGGCGAAGAGCCAGTTGAAGAGCGCGGTCCGGGCGCCCCCGACGTGGAGGTACCCGGTGGGACTCGGGGCGAAACGGACGCGGACCTGGCTGGGCATGACGCTGACCTCGAAAAGGCTTAGCTTATCATGCACGGGGCGCCGGCGAAAGAAACGGGCCGGAATTTTGCCCCCCTTGGAGGTGGATTTTGCCGTTCGAATCCTATACTATGACCTCTCGACCAGCGGGCCCCGGGCCCGCGCCCCGCGGAGAGGTGCTGGAGTGGTCGAACAGGGCTGCCTGCTAAGCAGTTATACTGGCAAAACCGGTATCGAGGGTTCGAATCCCTCCCTCTCCGCCACGCCCCCCCCGCCGGCTCAAATCCCGTCGGCCGTTTTCCGCCGGCTCCACCATTTGTAGCCTTCCATCGCCAGGAGCACCGCCGCCGCCGCAACCGCGAACAACAGCCATTTTTCGACCGAGAGCGGTTCCGTTCCCAGCAGGTACCGGAGGAAGGGGACCTCCGTGGCGGCGATGTGCAGCAGGAAGGCGGCCGCCATTCCGGTCATGAGGACGGGGTTGTTCTTCAGGGGGACCCGGAAAGCGGAGCGGTGTTCCGAGCGGCAGTTCATGACATGGTAGAACTGCATGAGCACCAGCAGGGTGAGCACCCCGTTGCGCGCGCTCCCCTCGTCCCAACCGTTCGCCAGCAGCCACACCCAGCCGGCGTAGCACACGAGCGCCATGATGATTCCGGCGACCAGGACCTGCTCGACCATCTTCCGGTTGAACAGCCCTTCCCCGGGGCTGCGGGGGGGCAGGCGCATCACCCCCCGTTCTCCCGCCTCGAACGCCAGCGCGACATCCTGGATGCCGTTGGTCACGAGGTTGAGCCAGAGGATCTGCACCGCCAGCAGGGGGACGGGGTACCCCGTCGCCACCGAAAGCCCGATCAGGACCAGTTCCGCCAGGCCGGTGGAGATCAGCAGGAGCGTCACCTTGCGCACGTTGGCGTAGGCGTGGCGCCCCTCCTCGATCCCGGCGACGATGGAGGCGAAATTGTCGTCGGTCACGATCATCGACGCGGTGTCGCGCGCGACGTCGGTTCCCGAACCCATGGCCACGCCGATGTTGGCCTTCCTGAGGGCCGGGGCGTCGTTGACCCCGTCCCCGGTCACGGCGACGAAATCGCCGAGGTGCATGAGGGCGTCGACGATGTGCAGTTTCTGGTCGGGCGTGACGCGGGCGAAGACGCGCGCCCGCCGGACGGTTTCGAAAAATTCGGGCGTGTCGTACGATCCGGTCACGGCCAGGTCGTGCCCGCTGACGACGCTCTCCCGGTCCGAGGAGATCCCGAGTTCCCGCGCGATGGCGAAGGCGGTGGCGGGGTGGTCCCCCGTGATCATCACCACCTTGACGCCCGCACCGCGGGCCTCGGCGATCGCGTCCCGGACTTCGGGACGCAGCGGGTCGATGAACCCGATCAGGGCCTGGAGCGCCAGGCGGGGAACGCGACCCGAATCGAACCGTTCGGGCTCTTCCCGGAGCGTCCCCGTCGCCAGGGCGAGCACGCGGTAGCCGTCCCCGGCCAGCCGCTCCGCCTGCCGCACGACGGCTTCGCCATCGAGGGGGACGCTTTCCCCGTCCCGCTCCATCGTGTCGCAGAAGCGGAGGACCTCCTCCACGGCCCCCTTGACCGCGACCTCCTTCCGCCCGTCCAGCTCGTAGACCGCCGCTGCGTACCGCGTCTCCGATTCGAAGGGGACCCGGTGAATCAGCGGATGGCGCCTGCGGGCTTCCTCCGGGTCGATTCCCAGCTTGTGAGCCAGTGCGAGCAGGGCGACATCCATGGCGTCCCCCGAATGTTCCCACCCGTCCCCTGCCCGCGAGAGCGACGCCTCGTTGCAGAGCAGGGAAGCGAGCCCGATGCTCTCCAGACGCCTCTTCCCGGCGTCGCTGATCTCCGCGCCGCCGTGCGTCACCGCTCCGGTTCCGTTATACCCCTGCCCCGACACCTCGAAAACGCTTCCGTCGGGGAGATGCAGGAGCCTGACGGTCTGCTGGTTGACCGTGAGCGTGCCGGTCTTGTCGCTGGCCACCGCCGTGCAGCTCCCAAGGCTCTCGACGGCCGAGAGACGCCTCACGATCACGTGGCGGCGCGCCATCCGGGCGGCCGCGAGCGACAGCGCCACGGTCATGGCGATGGGGAGCCCTTCGGGAATGGCGGACACCGCCATGGCGATGACCAGGATGAAGACCTCCTCGAGGGGCATGCCGCGGGCGAAGGACACGGCGCCGAGCAGGGCGGCGAAGATCAGGACAACGACGCTGATCTGCCGGGCGAACCGTTCCATCCGGATCACGAGCGGGGGTTGCGCGCCGGCCTCCTCCGTGACCGCCCGGGCGATCTTTCCGACCTCGGTGTGCGTGCCGGTGGCGACGACCAGTCCGAGCCCGCGCCCCGTCAACACGGTGGCCCCCGCGTAGGCCATGTTCTCCCGGTCGCTGACCGGGGTGTCGATCGGGAGGGGCTGCGGCGCCTTCTCGGCCGCCACCGACTCCCCGGTGAGGAACGCCTCGTCCATCGTGAGGTTGGCGGCCTCGACCAGGCGCAGGTCGGCGGGGACCTTGTCCCCCGATTCGAGCAGCACCACGTCGCCCGGGACGATGTCCTCCGCCGGCGTCATCCGCGTCCTGCCGGAGCGGATCACCCGCGCCTGGATGCGCAGCAGCTGCTGCAGGGAGTGGGCGCTCCGTTCGGCGCGGTATTCCTGCACCGTGCCGATGGCGGCGTTCAGCAGGATCACCGCGAAGATGAAGAGCGCGTCCTTGAGGTCGTCCATCAGCACGGCCACCACCGCCGCGATGAGGAGGATGTAGATCAGGGGGCTCCTGAACTGGTGCAGGAAAACCTCCACCAGCGTCGGAGGACGTTTCGAGGGGAGGATGTTCTTCCCGAACACCCGCCGGCGCTCCTCCGCATGCGCGTCATCGATCCCGTCGCGCCTCGTCTGCAGCTTGCGGTGGAGGGCGTCGTCGGCGAGGGCGTGCCAGGGGACGGGGCGGTCCGGCATCTCCTCGAGCTCCATTTTCTCGATATCCAGGTCTCCGATGCGCATGGGGTCGGTCTCCTATGGAAGCCGGCCGCTTCCTGCCGGCCGGGGAGGACGCCTATTTCGGGTCGGAAAGCTCCTGGATCAGGAGCCGGAAGATGCCCTGTACGATCTCGATGTTGTGCGAGAGGAGGTCGAAGAAGTCCTGGGCCTCGATCTTCAGGGCCAGGGTCTCCTCCGCCGCCCGGGCGGAGGCGGCGCGCCGCTGGTCGGACAGGACCTCGTAGAGGCCGACCGCCTCGAAGGGGCCTGGCGAGTCGCGGTGCGCGTCCCCCTCGAGCTCCACGCGGCCTCCGATAAGGATGTAGATCGCGTCGGCCGGCTCTCCCCGCCTGAAGATCTGGTCCCCCCCGGCGAAGCGCACCTCGCGGGAGATGGCGGCCAGGTGGAGCAGTTCCTCCACGGTCGCCCGGGAAAAGATGTCGGCCTTCCGGAGCACCTCCGCGCGGCGGAGCACGGTGAAGCGCTCGGGCTCCGCCCGGCGGCAGGCCTGGGGTTCGTACTGGATCTGGTCCGACATCGCGTCTCCCTCCGGTCAGGCCGGCGCCCCGGCGACGGCCGCCCCGGGCCAGCGGCGCCGGGCGACGGCGTCCTGGGCGCATTCCCGCAGCACCGGGTCCCTGCTCCGGCAGAACTCCTCCAGAATAACCGAAACCGGGGCGTCGGGGGCCTCCTTTCTGGATTCCAGGAGCGGGAGGACCCATTTTCTCAGCGCGGCGGGCAGCGCGTTGTCCAGGTATTCGATGCCGTTGGCCCGCATGGCAGAGTCCTTTTCCAGGATCGCGCGGTAGGCCGCGTGCGCCGCCGCCGGCGGGAGCACAAGCCCCAGCAGCCGGAAGACGCGCTCGCGCCCCTGCTGGATCTTCTCCCGCAGGAGCTGCTCGAGCAGGTCCCCGGTCGGGTCCGGGTAGAGCTCGTGCAGGGCGTGTTCGTACCGGAGCGCCCGCTTCCCCTCCGCCCGGATGCGGCTCGTGACCGCCTTCTCCTCGAAGCGGAGGTCCCGGCCGCTGATGCGCAGGCGGTTCAGCGCGCCGATGGTGCGCAGCCCAAGCAGGCCGTCCTCCTCCTCCAGCGCTTCGGTCAGGATGTCCACCGTCCGCTGGCTCGGCAGCCGTCCCAGCACCAGCGGGATCTGCCTGCGGATCTCCATGTCCTCGAAGGGGTCGGTGAAGATGTCGCCCAGGGTGCCGAGGATCCGTTCGCCGTATTCCTCGAGCGCGCTGCGCGCCGCGCTCGAGGAGTCGCGCGCCGCCAGCATCCGCACCAGCACGGGCACCAGTTCTCGCTGCCCCGCCCGGCCCGCGGAGAGGATGGCTTTTCTCCGGACGGCGCGATCGGGGTGGGCCATCAGGCGCATGTGCAGCCCGACCACCGCCGGGTGGTGGATCTCCCCGAGCGCCTCGGCCACGAAGACCCATTCGGCCGAATCGTCGTCGAGCGGGCCGACGGCCATCCGGAGGTAGTCCCTGGCGGTCTGGATGTCCTGGGGGGGCGTGTGGTGCAGCAGCCCCGTCACGGCCGCCAGGCGCATGTGGATGTCGCCGGAGCGCAGGTGCTCGTCCGGGGCCGCCGGCGACTCCAAGGCCGGTCGCATGCTGTAGCCGCGCGCGAGGATCCGGGCCCTTATCCTCGGGTCCTCCTCCTCCCGGAGCGTCCGTTCGAGGTCATCGGCCGTCATCGGGAGCACGTCCAGCGCGCGGGAGCGGATCGAAGGGGAAGGGTGCCGCAGGAGGTGCGCCGGAATGAGCTCCCGCCGGCCGATGGCCAGCGCCAGTTCGATCGCGTACAGGACGACGTCCTCCTGCCTTTCCTCCAGCATGGCCCGGACCCGCTCGGTGGACTCGCGGTCGAGAAACGCGGCCTGCAGGGCGTGCCCCGGGAAGATCTGCCGCTCCGAGAGATTGGCCCGCAGGGTGGAGACGTGTTCCCGGCGGATGCGGACCGCCATCCAGAGCCAGAGTCCGAGCAGCCCCAGGTTGACGAGGCCCGTCCCCCGTGTCCCCAGCTGGAGCCCCCGGGTGAGGAGGAGCAGCAGCAGGCCCCCGAGGCCGTCGGCCAGGCGCGGGATCACCATGTCGATGGCGGACTTCACCTCGGCGCGCGCGGATTGCGGGATCGGCACGAAGAGGAGTTCGAGCGCGGGCTTGTCGATCGAGTGCCGCAGGATGCCGTCCCCCCCTCTCAGCAGCAGGGCGGCCCAGAGTCTCAGGGGAAAGGCCAGAAGGACCAGGGTACCGGAAAGAAGGGCGATCGGCAGGATGAGGAGGGCGACCCGGATGCCGTGCCGGTCGACGAGCCAGCGGCCGGCCAGGATCTGCAGCAGGAAGGAAGCCAGTCCCACCCAGGCGTAAAAGGAGCCGAAAAACGCGGTCAGGCGGTCGGCCGAGCGGATCGATTCCTGGACCGCCAGCTTGAACTGGAAATCGACCAGCAGCGTCACCACTGCTGAAAGTGCGAGCAGCCCCACGATCAGGCGCAGGTAACGGGACCGGAGGATCCTGCGCGCGACCGGTGCGAGTCCCTGCTCCCCCTTCAGGGAGTCGACGGCCGGCTGCGCCCGCTGGCACACCCGGCAGTTGCGGCAGAAGCGCCGGGAGAGGAGCCGGACGATGGCGATGCCGAGGACGGGAAAGACCAGGAGGAGGAGGATCAGGTTGTGCGTGCCGGCGCTCCGGACCGCGACGGCGGCGAAGACGCCGCCCAGGAAGGCCCCCAGGATCCCCCCGCTCCCCAGCAGGGGAAAAAGCCGGCGCGCCTGACGCGTGTCCAGGATCATCCCCGCCACGGTCCAGACCTGGGCGGTCACGATGATGCCGTAGATGCTGGTCCAGACGTAGAAGAGGGCGGGGAGCGCGTCCCACCCGCGCGGGGCCGCCCACCAGAACAGAATCAGGTTCAGGATGAAGAAGAGGAGGGTGGCCGTGATCAGCGTCGCCTGGCTGAGGCGCGCGGCCAGGCGGACATAGAGGGAGACGACGGCGCTGATGACCACGGCGATGGCCAGGTAGGCGTAAGGCAGGTTTATGGCGCCGTATTGGTCCAGAAAGAGAGAGTCGCGTACGGCCCGCGCGATGGTGAAGGAGGCCAGGGCCAGCATCAGGTAGAGGAACAGGAGCAGGAGGGGCTTTCCCTCCCCCCGCTGCACCTTCAGAAACGACCTGATCTGTTCCATAGAGATTTTCCGGCGGCCGAACTCCCCTGCTCTTCATAGACTACCAGAAATCCCCGCTCTTTTTAGCCCCTCCCCCGAGAACCTTGTAGAGGGTGACCCGGTTGCTCCAGCGGGCCAGCCGGAGCGACACGAGCTGCTGCCGGGCGGCGTAGAGCTCGCGCTGGGCGACGAGGACGCCGAGGTACCCGTCGATCCCGCTTTCGTACCGGGCTTCGGACAGGCGGTGGGTTTCCTCGAGGGTGCGCACCAGCGACTCGAGCGCCTGCTGCTGGGCCAGGAGCGAACCCCTGCGGCTCAGGGCGTCGCTCACCTCGCGGAACGCCGTCTGGATCGCCCGCTCGTATTCGGCGACGGCGATGTCCCGGTCGAAGCCGGCGGCGTCGTATTGCGCCCGGCGGGATCCGGAATCGAAGATCGGCAGCGACACCTGCGGCATGAAATTCCAGGTGCCGGCCCCGGGCTTGAAGAGCTCGCCCAGGTCCCCGCTGGTGATCCCCCCGGCGGCGGTGAGGGCGATGCGGGGGAAGAAGGCGGCGCGCGCCGCCCCGATGTTGGCCTGGGCCCCCTTCAGCCGGTGCTCGGCCATGAGGATGTCGGGGCGCCGGAGCAGTATCTCGGACGGCATCCCGGCGGAGATCTCCCCCAGGCGTGCGGCCGCTTCAAGGCTCGAGGGGAGGAGGTCCTCCGGCACCGGGGCGCCCACGACGAGGTCGAGGGCGTTTCTGTCGAGGTCCTCCTGGCCGGCGAAGCGGGCGATCTCCACCCGCGCGGCCTCGACCTGGCTCTCGGCCTGCCGGACTTCCAGGTCGTTGCCGATTCCGAGGTCGCGCGTCCGCCCGATCAGCTCGAGCGCTTCCTGCTGCGTCCGGAGGGTGGAGCGGGCGATCTCCAGGTTTTCCCGGTCCGCGGCCAGGGAAAGGTAGCCGTAGGCGACCGCCGCGACGAGCGAGACCTGGGTCGCGGCGCGCGCCTGCTCGCTCGCCAGGAACTGCTCCAGCGCCCGGCTCTCGAGGCTGCGGATGCGCCCGAAGAAGTCGAGTTCCCACGAGCTGGTTCCCAGCCCGACCGTGTATACGGTGACGGTCTGCGCCCCCCCGTCACCCGCAAGGTTTTCGGGGACCCGGTAGGCGTCGAGACTGGCGCTGGCGGCGACGGTGGGACGGCGTTCGGCCCCCTGGATCCGGTACAGCGCCCGGAACTTCTCGATGTTGAGGGCCGCCGCGCGCAGGTCGCGGTTGTTCTCGAGCGCCGTCTGGATCAGCGCGCGCAGGTTCGGGTCCCCGAAGAACCGTTCCCAGTCGAGGTCCGCGGGGACGGGGGCCTCCGCGGCGTCCGGCCGGGCGGCGTCCGCCGAAGGCCATTCCGAGGGGACCGGCGGCTGCGGGCGGGCGTATTTCCCGGGGCGGGGGCAGCCCATGACGAAAAGTGACATTCCGACAAGCAGCAGGGAGATGCATCTACGCTTCATGGGGCGCCCCTTTTTTGCGGCCGAACAGCCGGCTCACGATTACGAAGAACAGGGGGATGAAGAAGATGGCCAGGAAGGTGGCCGTGATCATCCCGCCCAGCACGCTGGTGCCGATCGCCTTCTGGGCGCCGGCGCCGGCCCCGGAGGCGATGGCCAGCGGCAGCACGCCGAACCCGAAGGCCAGCGACGTCATCACGATGGGGCGCAGGCGCAGCCTGGCCCCCTCCAGGGTGGCTTCGATCAGCCCCATCCCGCCTTCGACCCGGAGTTTCGCGAACTGCACGATCAGGATGGCGTTCTTGGTCGTCAGCCCCAGCACCGTCAGAAGCCCGATCTGGAAATAGACGTCGTTGGGCAGGCCGCGCCAGGTGGAGGCCAACACCCCGCCGATCACGCCGAGCGGAAGCGCCAGGAGGATGGTCACGGGGATGGACCAGCTTTCATAGAGCGCGGCCAGCACGAGGAAGATGGCGAGAATGGAGAAGGCGTAGAGCATCCCGGTCTGCTGCGAGGACATCCGCTCCTGGTAGGAAAGGCCGGTCCATTCGTGGCCGAATCCCTGCGGGAGCCGTGACGCCAGCTCCTCCATGACGTTCATCGCCTCGCCCGAACTCCGGCCGGGGGCGGGCTCCCCCTGGAAATTCAGGGACGGGAAGCCGTTGAACCGCTCGAGCTGCGGCGAATCGTAATACCAGTGGCTCGAGGCCAGGGCGGAGACCGGGACCATGCCGCCGGTCCGGTTGCGCACGTAGAAGTGGTTGAGGTGCTCCGGGAGCATCCGGAAGGGGGCGTCGGCCTGCACGTAGACGCGCTTGACGCGCCCCCCCTGGATGAAATCGTTCACGTAGGCGCTCCCGAACGCGGCCGAGATGGCGTTCTGGACCTCGCTTACGGAGACCCCCAGCGCCCCCGCCTTGTCCCAGTCGATGTCGATCTTGTGCTGCGCCGTGTCCTCCATCCCGTTCGGGCGCACCGAGACCAGGCGCGGGTCCTGCATGGCCATTCCCGTCAGCTGCAGCCGCGCCTCCATCAGCTTCTCGTGCCCCAGTCCCCCGCGGTCCTGCAGCATGAAGTCGAACCCCTTGGCCATGCCGAGTTCGATCACGGCGGGGGGGATGACGGGGTAGATCCTGGCGTTGCGGATCGAGGCGAAGACGGGTATCGCCCGGCCGACGATGGCGTCGGCCTTCAGTTCCGGCGAGTCGCGCAGGTCCCAGTCCTTGAGCTTGATGTAGACCATCCCCTGGTCCTGCCCCCTCCCGGCCGAACTCATGCCGGCGATGGTGAGGCACTCCTCCACCGTCTCCTTTTCGTTGTCGAGGAAATGGTTCCGGATCTTCTCCAGGACCTCGATCGTCTGTTCCTGGGTCGAGCCGGGGGGGAGCTGGACGAGCGTCAGCAGCACCCCCTGGTCCTCGTCGGGAAGGTAGCCGGTGGGCATCCTCATGAAGAAAAATCCCATCAGCGCGACGATCAGGACGAAGGCGCCGAAGTAGGGGAGCCGAAAATCGAGGATATGGGCCACGGCCGAACCGTAGCGCTCGCGTATCCGGGAGAACAGGCGGTCGAACCAGAGGAAGAAGGGACGGAAGAGGCGGAACCCGGTCTCGGCAGCCTCGTGCCCGCGCGCCACCGGCTTGAGCAGGTTGGCGCAGAGCACGGGGGTCAGGATCAGTGCCACCAGGACCGACAGGATCATCGAGGAGATGATGGTGATCGAGAACTGGCGGTAGATGATGCCGGTGGACCCCCCGAAAAACATCATCGGCACGAACACCGCGGAAAGGACCAGCCCGATCCCCACCAGCGCGCCGGTGATCTCGTCCATCGATTTCCGGGTGGCTTCCAGGGGGGGGAGCCCCTCCTCGGTCATGATCCGCTCGACGTTTTCCACGACCACGATGGCGTCGTCGACCAACAGCCCGATCGCCAGGATCATCGCGAACATCGTCAGCATGTTGATCGAATAGCCGAAGGCCGAGAGCACCCCGAACGTCCCCAGGATGACCACGGGGACCGCGATCGTGGGGATGAGGGTGGCGCGCATGTTCCCGAGGAAGAGGTACATGACCAAAAAGACCAGGATGACGGCCTCGATCAGGGTCCGGACCACCTCGGAGATGGCGACGCGGATGAAGGGGGTCGTGTCGTTGGGGTACGCCACCTTCATCCCGGCGGGGAAATAGCGCGAGAGTTCCTGCATCGTCGCCTTGACGTTGTCGGCCGTGTCGAGCGCGTTGGCCCCGGCCATCTGCCGGATGGCCAGCGCGGCCGCCGGGTGTCCGTCGTTGTGAACCAGCTTGAACTGGGAGAACTCGGTCCCCAGTTCCGCGCGGGCGACGTCGCGCACCCGGACCACCGAACCGTCGGGGTTGTTGCGCAGCGGGATGGCGCCGAACTCCTCCGGCGTCTTCAGCAGGTTCTGCACGGTGATGGTGGCGTTGAGCCGCTGCCCCGGCACGGCCGGGGTCCCGCCGTACTGGCCGGCGGACACCTGCACGTTGTGGGTCCGGATCGCCGCGACGACGTCGCTCGGCGTCAGGCTGTAATTCGTCAGTTTGTGCGGGTCGAGCCAGATGCGCATGGCGTACTGGGCCGCGAACGCCTCCACCTCCCCCACCCCCGGCACGCGGGCGATCGACGTCTGCACCTGGGAGATCGCGTAATCCATCAGGTCGTTCTGGTCCAGGCTTCCGTCCTCGCACGTCAGCGCGACGATCATCAGGAAGTTGCGGGTCGATTTCGCCACCGAGAGCCCCTGCCGCTGCACCATCTCGGGGAGGCTCGGCATGGCCAGCTGGAGCTTGTTCTGCACCTTGGCCCAGGCCAGGTCCGGGTCGGTGCCGGGGGAGAAGGTGAGTTCGATCTGGGCCACGCCCGTGGAATCGCTCTTGGAGGACATGTAGATCATCCGGTCGAGCCCCGTCATCTTCTGTTCGATGACCTGGACGACCGTGTCCTCCACGGTTTTCGCCGAGGCGCCCGGGTACATTCCCCGGATGCTGATCGAGGGGGGGGCGATGGGGGGGTACTGGGAAATCGGCAGGATGTTGATGGCGATGACGCCCGCCAGCATCATCCCGATGGCGATGACCCAGGCGAACACCGGGCGGTCAAGAAAAAATCGTGCCATGAAGGTCCTCTCCTATCGGGCTTCCGTCGGGGGTTGCTGGGGGGCCGGTACGAAAGGAACGGCCCTGACTTCGGCGCCGGGGCGCACCTTCTGCGTCCCCTCGACGATCAGGCGGTCCCCCGGCTGGAGCCCGCGGGTCACGAGCCATCGATCCCCGAGGGCGCGGTCGAGTACCAGGGCCCGCTGCTCCACTTTTCCGCCGGCGTCCACCACCAGCGCGACGGGATTCCCCTTGGTGTCCCTGCTCACCCCCTGCTGGGGGACCAGCACGGCGTTTTCCCGCACCCCCTCCTCCACCACCGCCCGCACGAACATCCCGGGGAGGAGGATCTGCCCGGGGTTCGGGAACACCAGGCGGAGGGTGACCGACCCGGTGGTCGGATCGACCGTCACGTCGCGGAACTTCAGGGAACCCGTTTTTTCGTAGGGGGTGCCGTCCTCGAGCAGGAGCTTGACCCTGCTGAGGCCGGAGCCGGAGCGCTTGAGATCCCCCTCCTCCAGGCGCCGCCTCAGCCCGATCAGCTCGGCGCTGGCCTGGGTGACGTCCACGTAGATGGGATCGAGCTGCTGCACCACGGCCAGGGGGGTGGGCTGGTAGGCCGTCACCATCGCGCCGACGGTGATGTTCGATTTTCCGATGCGGCCCGAAATCGGCGCCTTGATCGGCGTGTAGGAGAGGTTGATCCGGGCGCTTTCCACCGCGGCCCGGTTGACCGCCACGGCCGTGCGGCGCACGGCCAGGTTGGCTTCGGCCTGCCTCAGCGCGGCCTGGGCGTCGTCGGCGTCCTGCGCCCCGACGGCGCGGATGGCGGCGAGCTCCTTGAGCCGTTCGGCGCGGGACCGGATGGCGGGGAGGTTGGCCTCCGCCAGGGCGATCTCCGATTCGGAGAGCGCGAGCGCCGCCGTGGCCTGGTCAAGCGCCACCTGGTAGGGGGCGGGATCGATCTGGTAGAGGATATCCCCTTCCCGCACCATGGCCCCTTCCTGGAAGAGGCGCTTCTGCAGGAGGCCGCTCACCTGGGGCGTGATCCCCGCCACGAGGTAGGGATTGATCCTGCCGGGCAGTTCGGTGGTCAGGACGACGCGCTCGGTCCCGACGGTGACCACGGCCACTTCCGGCGGCCCCGCCGCCGGCGGGGGGGCCTGATCCCGGCATCCCGACAGAAACACCCCCGCGAGGAGACACCCCGCGGCGACCATATGTTGCATCCGATTTTCAGCCAGCATAGAACGACTCCTCAGTGCGACGATCGAACAAAGCATCGAAAACGGGATATGCAGCAATTTCCGTGCCATCGACACCCTCGCGGCAATAATGGCGGAATTCCATAGTCTACCTCCAACCACCCCTCAAAAACAGGGGGAGGCACGATTTCGACAGCCCCTCTCTCCCGTCCCGGGGCGGCGCGCATTGGCAGGAGCCAACGGCATCTGCCAATGCAATATCGCCGTTGCGGGTGTATGATTCCACCGTGGACAAGGACAAGTCACTCCTTTACGAGGCCCTGTTCGAGCTATCCCAGGCGATTTCGGGGCACGACGACCTCGGCGGCTTCTGCCGGTCGCTGGCCGGATCCCTTCGGCGCGTGGTCCCCTTCGACTACCTTGCGCTTCTGCTCCACGATGCGGAGAGCGACACCCTGCGGATGCAGGCGCTCGCCCCCGACGAGGAGATCGGGGAGCGGGGGCTCGACCGGATCCCCCCCGGGGAGGCCACTCCCGCGGGCTGGGTCTGGACGCATCAGCAGCCCCTGTTCATCCCCCGGGTGGACCGGGAGGAGCGCTGGCGGGAGCTGCTCGACTCGATCCGCCACCGCGGCCTGACCGCCCTCCTGGTCGTCCCGCTTACGGCGGGGGAGCACCGCCTGGGGGTGCTGGCCTTCGCCTTTGCTTCCGAGGCTTCCGCGAGCAGGGAGGAGAGGGGGTTCATCCAGCGGGTGGCTTCGGAGTTCGCGGTCACCCTCGATTCGCACCTGACGCGCCAGCGCTACCTGCGCGAGCGCGACCGGCTGCAGCTGCTGTTCGACCTGACCAACGCCCTGGTCTCCAAACTCGCCCCGGACGAACTCTTCGCGGCCATGACCGAGCAGCTCCGCCGGACGGTCGACTTCGACCTGGCGGCCGTCATGCTCTGCGACCGCATCACCGGGGAACTGCGCGTGGGCGGGAGCTGGTGCGATCCAGCCCTGGGGCTCGAGATCGAGCGGGTCTCGGTGCGCCCCGAAGGCCTTCCCGCCGCCGAGGCGATCGCCTCGGGGCTGCCGGTCCGGACCGACAGGGTCGATTACGGCCGGTTTCCCTCGCCCCTCTACCGCCGCTGGGCCGAGGCGGGGTTCCGTTCCTCCTGCTCCCTCCCGCTGGCCACCCGGAACGCGGTCCTGGGCACCCTCGAACTGGGGCGGATCGACGAGCGGAGTTTCAGCGACGAGGATGTCGGGCTGCTGGTGCAGATTTCGCGCCAGGTGGCCGTCGCCCTGGAAAACTCCCTCGCTTACGCCGAGCTGGCCGAAATGAAGGAGAAACTCGCGGTCGAGAAGCGCTACCTGGAGGACGAAATCCGTTCCGACCGCGACGTCGGGGAGATGCTGGGGGAGTCGGCCGCTTTCCAGGCCGTGCTCGAGAACATCCGGATCGTCGCGCCCACCGGGGCGACCGTCCTGATCCTCGGGGAGACCGGCACCGGCAAGGAGCTGGTGGCCCGGGCCATCCACCAGCGGAGCCCGCGGGCGGATAAAGGCTTCGTCAAGGTCAACTGCGCCGCCATCCCCGCGAGCCTGCTGGAGAGCGAGCTGTTCGGGCACGAGAAGGGGGCTTTCACCGGGGCCCTGGCCCGGCGCGTCGGCAGGTTCGAACTGGCCGACAAGGGGACCCTGTTCCTGGACGAGATCGGGGAGATCCCCTACGAGCTGCAGTCCAAACTCCTGCGGGCGATCCAGGAGCGGGAGTTCGAGCGCCTCGGCGGGGACCGCACCCTCAAAGTCGACGTCCGCATCATCGCCGCCAGCAACCGCGACCTCAAGGCGATGGTCGACGCCGGGGGCTTCCGCAGCGACCTCTACTACCGGTTGCACGTCTTTCCCCTGACGGTGCCCCCCCTGCGGGAGCGGCGGGAGGATATCCCGCTCCTCGTCGGCCACTTTACCCGGAAATACGCGCGCCGGACGGGGCGGAGGATCGACACGATCCCGGCGGAGGCGATGGACATCCTCAGCCGCTACGAGTGGCCGGGGAACATCCGCGAACTGCAGAACATCCTGGAGCGCTCGGTCATCCTCTCCCGCGGGCGCATGCTCGAACTGGCGATGCCCGAGACCGCCGTCCCCCGGTCCGCCCCTGCGCCGCCGCCCCCGCCGGACCCGGCGCTCGAGCGGGAGCGGATCCTCGCCGTGCTCCGTGAATCGGGGGGCGTGGTCGGGGGGCAGGACGGCGCCGCCCGCCGGCTCGGGCTCAAGCGCACCACCCTGCAGGCGCGCATGAAGAAGCTCGGCATCCGGAAGGGCTACGCCTGAGGCCCGCCCGGGCAGCCAATCTCCCCTGCGATAAATACCGCCGTGTCAACAATGCATATCGATCGCCCCGGGCTTCGGTAAAATGCCCCCTGCTTTCGCAGTCGACATGATTCAGGCTTATCAAAGGGGGGGAGGGGGAAAGGAATACCGGCTCCCGGAAGAAAACGGCAGCTGATCCTTCCTATCCTTGGACATGGCAACAGATCATATGACAAAGATAATATTTAGGACATTATCTGCATTAGGATGCGTTTTCTTCCTGTTTGGAGTGGTGACGGCTATAGGGGGCAAGAATATTTGGGATGCCAATGGCATGTTTAATTTAAAGGTAGTGATTCTCTCGCTGATAACCCTCATGACCGCAATTTTGGTCGGAGGATTCCATAAGGAAATATCGCGGTCGCGATCAGGATCAGGCAGCTGATCCTTGCCATCCATAACCGCGTCCGATTTCGGGTCGGTGATCCCCGGCTGGGCCACCGCTAATCAACCGGGGCATTCGCTGCCCGGGACTGCCGTAATTCCGAACAGAATCAGGCGGGAGTCACACGGGCAGTCCCAGTTGGCGGGCCGCGATTTCCTGCGATGCGTCGAGGGTGACGAATCGGGTGAGCTTCGCCTGCTGGTGAAACCAGAGGGCCGTGCGCAAGTGCGCAAGGTCGAGGGAGCGGGGGGTGGACACGACCGGCATCGTCAAGGAGACGCACAGGTCGAGGGTCAGGTCACGAAGGATGAATTGCTGCAGATCGTCCGTCAGCGCCGAAAGGCATCGCTGGAAATCCGCCGTCGATAGGATCCCTTCCCTGGACAGGCGTACCAGGTTTCTGCCCGCTTCGAGGGGCAGCACGACACTCGAGAGCAGCCGGGCTCCCCTTGCCTCGCGCATCAACGGCTCGTGTCCCGCCTCGCCCAGCAGGATGCAGAGGTAGGCGGAAGTATCGATGTATAGACGTTTGGGCATATCCGGTTCACGGGCTTTCGGTGCCGCGGTCCTCTTCGAGTATGTGGAGATAGCGCCCCTCCGTTTTTGCCCGGACCGCGGGCCTGAGTGCGGCCTTGCCGGAGCGCGAACCGATATGCAAATGCTCGGTTCCCGGGCGGGTCAGCCGGGCGACAGGCCTGTTATGCCGGGTGATGATGATGTCGTTGCCGGCTTCCGCCTCGGCGACGATGGACGCCAGGTCCTGTTTAAGCCCATACATTGGGACGGATTTCATGCGAAAATGGTACCATAAACCGACCCGCGATAGAAGAGTCCGAGGCGACGGCTCGATTTCGGGGAAGGAGTTTCCACTGGCGGTGCATGGAAACCTATCAGGATGATGAAAAAGTCGCCATTTTCATCCCAAATTCTGCAATAGGAATTGTCTCCTCGGACATATAGAGATGTTGAGGACGAAATCGAAAACCTGGATATCCGGTTTCCACCCGGCATGACGGATATGTAAGGGGCGCCCCCCCCATATCCACAAGTATGCCGAGCTCCTCATCCACGTCGGCAACGACCCCAAGAACCCCATGGACCTCGGCGCGGAGGTGGAGATGTACATGGGGCCGGAGCTGGAGCGGCACACCTTCACGGAATCGACCGTGATCTGGATCCCGCCGAACTTCATCCACTCGCCCTGGAGGCCGCTCCGGATCGACCGGTTTTCCGAGGGCCTCGATTTCTCCCTGCTACGGCCGAATACCGGATTCTCACTGGCGCGGTTCCACTCGGCCCTGGAGGAGGAGATCCGGGCTTTCGGTTTCCATCTCCGGGTGGAGACGGTTCGAAAATCGGCGAAGAGTGCCGTTCAATCGGCCTTTCTCAAGGCCGATACCCGGAGCCAGCTTCTGGTGATCGAGACCGACGCGCGTATGGCCCGCACCCTCCCGCCGGGGCAGGTGCTGAAGATCAAGATCGAGGTGGACACCGATCCGCCTCCTGGCTTTATGACCACCACCCGGTATCTCCTGCAGCCGATTCCCTTCGCCGTCCGCTGTTATACGCTCCCCAGCCTGTTTGCCGGAAAGTTGCATGCGCTACTTTTCCGGAGATGGAAAAATCGGGTCAAGGGGCGGGATTGGTACGACCTGGTCTGGTATGCCGCCCACCATCCGGAACTGAACCTGCACCACCTGGAGCAGCGGATGCGGCAGACCGGGGATTGGAAGGATCCGGCCTCACTGACCCCGGAGGGGTTCATGGAACGGATACACGATGCCATCGATCGGGTGGACCCGGACCAGGCCCGGCGGGATGTGGCGGCCGGAATCAGACCCGTGACGGAAGAGCAGGGATAACTCCGTGCCCAATTTCATCTCCGAAGACGACATGGAGCAGGCCATTTTGACGCGGTTGGAGATGCTCGGCTACGGGCTGCTGAACCGCCATACCTCCGATGCCCCCGGTTCCAGAACAGTTATCACCTGAAGGGATGAACCGATGTTGCGGGGGGCAAAATGCCCCCGATGGCAGGAGAGTGCCTTCGCAGTCAACATGATGCGGTGATAGGAGGAGGGAAGGGGATACCGGCTCCCGGGGGGAAACGGCGGCCGAACCTTCCGGTCCCTCGGGCTGTCCTGGTTATCGTCACTCCAATCGATCGGCGCAATACCGCGGGCGGCAACTGCTTCCCGTGTTGATGATTCAAAACCGCCGCCGGGTGTTGTATCTTGACAGAAAACAAAGAGGGGGGTGTCGAGTGGAAAACGGAGACCCGATCTATGTCGAGCTGCAAAAGCACCTGGACAGACAGGCGGTGGGGTTTCCCGCCACCAGATCGGGAGTGGAGCTCCGCATTCTTCGGGAACTCTTCACGCCGGAACAGGCGGGTGTGGCACTGCACCTCGGCATCGAACCGAAATCGGTGGCAGAGGTGCATGAAGAGATGCGGGCGTCCGGCATTACGGTGGAAAGAGTCGCCCGACTGCTCATCGAGATGCTCAAGAACGGTGCGATCACGGCCAAAATTGAGGACGGCAATCACTACTGTCCCGTTAAATGTCGAATAGATTCAACTGGTTATCGGCACTGCTCTTTGAAAACCTGTAATAATCATCAGAAAACAGGCTTTTTACGGGTGTTTTCTCAAAAAGCATGACGCCCAAT
>Ga0209722_1000135_pt1 | contig 90838 bp, 62 predicted proteins | sample BioC12SIPDNA_2_FD_185745 | JGI IMG/M metagenome (GOLD analysis project Ga0209722, IMG submission 185745) | Anaerobic biogas reactor microbial communites from Washington, USA - Biogas_R1_A C12 SIP DNA (SPAdes) (version 2) | ecosystem: Engineered > Bioreactor > Anaerobic > Unclassified | place... | reverse complement strand
AGGTTTTCGGTTTGAGGCGGACGGCGTGGTTCTCCGCGGTTTCGGCCCGGCGGCGACGCTGGTCAACGAGGAGTTGGATCTGACGGCCGAGCAATGTCCGTGGCTCAGCCTGGAGGCGTTGAGCACGGAGCCCACGGTGCTTACGGTGATGTGGCGCAACGAGGAAGAGACGTATTCCAAGGAGCGTGCTCGTGTGCGGCTGGTGCCGGCAACCGAGACCGAGGTGAGCACCGTCTTGACCGTGAGCGGCTGGCGTCAGCAACAGGAGAAGGAAGGCTACCAAGGTCTGTATCCGGACAGTTGGAGCATGTTGACGGGAGACATATTCTGGGGACTGATGCTGGGCCCGTTGCGACTGGTCCGCAACCAACTCGCATTGGACGGTTGCTACCCCGAGGGTGACACGCGGCTGTTTCGTCGGGGCGACGCCCTGGTTGCCCTGCTCGGTCCCGGCCGGTTCGAGGAAGTGTCGGCGGGAGTGCCCGGCGACGGCAGCCGGATCACCGATCTGCCCAACGGCCGGTTCGACCTGGAGTTCCGACATCGATTCCGCAACCATTCAAACTGCTACGTGGCGTTGGTCGGAGCAACCGACCCCGGCGAGGTGAAGATTGATGGGGTGTTGGCAGAACGCGTTACCGACCTGGACACGGTCGAGCAAGGCTGGATGTGGTCGCCGTCCATGCCAGGCGTCGTCATGCGGCTTCACAGTTCCGCCAAGGCTCCTGTCTCTGTCCAGGTCTCAGGGCTCAACACGCATCCGGCGGTTCACCAGACGCGCTGGATGTTTGACGCAGATCCCGAGGGTTGGACTGTGGAGAACGACCTGGCAGCTTTCGAGATCCGCAATGGTGCCCTTGTTTGCGTTCCGACGGGCGGCGACCCTTTCCTGACGGTGAGACTTGCCGGGCTCGACGCGAAGAAATTCGCCCGTGTCCGTATTCGGTACCGAACGCGCCAGAACGGGTCGATGCAGCTTTTCTGGTCTCCGCCGACAGGTTATTCGGCGGAACGGTCAGTGTAGTCATGGACGAAGAATGAAAAGTGGCGCGACTGGGCCACGCTCAACGAGGGCTGTTATCTACTGCGTACCAACGTGACGGACTGGTCGGCTGAAGACCTGTGGCAGGCGTATATCCAGTTGACCGAAGCCGAGGCGGCGTTTCGGATCCACAAGAGCGACAGTTGAAACCAAATGCAGTGAAGACTATTGACCGCCCACCCCGCAAAATCGGGGACAACACGCCAACCATTGGAGAACCAGGGTTAGGCTGCCTGGAGACTCGTGCAATCTAAGGGCCTCTTGCAGCACCCCCCTCTAGGAAAGGGGCCCCGCGTCAAAGCATTTCCGATTTGCTAGAATACCGGCTTTCCGCTCTGTTGCTGCGTGTTCGAACCAATGAGAAGCACTGCTTTACCGACTCTGGCGCTGTTCCTTCTGCTGCTGCCTGGTTGTCTCGAATTCGGACCCAACATTTCGACCACCTCGCCTGCGCCGGAACAGATCGAGAAGTGTCGCTCGATTATGCATCTTCGGGCTGACGCGGAAATCCACCCGTTGGGCCTGGACTACACGAGCGGCCCCGACGACTCGGCCTGTCTGAAGTTCACAACACCGCAGACGGATGTTGCCGCTCTTTTTGACCCCGAATTCGTCGACGTGTCTGGATTCCAGGAGAAATTCGACCTGTTGTTCGATACCTCGGTCGGGCGGAGTTGGTGGGACCCGGAGAGCAAGCCCCTCAGAGGGGCGCAGATATCGTTGCCAAATGCGGAATTCATGAACATCGGAATCCGTGAAGAGGAGCAGGGGCTCGTGGTTTACATCATGTGGACCCAAACCTAGCCCGAGCGTGACCCTACCGTACGGACTGCCAGACCATCTCCAGCACGATGCAAATGAACTCGGTGGCCATTGTCGGAGTCGGACTGATCGGGGGATCGATCGGTTTGGCCGCGCGCCGGGCGGGAATCAAACGCATCGTCGGCATCGGACGCAACCGTGACCGGTTGGAAGAAGCCCTGCGGCTGGACGCGATCACCGATATCCTCTGCCTCTCCGACAATCTGTCCGCCGGTTTGGCGGAGGTCGAGCTGATCGTCGTCTGCACGCCCGTCGGTCTGATCGTCGACCAGATTCGCGAACTGGCCGCGCATGCCCGGCCCGGCACGTTGTTCACCGACGGCGGCAGCACCAAGCGGTCGATTGCCGAGGCGCTCGACGGCCCCTTGGCGAATGACTGCCGTTTCGTGGGGAGCCATCCCCTGGCCGGCAGCGAGAAGACAGGCGTCGACCACGCGCGGGCCGAACTGTTCGAAGGACGGGTGGCGATGATCGCCCCGACCAAGAACTCCCGCGAGGAGGACGTGCAGCGTCTGGCCGGCTTCTGGGAAGCGCTTGGGGCGAGAGTGGTGCAAATCGCACCGGACGAGCACGACCGGGCCATGGCCGCGACGAGCCACATGCCTCACGCAGTGGCGGTCGCCCTGGCCGCCTCGCTGTCCGACGAGTTCAAGGATCTCACCGGGACGGGGTTCGGCGACACTTCCCGGCTGGCCGCGGGCGACCCGGACATGTGGCAACAGATATTCCTGGACAACCGGCAACACGTCGGCAATTCGATTCGCAACTTCGTCGAGGAGTTGCAGCGGCTTGCAGAGCTGATTGAAGATGCCGATGCAACCAAACTCGAAAAGTACCTCACGCGAGCAAAGAAGAAACGCGATGCTTTGGGAAGTTGATATCTACCCCGCTGACGGCCAACCCGACTTGATCGGCCAACAGACCGCCGCCGATGCCGCCGACCTGGGCCTGGCAGAAGACTTGGCGGTGACAGCCGCCCGCGGATATCTCGTGCAGGCCGAATTGAACTCCGAGCAGGTGGGCCGGATTGCCGCTGAACTGCTGGCCGACGCCGTCGTGGAACGAACCGTCGTCGCCCCCGTCGGCGACGTTGCCCTGATCCAGCCCCCCGCCGGAGCAGAGCATCTCGTCTACGTCCTGCCCAAGCCGGGTGTGATGGATCCCGTGGCCATGAGCGCCAAGCAGGCGATCGCCGATTTCGGCATCGAGGCCGACGAAGTCCGCACCTTCAAGAAATACTGGATCGGCAATCTGGACGGAAAGCGGCTCGGAGCCCTGTGTTCCAGGATCCTCGCCAACGACGCCATCGAGCAGGTCATCGTCGGGCCCTTGCCCTTTGACAGGCTGGAGGTCGGTTCGCCCTATGTGTTCCAGCTCGTGACCGTGCCCATCCGCGAGATGGACGACGAAGCCCTCAGCAACCTGAGCGTCAAGGGGCAGCTCTTCCTCTCGCGGGTCGAGATGCAGACGATTCAGGCCCACTTCCGCTCCCTCGATCGCGATCCGACCGACGTGGAGCTCGAGACCATCGCCCAAACCTGGAGCGAGCACTGCAGCCACAAGACGCTGGCGGGGCGGATCCGTTATCAGGACGAACACGGCGAACGTCACTTCAAGAACATGCTCAAGGAGACGATCTTCGCCGCGACCATGAAGATTCGGGCCGATGCCGGCGACAAGGACTGGTGCGTGAGCGTGTTTGCCGACAACGCCGGCGTTGTGCGTTTCGACGACGACTACAACGTCGTCTTCAAGGTCGAAACCCACAACCACCCTTCGGCCCTGGAACCCTACGGCGGCGCCAATACCGGCATCGGCGGCGTGATCCGCGACCCCATGGGCACGGGCATGGGCGCCAAGCCGGTCTGCAATACCGACGTGTTCTGCTTCGCCCCGCCCGATACGCCGGCCGACGAACTGCCCCCCGGCGTGCTTCATCCGCGGCGGGTGATGAAGGGTGTGGTGTCGGGCGTGCGGGATTACGGCAACCGCATGGGCATCCCCACCGTCAGCGGGGCCGTCTATTTCGATCCCCGTTACCTGGGCAACCCCCTGGTCTACTGCGGCAACGTCGGGCTGATCCCCGTTGACCAGTCGTTCAAGCATCCCCAGCCGGGCGATCTGGCGGTCGCCGTCGGCGGGCGGACCGGGCGCGACGGCATCCACGGCGCCACCTTCAGTTCGGCCGAGCTGACCAGCGAGAGCGAAACCCTCTCCGGCGGCGCCGTCCAGATCGGCAACGCCATCACCGAGAAGATGGTCCTCGACGTGCTCATGGTCGCTCGCGACCGGGGACTCTACAACGCCGTCACCGATTGCGGCGCCGGCGGTTTCTCCAGCGCCGTGGGCGAGATGGGCGAGAAGATCGGCGCCGAGGTCAACCTGGAAACGGTTCCCCTCAAGTACGACGGTCTCAGCTACACGGAGATCTGGATCTCTGAGGCCCAGGAACGTATGGTGCTGGCCGTCCCCGAAGACAAGTGGGACGAGCTCAAGGCCCTCTGCGATTCCGAAGGCGTCGAAGCCACGGTGATCGGCCGGTACGTGCCCACCGGGCGGCTCGTCCTCAAATACCACGGCACGCAGGTGGCCGATCTGAGCATGGAGTTCCTCCACGACGGGCGCCCGCCGGTGGTGCGCGACGCCGTCTATGCCCGCAGGCCGGTGCTCAAGCTCTCGCCGTTGGACAAAATCGATTGGGACTACACCGACGAGCTCAAGGACATTCTCGGTTCGCTCAACGTGGCCAGCAAACACTGGGTGATCCGCCAGTACGACCACGAGGTGCAGGGAGGCAGCGCGATCAAGCCGCTGGTGGGTGCCGAGAACGACGGCCCGGGCGACGCCTCCGTGGTCCGGCCGCGGATCGACAGCCGCCGCGGGCTGGTGATTGCGTGCGGCATGAACCCCTGCTACGGCGACCTCGACACCTATTGGATGGCCGCCAGCGCGATCGACGAGGCCGTCCGTAACTGCGTAGCCGTCGGCGCCGATCCGACGAAGATCGCCATCCTCGACAATTTCTGCTGGGGCACGACCGATCGGCCCGAGACGCTGGGTTCGCTCGTCTGCTCGGCCCTCGCCTGCTACGACATGGCCGTCGAGTTGGGAACGCCCTTCATCAGCGGCAAGGACAGCCTCAACAATGAATTCCGCCCCGAGGGCGCCGACGAGGCGATTTCGATTCCGCCCTCGCTGCTGATCAGCGCCATGGGCCAGGTCGAAGACGTGAGCCGTTGCGTGACCATGGACTTGAAGGCGCCCGGCAACCTGCTCTACCAGGTCGGTGCGACCCGAAACGAGATGGGCGGCTCCCATTTCGCCCAGGTCCTGGGGCTTGAAGGGGGCCAGGTTCCGAAGGTCGACGCCCCGCTCGCCAAACAGACCTTTGCCGCGCTGCATAAAGCGATCGATTCGGGGCTGGTGCGGGCCTGCCACGACCTGAGCGAAGGCGGTCTGGCCGTGGCCGCGGCTGAAATGGCCTTCGCCGGAGGCTGGGGCGCCCGCGTGATGCTGGCCCAGGTTCCCCACGAGATCGAAGCCGACGAGGCGGCCAAGCAGCGGCGAGCCGAACTGAGCCTGTCGATGCCCGACGAGCCGCTCCACCCGTTGGCCCTCTACCCGCCGGCCACGTCGATCCTGCTGTTCTCCGAGTCGAACACCCGGTTCCTTTGCGAAGTGACCCAGCAGAATGCCGCAGCCTTCGAGGCGGCCATGAGCGGAGTGCCTTGTGCCATGATCGGCGAAGTGACCGACACGGGCAAACTGGAAATCATCGGCCTTACCCAGCCGATCGCCGACGCCGAGTCGAATGCCGTCGAGATCGGAACACCCGTCGTGGTCGAAGCCGAACTCGGAGAATTGAAAGAGGTCTGGCAGAAGCCGCTGGATTGGTAGCGTGAGGAGACAGACCGTTGGATGCGGCTTTGATGCGATGGGACGCACAACTGTTTTGAGCGTTGGATGCGGCCTTCATGCAATGGAACGCACACCATGGTGGGCCGTGTTCGTTTCTTGGAGATGCGTGCTGTTCTGAAATGGAAGAACTCTTGCTGATCCAAGGTTGATTGCAGGTGGTCCACTTGGCCCACCCTACATTCCTGCTTCCTGAACCCCGACCCTTCCTTCCGGAACCCCGAACCCTGAACCCCGACAACCGACTGCGATGTCCACTCCGAACGTTCTCATACTGCGTGCCCCTGGAACGAACTGCGATCAAGAGACGGCCTATGCCTTCGAGCAGGCGGGCGGCAAGACGGAGATTCTGCACATCAACCGTCTGCTCGAGAATCTTTCGCTCTTCGGCCGGTTCCAGATCCTCTGCATCCCCGGCGGGTTCAGCTACGGCGACGACGTGGGGGCCGGGCGGATCCTGGCCAACCAGATCGCGCACCACCTGGCCGAGCAGCTTACTGAGTTCAAGGCGGCCGGCAAGCTGATCCTGGGAATCTGCAACGGATTTCAGGTGCTACTGAAGTCGGGTATCCTGTTGGAGAACGACGCCCAGGCCGGCCCTGCCGCGACGCTCACCTGGAACGATTCGGGCCGCTTCGAAGACCGCTGGGTGAAACTCGGGGTCGACGGCGCCGCGTCGGTGTTCCTCGCCGGTATCGAGTCGATGTATCTGCCCATCGCCCACGCCGAGGGCAAGTTCGTCGCCCGCGACGATGCCGTTCTGGGCCGGCTCGGTTCTGCCGGGCAACTGGCCCTCCGCTACCGGCCGCTCCACGACGGCGCCGATCAGCCGCTCGACGCGTCCGTGCCGTTCCCCGACAATCCCAACGGCAGCGTTCTGAACGTGGCCGGCGTCTGCGACGCCAGCGGCCGTGTCCTCGGGCTCATGCCCCACCCCGAGCGTCACATCGACCGCACCCAACACCCCCGCTGGACCCGCGGCGAAGGCAGCGAACACGGCGACGGGCTGAAGATGTTCCAGAATGCGGTCAAGTATTCTTCGTAGCGTGGGGAATCAAGCGATGACAGAAACCAGCGCCGACACGTTCTTCGCTCCCGCCGGCCGTGAGGACGAGGAAGCCCTTCGCAGTCTGGCGGCCGGCTTCGACCACAGTCACCTCTTTCGCGCCATCGTCGACGCCGTGCCGAATCCCGTGGCGATTCTCAACGATCTGCGGCAGGTGGTCGTGGCGAACTGCACGCTCCTCACGCTCCTGGAAATCGAGGAGGCCGAGATTCGCGGCAAGCGTCCCGGAGAGATCCTTCGCTGCATCCATGCCGGCGAAGGGCCCGACGGCTGCGGCACCGGCACGCATTGCCGGGTGTGTGGAGCGGTTGCCGCCATTCTCGAGTGCCAGCAGACCAAGACTCAGGCCGACAACGAATGCCGCCTGACCGCACAGACTTCCGCCGGTTCCAAGGCCTTGGACCTGCGGGTGACCGTTTCTCCGCTGTGCCTCGATTCCCGCGAGTTCACGCTCATCGTGCTCGAGGACATCGCCAAGGAGAAGCGGCTCGACGTGCTCACGCGGACCTTCTTCCACGACGTGCTGAACACGGCCGGCGGTATCCGCGGGTTCGCGCAACTGCTCGAAGAGGACTTGCCGCCGAACACCAGCGAACGCGACGAGGCGCGGCAGCTCGGCTCACTGGCCGATAAGCTGATCGACGAGATCGAGTGCCAGCGGGACCTGACCCGTGCGGAGAACGGCCAGCTCGTGGTGACCCCCAAGCCCGTTCGGGCCGCCGAATTGCTGGCCGAGCTGCGTACGCTCTACTCGGCCCACGAAGTCGCTGCAGGGCGCAAGATCGTGCTCGATCCCTCCTGGGACGGCAGTCTCCTGATCGATCCCAGGTTGCTCGTCCGCGTCCTCGGCAACATGATCAAGAACGCCGTGGAGGCGACGCCGCGGGGTGGGCAGGTCGTGCTGTGTTGCGAGGACATGGGACGCCAGGTTGCGTTTCGCGTGAGCAATCCCACGGTCATGCCCGAGCAGGTCCGCCTTCAGATCTTCCAACGTTCCTTCAGCACGAAGGGCGAGCCGGGGCGGGGCATCGGCACCTACAGCATCAAGCTGTTCGGCGAAACCTATCTCGGCGGCCAAGTCTCCTTTTCCAGCCAGGAGCCCGAAGGCACGACCTTCACCCTCGTCGTGCCGAAGGTGCGGCTGGATTCGCTGGGAAGGGGCGCCTGAGCTGTAAGTGACTATTTTCTATAGGGTTGCTGTAACGAGGCGGACGGCGTGTACCGATACTGATATCTAGTGAAAGCGTCAGGGTGTTGTAACAGGCAGGCTGTGCCCTTCGTCTGCGCACACCAGTCACCCGAGAGAGGGGGGGCTAGCGTGGGCTATAGCCGCCCCTCAGAAACGACGTTCTACAATTCCGGAATTCGTGATACCCTTCTGATGAGACCGCCGAAGAAGCGTCCCCGTTCGGCCGTCATCGCCGACATGAGCGTGAATTTCCTCGAACGCCAGGTGCTGCGTCGCGGGCACCGCCTGCTACGCATTCCAGTCAACAACCGACTGACGCCGACGGCCATTGACCGATTCCGCTCCGCATTGTTGGCGTCCATACCCAAAAACACTAACGACGAGTAGATCACGATGGCCTCGAAGACCACCAATCGATTGCTCCGTGGATTGCTCCTCTCTCTTGGCTTCAAGAAACAGGCAGTAGTTGACAACAACTACCGTGTGTTTCGGCATGCGGAATCCGACTGCGTTGCGATTCTGCCGGATAATCGCGACGATCATCCCGCTCGGCAGGCCGATATCGCCGGCCTCCGTGACTATCTGCATCAGACAGGACATCTGAGCGAAGAGGAATTCGACACTTATCTCCGTGACGGCATCCTCCCTGCCGCCTGAGATCAAGTTGGACAGAGCGCTAGTTCAATTGACTGCCTCAATCGAAATCACTTCCCCCGGTGTGGCAGCAAAAACAGGCGGTACTCCCACCGCCTGCAACGACACGTCTTCCATAACGCCTTCGCCGGCTCTTTCCATGGTAATCGACCAGATCTCCAGCCGATCCGCGTTGTCGCGCTCGAGCACGAACACGTGCGGAGCGGCGATGTTGTCCTGCTCGGCCGCGATATGGCCTGCTGCATCGCGAATCGTGGCCTTGACGGTCTCGGCCGTGCCGGCGCCGCCAACCACCAAGGCAAAGCGTGACACGCCCGACGGCACGGCGAAGTAGAGCGTCCCGATCGGCCGGATGAAGTTGGCGCCCAGGGCCTCGGCCAGAATGGCGATCGGCGCGGTGCAACTCACCGGTCGCAGCGTCTCTCCGTTGTCGCCCTGCCAATCGAGCCGGCAGGGGCCGTTCTCCTGCGGCGCGAAGGTGTAGACAATCTGCTTCTCGTCGACCTTGGGCTTGACCTTCACGGTATCGCCGCTGGGGAACGTGACGCTGAGCACACCCGGCTTCGGAACATGGCGCCCGACCGGTTCCATCTTGACAACCAGTTCGACGGGCTGGCCCGCGGTGCCCCAGGCGAGCAACGCGGCCGCCCGGCGCAAGCGAAACGTCGCAGCGCCCTTCACGGGCGATGCGTCGGCCGCAACCGGCTTGGCCTTGTGCCAGTCGAACTTCAGCCGCGGGATCCGGGCCACGAGTCCTTGCGCCGGGAACCACTTTTCGAGTTGTACCGCATCGAGGGTATAGCTCTTTTTCCCGACCGGCGACTCGACGGCTAGCGAGCCTGACACGTTCCGCAGGCCTGTCATCGGCGATGCCGACAGGGCGATCGGCTGCCGATCCAGGCAGTCGCGAACCAGGCAATCGGCGATCTCGATGTTCCCGGCGTCGAGATCCAGTTGCCGCGGGGCTTCGATCGTGATCGGTGCGATCTTGGAGTCCGGTTCGTCGCGGCGGGTGATTTCGCAGCGCTCGAACCGCACCTTGCACCCGTCGGCCTCGTTGCCGCGGATGTAAACGCCGGCGCCCTGATCGGCCTCGAATCGGCAGTCAACGAACTCGATCGACCCGCGGACCGTCCGCCGGCCGGTGCGGTTGGCGATACCGACATAGGCCGACATCCGCTCGCAGCCCTTCGACGAGCAGTTCTCGAAGCGAATCGAGACGGGGGGCGATTCCTCGTGCATCTGCCCGAGATAGAAATGGTAGGCGTGGCCCGCGTTGTTCTCGCTGCGGCAGTTCCGCAGCACGCAATTCACCAGCCGTTCCTCGGGATGGTTCGGTTCGAAGTCGATCCCGGCCTGGGGGGCCGTGCCGCGGGTGTCGCTGAACACGCAGTTCTCCAGCAGCAGGTTCTCCGCCGTGATGACGCTCACCCCCTGACGGTTGTTGCCGTCGCAAACGACGTTGCGAATGGTGATGTTGCGATTCGTGGCCCTGTCGGAGCCGGTGCCTAGATAGATGCCGTCGCCGCCGCTGTCGGCCAGCGTGAGCCCTTCCACGGTCAGGTTCTCGCATCCGCGGAGCGTGAGTGTGTGGCGCCACTCCGCCGGTTCGTAAGGTGGTTTGTGATAATCGGCCTTGTGCATGCGGAAGGTTGCCCCTTCCCCTCGCAACACGAGGTTCTTGCAGCCGCTGGCCACAAACAGGCTATCGCTCTTCCCCAGAAACGCACCCCGTTTGGCCTCGACCACCACGCCCCGCTCGAAGACGAGTTCCTTGTCGCTCGGCAGCCGGATCGATGTGACGATCCACGGCCCGTCCATCCGGTCGACGACAACGCGTTTCGCCCGGCAGTCCAAAGCGGCCTGGAGTGCCTTGGTGGCATCTTCAGCGTTGAATCCCCACCAGGAGGCACGGGCGGCTTCGACGCGTCCTGCCTCGGCGTCGGCGATTGCCTGTTCGTTCCTTGGCAACGCCTCCGCAGAAAACGTCGCCTGAGGCAGCGATGCCAAGACAAGCCAGGACAGGAGCAGGAAACGTGTCGTGGGGTGCAGATTCAGAATGAGGCGTGGCATGGCGGCTGACTCGATTGAAAAACGGCAGGATTCGTTCTGACGCACCGGGCCCGAACCCGGCGCGTCGCCTTCGGAGTGCCTCTATACCCTAACAGAGCGGGGCATGCCCTGGCAACCGGTTCTCTCCCCTCTTGCCTCCCGCGACCTCCTTGCGAATGATTGCCTGTCCGGCGGCCGTGGAGCAGAGCCGACCGGGTCGCCGTCCTGCGACTCGCCTGCCGCAATCACCGCAATCCCGAGACCAAACTCCGGTTGTTTCGCTTGCCGAGGAGACAGAACCCATGATCCGTATGCGCCGCACGTTACTCGTATTGGCCCTGCTTCTATCGGTTGCCTTCACGGCCCATGCCGCCACGGCCAAGCTCGGCGAAAAGGCACCCGACTGGTCGGGTATCATCGGCATCGACGACGCCAAACACGGCCTGGCCGACTACAAGAAGGCCAAGGCGGTGGTCGTCGTCTTCACCTGCAACCACTGTCCCGTCGCCAAGGCCTACGAAGATCGGCTCGTGGCACTGCAGAAAGACTATAAGAAGAAGGGTGTCCAACTCATTGCTGTCAACGTCAACAACCTGCCGGCCGACACGCTCGAACCGATGAAGGAACGAGCCAAGGAGAAGAAGTTCAACTTCCCCTATCTGTACGATTCCAGCCAGCAGATCGGCCTCGACTACGGCGCCACCAAGACCCCCGAGGTCTTCCTGCTCGACAAGGAGCGCAAGCTCGTCTATCACGGCGCGATCGACGACAGTATGGACGCCGAGAAGGCAGAAACTCATCACCTCCGCGACGCCCTCGATGCAGTGCTTGCCGGCAAGGAACCCCCGAAGGCGGAAGTCGCCGCCTTCGGCTGTGGAATCAAGTACGACAAGAAGTAGTCTGCATGAGCAACCGCCGATTCCCATTTCCCGTTCTTGCCGCACTGCCCCTATTGCTGGCCGGGTGTACGGAAACGAAAGCGCCGGTTCCGGCAGTATCCGATTCGGAGGCCCCTTCTGCGGCCACAACTCTTCCCGAGGAGCCAGAGACTGCACCTCGGGCCACGGCCCCGGTCGCCCCTGTACTGCAGGTAATTGACGAGAAACAGTACGCGGAGATCCTCGATAAGCACCGCGGCAAGGTCGTGCTGGTTGACTTCTGGGCCACCTGGTGCATGGAGTGCCTGGAGTTGATGCCCCACACGGTCGAGCTTCGCGAGAAGCTGGGGGAGCAGGGCCTTGAGGTGATGTTGATCAGCCTCGATTCGCCGCAAGACCGCCGCGAGACCGTCGAGAAGCTGCTTGCCAAAAACGGTGTGACCTTCGACAGTTACATCAGCCGTTACGGCAGCGATCCCAAATCGGCGGAAGTGTTTGCGATCGAGTCGGCGGCCCTCCCAAACGTCAAGCTGTACGACCGCACGGGCAGCGTCCGCAAGGTCTTCTCGGCGGGGCGAATGCCGCCGGAACCGTTCGACGCGGAGGACGTCGAGAAGGCGGTTCACGAGTTGCTCGCCGAGGAGTGAGGCAGGCCGACCGGCGAGTCCGTTGCCCTCGCCAGGTGCGATTCTGTTCCAAATGTCCACGGCTTCTTCCCAATATTCTCCGCCCGCAAGCGAATAGCGGGCGTCGGGACCGTCGGCCAACTCGCGCCATCACTCGGGTCCGCCGACCCGCTCCCACGGTTTGCCACCCTTCCGACAGCCCGCCAATGAGGGGGCGCGGAGGAGAATCCCGCCGGACGGGGGCGAAAATCCTTGCCTTAACGGGCCGATTCGAGTTCAACTAAGGGGTACCGGTGGTTTCGGTTGGGAATACGTAGCTTGACTCTCCAGAGTCGAGCACCTGAATCGCCAAAAGGCTCGGCTCTGGAGAGCCAAGCTACGGAATAAGAATCTCGGAGGAACTGCAATGCGACGACTCTGTCTTCTACTCGTCTTAGCCCTGCCTTTTGCTCAACCCCCGCTTGCACGTGCCGCGGAAGAGGAGGCCGGAACAATTGCCGTCTTCCCGCTCGATCGCCCGGTAACGGAGGCCCCGACCGGCGAGGACATTCTGCTCGGCTCGGTGGGCAGCGAAACATTCCACGACCTCGTCACCCGCATGAAGAAGGCGGCCAAGGACGACCAGGTCAAAGCAGTCGTTCTCTTGCCGGGGGCGGCGACGTTGGGCTACGCCCAGATCGAGGAGATGCGCGGCGTAATCGCCGGCATCCGGAAAGCTGGCAAGAAGGTTCACGTTCATGCCGATTCGATAATGATGCGCGACTACGTGCTGGCCTGCGGCGCCGACTCGATCAGCGTCGTGCCCGAGGGCATCCTCGTCGTCTACGGCATCCGCGGCGAGGCGCCCTACGTTCGCGGCCTGCTCGATTGGATCGGCGTCACCCCCGACTTCATGACCTGCGGCGACTACAAAAGTGCGGCGGAGATGTTCATGCGGAGCGGGCCGAGCAAACAGGCCGAGGAGATGAACAACTGGCTGCTCGACAGCCTGTTCGACACGTGCGTTCGCCTGATCGCCGAAGGTCGCGGCGTCGCACCTGAAAAGGCTCGCGAGTGGGTCGACGCCGGGTTGTACACGGCCGCCAGGGCCAAGGAGGCCGGCATCATCGACGCCGTGCAATTCCGCCAGGACCTCGTCAAGAGTCTCAAGACCGAATTCGGCGAGAAGGTCAAGTTCGATCGCAAGTACGGCAAGAAGAAACGCGACGAGATCGACCTGTCGTCGCCCCTCGGCGTGTTCAAGCTTTGGGCCGAGATCCTGCAGGGACCGTCGAAGAAGAAATCGACCAAGACCGCCGTGGCCATCGTCTATGTAGAAGGCCCGATCATGCCGGGCAAGCCGGAACCAAGCCCCTTCGGCTCCGACGGGGTCGCCTACAGCGAACCGATTCGCAAGGCCCTCGATGAGGCGGCCGACGACGACTCGATCAAGGCCGTCGTGCTTCGCGTCGATTCGCCCGGCGGTTCCGCCACGGCCAGTGAGATCATCCTCGACGCCACGCGCCGGGTGAAGGACAAGAAGCCGCTGATCGTCTCCATGGGCAACGTGGCCGGCAGCGGCGGCTACTACGTCGCCTGCGGTTCCGACACGATCTTCGCCGACGCCAATACGATCACTGCCTCGATCGGCGTGGTCAGCGGCAAGTTCGCCACCACCGACATGTGGAACAAGATCGGCATCACCTGGCACACCTACGATCGCGGCGCCAATTCGGGCCTGTTCAGCTCCCGCAAGGTGTTCTCCGACGCCGAGCGCAAGCAGATGCGGGCGCTGATGGACGAGATCTACGGCGACTTCAAAGGTCACGTGGTGGCCATCCGCGGCGAACGCCTCAAGAAGCAGATCGACCAGATCGCCGGCGGCCGCGTGTTCACCGGCCGGCAGGCCCTTGACCTGGGCCTGGTCGACAAAATCGGCGGCCTCGACGACGCCATCGCCCACGTGGCCAAGCAGGCGAAGATCGAGGATTACGAGATCCGCGTGTTGCCCAAACCCAAGACCTTCATCGACCTGCTGCTGGCCGACCTGGGTGGGGACGAAGACGACGAGACGGGCACCCTGTCGCTCTCGTCGGCCTGGGGCCCGCGAACCACGTCGCTGTTCCATGCCGCCATGCCCTACCTCGAAGGCCTCGACCCCGAGCGAGTCCGGGCCATCGAAGCCGCCTTCCAGCGGCTCAGCATGATCGAGAAGGAAGGCGTGATCCTGGCCATGCCGCCGATTGAGATTTGTGATTGATGCGGTATATCAACCTGTAATGCTTCAAGTCGGTGGGTAAGGAAACCGTATGAGAAAACTTCAACCTTTCACGAATCTCGGCTATTCTGACGCTTGCAGCGCTTACGAGATTCGGAGCGTGTCTTGAACGACGAACAACACTCGTTTGGTCTTCTAACATGGCTGACGAACAATCCATAGTCAGAAAGACAGAATCGGCCCTGGACGATCTTGTTGATCTCTGGAAGAGACGCAAGTTTGTCTGCCTCGCCGTGCTTGGCGTCCTCGTTCTTCCGTTAGCAGGCAATTTCTATCAATGGCGTGCTAATCTCAGTCTCGAAGACAAGAACACGGGTCTCGAGAACGAGAATGGCGACCTCAAACAAGAGAGAGACAAGGCAGAATTGCAGCTCGCACCGTTTCTTGCCGCTGCCAATCGTCGTTTTCCAGACACTCCAGTCGACAAGCGACTCGACGTGTTGCTTGAGAAACTTGACCTTGCGATAGATGATGTCCAAATCGCGGCGCGAAAGGTCTCGCCAGAACGCAGCATTCCCCCTCAACTTCGTCAGTCCCTCGTAGCCAACCTAAAGTCCATTCCTCGACTAGATGTTGCAATCGACTGTAATCTCGGCGATACAGAGGGTTTCTCGCTCGCTTCGCAACTGAAATCCATCTTCGAGAACGTTGGCTGGAAGGTGGACGGAGTGAACCAAGTAGTATTTAACATGCCAGTGAGAGACATTCGGCTCGTTTTTGCGGATGAGCCCTCGGTTGATCTGCAGAAAGCCATTGCCCCGCTGCTCGACAGTCTAGGTTACCCGCGGTGCGCGGAGATCGACAAGCAATTGGCCAAAGACTCGCTCAAGATCATCGTAGGCTCAAAGTAGGGCCAGTTGGGCGTCAACCTATGTGAGACAGCATCCTGCTGATTCCGTCAGGGGAAACGAGGCGAACGTTGAACGGTCGACCCAGCAGTATGAACCGTTGATTGGCAATCACGTCATGGATAGAATTGAGAATGGTGATTCAGCACATCATCTGGCCGGAAGATCGCGTTGATCACATTGCGCGACACGCGGTGACACCCGGAGAATTCGAGGAGGTGTGCTTTGGACATTCGCTCGTTCAGCGAGCACGATCAGAAGGTGAGAACCCCGTTTACTACGTCCTCGGCCAAACCGACGCAGGACGGCACTTGTTTTGTGTGGTAATCCGATTTCCTGACGGTAATGGCTTCCCGGTAACGGCGCGGCCTATGACCGATAATGAAAGACGCCGATACAGGCAATGGAAGAACCGATGACTACAGACAAGATCCCGCAGACGGATTCCATCCGTGAACTGGCCCAGTTCTGGGACACTCACGACCTCACGGATTTCGAAGACCAGCTTGAAGAAGTCACCGAACCAGCGTTCGAACGCGAGGCGGTCGTCGAAGTCCGTTTGACGACCAGAGACGCCGAGGCGGTCGAGGATATTGCCCGAACACAGGGCGTCAACCCGGCCGACTTGATCCGCAGTTGGGTTGCGGAAAAGGTGCAGACGTTGTCATAGCGCAGACTCGAATACTGCGCAATGGATTCGCGCGCGGGAATGACGGCACTTGGCGAACGGTTGAGAGTCGCACTCGGCAAGTGCAACCCACTTTTCATTCCGCCGCCATCTCCAACGTCACCCGGTTGAAGAACTCGAAGCACTCGGCCGATTCCGGCATGTTGTCGAGGAAGTCGTAGGAGTATTCCAGGCCGATCGTGGTCGGCTTGATGCCGAGGCGGTGGAGTTCTTCCAGCATCTTGCGGAACTCGGCCTTGCCGGTGCCCCAGGGAACGTCGTGCCCCTCGGGCGACAGCACGTCCAGGTCGTGGGGCTGGATGGTGATCAACCGGTCGCCCAGCGTGCGGATCCCCTTGATCGGATCGACCCCAGCGCGGATCCAGTAGCCCGTGTCGGGGCAGGCCCCGATTCGCTTGCTCCGGTTCTTGCAGACTTCGAGGACGTTCTCCGGCTTCCAATAGACGGGCGATTGCTCCGGGCCGTGGTTGTGGATGCCGAGGTTGATCTTGTACTCGTCGCAGAAGCGTTCGATCACGTCGAGCGATTCGGCCGGCGGCTCCGAGATGAAGGTCTCGATTCCCATTTTCCGGCCGAACTCGAACACCTTGCGGCAGCCCGCCTCGTCGCCGGGAATCTGGGCGTAGAAGCAGGCCGGCATCCGCACGCCGGCCGCGTCCATCTTCAGACGAATCTGCTGGAGTTCCTCGTCCGTCAGATTCGCGTCGAAGTTCTTGGGGATACGCCCAGAAGAAGGCGAAGTTCGTTGTCGGGTGCCCGTCGGTCTGCCGATGGTAGCAGAGTTTACTGAGGAGTGTAGAAGAATTTACTTCCGTGTTGCAGGGCATGGAATGGCCCCTGACCCGGTATCCGGGTCAGGGGCGTCTTCGTTTACAACTCGATCGCGTCAATTTCCGCGACGAACCGCGAGGCGTCGCCGCTCAGGTACGAGGCGACCACGTTGAACACCGCGTCACTGAAGCCGCCGATGTTCAAAATGTCGGCACGCTCGGGCGCCTGGCTCGAGCCGTACGGCTGGATGTCGATGCAGACCAGCTTGGGGCTCGCAGTGCCGTGACCGCCCAGCCGTATCTGGTTCTTCACAAACGTCTGCCACTCGGACATGACGCCCGTCGAACCGTAGCGACCTCGTCCAACCCAACTCTCGTTGTCGCTCACCAGCACGCAGCCCGCAAACTTCCGCTTGCGGTACGTCGTGTTGGCCTCGTGCAGCGGAATCGAGCAGTTCGTTCCACCGCCGCCGTAGCGGGCAAGCCGCTCCGACAGGCCGAGGATCGTGTCGCCCGGATCCACGCGGACCTTGTAGGCCTGCGTGTCGAAGGGGATCACGACACTATCCGGGTTGCGGCGCAGGATCGCCGCGGCGAACAGGGCCGCCACGTCGACACACCGCATCTTGCTCGTCGCACCGCGGCCGCGGAAGCCGGTCACCGAGCAACCCATCGAGCCCGACGTATCCAGGCCGATGACCACCGGACTCGGCAGTTCGGGCACGTTGCCGCAGGCGATCTCGGCCGCCTCGTGCAAGGCCGCCTTGATCTTCTGCGGAACCTCGTCCGCCGCGTTGATGTACGCCGCCAGGAACTGGTACGGGAACTGCCGCGAGCGGCGGATCTCGTCGGCGTCCGCCATGCGGCCCGCCACGTAGTCGACCATCTCGCGGTCGGCCTTGCCGTTGCCCAGCACCTGATGGCGGAGCAACGTGTTGAGGTTCATCCGCAGCGCCTGCGGGCCCATCTGGCGGGCGATCGCCTTCCAGACGAGCGGACCCTTGGCCGCATCGGCCAACAGGTCCCAGCGAACCGACAGGTTGCCCGCGATCAGCGCCTGCGCCTCGGCCGATTCCGCCTGGCGGTAGGCGACCAGGGCCTGGACCTGCTCAGGCAGGTCGGCCTCGCTGGCCGGGGCCCACTTCTCGCTCTCCTTGTCGGTCAGCCAGCCGAAGAGCGCACGCCGGGCGTTGTCCTTCGGCGTAGGCCGGGCCATACGCAATACGTCGCGCAGGCTCGGACGCTCGCCGATCGACGCCGACAGCAGCTTGCCGACCGACGCCTGGTTCAGCCAACGCTGAAACGCCCGCTGCAAGCTCGACGACAGGCTGGTGCGGCCGAACTGCCCCGAGCGGATCATCTGGAACATGGTGCGCAGAACGCGGCCGTTGTCCACGACTCGATCGAAGACGCGGTGCATCAACGCAGTGTCCCGCTTCGACAGCACGACCAACAGCGCCGCCGGCATGTCCTTCATGTAGGCACGCTCGCGGGCGTAGACCGCCAGCTTGGCCAGAAAGACGTTGTCGTCAATCTGGTCGATCAGCTTTCGCATCTGGTCGAGTTGATCCTGGGCGCTGGCGTAGAACACGCCGCCAAAGCAGCCGGTGGCCGCCATCTGGGCCAGGGCATGCTTCGGGGCGAACTTGTACGCCCGGCCTCCGGCCTCGTTGTACGTATCCGTGCGAACGAACTTGCTCTTGATGCTGGAAAACAGAGTCTTGTTGGCCATCGTGACCTCCTCTACAAAAGCGCTAACAAGACCAACGGGTCTCCCACGGGCATTCGTACCCGCAACCGGTTGTTCTCGTAACGGCTCGAAAATGATCCGACGAAGCGTGGGCAGAGACAGCTCGAATGTGAGCAATTCCCGTCCCGGAGACGGGCGAAGGGACAACCTTCCATGTACTCCGCACCGGCAGTCGGATCGGTGTATTGGCACTCGACGAGGCGGTGTTCAGAGAACCCGTCCGTAGAACTCGATGCAAACAGCGGACGGGGCGGGACTTGAACCCGCAAGACCTTTCAGTCGTTTTCCATGTACTCCAAACGGGCAGTCGAGTGTGTATTGGTAAGGATCGACGAGGTTGTGACCAGAGACGTTACGGTGCTCTACCTCTTGAGCTACGGCGCTGCGTTTTGTTGAACTTGCGCCGGTGGGACTCGAACCCACAACACCCGGATTTCAAATCATGTACTCCGAATCGGCAGTCGATCTCATTTCTCTTGGTGGCGACGAAGGTTGTGGCCAGAGAACTCCGTACGGGAATCGAACCCGTCATCCGCCGCCCATGGCGACAGAGCCAGTTCCTCTGGACGGCCATCATGTACTCCAACCGGCAGTCGCCGTTGTATTCAAAGACCCAACGAAGTGGTTGCCGAGACACCGTGCCTTTCGGCACACCTTACAGGGGTGTTGATGTAGTCCCGACTGGCAGTTGGGTTCTTATCAAGACCGTCCAACGAGGAAATGGTTCGGACCATACACATTTTCGAGATGTAGTCTGAACCGGCAGTTGAACAGTCAGAGACGCCGGTGGGAGTCGAACCCACTTCAACTGCTTTGCAGGCAGTCGCCTGGCCGTCTGGCTCCAGCGCCTTACTTGGTCTGTACTCTTCCCTGAACCCTGAACCCCAATAACTGACGACTTTCCAAGTGTCCTTGCCAGGAATCGAACCTGGTCTACGAGCTTCGCGGGCTCGCGTGCTAGTCCGGCACACTCCAAGGACTTGTTGTTCAGTAGCCCGCCGAGGAATCGAACCCCGTCTTGCAGATTCGAAGTCTGCCGTGCAATCCAGCACACTCGCAGGCCATATTGTCACTACCCCGACCTGGACTCGAGCCAGGACCAAGACCTTAGGAGAGTCTCGTGCTGTCCGTTACACCATCGGGATCTCTTGGTAACATCACCGAATCGACCTGCGGCCCCTCTTCTGCATAACTGCGATCGGCAATGATGTCACGTTCAATGTAAGAAAGAGCCGACGACTGGACTTGCACCAGCATCGACCGGTTTACAAAACCGGCGCCTCGCTGTTCGGCCACGTCGGCAAATGCGTCTCCGGCCCGAAGACCGGAAACGCTTTCACATCTACTTCTCCAGCTCGACGTTCCAATACGCCTCGCTGACAAACTTCGACCAACTCTCGATCCGCACGTCGCGGAAGGCATAGAGCGGGCTCCAGGTCGGCCGGACCGGCTTGTGCTTCAGCCGCATCCCGGCCTGCTCCGGCGTGCGGTCGGCCTTGCGCCGATTGCACTCCATGCAGGCCAGCACGCAGTTGTCCCAGCGCGACTCACCGCCCTGCGCTCGCGGGACCACGTGATCGAGCGTCAACTCCTCGCTGCCCGGTTGATCGCCACAATACTGGCACGTGAACCGGTCGCGCTTGAAGATGTTCCGCCGGCTGAACGTCACGGCTGCCGCCGGCAACCGATCGTAGTCGCTCAGCGTGATCACCTCCGGTACCCGCAGCCGGAACTGCACGGCCTGGATGAACCGCTCGCCCTCACGCGGGCGCAGCCTGGACCAGTGCTCCCACGTGTAGGTCTGGTAGTCGGCCGGATCCACGACGCGGGCCGACTCGTTCCACAACAGCACCAGCGCCCGAGCGACAGTCGCCACGTTCACCGGCTGCCAGTTGCGGTTCAAAACCAATGTCGGTCTCTGAAGTACTTTTGGTATCACCGTCTCATCTCACTTCATGTTTCAAGGGTGTTCGAGGGGAGTCGAACCCCTGCCTTCTGGTTCACAGCCAGACATGCAGTAACCGCTACACCACAAACACCACATAATGATGTTGAGCGGAAGGGGCGGGAGTCGAACCCGCAAGGCTCATCGCCAACCGGCTTCCAACCGGGTCCCGTCGCCAATCGGGTTGCCCTTCCAGGAGCAGTGAGCCTTGAGCTATGAGCTATGAGCAAGACAATGTCACAGTTCGTCGCGCACAGCGCACAGCTCCCAGCTCACAGCTCAAAGCAGCCCGACCAGGACTCGAACCCGGAACACCTCGTTAGAAGCGAGGGATGATATCCGTTTCACCATCGGGCCAAGTTGCATATAATGTGCAGCAAAGAAGATGCAGAAAGTTTCATTATGTACGAACATCCCAGTGAACGAAGTTGCTTCCGGGTCGACATTGGCCGAGCGCAGAAAAAGGAGACCGGTGAGTCCTGCACGTTTATTCGCGTTGTTCATCTCCCCAGCGGGCGCAGTCGAACGGTCGTTGGCCTCAGTGGCCGCTCCGCCACGGTCATTGCCGACGAACTGGCCACAGAACTACTGCGCGATGTTGAGTAAGCGGAAGGCAAGGGATTCGAACCCTCATCACCATCGAGTGGCACGCGTTAGCAGTGCGGCCCGGCAAACCGTATCCGGCTACCTTCCGTAGGCAAGTGACCGAGGTGGGAGTCGAACCCACAGGCACGAGGCTCTCGACCTCGCCGCTATGCCAGTTTGCGTACCCGGTCGTGGCGGGTCCCGGAGTTGCACCGGGCGGTCCAGGCTTATGAGACCCGGTTGAGCCTACGCCCACCCACAGCATGTTCTCCAAGTTGCAGGCCCCGGTATCGAACCGGGCGGACCGGCCTTATGGGAGCCAGTTGGGCACCTGCCGCGCCTGCAATCTGTTAGTGACCACGGGGAGACTCGAACTCCCAATGCCGCTATGGGCACGACGTTCTGAGCCTCGCGTGTCTACTGATTTCACCACTTTGCCGTTTGAATTAGAATGAACGCTGTACCATCCATGTGAGGATTAGGCCATGACTCTCTATCCGTTTCCTTTCCCCCCGCATCTGATCCCAGAGTTGCCGGAGCCAGCGAAGGACGGGAACTATTATGTCGATATACGTGTCCGCGACCGTTGGGATGGAATCCTCGTAGTCAATGCTCAAGGGATGGTCATTGGAGTCCAGGTTTGCCGCGGGATCGCGGAGTATCCCTTGCCTTTCGCGCCCGTTGATATTCAAGGTGTCCGGCCGGCTTCAGTATGCAACCGGTTCTTGGCCTCGATTCCGTTAAACCTTTTCTCAGCTTCCCTGATCAGCCTATTCCTCATCTCACCAGTTCTTCTCGTTCTCGGGTTTGCTGTGCACGCACTCTTCTTCATCGGCGTCATCCTCCTATGTACCGGCGCGATCTTGCTGATGTACCAAAGTGCCGGATTTCCATGGATTCGTCTTCCGGCAGCACTACTCGGCATCTATCAGGTGCTCTTCGCAATCATTGGATTGCTGAAATGGTTGAGGCATACCCTCTAAACGGAGCTGCTCGAACTCTGCGGTCTTCCTACGAGAAGCAACCCGTGCAGGAATCAAACCCGTATCACGAAAAAGAAACGGGAGTTATGGGTCAGTGCGCCGGGTAGGAGTTGAACCTACACAGCCTGTGGCGGCGGATTTACAGTCCGTTGGGCTCACCGATGCCCAGCCGACGCATGTTGCTGTCCAAGTAGCACGGGTGGGAGTCGAACCCGCATCCACGGACGTTTGAAATCCGTCGCTCTGCCGAGGTTGGCGTACCGTGCCATTTCCAAATTCCGCTTCGGAAGTAGTCCTGGGTGGACTCGAACCACCGCTCGTCTCCTTGTAAGGGAGCTGCCTTTGCCGCTAGGCCACAGGACCATGTTGAGTGGACCGACCAACGCTGCGCGTCCGTGCCCGGACTTGCACCGAGATTTCCGGCGTGCGGAGCCAGCGTCCTTCTGTTGGACGATGAGCCCGTCACATGGCCGGAGGTTCACGCGAGTGAATATCCGGCCAGGCATGCCCCCAAGGATTTGAACCCTGACCAACTGGGTTGGAACCAGTCATGCTACCGTTACACCAGGGACACACATTTGTAAGCTGCGGGAGTTGGAATCGAACCAACGACCTCCTGGTTCAGAGCCAGGTGCCACTGCCAACAGTGACTATCCCGCATCGTTCATTTTCCCACGACAAGCGTGTGCTCGCACTAGTTTGCGGAAGCATTAGAGAACACCGAGCCTGGCCACACACTGGCGGCCCAAGATCCTCCGCCTATAATGACCACATGAATGATGCTCCCGCAGAACCTGAAGATCGATATGCCGCCCCACTCCCGAAGCAACGCGTTGGCATCTATTGGGCTCTTCTGGTTTGCCTGCCCTTGGCTACTCCCTTCATTGCTGGAGCGTGGTTTCTTCTTTCGTTTGCAGGGCTTGGTGCCGTCGCAGTTGTCTTCTACTTGCTGACACCGCTGTTTGTCGCTGCTTGTTCTGTTGGAGTATGCAGGCGCGTGGCGGGGTCTTCGGCTTTGCTGTTTGCCTTTCTGCTCGCATCCGAACTGCTATTGATATTGCTCGCCTTCTTACTCGGCACTCCGCGCTGGGACTAAGCCGCCTGGGACCTACCGTTCACATCGAGCTGCGGCGGCAGGAATCGAACCTGCGTCAGGGCGGTTAACAGCCGCCTTCCCGTACCAGCACAGGACCCACCGCATCAAGTCAGTCAGGACGGTCGGATTTGAACCGACGATCTCGTGTACCCGAAACACGCGCCAGTACCAGGCTTTCCTACATCCTGAAACGTAGAGCGTTCAGCGGGAGTTGAACCCGCACCTCCTGCATGGCAAGCAAGTACGCTACCGTTACGCCATGAACGCTTGGTTGGAAGCCGAATTGTCAAAGACCGAACGTGTTCCCAAAACACGCGGGCTGGCCGCTGCCCTACATCCCGGTTGTCAGTCAGAACGGCCGGATTTGAACCGGCGATCTCGTGGCCCCCAGCCACGCGCGATGCCAGGCTTCGCTACGTTCTGATCGTGAGCACCCCGTAGGAGAGTCGAACTCCTATCTGCGGATCGAAAGTCCACTGTCCTGAGCCGTTAGACGAACGGGGCGTGTTGTGCGCGTACTCTCAGCGCGAAGTGGACCGGGGGGCGCTCGAATCCCCGTCTCCTGGGCTTCAACCAGGCGCTAGGCCGTCTCAGCTACCAGTCCATCAACTCGTCCGGGCACGAAAAAAGCCCGATGTCGCTGCGACACCGGGCTTCTGGGAATCGTCCAAACGATCGTGGCCAAGCGTCACAAGCGCAAAGGATGTGCGGGCAGCGGATTCGCCCCTTGATAGGCGAACCTGCCGTCACACATGCGTTCGGCGGTGAGACTCGACCGTAGAAACATCATGGCTCCAATATCCTCGATTGTGCGGCTTCAATCAGCCGCAGGGTTCGTTTGTTGTCTGACTTACTATGACGATGAAGGGCTCAAAAAGGTTCATGGGAATTCGAGAAAATCATCCCTCGTACCATGGAAGATGCATGAGAGCGTCGATTTATTCCGGCGCTTCCGCAGAATTCGTGGGGACAGTCGAAGCCATCTACGAATAGGCCATGCAGCACGCCGACGGCGAGGATGTGCACACTTGGCTGAAAAGACGTGGATCAGAGAAGACGCACCGCGGCACCCTTGCTCCCCCACCCCCGACCGCTTAGATTGGCCTCCAGAAAGAAACCGATGCAACCGGGCCCCAGCCGACAACACCCACCCCATCCGTATTTCCACTTCCCTGCTTCGCCAGACCCGCCAACTCCTGGATCTGCCATGAAACACTTCATCTGGTTCGCCGTCTGTTCTCTGTCCGTCGCCTGTGCGTCGGCCGCAGAATTCCACGTCTCCCCGAACGGTTCGGACGAGAACCCGGCCACCGCCGCCGCGCCGGTCAAGTCGCTGGAGAAGGCCCGCGATCTGGCCCGGGCGGCACGAAAACTGAAGCCCGAAGAGCCGATCAATATCCTCCTTCAGCCGGGCATCTACATGCTTCGAAAAACGGTCGAGTTCACCAAGGACGATTCCGGAACGGAGTCCGCGCCCCTGACGATCAGAGCCTGGAACGACCCCCGGAGCCCGAACGACTGGCCAAAACTCGTCGGTGGAATCGTCGTATCGGACTGGAAGAAATCCGACTTCACCGGCAACGCTTCTTCCGGCGGAGGGCAGGTCCACGAAGCCGACTTGAAGCCCTTGGCCATCGACCGCAAGTTTCGCCAGATCTACCTCAACGGCACGCGGCAGATCTGGGCCCGCTATCCGAACTACGATCCGGCGCTCCCCTATTCCGGCGGCTGGGCCTACGTCGACGGTAAGCGCCCCCCCATGTACACGGATATCGAAGGCGAACGGACCGATACGGTCGTCATGCGGGCCGAGGATCAACGCCGCTGGTCCCGTCCGACCGATGGCGAGGTCTGCATCTTCCCTCGCTACAACTGGTGGAACCGTATCGAGAAGATCCAGCACTTCGATCCGGCAACCCGCACCATCACCCTGGACCGGAAGATGCAATACGCTGCCCGAGGGGAAGACCGCTATGCCGTGTTCGGCATGAAGGAGGAACTCGATGCACCCGGCGAATGGTGCCAGGACGTCGAAGCCCAGAAGCTCTACTTCCTGCCCCCTCGGACCCTGGGAGGCTCGGTGGTTACCGTCCCGACCGTTGACACCATCCTGAACTTCACCGGTGCGTCGAACGTCGTCCTTCGCGGACTGGAATTCACCTGTGCCGAGGCTCGATCCGTCGGCCTGACGAACTGTGAGCGCATCGTCGTCGAAAAGTCGCTCATCCACGATCTGGGCTACTTCTCCGGAGCAGGCATCTCGATCCGTGGTGGTCGCGACTGCGCGGTTCGCGGCTGCAATCTCTGGAATCTCGGCGGGCACGGCGTGGAAATCTACGCCGGCGACAAGGTCAAGATGGAGAAGTGCAACCACGTCGTCGACAACTGCTATATCCACCACGTCGGCCAGTTCAACCGCCACGGCATCGGCCTGATGCTCAGCAGTTGCGGTGCGATCCTCTCGCACAACCTCATCCACGACATGCCCCGCTGCGGCGTCTTCTATGGCGGAGTGCTGAACACGCTCGAATACAACCGCATCCGCCACTGCAACCTGGAGATGGAAGATACCGGCTGCACCTACGGCGGCGGGTGGACGGGCGGCTGGACCACCATTCGCTACAACCATTGCACCGACAGCATCGGCCTGAACAACCACGGCAAGTTCTTTGTCTTCGCCTGGGGGATCTATCTCGACGAGTCCGGCTGCGGGTTCGATGTCTACGGCAACATCGTCGAACGTTGCCAGGTGGGGGCGATGCACCTGCACAACGCTCGCGAGAATCACATCTACAACAACATCTTCGCCGAAAACGCCTGCTCCGATCCAAACCTCGAACGGTTCGGCACCACCCACCAGATATCGCTCCAGGGCTGGACCGACGATCCCAATGGAGTATTCCTCGGAGATCGCGAGCCCAAGATGGTGAAGGACTACGACCGCCTTGTCGAGAATCCCGAGTGGAAGAAAATGCGCGGCATGGCAGTCCCGCCCAAGGAGACCATTTTGCCCGACGGAACCGTCATGCGCGGCAACCGCGTCGAACGAAACATCTTCTACTACCCCTGCCAGCCCAAGTCGCGCTATGTCCGCGTCTCCAACTGCAACCTCGAAGCGAACATCTTCGATCACAACACAGTCTGGAACGGCGGCGCCGAACCGATCCTTACGGGCAGGCAGGGCACCGGGAAGGTCCAAGCCGACCTGACTCAGAACATTCCGAATCGGCAGTTCCCCGCTGCCACGGAAGAACAACTCAAACGCGACCCCAATCAGACGGCGGCCCAGGGCTGGTACTGGTACCACAAGCAGTTCGCCGACGTGAAGTCGGAAGTCGTCGCCGACGACGAAGGAAGACCCACGCTGCGAATCCCGGCCGCCCACAACCCCGAAATGAAGTACATCAAGTACGCCTGCGTCCGATCAGAACCCTTTCCGGTCGAGCCCGGCAAGGACTACCGCCTCTCCTTCGGATTGCTCACGAAAGATGCCTCCGAGGCTATGACCGCCCGACTGGTCAGCGAAAACGGCGGCCTCTGGCGGGCCTTCGGATCGCAGTCGTTCCGTCCTCAAGACGGCCGGCGCACCGAATGCCAGATTGCCTTCCACTATCCCGCCAAGGGGGAGGACAACTACGACGAGCGCCTCGGCAAGCTGAACATCCAGTTCGAATTCTGTTCCAAGACCGGCACGGCCGAGATCGGCAACCTGACCTTGGAAGAAGTCCTGCCGGCCTCGGAATGGGAGGCTTGGCAGCAGGCCGGTGCCGACGTCCACTCGATCGTCGCCGACCCGATGTTTGTCGACGCGGAACACGGCGACTTCCGTCTGAAACCGGAATCGCCGGCCCTCAAGCAAGGCTTCGAACCGCTTCCGCTCGACAAGATCGGCCCCTACGAGGACGGCGCCCGTGTCACCTGGCCCATCCGAGAGGCCGAAGGCGTCCGCGAACACCCCGAATGGCTCCGGTCCGTGCCGATTGGCGAAGGTTGACGTCGCCCCACGATTCCATTCTTCCATCATTCCAGTATTCCCGTTCAAGCCGGGAAGTTGTTCGCCGGTCGCCCCAAGAATCAACAAGAGTTCTTCTGTTTCTTAAGCGCTTTCCATACGGAGCGAGCGTAGTCCGAGCTGAGACGCACCAACTGGCAGCGTCGCATGTCCAGAATCCGCCCCTCGCCGTTGGGTGCCTTGACGAACACGAAGGGCAGGCAGATCGCCTTGACCTTCAGCGGTGTTCCGGCATCGTCCGGGCGCCACGGCATCCGAACCGGTTCGTCGGGCGCCAGGAGTTGCGAGTCGTGGCACCACAGAAACGACGGCAGCTCGAGGATTTCGGTCAACACGCTCACGAGGTCGCCGGGTCTCAAGTCTTCCGGCGCCAGGGAACGGCCGACGTGGGTCTCGAAGGTTGTTGTCACGGGAGTTGTCATATCGCACTTGTCGCGCAGAGGGAGAGTTGTTCTGGCAGAAAGAAGAAGGGCCCCGCACGATCATGGCACCGGCCTTCCGGCTGTCGCCTGGAAGACCGACGCGTCTCACCAGCAGGTGGACGCGCATCACAAACGCAGCGCATCCCTCTGACCGTCATTCCCGCGAAGGCGGGAATCCAGACACTCGGCAAACGCCACTGAATTCCCGCCTTCGCACGAATGACGGATGGGTGCGTAGGGCTGCCCTTCACGGCTACATCCGCGAATTGCCCTTTCCTATGTCCGCTGGTCAGCGAAACTCAACCCCAGAACCAACATGGCCTCGAACTCCTTCATTGCACGACTTGAAGCGACCACCGTACCCAACGGGTGCCCGACCTACTGAGACGCCGAAGACCTCGATAAGGTTCGGACAAAACCAGCCTGGAATCTGGATTCACACTCAACTCCCACACCCCACTTTCAAACGTACGTCTCCTCGAGCAACGCCGCCGCGGTCTCGTCCAACAACTCCCGCCGGCGCAAGTCCTCGAAACGTGTCAGCAAGTCGTCCACGCCCAGCCGTTGCTTGTCGGCGCCCGCGAAACGGTAGGCCACCGACCCTTTGTGCATCATCACGATCCGGTCGCCCAGGTTCACCGCCTGCGACATCGAATGGGTGACCATCAACGTCGTCAGCTTGTGACGCTGGACGATCGCTTCGGTGACCCGCAAAACCTGATCGGCGCTCTTGGGATCCAGTGCCGCCGTATGCTCGTCCAGCAACAACACGGCCGGCCTCCGCCACGTGGCCATCAGCAGCGTCAGGGCCTGGCGCTGTCCGCCCGACAGGCTGCCGATGGCGTTGCCGAGCCGGTCTTCCAGGCCCATCTCCAGTTGCCTGACCTGCTCGTGGAGTTCGTTCATCAGCCGCTTCGAGAGCGCTCGTCCCAGCGTCCGAGGCAGGCCCCGCCGCGCGGCGAGCGCAAGGTTCTCCGCCACCGACATGTTCGGCGCCGAGCCCGTGAAGGGGTTCTGAAACACCCGGCCGATCAGTCGGGCCCGTCGATGCTCCGGCCAGCGAGTGATGTTGTGCCCCTCCAGGTGAATCTCGCCGTCGTCCAGCCGGAAGCAGCCGGCAATCGCATTGAGCAGCGTCGACTTGCCCGAGCCGTTGCCGCCGACGATCACCAGGAACGACGCCTCGGGCAATTCGAGGCTCACGCCGTGCAGAGCCCGCACTTCATTCACGGTGCCCCCATGAAACGTCTTGCACAAGTTGCGAACAGTGAGCATGGTCTACCTGCCTAACTCCGCGGCTGGGCCACTGCCGCCGGCCGTTTCCAGCGTTGCAGCAGGTGCGGCAGCACCAGCGCGGCAAACACGAACAGGGCCGTCACCAGCTTGAGGTCATTCGGATTGAGTCCCCATCGGAGCGCCATGGCCACCAGCATCCGAAACAGCACCGATCCGGCAACGGCCCCATAAATTGCCAGGCCCAGGCTCCGCGAACCGGTCAGCGATTCGCCGATGATCACGCTGGCCAGCCCCCAAACCATCATGCCGATCCCCATCTGGGCGTCGGCAAAACCCTGATACTGAGCCAGCAACGCCCCTGAGAGAGCCGTCAGGCCGTTGGCCAGGGCCAGACCCAGAATGCGATAACGCTCCACGTTCACGCCCAGGGCGCGGATCATCTGCGGGTTGTCGCCGGCTGCCCGCATCGCCGTCCCCAACTCGGTCCGGAAGAACCAATACAGGGCCAAGCCGGCCAGCAGGCTGACGCCAAGCGCACCCAGCAACGTCACCAGGTCCCGCGAGCTGACCAGCCAGCCCAACAGGTCGACTTCCGGCTGCCCGAACCATGCTTGACCCAGCCGTTCGGCCCAGGTTGTGAAACTCGTGCCCGATAGCAGCGGCACGTTGCTCTTGCCCATTACATGCAGGTTGACCGAATACAGGCCCGTCATCACCAGAATGCCCGACAGTAGGGCATTGATATGAAACTTGGCTTGCAGGATGCCGGTCACCGTGCCCGCCGCCAGACCGCCGGCAAAACCGGCGAGCGTGGCGAGCAACGGATTCACTCCATGAACGATCAACACGGCACAAATCGACGCCCCCAGCGTGATCGAACCGTCCGTGGTGATGTCGGCGATGTCGAACACGCAGTAGCTGATGTAGACACCCAGCGCCAACAGCGACAGGATCAGCCCGATGGTCAGTGCGCCGATTAGAAGGGTCATGAGCGCTTGTGTGAAAAAGTGTGAATCGGGATCATTTCCAAGCCATCGTCTCTTTAAGAGCCGCGTCTTCTTGTAGATGTTCTATCGGCGCACACCAACACGCACCACGCAGAAAACGGCTCTCGCCCGCGCCGCTCGCCGGACGCCAATCATTCAGCAAATGGAGCAGATCCAACACCCGCTCGCTCTCGAATAACGTCCGAACGCTGGCCGCCAACTCGATCCGGCCCTTGCGCAGCGGGCGATAGGGAAACGCCGCCGCGTGAAAATGTCCGTGCAGCTCCCCCGAGCGGACCAGCGGCCTGAGCAAAGGCATGCCTCTTGAGCGCTGGGCGGTGGCCGCCACGCCGACGATCAAGCTGGTTGTGTTCGCCAGCGTCGCCTCGGCCGTAAAACTCAACCAGTCGCGGACGTCCGGAAACGCAAAGATGCTGCGGGCATGATCCGCTTGCGGGCGACCGGGCGCCTTTTGCAGCGCAGCGCCGACGAGCGCCGCCGTTTCAGCAACCATGACCAGGCCGACTGCATCGCTGCCGGCCGCTTCCAGGCAAGCTTGCACCACGACGCTCAGCGGCACGCTGGCCTGCTCCGGGCCCTTGTCGAACCGCAGCAAGCGACCGAAGCCGCCCCGTGCGACCAGCCCGTATGCAACTTGCACTGTCGGCGTCAACGAGCCCTGCAAGAGCATGTAGTCGGGTTTGTGCGTCCCGTCGGCGGGCTGGCAAACGGCGGCGCCGGCCGCCGCCAGAAACTCCCCCAGATGTTCTCCCGCAGACGCCTCGCCCGTCCCCAGAATGCCCAGGCCGAGTCCCAGGGCCTGGACCGGGAACTCGACCGGAAAGCACAAACCTGGTGACGCGTCGCCCGCCAGCCACGCCGCCGGATCGCCCGGCCAATCGACCCGCAACGTGGCGTTCGAATCCAGGTCGTACAACTCCGCTGTTGTGCCGGGCTGCGACAACACGAACGGGGTCGAGGCCTTCTCGGCGACCGGCTGGGGGGCAAAAATCGGCCCGGCGTCGAGTTGCAGAAACGTGTTGAGCCCAGTCAGCCTGAATACGGTCCGCACGCTCTCGGACGCATTGACCACGGCCAGCCGTCCGTGGATCGCCTTGAGCTGCTTCGCATACATCACCAGAACGCCGATGCCCGCCGAGCTGATATAGCTCACCTCGGCCATGTCCAACGTCAGGCTGTGCTGGCCGGCCCGAATGCAGTCGGCCAGCGCACGCCCCACGTGGTCGCTCCAGATCGCGTCCAGGCGACCACTGAGCTTGAGCGCAACATGTTCGGCGGCAACCGTGCGAGTGATTTCCATAGGCGGCCAGTGGCTAACGTACGGGGTTCTCGGGCACGACCTGCACTTCCTTCAACAAGGCCGCGGGGATGCTCAGGCGGCACTGCTGGGCGTTCCTCAGATTCACCAGTCTCCGCAACTTGGTCGGCGGCGAAAAGGGAATCTCCGCCGGACGCTCGCCGCGCATCACCCTGGCGGCCTTGACGGCCGCTTCGTGCCCCGCGTCGTAATAGTCCCGTGCCATGGCCAGAACGGCGCCCTGCTCGACGCCCGTGCTGACACACGTAAACACGGGCAGCCGCGCCTGGGCCGCGGCTTGGGCGATGGTCGGAAAACCCGTGGCACTCAGGTTGTCGATGATCTGGACCACCGCGTCAAGCCGCCGGCTGCATAGAGAAAGAGCGGCATCCGGCAGCTCGCCCGCATTGTTGGCGGGCACCGCTTCCACGGTCAAGCCGCAACGGGTCGCCTCCCGTACCAGCGTGTCCTTGTTCGCCACCGAGTTGACCTCGGCCGGACAGAACAGCGTCCCGACCCGCTTGATCTGGGGAAAATAGCTGCGGAGCAACTCCGCCATCTCCCGGTACGGGCCCTGGGTGTAAACGCCCGTTACATTCGGCAGATGTTCCGTATCCGACTTGCCCGCTCCGACCGCGAACGGGTCGGCCACCACCGTGAACACCAGCGGCGTGTTTCGGACCTTTTGCAGCGCAGTCTGCAAGGTCGGAGTACTGAGAACCAAATACAAGTCGGTGCCGACGCTCTGGGTCGAATCGAACAGCGACCCCAACGTGGCCATGTCGCCCTGGGCGCTGAGCGTCTTGAGCGTGAAGTCCGTGCCTTCGGCAAGCCCCTGTTCTTTCAGACCGTCGCGGAATCCGCGCATGGCGTCCTCCACCATGACCGACTCCAAATACGACACCTCCTGGATTCGCCATTTTTTGGTGAGCGGCCGCAGAGTCGGCACGGCGGCAGCCGGCACGGTCGCCTGGTCCGCCTCCTTCTCGACCTGGCCGTCCTCGCCGATGATCAGGGCGGCACGAGCCGCCAGATCGTCGGGGAACCTCCACGGGTCGCGCATCTTCTTCAACACCTTCTTGTTCAACATCACGCGCTCGGGCATGAAGTTGACGATCTCCATCGTGGCCGGGTCTTGCCCGTCCAGGATCGACGCGGCGATACTGCCGATCCGCTGGCCGACCTCCAAGTAGTTTGCCCCCAAGTCAAACAGCGTCCCTTCGCGCACCTGGCCGCTCGTGTTCGAGAGCACCGGGACCCTGGCCTTGAGCGCCGTTTCGCAAAGCGTGGCCGTGGCGCTCAACACGGTAACGTCCGCCCCCGTCCAAAAGGCCTGCGCCCCACGGGCAATCAGCGAATCGGCTGCCTCGCGCACGTCCTTGCTCTGGTCCACCGTCGCTTCGAGAAGCTCCATGCCCAGCGTGCGGCACACCTCGCGGGCCTTCCGCGTGCAGACCTCTGAGTTGCTCTCCGCAGGGTTCCACACCACCCCGACCCTCTTCAGGTCGGGCCACAGACGCTGGGCCTCGCGCAGGATCTCCTCCACGGGTTGAAAGGTCCCGATCCCGGCCAGCCACGACGGCTTCTCCACCGAGTCCATCCGCCGGACGCCCACCCCCGCACCCACCGGATCGGTCACGCCGCCGAACACATGCACGACACGGCCGTCCTTGTTGGCGTTGGCCACGCACTGCAACGAAAGCGTGCTGATCGTGATGACCATGTCGAAACTGCCGTCCGTCACCTGCCTGGCGACGGCGTTGGCCGTGGGCAGGTCCCCCTCGGCGCTGAACCGCCGAAGCGCGAGCCGCTCGCCGTCTCGGTACCCGGCCGCGGCCAGTTGCTCCAGCACACCCCGTTCGACCTCATCCAACAACGGGTTGGAGGCATGTTTCAACAGGGCCACCCGATACTGAGAGGGGGTCTCGCCTGTCGTGTTGTCCAAGCGGTCTCGCGAGTGCAGGTCCGACAGCAGCAGCGTCAGGGCCCCCGCCCCCAACAAGACCAGCGACAACACGACCCGTTTGAGATTCTGCAGCATAGTGTCGGTCTTGCTTCAAGGCAGGCGGACGAAAAAAATCTACCAGTTAGACGCACAAATGGGGCTGGACGGTCGATGAGAGTGCGAAACCTCACGCAGCCTCAAGCATCACCGGGGGTACCTCATTGTTTCGCACTCTCATCGACCGTTCAGCTCCATTTTGCCGTGCCTGTAGGCAAACAATATGCACAAACGTAGGATAGGAAAACCGAAATCTACACGCCGCGAGGCCGCCGATGCAACCCCGATTGCACCGAGAGACGCTCTGACGCCTGTTCTCACCGCCGTCGTCGTATGCTATAAGGCAGGCAAACGGGAATCCGGCAAACCGGGCCTCCCTTCTCACCCCTCGTTGAACCCGCTGCCGCAGGCCAGGCTCTTCGTTTAACGCCCAGCCGCAGGCGCCGGCCACCTTGCCCAAAAAAAGTTCCCATAGCAACGATCGTGGAACGACTTCGCCTACCCGCAGATCTCGCATCGCTCACCTCTTTTCGTGAGTTCGTCGAACGTTCCGCAGCGGCGGCCGGTGCGGACCCCGAGCTGCTGTCGACGATTGGACTCGTCCTCGAAGAGTTGCTCGTCAACCACGTGCGGCATGCCTACGGCTCCGGCAAAGGAGACTCTGAAGTGGCCTGCTTCCGCCGGGCGCCAGGCCATTTCTGCATCGAAGTGGTCGACGAGGCCGCCCCCTTCAATCCTCTCGAACACGCGTCTCCCGACCTGACGGCTGCCCCGGAAAATCGCACCCCCGGCGGCCTGGGAATTCACCTGGTCCGCTCCTTGGCGGACGAGGTCACCTACCGTCGCGAGGAAGGCAAAAACGTGGTAACCGTCTGTTTCGCCTTCGCCCCCGCACCGACCCGCGACGGGGGTTGACAGCGGCCTCCGTCCAGGCAACCATCGGAGTGCGCAAAACGACCTTCCTGAGAAGCCAGGAATCGACGAGTGTCGTTGTCCGCTCCGCGAACAAGCGCCTTTTCGCCGAGCGAAAAGCGACTATCCGTGACCGTAATTTCCTGCCCGGTCCTTACCGGCACCCCCCTCCTACTCCCCCAAGGACGCCCGCCGCGGCCGCTCACCATGAAACACTCCCTTCTGTCTGCAATCATCGTCCTTTCGGCCGGCTTCCTCTCCGCACGCGAGCCGGTCTGGGTTTTCAACAACGGACCCGATGCCAAGTCGATTTCGCTCGGCCAAGGACAACTGCACCACGAAGTCGGGCTCACCAAGTTGGTCCCGACCGGTACCGATCTGACCCTGACCGTCCCGCTCGACGCCGCCGACGCCTTCCCTGCCGACCAGCGACCGTTCTTCGCCCTTCGCTACAAATACAAGACGACTCTCAAACAGGCAGGTCTGTTCTTCACCACCGATGCGATTACGGCGCTTTCGGACGAAAGCTACTCCTCGTTCCCCGTGATCGGCGACAATACGTGGCGAACCGCAATTGTCGACATGCGGACCTTCGACCATAGGAGCTGGAAGGGCACGATCACCTCGTTTCGCTTCGACCCGACCAATCCGAGCGATACGGACTCCGTCTACCAGATCTCCCGGCTCGGCTTCTTCCCCTCGGAGGCGGAGGCCAAGCGTTTTCTCGACGCCGCCGTCGACGCCCCCGACTACTCGGAGCCGACGCAGTTCCTTGCGCCCCTTCAGCGGGTTACGGTCCCCGGCGGATGCCTGTTCGACGGTTTCGACCAGGCCGACTTCATGCTCCAATCCACGGCCGTCGACAATCCGTCCGCAACGACCGTCGTCCGCTTCCAGCCCAAAGGCGCAACGGGCGAAGAGTCCGTTGTCCCCCTCTGCCAGACGAACAGTCGCGGATTCACTTGCTTCGTTGCGAAGAAGCCCGGAAAGTACCGCCTCGTCAACACCGACGTTCCCCTGGACGATCTTGCCGGCCTGGAAGCAAAAACCCGGCAGGCCATTCAGTTCGTCGTTGCACGGCGTTTGCTCGACGCGGCCGAAGCCCGCAAGTTCCGCCCGAACGATCCAGTTTCAGACGCCCATTGGAACACCGCGGTCAAGACCCTGGCCGACTACGGCGTTGATCTGGCCGCACAGGCCAGGCCGGCAACCCGCGCCGAAGCGGCCGTCGTCCTGAAGGCGGCCGTTCAAACCGCACTGGGAACCGTCATCGAATCTCCCTATACCAACGAGTATCTCACCCGCGACCGCATTCGTATCGGGGCGTGGGTCAGTCCGCGCCAGGAAGCCATCGGAGACGACTTCATCAAGACCTACAGTTCCGGCGGCTTCGACTGGATCATCGCCCACGGCGCCTTGGCCGGTTCCGACTACAGGCAAACGCTGCTCCAGGACTGCGACCGCTACGGGGTCGAACTGATTCTCGGCGACGGCGCCTACAAGAACCCGGCCGTGGCCACCGCCGAGTATTTCGACCATCCGTGCTTCGCCGGAACCTACGTTACCGACGAGCCTGGAACCGACCAGTACGACGAACTCGCCAAAATCTGCAACACCTACTATCGGGAAACGGGCGGCAAGCTCCCGTACATCAACCTGCTTCCCATGTACGCCAACGCGGCCCAGTTGAAGTACGGGGCCGGCGCCGCCGCGATCAAATACTACGACTCCGATCCCGACCTCTACAAGAAGCACTGCGATTGGTTCTGCGAAAAGTTTGAAGCGCCCTATATCTGCACCGATATCTATCCGCTCAACTGGGCCGAGAGCGGACGAACTACCTACAAGGACTATTGCGAATCGATCAACGTCATTGCCACGTCCGCCCGGACCCACGGCAAGGATTTCTGGTGCTGCATCCAGACGTTCGCCTGGGTCCCCAGCAAACGTACTCCCACCGAATCCGAGTTCCGCTGGCAGTCGTACTCGATGCTGTCGTTCGGCTGCAAGGGCCTGCTCTGCTGGACCTACGCGGGCTACCGGCCGGAAAGCCCGTCGCTGATAACCGTCGACGGGAAGCGGACCAACGCCTGGTACGACGCCGCCACCGTGTTCAAGGAGATCCGCCGCATTTCCGACGCCTTCGTCCGCTATAAGAACCTCGGCGCCCTGGCCCACAACTGCTCCGACGATACGCCCTACCTGAAATTTAGCAACCCCGTCCAGAAATTCCCCGCGATTCAGCAGATTCAGTGCGACGACCCGCTGCTGATCGGCTGTTTTGCCGAGAAAGACGGTCCTGCAACCGCGTTCACCATGGTCAACATGAGCGAGCTGGAGGCGGTTAAAACGTCGCACGTCAAGCTGAAACTCGCCGGCTCGACCGTCGTTGCCTGGCCTCGCGGCCAGCGCGTCGTGCTGTCCCCCGACAATGACGGATTCCATCACCTCACCCTGCCGCCAGGCGAGGGACTCTTTGTTGAAGTCAAGTGACCCTGGAGGAAATCATGAACCCCACCTGCCGCCGATCAGCCGTCCTTCTCTGCTACGCCTTGCTTGCCACGCTTGATCTTTCGGTGATGCCGGTCGCCGCGGCCGAACTGTGGGTCGGCGCGGCGACCGCCGACATCACTCCCGACCAGCCCGTCCCCCTGACCGGCGGCACCTCGGTCCGCATCGGACGCGAAATCCAGAGCCGCCTGACCGCCAACGTGCTCGCGTTGGAATCGCGAGATGGCCAGCAGGCGCTCGATCAGGCCATCCTGGTCGCCTGCGATCTGTGCGTTATCCGGCCGGGCATTCAAGAAGCATTCCGCAAGCACGTGGCCGCCCGGCTTCCCGGCTTCGACGTCAATAAGCTCGTCCTGGCTGCCACCCACACCCACACGGCGCCGGTCCTTCTTCAAGATCGCTACGAAGAGAAGGACTATGAGGACGCCATGCAGCCCAAGGAGTACGTGCCCTGGCTGTACGAACAAATGGCCCAGGCCGTCGTGAAGGCCTGGGAAAGCCGCCAGGCAGGGGCCGTCGCCTGGGGCTTGGGCCATGCCGTCGCCGGGCACAACCGCCGCGTCGTTTACGCCGACGGCACGGCCAAGATGCACGGCAACACGGCTCTGGCTGAGTTCCGCGGCATCGAAGGCTTCGAGGACCACGCCGTCCAGATCCTCTGTTTCTACGATTCGCAGAAACGGCTCAAGGCGGCCGCCCTTTCCCTGGCGACCACGGCCCAGGCCGAGGGCGGCAGCACGGTGAACGCCGATTTCTGGGCGCACGTCCGCCGACTCATCCATGAGCGCCACGGCGACCAGGTGTGCGTGCTGGGGTTCTGCGCTCCCGCCGGCGATCAGACTCCCAGGACGCAAGTGCACAAGAAAAGCGAGCAGCGGATGTGCGAACTTCGCGGCCTGACCTACAGCCAGGAGATCGGCCGGCGGGTGGCCGGTACCTTCGACGACGTGGCCGCCGTCATCGCCCAGGACATTCGTACGGATGTGCCGCTGGTCCACCGCGTTCAGACCCTAAAGCTCCCCGCCCGCATCGTCACCGAAGCCGAACATGCCGTGGCCGAAAAGGTGTGCGAAGACATCGACGCCAAGCAAACTCGCACCAAGTCGGACCACTGGACCCGCAACCTCTACCGCTCCATAGCCGATCGCTACGAGGCCCAGCAGAAGGGCGAGGAGACGACCTACGAGATGGAGTTGCACGTGCTGCGTCTGGGTGACGTCGCGATCGCCACCAGCCCCTTCGAACTGTTCCTCGATTACGGCGTGCAAATCGACGGCCGCAGCCCGGCCCTGCAGACCTTCCAGATCCAGTTGGCCGGCGCCTGCCGGCAGCACGCCTACTATCTGCCGACGCCGCGAGCCATGGCGGGCGGTACCCTCGACGACAAGCCTTTCACCAACTACAGCGCTACCGTCATGAGCAACATCGTCGGCCCCGAAGGCGGACAAGTGCTGGTCGACCGGACTGTCGAAACGATCGAGAGCCTCTGGTAGATTGCCCTCGTCCGCCCGCCTTGATGACGATCCTCTCACCCCTTCCAAACCGCCCGGTACCAGACCATGAGAAGCCATGCCAAGACAAACCGTCGAGGGTTTCCTGGGCGTTCTGCAGGGATCGCGTCGGCCGCGCTGGCGATTCCGTATGCCGTGCCGGGATCCGCACTCGGCAAGGACGGTCAGACGGCCCCCAGCGAGCGCATCATCCTCGGTTCGACCGGCGTCGGGTCGATGGGGCGAGGCGACATGAAGGTCGCGTCGTGGGGCAGTTCATTCGACGATTGCCAATTCGCCGGCGCCACGATCGATCGGTTGTTTCAGGATGTCCGGGATGTTGCCCTTTCCGCGGATACTGTTACGTTTGTTGTGTTGACCGGAAAGGTACACGCAGGTGAGACACGCCACATCCGCTAGCCATCCAGGCCGGGAACCGGAGCGGCCGACAACGCCGTGCCTGAAACCATAATCTGTGGCGGTCGCTTCCTGCCGCAGTCCTCGAGCGCGCGTTGCCGACCTGCAGCGGTGTTCACGACGGAGAGCGGAAACGGCACCCTTGCACCTGCCGGGGGAAGACGCGAACATGCTCTATATCCTTATCCCCAAACCTGAGGTGAGCTATGAAGCGATATGCATGGTTATTCATGCTGGTTGTGGGATCTGCCACCGCCGCAGGGGCCGATGCCGGGGACTGGCCGACCTACCGGGCCGACGCCCACCGCAGCGGCTATACCAGCGAGACGTTGCCCGGCGACCTGACGCTCCACTGGCGATTCAAGGCGACCCATGCGCCCCGGCCGGCCTGGTCGGACCGCGATACCCGCATGCCCTTCGACAAGGTCATGCACCCGGTGATCGTCGGCGGGCGAGTCTTCTTCGGAAGTTCCGTCGACTGCAAGGTCTACGCCCTCGATGCCGCCAATGGAAAGGAACTCTGGACGTTCTTCTGCGACGGGCCGATCCGGTTTGCTCCGACGGTGGATGGCGATCGCCTGTTGGTCGTCAGCGACGACGGCCACATCTACTGCCTGGCTGCCGCCGACGGAACACTGCACTGGAAACTCCGCGGCGGTCCCACCGACAGCAGGGCCCTGGGCAACGGCCGCCTCATCTCCCGCTGGCCCGCTCGGGGCGGAACCGTGGTCGATGGCGGCGCGGTCTACTTCGCGGCGGGAATCTGGCCCTCCGAAGGCATCTTCATCTACGCCCTCGATGCCGAGTCCGGCAAAGTGCTGTGGTGCAACGATCAGTCGGGCAACCTGTGGATGGCGCAGCCTCACCCCGGAGCCAATGCCGCCAGCGGGGTCTCCGCCCAGGGCTACCTGGTGCTGGCCGGCGACAAGTTGCTGGTTCCCACGGGCCGCGCCGTACCGGCCGTGTTCGATCGCAAGACGGGGGAACTGATCTACTTTCAGCTTCAGAAAAATACCCACATCGGCGGCGCCGACATCGTTGTCGGAGAAGACTGGTTCCTCAACGGCGAGGCCGTGTTCGATCTGGCGACGGGAAATCGGCTCACCTCCGCATCCAAGCTGTCGGCCGGCCTCGCAGTTGCCTGCCCCGATGGAGTCGCTCAATGGGAACCTGGCAAGATTCAAACCCTTCGCTGGGAAGAGAAGACCACGACCGATCGCAAAGGCACGTCGCAGACCGTCACGACGTTGTCTCCCGTGAAGAGTACTGCCGCCCAAGCCGGCGGAAGCGCCCTGATGATTGCCGGCGGAAAGGCCTTCTCGTCAGGAACCGGGCCGGAAGGTGCGAAACTCGAAATCGTCAACCTGAATACAGGCGAAGTCACATGGACCGCCGCGGTCGACTCTGAACCCTTGGGATTGGCGGTGGCCGACGGGCAACTCTTCGCGGCCTCGACAGCCGGAGAACTCCTTTGTTTCGGCTCGCGCGATCGTGTGCCGGCCAACGTGTCGGCAGGCAACCCGCCCAAAGCCGAACCGACGTTCGCGAATTGGGATTTCTACGAGCGGTATGCCGAGGAGATTATCCGGCAGACCGGCGTGACCGAGGGCTACTGCATCGATCTGGCCTGCGGCGACGGGGCCCTGGCCTGCGCCCTGGCCCGGCGGACGAAGTTGCAGATCTACGGGTTCGATCCCGATCCGGCGGTCGTCGCCGAGGCCCGAAAGAAACTCGATGCGGCCGGCGTCTACGGTTCGCAAGTCACCCTGCTCGTGGGCGACGGACGTCTGACCTCGCTGCCCGACTACCTCGTCGATCTTGTCGTATCCAGCCACTCGGTTCCGCAAGGTGAAGGGGAAAGCGACGTCTATCGGGTCCTGCGGCCCTATGGCGGCGTGGCCTGTCTTGGTCGCCCGGGCTCGCTGAAAGTCACCACGCGTGGGCCGCTCCAAGGGGCCGGCACGTGGACCCACCAGTACTGCGATCCGACGAACGCCAACTGTTCCGACGACACGGTCGTGCAGGGACCGCTGGGGGTGTTGTGGTTCGACGATCATGCCTTCCCCGTTCCCAGCCGTCACGGCCGGGGCCGGGCGCCGTTGTTTCTCGACGGCCGGTTGTTCGTCCAGGGACTCGACGGCGTCCTCTGTGTGAATGCCTACAACGGCCGCAAACTCTGGGAGTACCCACTGCCCGGAATTCAGCAGGTCTACGACGGCGAACACCTGATGGGGACGTCGGGAACCGGGAGCAATTGGTGCATCGGACCGACGGGCCTCTACGTGCACACGGGCGAAGAATGCCTGCGGCTCGACCCGGCCACGGGCAGGCAACTGGCCGCTTTCAAACCACCGGTCCAGCCCGACGGCACGCCCGGCACCTGGGGAATCGTGGCCCTCGAAGGCGACACCCTGTTCGGCACCCTGGCCGACACGCGGCACCTGGTGACCTACCGTTACCAGCCCGGCGACATGAACCGGCAGTACACCGAGTCGATCGGGCTCTTTGCCATGGATGCCGCCAGCGGCCAAATCCGCTGGAGCTATCGCCCCGAGCAAACGATTCGCCATAACGCCCTGGCCATCGGCAATGGTCGCGTCCACCTGATCGATCGGCCCACCGCCACGGGAGATCGCCAGCGGGAGAAACGCGTCGGAACCCCCAATCCGGAAGATGCCCATCCCCTCGGCAGGCTCGTCACCCTGAACGCGACCGACGGGCAGGTGCTCTGGGAAACAGACCGAGACATCTACGGAACCACGCTGGTTCTCAGTGCGGAATACGACGTTCTGCTCATGGGCTACCAGGACTGGCGATTCAAGCTGGCCTCCGAACTGGGAGGGCGGATGGCGGCCTTCGATGCGGCGACCGGCAATCGGCGCTGGGACGTCGAAGCGTCCTACAAGACTCGCCCGATCATCAACGGCCGGACCGTCTACCTGCAGCCCGACGCGTGGGACCTGCTGACGGGCAAGCCGACCGGTTTCGTCCTCGATCGGTCTTACGGCTGCGGCATCCCGTGCGGCTCGACCAACATGCTCGTCTATCGTTCGGCCACCGTGGGATACGTTGATCTCTTGCATGACTATGGCACCGAGAACTACGGCGGTATCCGGCCCGGCTGCTGGATCAACGCCATTCCGGCGGGCGGCCTGATCCTCATGCCCGACGCAACCGATCGCTGCCGCTGCAGCTACCTGAACAAGGCGTCCATAGCCCTGGCGCCCTACGGACTGCGTCCCCCGACGATCACCCCCGACAGTGCCTGTCGCAGGGAACCCTTCGAAGTCCAATTGACCTGCGATGCCGAGAACGCCGAGATTCGCTTTACGCTCGACGGCTCCTCACCCACGGCCGATTCGTCTCTTTACACCGGGCCGCTCAAGATCGAAGACGTCGCCAGCTTGCGTGCCCGCGCCTTCGCCCCTCAACTCCCGCCGAGCAGCGTGGCCTCGGCCGAGTTTGTGGTCGATCGCACGATCCTTCCCCTCGACGATCCGGGCTGGACCGTCTTCGACAGCCCCGGCGGCAGCCCGCCCGCGAGCGATTGGCAGATCGAGGGCGACTACGTGACCGAACGCTCCAACCATTATCTGGGCGTGGCCGGCAATCTGGATCCGCTGATCGATCGGCCCGGGACCTATCGGGCCTTCCAGCCCGGCCGGTCCTGGTCGAACGGCGAACTCTCCCTCGAAATCGCCTCTTCCGACGACGACGGCCTGGGAGTCGCTTTTCGCTTCGGCGGCAGGGAGAACTACTACCTCTGGTCGATGGACGCCCAGCGGAGCTTTCACGTCCTCGCGAAGAAGCAGGGCGATGCCTACGAAACGCTCGCCAGGAACGCGGCGCCCTATGCGAAGAACCAGTGGTACTCCGTTCGCGTCGTTCTTGACGGGCCGCGGATTACGGTCTACGTAGACGGCCAAAAGGACCTCGAGGCCGTGGACGAGACGTTCGCCGAAGGCACCATCGCCCTCTACGCCTGGGGCTGTGCCGGGGCCAAGTTCCGCAACGTGCGCTGGGTGCCCAAATAGCCCTTTCATCCGTTTGCTTCAGGAGCATGCTATGTCCCCACAATGCCTGTCGAGTCGGCTGGTGCGAGAGATCGCATTCGGCGTCTTGTTTCTCGCCCTGACGGCTGCGGCCGCGCACGGGCAAGAGCCGATCGACGTGTGGACGTCGGGAGAGGGTGGGTACGACACGTACCGCATCCCGTCGTTGATCAAGACGAAGAGCGGCGCCCTGCTGGCCATCTGCGAAGGGCGAAAAACAGGCCGCGGCGACAGCGGCAACATCGATCTGCTCATGCGGCGATCGACTGACGGCGGACAAACATGGTCTCCCACCCAAGTCATCTGGGACGACAAGGAGAACACCTGCGGGAATCCCTGCCCGGTTGTCGACCAGGAGACCGGGACAATCCTCCTGCTGTCGACGCACAACCTGGGTATCGATCGCGAGAAGGAGATCATCGCCCTGACCAGCAAGGGCACGCGAACCGTGTGGCTCCTCAAGAGCACAGACGACGGACTGTCATGGAGCAAGCCACAAGAGATTACCCAGACTGCAAAGAAGCCGGACTGGACCTGGTATGCCACGGGGCCCGGTATCGGCATCCAGATCCAGCACGGCCCGCACAAGGGGAGACTCGTGATTCCCTGCGATCACATCGAGGCCGACACGAAAGACTACTACTCCCACGTCATCTACAGCGATGATCGCGGCGAAACCTGGCAACTGGGCGGCTCCACGCCCGAAGATCAGGTCAACGAATGTGAAGTCGTCGAACTGGCCGATCCGCCGGGCAGATTGATGCTCAACATGCGGAACTACGATCGCGACAACCGGACCCGCCAGACGGCCGTCAGCGACGACGGAGGCCTGACCTGGCAAGGTCAGAAGCACGACCCCGTGTTGATCGAACCGATCTGCCAGGCTTCCATCCGCCGATTGCGCTGGCCGACCGATGCTCGGCCTGGCGCGATCCTGTTTTCCAATCCCGCCTCCCAGGAAGGCCGCGAGAAGATGACCGTGCGGGTGAGCTTCGACGATGCCAAGACCTGGTCGCACAGCGCGTTGGTCAACGAAGGTTTTTCGGCTTATTCGTGCCTCGAAAGGCTCGACGACACGGCGGCCGGACTTCTCTACGAAGGAGCCGTCGGCGACAAGACCTACGGCCGGATCACCTTCCTCCGGCTCGGCCTCGATTGGCTGACGGACTCGAAGTAGAGTGGGTCGCATCTGCCGGATGCGACTCGTATAGGAGTAGCAGAAACCTCCGTATCAGGAGTGACACCCGGCAGGAGTCACCCACTTCCAATTGTGGCCAAGAGAATAACGAGACTGCCGCCCGCCCTCATGCTTGAGCCTTTGCAGCGTCTGTTGGACCACCTGTCGAAGATCCTCGATTCGGCCCGCCAGGCTGAGATCGACGAGCGCTACCGCCGCGCCCTCGACTACGTACCGGTCGACCGGCCGCCCTGCGTGGTCTGTGCGCCGCTGCCCGACGATGCGCCGTTCAAGCCCTATCCGTTGGGCGAGTGCTTCGGCAGTCCGGAGAAAATGTTGTTCAACGAACTCGTCTGCGCTTTCGACACGAGCATTGCCTTGCGCGATCGGATCGCTGACGACCTGCCGCTGACGATCCGCGCAAACTTCGGCACCGTGCTGATCGCCTCGATGTTCGGTGCGGCGGCCGAGCAGATCGGCGACAACCCGCCGTGGATTCGCCACGACGCGGTCCACGTCACCCTCCAGCAGGTCGCCGAAAGCGATCCGGCCGACATGTCGAGGGGATGGATTCCGCGGGTTGTCGAAACGCTCCAGTTCTACCGGGAAACGTTGTCTCGCTGGCCCAACCTGAAAGACCTGATTCGGATCGTTCTTCCCGATCTGCAAGGACCGTTCGACAACCTGGAACTGATCGGCGGCAGTGACGTCTTCCTCCGCATGGCAACGGAACCGGAAAGCGTCGACCGGGCATTGCACGCCTTGTCCGCGGCCCAAGTGAATCTGGCAGGCTACCTGGCCCCGTGGGTCAGCGACGGGCCGGAGGGCTATTGTCATCAGCACGCGGTCGGATTGAAGGGGAGGATTCTCCTGCGGAACGATTCGTGTATCATGGTGTCGGCCCAACGCTACCGCGAGCAGATCGCCCCGCACGACGAACACGTATTGAAGGCCCTGGGTGGCGGGGGAATTCACTGTTGCGGGCGGATCGAACACCTTGTCGACGAGTTCCTGGCCCTGCCGTCGTTCCGATCGCTCGACTTCGGCCAATCGGAATTGAACGACGTCGACGCCGCCTATCGCAAGGCCGCGGAGAAACGCGTCGCCTTGATTCGCGTGGCGGTAAAACGAGAAGAACTGGAGTCGGGAAAGGCGGCCGAACGGTTCCCGACGGGCGTCGTGTTGATCGAACGGCGGGCAAGTGTGAATTGAAAGGAAGTAGCGTGATGAAGTACGAATTGTCGGGACTTGTTGCGGCCTCGTTGACGCCGCTCCATGCCGATGGCTCCGTCGACCTGGAACCGATCCCCCGGATCGTCGACCACCTGGAGCGGACGGGCGTTTCGGGAATCTATATATGCGGAAGCACGGGCGAAGGGATTTCTCTCACCGGCGATGAGCGCCGGGCGGTGGCCGAAGCCTACGTGGCGGCGGCCAAGGGGAGGCTGCAAACCGTCGTGCAAGTGGGGCACAACTCAATGGCCGAAGCCCAGACGCTGGCTGCCCATGCCGCAAAGATCGGCGCCGATGCCATCTCGGCGACGGCCCCGTCGTACTTCAAGATCGATTCGATCGAGATGCTCGTCGCCTGCATGGCCGAGATCGCGTCGGGGGCCCCGGAAACGCCGTTCTATTACTACCACATCCCGGCTCTAACGGGCGCGGCCCTCGACATGGTCGAGTTCCTGCCCGCCGCCGACGCCAGGATCGGCAACATGGTCGGCATGAAGTACACGACCCCCGAGGCCTGCGTCTACCAGACGTGCCTGAACCTGCAAGACGGCAGATTCAACGTTCTTTGGGGCCGCGACGAAATGTTCCTCAGCGCTCTGGCGGTCGGCGCACGAGGCGCCATCGGCAGCACCTACAACATTGCCGCCCCCCTGTATCTGAAAGTGCTCGACGCATACCGGTCGGGCAACATGGCCGAAGCGCAGCGGCTCCAACTGCTCGCGGTCAAAGCGATCCGCGTGCTCCTGCGTCACCCCTTCCTCGCCGTGCTCAAGTGGCTGCTCGGATGCGGCGGCTGCCGGTTGCCGCAACGCAACCTGACGGCCGAGCACGCAGCCCGCGTGAAAGCCGAACTCGACGCACTGGGATTCTTCCAGTGGTGTGGTGTTGAGTACCACGTCTAGTGCTCAACTGGGAGTCCGACCATGATGCCACGCGTGCTGCACCGCCTGACGATCCTGCTCGTCCTGACGATCGCCGCCACCACATTTGCCGCCGAGCCTCGCGGAGAGCTCCATTGGCAGTCGCTGCCGGACTTGCCTGAGGCGTTGGGCCTCGGAGGTCCGCTGGTCGGTGTTCACAACGACGCGTTGATCGTCGGGGGAGGGACCAACTTTCCCGAACCGGTCTGGGAGACCGACAAGGTCTGGTGCGACGCGGTCTGGGTGCTGACCCGCAACGATGCGGGAGAGTACCAGTGGAATGACGGCTTCAAGCTTGATCGCCCCGTTGCGTATGCGGCCTGCGCGAGCACCGACCACGGCGTCGTGTGCATCGGCGGCAGCGACGGCCAAACCACGTTCGCCGAGTGCTTTCTGCTCCAATGGGATGCAGCCGCCGGACAATTGAAGCAGATACCCCTGCCCTCGCTTTCTGAGCCCTGTGCGTACGGGGCCGCGGCCGCTATCGGCAAAACCGTCTACTTGACCGGCGGGCAGACCGGCTCCGAGCTTGCTTCCGCCACGACCCGCTTTCAGCGTCTCGACATGAGCGCCTACAACGGCACGCCCGACTCGGTGGCCTGGGAGCAACTCCCGAGTTGGCCCGGTCCCGCCCGGGCCTATCATATCGCTGCGGCCCAGCACAATGGCTTCGACGACTGCATCTATGTGATCAGCGGGCGCTGCTCGCGGTCGATTCACGGAATCGAACAGGCGCCGGGAGAAGCGGTGACCGACGACTGGTACGCCCTGCGCGATGTCTACGAATTCGATCCGCAGCGTTTCGACGCTTCGGCCTACAATCCCGAAAAACGGCTCTATTTGGGCACGGGGCGTTTCGCCGCGCCGTGGCGGCGGCGGGCGGACGTGCCCCAGTGCGTAATGGCCGGCCCCGCCGGTGCCGTCGGCCAATCGCACATCTTCGTGTTCGGCGGCGATACCGGCCGGCTCGCCTCGCAAACCGACGCGATGAAGCTCGACCATCCCGGGTTTCCCCAGAAGATCTTCGCCTACCACACCATCACCGACACCTGGATCGAGGCGGGCCGGCCGCCCGCCAATCAGGTCACAACGCCGGCCGTCCGCTGGGGCAAGGCGATCGTGGTCGCCTCGGGCGAGGTCAAGCCGCGGGTCCGTACACCCAAGATCTGGGCCGTCAGCGCCGTCGAACACCGGCCCGCTTTCGGAGCAGTCAACTTCGCGGTGCTCATCCTCTACCTGCTTTCGATGGTGGGCGTGGGCGTGTATTTCGCCCGAAAGAGCCGGAACACCGACGACTACTTCCGCGGCGGCCAGAAAATCCCCTGGTGGGTGGCCGGCTGCTCGATCTTCGCCACCATGCTCAGTTCGATCACCTACATGGCCATTCCGGCCAAGGCCTTCGCCCAAGATATGGTCTACATGCTGGGCAACTTCATGATCCCCGTCGTGGCGCCGATCGCCGTATTTCTCGCTCTCCCCTTCTTTCGGCAAATCGATGCCACCAGCGCCTACGAGTATCTCGAGAAGCGTTTCAATCGCCCTGTGCGGCTGTTTGCCAGCGCTTCCTTCACCCTGTTCCACATCTTCCGCATGGGAATCGTCATGTCGCTGGCTGGCCTGGCCTTGGCCACGGTTACCCCGCTCACGCCGGCCGAGAGCGTGTTGATTATGGGGGTGCTCAGCATCCTCTATTGCACCATGGGCGGGGTCGAGGCCGTCGTCTGGACCGACACGATCCAGACGTTCGTTCTCCTCGGCGGGGCGATCCTGTGTCTGGGCCTGATGTTGGTCGAGTCGGGGCAAGGTCTCGGCGCGTTCTTCTCGACCGCCTGGGCCGACGGCAAGTTTCACATGGTCAATCTCTATTTCGACCCGACCAGCGCCTCGCTCGCCCTTTGGGTCGTGATCATCGGCGGCATCGGGCAGAACCTCTCTTCCTACACCGCCGACCAGGCGGTCGTGCAGCGCTACATGACCACTCCCGACATTCGCCGTGCGGCCGGGTCGATCTGGACCGCGGCGTTCCTCACCGTTCCCTCATCGCTTCTTTTCTTCGGACTTGGAACCGGTCTGTACATCTTCTACAAGGCGCACCCCGAGAAACTCGACCCCACCTATCTGACCGACCAGATCCTCCCCTTGTTCATTACTCACGAGGTGCCGATGGGCGTCGCGGGCCTGATCGTGGCGGGAGTCTTCGCCGCGGCCCAGTCGACCATCTCCACCAGCATGAACTCGACCGCCACGACCATGGTCAGCGACTTCCTGCGCCCCTTCAATATGCTGAAATCGGAACGGGGTTACTTGAATGCCGCCCGAACCGTCACGTTCGTCTTCGGCGTCTTCGGCACCATGCTCGGGTTGCTGTTCATCGATCCGGAGAACCGCTCGCTGTTCGATTCGTTCATCAAGGTGATTGGCCTGTTCATGGGAGTGCTGGGTGGACTGTTCGGCCTCGGCGTCCTCACCCGCCGAGCCAATGCCTGGGGCTCTCTGCTCGGCGCTCTGGCCGGCGCCACCGTAATGGGGCTCATGCCGGTCTGCTCCCAGATCAGCGGCTACCTCTATGCCGCCCTGGGGATCACCGCCTGCTTCGTCGTCGGCCTGATCGCCAGCCTCGCCCTGCCGTCGCAGAAGAAGTCGATTGAAGGGTTGACGATCTACTCGATGGGGAAAGAAACCGACCCCCAAGCAGAACAGCCAACGTAGGGTGGTGCCGGAGCGGACCAGTGCCAAACGACCATCAACGGACGTTTGGCTTTCCAATGTCAGAACAGTTCACACTCCGTACTCACGAGCGGCGGCCGACCACAGGCCACTTCAGGCCATGCTCTGGTGGGCCGCCGCTCATTTCGCCGTCCCGCACGCGTTCCCTGTGACAACATGTCGAGAGGCCCGCGAATCTCGCCCGGATTGGTCCGCTCTGGCACCACCCTACACGGTTTTCGGTTATAATGCGTCGCGAACCGTCTCTCACCTCGACCAGGAGTCTCGCATGTCTTCCGCAGACGTTCCACAGCCATCGGCCCATTCTCCCCAGGAACTCAAGGCGGCTGTCAAAGCCTTCAAGAAGAAGTTGAAGCTGACCCGCCTGGACGACCAATCCCGAATCGGTGTCGGCCCCATGAGCAGCGGCCGGGAATCGGGCATCGTGGGCATCGCGCCGCCGGACAAGTATCCCCAGAGCGTCTGGGACGAGTTGGAACGCCAGGGCAAGCTCAGGAAGATCGAGGCCGGGCTGTACGAAATGGTCCAGCAACCGCCGCAAGGCGGAAAACGTTAGCAGCCCGCTCACCCACGGCGGCCGTTGAGGACGCTTTCCAGGGCCTCCAGCACCTGCTGAACGCGAATCGGCTTGGAAACGTAGGCGTCCATGCCGGCTTCCAGGCAGCGCTCGCGATCGCCTTTCATGGCGTGGGCGGTCATGGCGATGATCGGCACGTGCCGGCCGGTGTGTTTCTCCGTCACGCGGATGACGGCCGTGGCCTCCAGACCGTCCATTTCCGGCATTTCCACGTCCATCAGCACGACGTCGAACTCTTCCGCGGCCAGCGCGGCCACGGCCGCCTTTCCCGTGTTGGCCACGACCACCGTGTGACCGTGCTTCTCGAGGAGGCCGATCGCCAGCCGCTGGTTCACCAGGCTGTCTTCCGCCAGCAGGATGCGAAGCGGCGGCCGCTCGACCTTCGGCTCGAGCTGGCGGGTGTCTTCCTCCCTCTCCTCCGGAATGCCGACGCCCAGCGACGTTGCGATCGCGTCGAACAGTTCCGATTGCTTGACGGGCTTCATCAGCCGCGCGGCGACCTTGAGCTCGTCGCACCGCCTGGCGTCGTCGGGCCGGACGCCCGAGGTCAGGACAATAACTCGCGTCTCCGCCAGTTGCGGATCCTGCCGTATCCATTCGGTGAGCGTGAGGCCGTCGACCTCCGGCATGTTCACGTCGGAAAGTACCAGTTCCAGCCGGTTGCCCGTGGCGCAGGCTTGCCGCAGGCAATCCATGGCGTCGTGGGCGTTGTCGGCGCTGGCGGGCTGCATGCCCCAGTTCCGAGTCATCTCTTCCAGAATCAGCCGGTTGGTGGCGTTGTCGTCGACGATCAGAACTCGAGTTCCCTGAAGAATCGCCGGCTCGTTCCGGCGGCGATTGAGCCGTCTCTGATCCGCCAGTTTGAAACGGGCGAGGAAATGGAAGATGCTTCCTTGGCCCACCTGGCTCTCGACCCAGATCCGGCCGCCCATCAGATCGACCAGGCGCGACGAGATGGCCAGCCCCAGTCCGGTGCCCCCGTGCCTGCGCGTGGTCGAGGCGTCGGCCTGCGTGAAGGCGTCGAAGATCAGAGCCAGCTTGTCCGCCGGAATTCCGGCGCCTGTATCTTTCACGGAGAACTGCAGCACGGCCTCCTGGTCGGTTCGCGACTGGCAGCCCACGTGCAGGACGACCTCTCCTGCTTCCGTGAACTTGACGGCATTGCCCACCAGGTTGATGATAATCTGGCCGAGACGGATCGGGTCCCCGAGCAGGGCGTCCGGCACCTCGGGCTGAATGTGGCAGGCCAGTTCGATTCCTTTGGCGTGGGCTCGCAGGGCCAGCGATTTCGCCGCGTCGCCCACTCGCTCCCGCAGACCGAAAAGCGTCTCTTCGAGGTCGAGCTTGCCGGCCTCGATCTTGGAAAAGTCGAGAATGTCGTTGATCACCGTCAGCAGGGAATCGGCCGAGTCCTGGACCATCTTCAGGTATTCTCGTTGCGAAGCGGTCAACTGGCTGTCGAGGACCAGGTCGGTCATCCCGATGATGGCGTTCATCGGGGTGCGGATCTCATGGCTCATGTTGGCCAGGAAGTTGCTCTTGGCCCGGTTGGCCGCCTCGGCCGCTTCCTTGGCCGCCTCCAGTTCCGCATTGGCCTGGGCCAGTTCGGCCGTCCTCTGGCGGACCCGGTTCTCCAGCGTTTCGTGCAGCGTCTGCAACCTGGCCGCCAGTACGTTGAAACTCTGCGCCAGAACGCCGATTTCATCCTGGCTCTTGACCTCGATCGACGTAAGAGGGGCGTCGTCGGCCTGTTCGGCCGCCTTCTGGAAGTGGGCCGCGATCGCGGCAAGATGGCCCGACACGATCAGGCGGAAGGCAATCAGGATGACCGCAAAAAGCAGGACCAGCCAAAGAAAGGTAACAAGCACGGTTGCCGCCGCTTCTTTGGTCAAGGACGCGTTGACCGAATCCAAGGGAATGGCGATCACGTCCATCCCGGCCACGTCGCCCACCTTGCGGAAGAACCCGCCCGTTTCCCCGTAGCGCTCGATGAGCGACTTGGGAGAGTCCTCCGGGCGGCCGTGGCACTGGAGGCAGCTCTGGTCCGTCCGCATCGCGCTGACGTGCGCCAGAAACTCCTTTCCGTCCATCCGGATCCTGCCGGTCCAACGCGTCTCACCGGGGTTCTTGCGAAAGTAGTCCAGCAGCGACTGTTCCTCGGGGCCGGCAAGATTGTCCGGGTTTCGCGGATTGTCCGACGAGAACTTGATGACGTAGTCGGGATACTTTTCGTGGACCTTCTCGACCACGTTTCGGGCGATGAAAGAAGTCGACATGGCTTCTACGATGAACTCGTCCTTGCCGATACGTTTGGCGACTTCCGGCCGGATCGAGTTGCCCGCGTACTCGCGGATGGCAAGATCGAATTCGAGCGCCAACTCGGCCTGCATCGCCGTCAATTCTTCGACGTACTCCCGAGTCGAAGCCCAGGCACGGTAGAGAATCAGCGAGGAAAACGCGACGGCAAACACGCCGACAACCAGCGAGAATCGCGTGCCGATACTCTTCATTTGCACGCCGCTCCGTGAGTGGAAGAACCATCTGTCGAAGGGGCAACGGATGAGCCGCCAGGTCAGCCATTCCGTCGTAGGCAAAGACGGTGAGAACCTGCCCTTACGTCATTGTACTTGTACAGGGACGGGGCGGCAATCTCGTGGAGGTTCGTCGGCCAAGCGGTCAGGTTGTCCAAAAAGCGACAGTGTTGCTTGGAGCCGGTTTTCGCGAAGAGGGTGGCCAGGCTTGCTTGCGAATTGCGATCTCGCAGTGTTTTCGGCTTCTGATTCTGCGAGGATCGGGCGGTAGTGAAATGGGCCAGACTTCAGGTGCAGCCATCGGCTTGACAGGAGAACGCATGTCCAGGGACGAGCGACACGAAATGAACATTCCAGCCGCCGAAAGAATCGCGTCTATTGCATGTGGGGCTGTATTGATTCTGGTGCACGTATACGACCCATCCGGACAAGATGAAGACTTGCCGGTACCGACCTCTTCAGTCGCCTGTCAATCCTTGTTGGATTCCGACGCTTCTCCCCCCGCCCCCGCGATCTTGATCAAATCGACGACCTCCCACAGGCCGGAACGGTCGGGTTCTTTGATCACGATCTTCTCGCCGACGTGTGCCTTCTCCTGGGGCAGAAGAACCTCGCGCTTTTCGTCACCGTGCTGAACAGTGCACTTTTTGTATTCTTTCACGGTTCTCTCCTTCAGAAAAAGCAATCATCTCGCTCGAACCTTGAACCCCGCCCAGGCCGTGGGGTCTCGCTCTTCGCCAGGCGATTATCACACAACGGCATGCATCTTGAGGATAGCCAGACTTGAATCGACGGGGCAAGGTCTATTGTACGCGGTGCCGTGTGGTGGCCCACAGGTAGGGAGGGGTGGTTCACAAACGGTGGGGTGAGCTCAAGGGCGGGGTAGGGACTGCAACCTATTGTCGTGAAGTCGGTTAGGGCCGATCTGTTGGGCCGAAGCACTCTCGTCACCGTCCTCATACGTGTTGAGTGAGCGAGTGGTTCTCCCCAAATGTCCGGAAAGTCGTCTTGGAGGGTGAAGGAGGGGCCGGATAGGCGGGTTTGTTTATCCTCGCTTACGCTTCGGGTTGTCGCCTGTCCTCGCTTACACTTCGGGCTGGCATTGTGGTTCCCCCAGCTTGTCTGGTTACTCTTGGCGTTATTGGTTAGAATCTGCCGGTTTCGCGCAGCATCGCAACGAAAAGGCATGGAGGCCTTGATCATGACGACTCTCCGGCGAGTCGGTCCACGATGGCAGCAATGCTATCATTCCGCGATTTCGTTCGTTCTCGGTCTCGCGTTGATTCTCTCTCACGGCGGACGCGTGGAGGGCCAATCGGGCGTGAACGGTCCCGCGCCGGCCCGGTCGGGCACTCTGGCCGCCGCGCTGCTGTCGTCGCAGGGCAAGGTGAACGCGACCAAGAAGACGCCGCGTGCCGGCAGTCCAACGCGCAGCGTTGCTGCCCAGGTGGGTGAGAGGCCGCTCGTGCCCCAGCAGCCGATCCAGGTACAGCAACCCGCGATCGCGCCTCCGCCGGACTCCTGGCCGGTAGCGTCGGCACCGTATTCCCCGCAGGAGTCCTTTAGGGGGTCGGCTCTGGAGAGCCAACCTGCGGGGCGTGCAAGCGAAATCAACGGTGGTTACTTCCAGCCGTCTGCTCCGAGACCACCGAGCCAAACGCCGGCTCCCGGCACGTTTGCTGTTTCATCCGTTCTGCGCGACGACGCGAGGCTCAACGACGTGTGTTTCGTCGACCCCGAGTGGGGTTGGGCGGCCGGCGACCGGGGCACGATCTGGCACACCGGCAACGGCGGGCGCGAGTGGCACCTTCAGTCGACGGGCGTCGAGTGTCCGCTCTACTCGGTCTACTTCCTCGATCGGCAGAACGGCTGGGCGGTCGGCGGCTTCACCCATCCTTTTACGCACACGGGAACCGGTGTGGTCCTGATGACGGCCGATGGAGGACGCACCTGGCAGACGAGGCAGCAACCGCTGTTGCCGATTCTGAAGAAGGTGCGGTTCTTCGACGCCCAGCAGGGCTGGGCGATCGGCTGCAGCAGTGCGGCGTCACCCTCGGGGTTGTTCCGCACAGAAACCGGCGGGCGTTCCTGGGACCCGATGCCGAGCGCGAAGCAGCCGGGCTGGACGAGCGGCGACTTCCTGGATCCCGACAACGGGGCGCTGGCCGGTCAGGACGGTTCGGCCGCCGAGGTGCGAAGTGGCAGGATATCGGCCAGTCAGACGCCGCGGTTCGGACTGCGCGGTCCCCTGGCCGTTCAACTCGTGCCGCCGTATTTCGGCTGGCTGGTCGGGGAAGGGGGACTGGTGATGCTCACACGCGACCTGGGGCACACCTGGCAAACGCCGCAGGTTCCCGTGCCCTTTGGCAGCGCCGCCCATTTCGACTTCTGCGATCTCAGCGTGCGGAACGCACGGGTGTGGATTGTCGGTTCGCCCGGCACCAAGGTGTTTTTCACGCCCGACGCCGGGCTGTCATGGCAGACCTTCAGCACGAGACAAAACGCACCGCTGCGGGCGATCCATTTCACCGACGACCGGCACGGCTGGGCCGTCGGTGATTTCGGGACGATCCTGGCCAGCGACGACGGCGGGCAGACCTGGCGGCGCCAGCGGGCCGGCGGCACGCGTGCCGCTCTGATGGCCGTGTTTGCCGACGGTCGCGACCTGCCGCTGGAACTGTTTGCCAAGCTCTCCGCCGAGGAGGGCTATCTGAGCGTGGCGGAGATTGTGGGCCGCACCGATCCCGGGCAGACGGTGGAGCAAGGAGTCGGTTGCCGCGATCGGGTTCACGAGGCCGTCGTCGCCCTGGGCGGATGCGGAGCCGGACAGGCCTGGCGATTTCCGCTCATGCCCGAGGCGCTCAAGCTGAAGGCCGAGGCGGTTATCGACGAGTGGAATCGGGCTAACGACGGTCAGGGGGCCGCATTGCTCGAAGCCCACCTGGTGCGCCAGATCCGCACGTACCGCCCCGACGTGGTCGTAACTCACGGCCCCAGCCCGACGGGCGAGGACCCGCTCGGCGAGTTGCTCAACCACGCGGTGATGACGGCAGCGCGGGCGGCCGCCGATCCGACCAGTTACAGCGATCAGATCACCCAGGCGGGGCTGGAGCCGTGGACCGTCACCCGGGTGTTCGCCACGATGACGCCGGGACTGACCGGCACGACGAGCATTTCGACGGCCCAGTTGGCGACGCGGCTGGGCCGATCGCTGGCCGATGCGGCCGCCGGTCCCCGCGGATTGATCGACCGCGAGATGCGGCCGGAGATGGAGACGCTCGGCTTTCGCCTGCTCGTCGACGATCGCCCCGACCACGGCGGGCGCGAGGATTTCTTCACGGGGATCGTGCTGGCGCCTGGAGGGGACGCGCGGCGGATTCTGACCGAGCCTCCGCCCGGGACGATCGATCAACTCCGCCAGATGGCCCAACAGCGGCGTCACACTCAGGCGATTCTCAAGCAGGCGGGGGCCGATTCGCGGATCGGCACAGGCATGCTCGCCCAGACGGAAGAATTCACCCGCGGGCTGGACGACGACATGGCGGCCTCGGTGTTGCATCACATGGCCCAGGCCTATTTCACGGCCGGCGAGTGGCCGATGGCAGCCAGCATGTTCGAACGACTGGCCAACCGGCACCCCAATCATCCCCTGGCACGTTCGGCGATGCGATGGCTGGTGCACTACTATACGAGCGGCGAGGCCGCCTGGCGGGTCCACGGCTCGCAGCGACTCGTGGCCGAAAACGTCGAGACCCGGGCCGTCGACCCAAAGAGATTTGCCGAAGCCGTCACAGCGGCCTCGTGGGAAGGCGATCAGGATGCTCCCTTTGCCGTTCACCAAGCCTCGGCTCCGTCGGTCGACACCGCTCAACTGGAAGATCGGCAGCAGCGGGCGACGGCCCTCGGCCAGACAATCGAGCGACTTCTGCCGGATCTGTATGCCGAACCGGACGTTCGCTTTCCCCTGGCGGTGTCGGATCGCAAACGAGGCTACCCGACCCAGGCCGAACGCTACCTGATGGTCTTGCAGCGGAGCACGACCAAGGACGACTGGTGGGCCTGTGCCCAGGGCGAACGCTGGATGACGGAGCCTGCGGGCATTCCGCCGAAGCAGATGATCAACTGCGCCGCGGCGCCGACCAAGCCCCATCTGGACGGGAAGCTCGACGACGCCGTCTGGCAACGAGCCAGGGCCGTGCGTCTGGAGACCTTCCACGGCAACGGTCCGAGCAGCTCTCAAGCTCCGCGCGACAAGGCCGACAAGTCCACGGCCGAGTCGACCGTGACGACGGCAATGCTCGCCTACGACGGCGACTTCCTCTATCTGGGTCTGCGCTGCCCGCGAGTGAAAGGTACGGACTACTCAGGGGTTCACGGGATCCGTCCCAGGGACCCCGATCTCTCGGCTCGCGATCGGATTGAGTTGTTCCTCGATCTGGATCGCGACTTTTCCACCTACTATCGCCTGACGATCGACCACCGCGGCTATGTGGGCGAGAGCTGTTGGGGCGACAAGACGTGGGACCCCACGTGGTTTGTTGCGGCCGGCGACGACAAGGAGTTCTGGACGGTGGAGGCGGCTATCCCGCTGGACCAGTTGACGGGCGAGTACCCGGCCTCGAGAAGCGTCTGGGCAATGGGTCTGCGGCGGATTATTCCGGGGGTCGGCTTCGAGGGTTGGAGCACGACCAACGCCGACGTGGTGCGGCCCGAGGAGTTCGGGTACTTGATCTTCGATTGAGAGGCAATCACGCAAGTGAGTAAGAAATGAAGCCCGTAGCTCACGCAAGCTCGCCTCCGCTGGCTGATGAAGGTGACGATGAACATAATGCCCTTAATGCTGCGTCAAATGAACCGTGACGACATCGAATTGGGAATGCGGCTCAAGCAGCAAGCCGGGTGGAATCAGACGCCGGACGACTGGCGGCGGTTTCTTGAACTGGAACCCGAAGGTTGTTTCGTGGGCGAGTGGGGCGGGCAGCCCGTCGCCACCACGACCACCTGCACGTTTGGTCCGATCGGTTGGATTGCGATGGTGCTGGTGGACGAGTCGTTTCGCCATCGCGGCATCGCCACGCAGATGGTCGAGCATGCGCTCGCCTATCTTGCGGGCCGGTCGGTGACCACCGTTCGGCTCGACGCCACGAAGTACGGTCGGCCGGTCTACGAGCGGATGGGGTTCGCTGCCCGGCACGACCTGATGCGGCTTCAGGGAATCGCCCGGCCCGCCGCGCCGGGGTCGGCTGTTGATCCGGTGCACGCCGAAGATCTCAATGCGGTGGCCCGACTCGATGGGCGGGCCACGGGAACCGATCGCAGTCGCCTATTGGAGCGACTCGTGGCGGAGCACCCGGAGCTGGCCGGAATAGCGCGAGACGGGCAGTCGGAGGGGGGCTACGTCCTGCTGCGTCCGGGCGCCAATGCGACTCAGATCGGCCCCGCCGTCGCTCGGGCGGAAGCCGCGGGGCGGGCGCTGTGCAACTGGGCGTTGACCCGCTGTGCGGGGCAGGCCGTGTTCATCGACGTTCCCGTCGGCAACCCGGCGGCGATCGAGTGGGCAAGGTCCGCCGGGTTGGCCGAACAGCGGCGTTTCACGCGGATGGACCGCGGGCAGCCGATCGAGGAAGACGTCCAACTTCTCTGGGCCAGTTCGGGGCCGGAAAAAGGGTAGGCAAGCTGACGAGGAAAGGTTATCGAACGAACAGGCCGTCCAACGGTGTGCGGGAAAGCTCGGGCGTTTCTCTTTCCGGTTCCTCGTTCGGTTTCTGATCGGACTCTTCGCTCATCGGGTCTTTCGTGGCAAGCATCGGAGCCGGCTGCTCGATGACCGCGGAGAAGTCGGTTTTCTCGACGAGCTTCCCGTCTTCCTGCCACTTGTACCAGATGCCGAAGGCGGTCCCGTCTTTGCTCTGGCCCATCATCGACTTCTGGCCGTTGGCATGACGCCAGACCCACAAGCCGTCCTTGAGGCCGTTCTTGAAGCTGCCCGAGACTTCCTCCTGGCCGTTGGCATACCACCAGGTGAACTGTCCGTCGGGCTGGTCCTGATTGTAGACGCCCTGGATTCGCATTTGCCCGTTCGGGTGCCAGCCGGTGGCCAGACCGTGCTTGACGTCCTCTCCCACCGACTTGAAAGTGGCCGGCTTGGCGTTCCACCAATCCACCTCGGTGTCGATCACAAGTTGGGCATACATGTACATGGCCTCCCACTGTTTCTGGCCGGCCTCGTTGTGCTCGACCTTCATGGCGATCTTGTGGCCATTCTCGTATTTTTCTTCCTCGATGAGCTTCGAATTCTCGTCATAGGTGCGAATGAACCCATCCAAGAGCCCCTGGTGGAACGAGGCCTCCCGCATCAGGGTCCCGGAAGCATAGCTCCACTTCGCCACACCCTCCCGAAGTCCGTCGACGTACTCGGTCTCGCACGCGGTGCGCCCCTGGCTGTCGGTGATAATCCATTTCCCCTCGAGCCGGCCGTCTTTGAAGTTGGCTTCCGAGCGGAAGGGGGGCGTGAACTCTTTGTAAGGCATCTCGGCGAACAACTCGGCGTCTTTGCCGGTGTGAATGCGGAACCAAGGTCCTTCGCGGCGATCGTTGCGATACTCGCCGGAGCCCGTCAGGTTCCCCTGTTCGTCCCACATCTTCCATTCCCCGTGGAGAATGTAGTTATCCTGCTTGTCCTGAGTGACTTCACGGCGAATCTTCAGTTCGCCGCCCGGGTAACGCTCTTGAATGATCTCGACCGGACGCCCCACCTCAGCGACCCCCTCCGACTCCTCGGCGTCCTCGACGAGAATCACCGGGTCTTCCGTTTGCGGAAGGGCGCCGACCTGGATCTGGGGAACGGCCTCGGCAGCAGGTTTTCCAGAATGCGCCGGCGTGCCCATCAGGCAAACCAGCCCGATCGCCAAAATCGTTGAATTCTTCCACAACTTCCTGACCATAGTCGATCTCCCCCAGTCTTCTGAAGTTCCTGCCGCCGGCATGCCGCCACGGTGAGGAAAGAACTGCCTTTGCAAGATGGGATCGACCACTACGCGCCGAGTATTCAGCATCCCCAGAACCGCCGGAGAATGCGGAATTTGCCAAAGACTCTTGCTAATCGGCACGTTTTGCCAGGACTCGCCGCCCAGCCAGATTGGGCCGGCGCATCCCCTCCGTCAGCCGCTACTCAAGAATGCAGCCGAAAACGCACCCCCGAAACGAAGGGGCGACCTTCGATTCGCTCGCCCCACTACTCCTCGGGCGAGGCCGCTTCCGCCTCGGCGGCCACCGGTTCGGGCACTGGCTCAACCACGGCTGCCGGGTTCAGGAGCCGGTCGAGAACATGCCCCGCCCGCTCGACGATCACGTCGCGGCGCCCCCGCCCGAGAGTACGCCGGTGTGGAGCCACCGCCACCGGGCCGGCGTAGCCCTTTTCGCGAAGCGTTGCCATGATGGTCGCGAAGTTGACCTTCCCGGTCGTGCCGGGCATGAACCGATGCTCCTCGGTGATGCTCCCCGGCGCCACGTCGTCGCCCGGCAGGTCGGCCAGACGAACCGATACGATCTGCTGCCCCGAGAGTTTCTTCAGATCCTCGATCGAGGCGCCCGACAGCTTGAAGTTCCACGAATCGAACGCCAGCCCGATGTTCGGCGCACCGATCATGTTGATCAATGCGGTGATGCCTTCCATGTCGTGGATGAACTGGAAAGCATGGCCTTTGCGCAGGTTTTCCGCCGCACGGAACGCGAGCCCGACCTGAATGCCCAGCGGGCTGAGCGCCTTGCAGATGTCGCCGAAACGAAACTTGTGAAAGTCGAAATTCTCGTGGTAGGGACGCATGTCACCCGCCGGAGAAATCGTCGCGATGCAGCGTTTGCAGCCCAGATCGGCAGCCATCTTGGCCAAATCGGGCAACCGCGAAAGCTCCTTCCCAAACGACTCGTCATCCACGTCCCATTGGATCGGGAGGTCGAACGTGCCCATTCGGAGACGCCCCGTCTTCAAGGCGCTGGCGATCAGTCGCCGGGCATACTCGATCCCCTTCGCCTGGGTCCGATCGTGGAAATCCTGAAAATTCAGGTCGATTCCTTTGAACCCGTAGGTGAGTGCCAGCTCGATGATCTCGCTTTCGTGTCCCGATACGCCAAGAAACGAAGCATTGAGGTTCTTGAACATGGCATTCTCCTTCTTGAGCTATGGACCGGCCCCCACAAGGACTGGGTAGGGGGCTCAGAAATGATCGAGTGGGTTCAGACGAGGCAGGTTTCCACAGAAGATGCAACCGGCGCACCCCGACTCCACACCTGAAATCCGCGGAAACACACATTATGTCAGATCCCCCCAACAGCTCCTAGGGGACCCGGGCGGGGGGGCACGATTTCCCTTCACTCCGCGGCTGAAACCGGCCCCGCCCGCAACAGACCCCGTCAGCATACGTGGGTTGGCTCTCCCGAGCCGACCACAAGAACCTCCCGACCACTCGCCTCCGGATCCTCAACCCGCGAAGCACCGCAACTCATAAGCGCAAGCAACGACATAAGTTGTAGTCATGCGGGCGCCGTCCGCGATATCGTCAAAAACCAGCTACCGTCCGACAGCCGTTCCAGGCTATACTCGAAATCTTGGGCCAAACCGTCTGTTGACGGCGCGTCTCTCTCGATTCTGCCTCAGAGCGAGGCAAGCCAGCAATCCAACCTCATGCTTCTCCTCGAAATCATCTTGCTTGCGGTCGTCCAGGGCATCGGCGAGTTTCTGCCGATCAGCTCCTCAGGGCATATCGTTGTGCTGGCCACGCTGTTCGAACAGTTTGGGCAGGCTTTCGACGGGGAGAAACTGACGGTCAATATCGTGCTCCATTTCGGCACGCTTCTGGCCATCCTGGTCTACTACCATCGGAGGATCGCCGACCTGCTGACCCGGGAGCGAAGGGTGATCGGGCTGGTGATCGTCGGCACGCTCCCGGCAGTGTTCATCGGTCTCTGGATCAAGAAGTATTTCGGAGAGGCCTTCGAATCGGCACTGCTGTCGGGATTCATGTTCCCGATCACCGGTTTGGGGCTGCTCTGGACGGCCCGTGCCAAACCGGGAGAGCTCACCTGCGCCGATCTACGATACGACGAGGCCCTTCTCATTGGCTTTGCCCAGGCATTTGCCGTGTTGCCGGGCATTTCGCGAAGCGGAGCCACGATCGTTGCCGGCCTGGCCCGCGGCATGCGCCGCGATGAGGCGGCCGCCTTCTCGTTCCTGCTGGCGATCCCTGCCATTGGCGGCGGCGGCGTGCTCCATTTGCTCGAATACCTGTCGGCCGATTCGCCGCCCGCGCAGACCTCGATCGGAATCCTGGTTCTGGGAGCGGTGATCAGCTTCGTGGTCGGGCTGGCCGCCCTCGCCTGGTTGATCCGCTGGCTCGAGCAGGGCCGCCTTCACCTGTTCGCCTGGTGGTTGCTGATTCTTGGGCCGCTGGTTGTCGCCTGGCAGTTGCTGACGTGATAATATCCTGCGGTGCCGGATATTGTTCACCTGCCGGTGCGCTATCTCGAATTCGACCTGCCGTCATCTGAGGACTACACCCATGTATTCTCCGTTCCGCTGGAGCTGTCTCCTTGTCGTTTTGAATTGCTCCCTCTCGGCATTCGCGGCCGACTGGCAGCATCCCCTGGCACTCGACGGCGGGGATTACTGGCGGGCCAGGGTGCCGGTGGCGATTGCCAACGAGACTGATCAACCGCTGGACGGCACGCCGCTCGAAATCGCCATCGACCCGCAAGGAGCGTTGGCGGAGTTGATCGGCGAGAAGGCAGGGCAGATTCGCGTGACCGATGCCGGCGGCACCGAGATGCTGTTCGTTGTCTACGATCGGAGCGGAATGAAGGTCGAAGGTGAAATCCCGGCCGGGGCGTCGTTGGTACTGCCGGTCGAGTGCAAAGGGAAAAGCACGGCGACCTGTTACATCTATTCCGGCAATCCTTCGGCTTGGTTGGTACCCGACTATCTGGAAGCACGACCCGGCCTGATCAACGGTTCGGTCGAACTGGGCGGCGGCGACTCGCCCGACGGCTGGAGTCACGACGCCGCGGACGACGAGCATCGAGCCTCGTGGAGCGACGAAAACCCGCACTCGGGCAAGCGGTGCCTGAAGACGATCGTGACGCCCGGCGCCGAGGCCACCTGGATCGCTACCCGTCAGGACGGCATCCACATCGTGGGCGGCGCTCGCTATCGGGTCGAGGCCTGGGCTCGGGCCGAGAACGTGAAGGGCTCCGCCGGTTGGTACCTGCACGTGGGAAATGCCCAGAACTCGATGCTCTCGGCCCCCATGCTGACCGCGGGCGACGGCACCTTTGACTGGAAGAAGGTCGCTCACGAGTTCACCGCTCCCGACGACGCGGACCGGCTCAGTTTGGGAACGGTCTTGCGCGGCACGGGGACGGCCTGGTTCGACGACGTCTCGTTGACCTGCCTGGAGCCGGGCCGCGTTCGAACCGCCGTTCAGGCCGTCCAGCGCATGACGCTCGAGGAGGTCGGTCGCTGGAAGAGCCCTTCTTTCTGGCCTCAAGGGGCGCCCGATCGCCGTGCAATGGTTCGCATCTACAACTTCAGCGATCAGCCGCGCCGCGGAGCGGTCGTGTCGGTCGATTTGGAGATGATTCGCGGGCGCTCGCGTGGTCGGCTCGATCTCGACTCGATCCGCGTCGCTTTGGCGGGCCGGTTCGTTCGCCATACCTGCCAGGGAAACGCCTTGCTCTTCCAGAGCGACGAACTGCCAGCCCGAACCGTTGCCTGTTACGACGTGTTCTTCGCCGACGGCAAGTTGCCGGACACGAAGGACGAGGCGGCGCCCGCCGGCAACATCTTGCCGAACCTGGTGATCAACGGCGGTTTTGAACAGGGCCGGCCGCTGCCGGAGGCCTGGAGTCCGACCGGCCCCGCCGAAGGCAAGGACGGCGTGCGTTTCTCTGTGGACGATCCGGGCCGTGCCGGTCTCGGAGCGGCCTGTGCGCGAATGGACGTTCCCGGCGGCCTGCCCGAGAGTTGGCGAGGCTGGCGGCAGACGGTGCCGGTTCGGCCCGGTGCGACGTACCTGCTTTCCGCCTGGCTCAAGTGCAAGGGGCTCGAAGCAGGGGAAGTCCGCGTTCACGTGCATCTCCGAAAGGCCGACGGCGGTCTGGTGACGACCGGCGGGATGACGAGCCTTTCTCGAGGCATTGCGGGAACCACGGATTGGACGCTGACCTCGGGCCTGTTCACCATGCCGGACGACGCCGCGCAGTTCCAGATCCATATGACGACGACCGCGGCGGGAACCGTCTGGCACGACGGCGTTTCCCTGGCCGAGGTCGAACACGGACAACTGGTGGGATTCAACTGCCGGACCATGGCCGCGACCGAGAATCTCGCCGTGTGGCCGGTTCCTTCCGTCGTCAAAGTGTTTCCCGACGATCCCGCCCCGAAGGCGACTGACCCGTGGCAAGTGTCCGTTGCCGGAAATGAGCGAGAGGTGCTGCAACTGGCAGTTCGTGCCGGCCGATCGATCGACGGCGTCCAAGTGCGCGTCGAGCCGCCGGTGGGTTCCAAGGGAGACAAATTGCCGGCACCCGAAGTGAATGTGGTGGGCTACGTGCCGATCGACTATCCCACGAGCTATTATCAGTCCGATGCTCCCGCCTGGCACCGGTTGATCCCGACCCAGCGGCCCCAGTGCGACGGTTGGCCCGGCCTGTGGCCCGATCCGCTGCTTCCGGCGGATCGGTTTGACCTCAAGGCCAACGCAACCCAGGCCGTCTGGCTCACCTTCAACGTGCCGAAGAACGCGCCGGCCGGCGATTACACGGGAAAGGTGCAATTGACTGAAGACGGTCGCGTTCTGGCCGAGCAGGCCTATACGGTTCACGTCTGGGGCTTCTCTTTGCCGGACGAGAACCACGTGGCGGCGATCTACGACGTCCGCTACGGGCGGAGCGGGTCGCAATACTGGGGCAGGCCGCTCGATCAGATGTATCCCGAGTTGGTTCGCTTTCTGGCAGAACGGCGACTGTCGCCCGACGCGATCAAGCCCGAGCCCAGGATCCGCTATGTCGAGGGCCGCGTCGAGGCCGACTTCACCGAATACGATCGGGCAGCAGAGTTCTATTTCGACGAGCTCGGTTTGCCCTTTTCCTACACGCCCCACACGTTCTACCTGTTCGGCTGGGGCCACCCGCCCAAGACGTTCTTCGGCGAGCAGCCTTACGCCGGCGAGGCCCCTTACGAAGAGGCCGATCGCAGCAAGCTGCGGCCGGAGTACAAGAAAGCCTACCAGGCCTGCCTCAAGGTCTACTGGGATCACGTGAAAGAAAAGGGGTGGGCCGACCGGATCGTCCTTTACATTTCCGACGAGCCCCACGACTGGCACGCCCACATCGGCATTCAGATGAAGGCCCTCTGCGACATGATCCACGAAGTCGATCCGGCCATCCCGATCTATTCGAGCACGTGGAAACACGTGCCCGACTGGGACGGGTATCTCGACGTCTGGGGCATCGGACATTACGGCCGGGTTGCCGTCGACAAGATGGCCGAACTTCAGCAGGCCGGCGACCGCATCTGGTTCACGACCGACGGGCAAATGTGCACCGACACGCCCTACTGCGCCGTGGAACGGCTCCTGCCCCACTACTGCTTCAAGTATGGGGCGGATGCCTACGAGTTCTGGGGGGCGTCGTGGCTGACGTACGATCCCTACCGTTACGGCTGGCACAGCTACATCCGCCAGTCGAGCGAGCCGGGCAAGTTCTACTGGGTGCGCTACCCGAACGGCGACGGCTTCCTGATCTATCCGGGCGGCCCCGTAGGCCAAAAAGCTCCGGTCAGCTCGATCCGCCTGGAGAACGCAAGAGAGGGCGTCGAGGACTACGAGTATCTCTACCGGCTCAAGAGCTTGATTCAGCAGGCCGAGGCCGCGGGACGCGACGTTTCCCAGGCCGAGCAGGCCTTGGCAGAAGCCGGCGGACTCGTCGACATTCCCAACGCGGGCGGGCGTTACTCCAGCAAAATCCTGCCCGACCCGGAAGCCCTGCTACGAGCGCGGATCAAGCTCGCCAAGGCGATTGAAGGACTATCGAGGTGAAGTGCGGCGGATTCCCGGCGAATTCTGCCGAAGAGCCTCAACGCGGCCTCCGGCCACCTCCAAATCCGAAATACGAAACCCGAAATCCTGAACAAATACGAGACCTGAAATCCAAATGTTTCAAACCTGACGAACAGGCTTGCGCCGGCCCACACGGTCTTGTTTCGAGCCTTTGATATTCGGATTCTGGGTTTGTTTCGGATTTCGTGTTTCACATTTCGAATTCCAACGATGCGCGCACGGTGCGCATCCTATGACGGAAGACTCTATTGTTCCGCCGCCGGCTTCGCCGCCCGTCTTGCCGATCGCACCACGAGCACGAACAGCGTGACGGCGGTGAGGGGAACCACGAACAGTAAGACGATCGTCCCGAACGTTCGCGCGGCCAGGGTGTTCGTCTCGGCCAGGATCAGATAGGCCATGTACACCGCGTAGTAGGCAAGGAACAGCCCGCCCTCCCAGCGATCGATGCGGTGATCGGTGAAGAAGATCGGCAGGCAGGCGAGAGAGGCCGCAATCATCACCGGAATGTCGAGATGCAGGGCCGTCTGCGACACTTCGATGCCTTGCGGGGCAATCGCGGCCGACAAGCCGAGCACGGCGAAGATGTTCAGAATATTGCTCCCCACCACGTTGCCCACGGCAATGTCGCGTTCGCCTCGCAAGCTGGCGATCACGCTCGTGGCCGCCTCCGGCAGCGACGTTCCGATCGCCAAAATGGTCAGCCCGATCATCAGATCGCTCACACCAAGCAATCGGGCGATATCCACCGATCCCTTGACAAGCCAATCCGACGCCAGGACCAGCAGAGCGACGCCGAACACGACGAGAGATAGATAGCCCAACACGCCTAGCCAACCTGTCTTGACCTCGACAATGTCCAATCGGACCAGTTCTTCTCGGATGGCCTGGCTCTCGCGGCGGCTGATCGTCACCGTCCAAATCGTGTACCCCGCGAAAAAGCCAACCAGAATCAGGCCGTCAATGCGACCGATCACACCGTCGAACCCGAACACGAGCGTGAAGGCGGCAGCCACGATCATCAGCGGCACCTCGAACCGCACGAGTCTGGCGTGGACGACCAAGGCACCGAACAAGGCCGACAGGCCCAGAATGAGGAGAATGTTGCAGATGCAGCTTCCGACCACGTTTCCGACGGCAAAATCGGCCTTTCCGACAAAAGCCGCCTTCAGACACACGGCCAGTTCAGGGCAACTGGTGCAGAAAGCCACCACGGTCAGCCCGATGATGAGCGGTGAAATGTGCATCGCCCGAGCGGTCTTGGAAGCCCCACGAACCAACACTTCACCACCCAGAATGAGCACAATCAATCCGAGAAGAATCAGCAGGGAGGGGGTCACGTAGTCGGCCAACGCGGGCTCCTTGGATTGCCGGGGCTCAGAAGGTCAATCGTCCACGTATACCCGATTTGCGACCGATCTGCGAGCGTCTGTGTGGAAGTTGATGACTTCACCGGGCCCGATGAGCGCGGCGGATGGTCGTTCCTTCCGCACAGAAACCTTGCCGGCTGAGTGATTCCTGAGTTGGCCCGCGAACCCGGCGAAGGCAAACGGCCTGACCCCGCGGCAAGGGGGGTGTGATATTTTGGGTAATTGTACAGAATTGGCAGTGCGGGGAATATATTCGTGTTAGGCAAAGCTTGCAACCCCATAGAAGGCGTGGGACAATAGAGTGTGCATCGCCGTTTCTCGGCGTCAGGCGAGGCCTGAAACGGTTTCATGGTCACCGTGGCCTTTGGGTGGTGGTTCCCGAGCAAAGAACCATGTCGACACGAGGCAACCGGAGTCTGGTTCTTAACTTGTGCGCATGGTGTACGCATGTTTTGGTGACAACGGGTTGCAGCCATGATCCGCTTTGAGGAACGTGTTCATCGCCCATGATCTTGCAGGCATAGGCTAATTGAAGGAGCCAACGCAACATGAAACGTCTTTCGTATCTCCTTGCATCCTTGGTCCTACTCGCAGTTGCGGCGCCCGGCGTTTGGGCTGCCGACGAACCCGCCAAAGAGCCTGCCAAGAAACCGGCCGCCGAGAAGAAGGCGGAGCCCGAGGCGAAAGCACCCGCGGAGAAAGAGGTCGCACCGGCCAAGAAGGAAGAGGCCGAGAAGAAGGCCGAACCGGCGGAAGCCAAGCCCGCGGCCAAGCCGGAAACCAAGCCCGCTGAGAAAGCGGAAGCCAAGCCGGCCGAATCGAAGGCGGAAGAGAAGAAGGAAACCTATACGGTCAAGGCCGACATGCTGAAGATCGATCTGGAGTTGGACGGCGTGTTCGTTGCCCAGAACATGACGAACGTTGAGCTTCGTCCCGAGAGTTGGTCGAGCTTCAAAGTGGTCAACGCGGTCGAGCACGGTACCCAAGTCGAGAAGGGGGACATCCTCGTCGAGTTCGAAACCGACAAGATCGACGAGGCGATTGCCGACCAGGAGACGGCCCAGGAACTGGCCGAGTTGTCTCTCAAGCAGGCGGAACTCGGGCTCAAGCTGCTCGAAACGACCACTCCCATCGATCTGAAGATGGTCGATCGCCAGAAGAAGATGATGGCCGAAGACCTGGAACGCTTTCTGAAGATCGAGATTGCCCTGACCAAGAAGAGCGCCGAGTACAGTCTCAAGTCGTCGGAGCAGTCGCTGGAGTACGAGTTGGAGGAGTTGAACCAGCTCGAAAAGATGTACAAGGCCGACGATCTGACGGAAGAGACCGAGGAGATTATCCTCAAGCGGCAACGCAATTCGGTGGAGCGAGCCAAGTTCTACGTCGAACTGGCCAAGAACCGTTTCGACGAGATTATGAACGTCTATCTGCCTCGAGACAAGGAGAGCATGGAGGTTTCGTCGGAGCTCTATCAACTCACGTTGGATCGCGCCAAGGCCGTGCTGCCGATGGATCTCCAGCGCGAGAAGATCGGGCTGGAGAAGCTCCGCGTGCAGCAGAAGCGCGACCTGGCGCAGTTCGCGAAACTCAAGGAGGATCGCAAGCTGATGACGATCACCGCTCCCGCAGCGGGAATCGTCTACTACGGCAAGTGCGTGCGGGGCAAGTGGAGCGGTGCTTCGGGCGTCGCCGAGAAGCTGCAGCCCGGCGCTTCCGCATCGACCGGTCCGCTGATGACCATCGTCAACCCGCGGCCGCTGCAAGTCCGCGCGACCGTGGCCGAGAAGGATCTCCACTGGGTGAAGAAAGGAATGCGGGGGACCGTCGAGCCGACCGCGATTCCCGATGCTCGAATCGCGACCACGCTGGGCGAGATCGACGGAGTGTTGAACGTCGACAGCGCCTACGCCGCCACCTTCCGCGTTTCCCTCAACGAAGAGATGGACGCGATCATGCCCGGCATGAACTGCAAGGTCAAGCTCGTGCCCTATCTCAAAAAGCGGACCCTCGTCATTCCGGTCAAGGCCATGCAGACCGACGAACTGGACGACACTCGCCACTACGTCCAGTTGCTGGGCGACGACGGGCGAGCCGTCAAGCAGGCCGTCACCATCGGCCAGAAGAAAGGCGAGATCGTCGAGATCCTCGACGGGCTGGCGAAAGGCGACAAGATTCTCGCCGAGTATCCCAAGGACAAGGACTGAGAGGTCCTGCACAGAACGAGCCAAGGTCTCACCGTCCGATTGCCCCGCTTTGGGAATTGCAGCATGAACGAGTCGCGAGTGCGCTGTCGATGCCGCCTGATTGGAATACTCGTTTTTTCGATCGGCCTGGCGGCAGCATCGATCGTTGCGGCCGACGGGCCCGAGTTGTCGCCCCTGGCCACCCAGGGACCGAAGCCCAATCCCGTCAAACCCGTCGGCAACGAGGCGATCAACGCCTCCATCGATCGCGGCATCGAGTTCCTCGTCAAGCGGCAGAACCCCGGAGGTTCCTGGGGCTCGGCTCGAAACACCAAGGGGCTGAATATCTACGCGCCCGTGCCGGGTGCCCACCACGCCTTCCGCGCCGCCGTGACGGCCATGTGCATCTCGGCCATCATCGACACGGGAACCACCGATCCGGCGGCAATCGCCGCCCTGGAGAAGGGCGAGGCCTGGCTGATGGACTTCCTGCCGCGGGTCCGCCGCGCCGATTCGGAAGCAATCTACAATTCGTGGTGCCATGCCTACTCGATCGAGGCCCTGGCCCGCATGTACAACCGGCTGCCCGACGAGAAGCGGCGTGCCCGGATCATCGAGCTGATCGAAGAACAGATCGATCTGCTCTCGCGCTACGAGTGCGTCGACGGCGGCTGGTGCTACTACGATTTCGATTGCGGCACGAAGCAGCCGGGCGGGTCGTCGATCAGCTTCGTCACCGCCACCGTGCTCGTGGCCCTTCACGAAGCCAAGAAGCTGGGCGTCGAGATCCCCGAGCGATTGATCACCCGCGGAATGGACTCGATCCGTCGGCAGCGCAATCCCGATTTCGCCTACTGCTACGGCGAATACCTCAAGTACGTGCCCAGATACGATATCAATCGTCCTGGCGGCAGCCTGGGCCGCTCCCAAGCCTGCAATATCGCCATGCGCTACTGGGGCGACGAACTGGTGACCGACGAAGTCTTGACCACCTGGCTCGATCGCCTCTTCGCCCGCAATCTCTGGCTCGATATCGGACGCAAACGGCCGATCCCCCACGAATCCTGGTTCGCCGTGGCGGGCTACTTCTACTACTACGGCCACTACTACGCCGCCCTCTGCATCCAGGATCTTCCGCCCGAGCAGCAGGGACCGCATAAGGACCAGTTGGCCACCATCTTGCTGCGCCACCAGGAGAGCGACGGCTGCTGGTGGGACTACCCCTTCTACGACTACCACCAGCAGTACGGCACCGCGTTTGCCGTAATGACTCTTGCCCGGTGCCGAAAGACAGAGACAGAATAGTCTCTTCTTTTTGGGTCTGTGCGCATGGCGGGCGCATGTTTTTGTGAAGGTTGGGCAGTGGGCTTGCCCCGCTCTGGGGCAAGTGGACGTCCATTCTCGCCGAAACGGACGTTTGTCTGTCCGGGGGAGGCGGCCGACGGGGCGCTGTCCGAGAGAGAACCAAAACTTGCCCTGGCAGTTTCGTGAACACAAGGGGCCTGGGGAGCATCAGGACTGCAGCCGATACTGTCTGCTGCACGTCGTCGCCGGGGCTACTCGCCGCTCGTCATTCTGGAGAAGGCAGGAAGAGTATGCCGGCCGCGCCACCCGAACTTGCGGCACGATCCCTCCCAACCGATACCATCCATAGAGCGGCACGATTCTCTCTGGTGGATCTCCACGGAATCGGCCGTGCCGGTCCTGCAAACGCTTCCGTGTGGCATCCATTTCCACCGGCTCACCACCCGCTTGAGTACCCACCGACCCATGCCACCTTCCTGCAAATCGCTCTTATGGCGAGCCGAGCCCTGTGACCTTTGCGGTGCCCATGAATGCCGAGTCGTCGGCCTTCGGGATCGGCGCGGCAAACCCCTGACAAACGTGGTCTGCACGCGCTGTGGTTTGGTGTCCCATCTTGACATCCCCAGCAAGCAACAACTCTGCGAGTACTACAAGCGGCGATACCGCCGGGAGTACCATGGGGAAGCTCGGCCTTCGTCGCGGCGCGTACTTCGGGCGTGGCGAAGGGGAAAGACGGTCTTCCGCCAACTCAGACCTTTCGTGAGAACGGGCGATCGCGTGTTCGAGATTGGCGGCGGCTTGGGGTGTACGGTCAAGGCGTTTGAGTTGCACGGATTCGATGCCTCCGGAATCGAGCCCGGAGAAGACTTCCAGGCCTTTTCTCGCAACCAACTCGGCGTGCGATTGGAGAACGTCACGCTGGACGAAGTCGTGCCGGATCCCAGCTACGATTTCATCCTGCTGGTCCACGTTATTGAACATTTGCCCCAGCCAGTCAAGGCATTGCGAAGAATTGGCTCCATGTTGCGTCCGGGCGGACGGCTCTATATCGAATGCCCCAATATTGCGGCTCGCTACGTTCGTCCCAGCGGGATGTTCCATTTCGCCCACATCTACAACTTCGCACCTCATACGATGGCCATGCTTGCCAACAGTGCCGGGTTCCGCGTGGCCGAGCGTCTCGCGGCCGACGGTGACCGTAACGTTCAGATGATCCTCACACCGGACCGGCACGTGGCCCTGGAAGTCGATCCCGAAGGTTGTCGCACGACTCTCGCCGCACTGGAACGATACCACGTATTGCGCTATCATCTGCGCGCCGGTTACCTGGCGGGCCGGTTGCTCGCGATCGCCACCCATGCGTCGGATCGCATCATGAGCGACCGCCGCGTGAACCGGATTATTCAGCGTTGCCAAGAGGCGAGGTTGCCGGCAGAGACTCTTGCACGGGCGGCTTAGTTCGGCTTCGACAATCTGCTATTGAGCGACCTTCCACTCCCGTTGATGTCCGCATGGACGATGCTCGCGGCCGGTCGACAAGTGGCAGCAAAAAGCCGGACTTCCGTTGGTCCTCTTTGCGACTCGACCGCGCAGACGTCAGAATGATATCTACGCCCGTTCCAGCCGGCCGTGGAAGTAAATATCCGACCCGACCTGCTGAATCTGCGGGTCGAGGAACGTGAAGGCTTGCGGCATATCCTCAATGCCTTCACCCGCGATCGGATTGCGAGCGCTGATGCCGCCGATGAGCTTGGGGGCGATGAACACGTGGGCCTCGTCGATCTGGCCCGAATCGAGCAGGCAGCCGGCCAGTTGGCCGCCCCCTTCCACCAGCACGTTCGTCATCCGGCGGCGTCCCAGTTCTTCCAGGAGCTGGTTCAGCCGCCCCAACCGCGTGTCGGCCTTGCAGACGAAGACTTCGCAACCGGCCTCCTTCAATCGCCGCCGATCCTCGGCCGGCGCTTCCGTACCCACGGCCACCAGGACGGGAACTTCCCATGCCGTACGCACCAATCGGGAGTTGTTCGACAAGGTCGCCCGGGTGTCGACCACCACGCGGACGGCCGTTCGCGGCCCCGGGGGCCGGGCGGTCAATAGCGGATCGTCGAGCCGGGCCGTCAACCGGCCGATCATGACCGCGTCGACGCGGCCGCGAAGTCGGTGCACGATCTCCCGCGACTGGGCGTTCGAAATCCACTTGCTGAATCCCGTCTTCGTGGCCGTCTTCCCGTCGAGCGTCATGGCCCACTTGGCGATGATCCATGGCCGCTTGAGGTGCTGAAGGGTGAGATAAGGCGCGTTCAGCCCCCTAGCGGCCGGTTCGAGCAAGCCCGTCTCGACCGCCACGCCGGCCTCCTGCAACTCCCGGATGCCGCCGCCGTCCACTTCGGGGAAGGGGTCGCGTTGAGCGACGACCACGCGGGCGATCTTCGCCTCGAGAATGGCCTTCGTACACGGCGGCGTTTTGCCCTGATGGCAGCACGGCTCGAGCGTCACGTACATCGTGGCCCCCTCGGCCCGTCGCCCAGCCAACTTGAGGGCCTCGACTTCCGCATGAGGGCCCCCGAACTGGCGGTGCCAGCCTTCCCCGATAATCTCGGCGCCTTGGACGATCACGCAGCCGACCATCGGATTCGGCTCGACCAATCCTTGGCCCTGTACGGCCAGATCAAGGGCCCGTTGCATGTGCCACACATCGAGATCGTACTGGTCCATCGGCGGTTCCTTCAAGGCGTGTCCGTTCGGCATGCAGGTCGCGTAGGCGGGATAGTGAGGCTCTATTATCTCCCGGCAAATGCGGGTCGACTAGGAGCCCTTCGCAAATGCAGGTACCGGGCGACGGAGACTGCCGAAAAAGTCCTTTGGCTCGATGAAAGTCCTTCTTTCTCAGTCGAACCTAGGACCAAGAATAAGGACTTACGTCAGCGGAACCGACTCTTTCAGCAGTCTCCGGCGCCCGGTACCTACTTACCTACCGAGCCTTCAACCCCGAATCGCCTTGAGCACCGCCGAAAAGTCCTCATCGCCGCAACCGGCGTTCATCGCCCGCAGAAACGCCGCATTGGCCGCGGTGGCCGTGGGCAAGGATAAGGTCAACTCCTCGCCGAGTTGCAGCGCCAAACGCAGATCCTTCTTCTCGTGCTTCAGCGGAAAGGCGGGGGCAAAGTCGCCCGCGGCCATTCGAGGCCCTTTGACGCGGAACAGGGGATTGGCCAACACGCCCCCGTCGAGTACGGCGAACAGATCGTCGGCCGCGATGCCGGCCTTATCCGCCAGGACAAGGCCTTCGGCGAAGGCCGTGATCATGCCCCCCATGATCATGTTGATGACCAGTTTCATCCGGGCTCCCTGGCCGACCTCACCGAGAAAGTGGATGGTCTTGCCCATCGCGTCGAGCGCCGGCCGAATCTCCTCCAGCAGCGACTGGTCCCCGGCACAGAGGAAGAGCAGCGTGCCGTCTTCGGCCGGTTTCCTGCTTCCCGAAACAGGCGCTTCCAGAAATCGTCCGCCCTGCTCGGTAATCGACGGGCTGACCTCAATCGACGTATGGGGATCGACCGTCGAGCAGTCGACATACGCCTTGCCCTCGCCGATCGATTCGAGCACGCCGCCCGTCCCGAACAGCAACTCCAACGAGGCCTCGGGATCGGAAACCATGGCGAACGTCACGGGGCAGACTGCAACCACCTCCGCCGGAGTCCCCGCTCGTGCCGCTCCTTGCGCCACCAGCGGCGCACACTTGTCCGGCGTGCGATTCCAGACCACCAGTTCGTGCCCTGCTTTAAGCAGGTTCGCCGCCATGGGGCATCCCATGATCCCCAATCCGAGAAATCCGTATTTGGCCATGGTTCTGATCCGTATGTGAAGGGGCTAGCTGCCCGTTGCCTTCCGAAATTCAGAAACCAACGGTGCTGCTTGTTCTGCATTGAGCATGTGGAGATAGGCCAGCTTCCCGGCAAGCCGACGTTGTTCTGTCGTGTCACACGGTTCCGGAGAGCAGCGCATCTGGTGAATGGCCGCACGGAGCCGGCGCCGCTCCTGCCGAGACAGGCCGGCGGTCTGATTGACGACGACCCCCGTAACGAGCTGGCGCTGCCCTTTGCGAAGCACGCGGGTCTTGCTTCGGTTGATCTCAAACCCCTCGTCGCGAACGATCCGCGAGGCGATCGTGATCAGAAGCTTGACCTTATCCGGATCGTCGCCGGAAAACGTCAGGTCGTCGGCGTATCGGGTGTAGGCATAGCCGTGTTTGCGCGCCAGCCCGGCCAGCCGGCGATCGAGACGCAGCAAGATGGCATTGCAGATCCCGGGGCTCGTCGGTGCACCCTGTACGCAGACCCGCGGGCCGACCGGCACATGCACCACCTTGCCGTTCAGTTCGACCGGCTGCCGAGGCGGCTCCGTCATCAATACGGCCAGCGTCGTGGCAATCGGATAACCATAACCCAACGAGATCAACAACCCGCCGGGCCCGGACATCACACCTCCTCCTCGGTCAAGTCGTTATCATCCGATTCGGCTCCGCTGTCAACCTCCCATCGCGAGGGTGCCTTGCGCGCGGTCTGCAACTCGGCGTCGACACCCGGTATGCTCGTGGGCCGATCGGTGCGCATCGGCCCACTCGCCTGGTACAGGGCCAGCATGTGTTCGCAGGGCCCTTGATTCATCAAGTGCTCCTCAAAGAAGGGGCAGCGGCAGCGACCGAAGATGATCCGATCCGAATCGTTGACTACGATCTCCACCGGTTCGATTCGGTCCACCGCTCCCGAAATCCGCCAGTCGCGGTAGGTGATCTGCCGCGTCACCTTTCCCTCCGGTGTCTTGAGACGGCGCGTCTTGGTCGTTTCCTCAGCGTCGCACGACCGCACCTCAACCCGGCCTTCGCGGCGATATCGTTCCGCCAGCTCGCGCCGCAAGTCGGGGGGGAAGAACTTGCTTTCGTCAATCGGCTCTTCGAAAAGCTCTCGATGACGGTAGCAACGTGTTTCCACGTCGAACATCGTCCGGCCCTGCCGGCACAAGCGAACCAATACTCGCGACGCCGACGCCTCATCGATCCCCAGCTCCGCAGCCACCTCTCGAACCGAGCAGTGATACTTGCCTCGAAGCAGTTCCATCGCCCGCTGGAGGTAATCCTCCGCCCCTTCGGCAGCCTCTGCCAATAGATCGAATCCCCCCGTGCCGGTGAAGCCGCTGGACGAGAATCCCGTCAAACCGAGGACAAAAGTCATCCCCGGCAGTTTCACTGCATAGAAGCTCGGTAGTGCTCGGCCCTTGAGATAGATGTCGACCGATTCGGCAAAGGGGAGTAGTCCTTCGATGATTCGCAGACGCCGGCGTCCCCAGACCCGCGTCGTCTTCTTCTCCGTGTAGTTGTGCTCCGCACCCTCCAACGCCACCGCATGTTCCCACGGCTCCAACACGAGACGCGCGTCTTCTCCGGGCTCGAACTCGTAACGCAGCGCTCTGGGCGACACCCGAGCCTTCGTGTAGCGGAGGAAGCGGATCGCACTCAACAGATCAATCGGCTGTGCGGTGATCCGCGTACCCGGCATGCCCATCGCACCCTGCACCTGAAGAAATCCGCGAACCCAGGAATCGGGCAGATTCACTTTCTTTTCAAACCGGCCGCCGGCGTCGGAGGTGCGTACCTCCAGCCCCTCGGCCCCGACGCGGAAAGTCGTCTGCCGGCTGCTGCGCATCTCACCCAGCGCACCCCAAAGCCAGGCCGTGAAATCGATGTTCGTGGTCCCCGTCACCACCTCGCCTTGCGTTTCGAAAACGGAGGGGTCGACAATCAAGCACACGTAGACCGATTGGTCCTGGCTGAAAGCCTCGAAGAACAGCCGGTCCGGATGAACCGTGATCACCGGGTCCAGAATGTCCGACCGGGCATACCAGGTGTCGTCCGACCAGATCGCTTCCCCCAAAGCTCTTAACGCGATACGAAGGACAAATCCGTGCTCTTTGACCGTGCCCACAAACCGCACTGGACGCCTGGCGTTGGCGGCAATCTCCAGCGACGCGTCGTCGCGCGTCGATTCGAACACGGAAGGTGAGGCATAGTCCACATAGAAGATCATGGTGCGGCCGCCTCCAGTCCATAGATCACGGGCTGTTCGCCCACCGATCGCAACTCCGGGCGCACGTGGAGCACACGGCCTATCAGCCCCACAAGCTCCTCCTTCGGATACTTCTTGTCCGGCAGACGCAGCGCCTCGCGGGCGCGACGAAGCACAAACCGGCCTGAATCGGCGTCTGCCGTAGCCGCATTGGCCAAGGTTCGAAAGGCCGCCAGCCGCGTCTTTCGATGTAGTGGTCGCAAGAGAGTTCCCGCCAGGATGTCGAGCGATTCAGACGCCAGTCTCCGCGCCCGGTCGTCGTCCTGCGCGAGCACGTTATAGGCCAGCATCTGAACGTGAATATCGGAACCTTCCACCAGATCACGAACCGCCCCGGGAACCGCCAGGTAAGCGTCGAAAGACCGCACGAACAACAATCGGGCCAGCTTGTTCGTCCTCAAGAGACGGGAGTAGCTGTGAATGGAGTAGGCCGGGACCCGTGTGAGCACGTCGGCGGCACGACGGGCAAAAAGAATCGCATCGCGGTCCCGCAGTTCCTGGTAGGAGTCGGCCAGTCTCTCCACCGTTTCCATGATCCGATCCCGTTCCTTGGCGCGCCAGGCGTAGTCCCAGCGAACTTGCGTCACGTATCGGCTGGCCAGCAGGTCGACGAGTTCCTCGTCGGCACGCTCTTGTGCTGCAGCGAGCAACTCGGCGTATCCCTGCCACCACGTCGGCACCACGTGCGGCTTCATCGGTCCGTGGACCAGGTCCGGATAGCGGCGGTAGAGCCTTGCCGCCAATTCATCTTTCAGGCCGTGCACCATGGCGAGCCCGAACCCAGGCCAGTTCCACTCTCGCGACACTCCGGCCAGGGCCTTCAATCGTCCAATGCGATCGTTTTCGGAGATGGCCCGATCGGCGAGCAGGTCGCTAACCGCCTCGTTGAACAACTGCGGATTGCGGTTGGCTCGGATGACCGCCGCCCACAGATCCCACCAACCGTTGTGTTCCGCAAGCTTGACGAACGGTTTGGCGCGATTGGTGAACCACCCGCCCAACAGATCGGACAGCTTGACGCGGATGTAGGGCATCACGTCGCGCCCCCGCACTTCCAGGAGCTTGATCGCTCCGGCGCTCAAATCGAGTCCCCATCCCTCGGGATGGCGACGTTCGAGCTCCTCCATCAATTCGTGAGAATCCCGAATCCGCTGAGCCAGGGCAAGAACTTCGGCTTGCCAGTGCTTGACCGGCACCTGCTTGCGGTAGAGCGACCAACGGAACTCCTCGTCGCCCACCTCTTCGGCCGTAGTCATCAGCCTTGTCCATAAGGCACGCTTGTCGTCCCCCCAGTAACCGCGGCGGAGATGCTGCAGGAGGAACGGGCCGGCCGCCCGGTCAATGCGGTACAGGGCAATCGCCGTTTCTTCCGTCAGACTGAACGACGTGTTGAATTCGTCGAGCACGATCGCCCGGGCAGCCGGTCCGGAAGCGGTCTCGTATTCCCGCACGAGCGCAGCACCGAACACCTTTTCGTCGATTCCCCAGTTCCTGCCGGCATACTTCCAGGCAAGCAGGCGGCGTACCAGATTCGAGTCGCGGTTCTTGCGGGCTTCCCACAGCCAGGCGTCCAGTTGGCCGGCATGATTTTTCCATTTCACCCGCGACCACAATCTTCCGTCGGTCTGCCAGTCGGAGAAATGGTTAAGGATGAAAGGCCGGAACGTCACGCGATTACGCTGGTACAACGCCGGGCCCCAGAACCATGTCAATCCCGGCAAGGCAACGTCGTGGGCAAGTCCCTCCAGATTGTCTCGCAAACGGGCGTCGTCCTTCTGCCCGTCCAGGAGACGTTCGATTTGCTGCCGAAGACGTTTCGCCGCCGCAGATTCTCTCACCAGCCCTGTCTCCCCCTGGGGATCGTAGCCTCACGAGAAGAGTAAACCCTCTCGGGCTGCTCCTGTCAATCGGTCGCCAGATCAGCAAACCGTGGAATCGGCGTCCCGGCCAATGAGAATCACTTCCGGCGGCAACCGACAGGATGCGTGGTCTCCCACAGCAGCCCGTTGAAAAAGTCAAGTTGAGCTAACGAATTGGCTGCAGAAGCGGCGCAGCCGCGCCCGCAGCCGAATTCCTTGGCCTTCAATCGGCGACACAAACTCCTGTCAGCACTTGATATCCAGCGTTTTCAGGAACCATCGACGTCTTTCCAAAACGATGAACGCAAGCGGCGCTACGCTTCTGCATGCGTTCATATTAGCTCAACTTGACTTTTTCAACGGGCTGACAGGACTACGGCTCCAACACGATCTTCCCGGCCAGCGTCCCCGCCATCTGCAGCGTGTTCTCTTCCTGCAACTTGTGGGCGGCCGCGGCCTCTTCGAGCTTCATGACTCGGCCGATCTTGGCGCGGAGCTTGCCCGCGGCCAGCCATTGGTTGATGTCGTCCGCCGCACGCCGTTGCTCCTCGGGCGGGGCGTTGAACATGGCGAAGCCGAACGCCTTGCAGTCCTTCACGTAGAAAGGCCCCACCGGGAAGGGAGGCGTCGAATCGCGGCCCGCCATCAGAACCAAACGCCCTCGCATCCGCAGATGCGAAACCGCCTGAATGAGGTCCTGCTCGCGCAACGTCTCGAACCACACGTCGACCCCCTCCGGCGTGAAGGTCTTCAGTACGGCATCGACGTCGTCAGTCTTGTAGTTGATGACGCAGTCGGCCCCCAACCGGCGGCACGCCTCGGCCTTCTCGTCACTGCCGGCCGTGGCCACCACCTTGGCGCCGCGCGCCTTGGCAATCTGGATCACGCACGACCCCACGCCGCCGCTTCCGCCGTGCACGAACACGGTCTCGCCCGGCTGGACACTTGCGTCGCGAACCAGTCCGAGGTGGGCGGTGATCGCCACCAGGGCCGTGGCGGCCGCGTCGCGGTCGCTCACCCCGTCGGGCGTGGGATAGAGCCAGCAGGCGTCGACCGCCGCCAGTTCCGAAAAAGTCCCCTGCCGCCCCATCAGTCCCTGGTTGGAGCCCCAGACTCGATCGCCCACGCGAAACTGTTCGACACCCGGCCCCACCGCCTCCACCGTGCCCGCCAGATCGCAGCCGACGACGAACGGCATGGGCTGCCCCATGTCGATGGCTCCGCTGCGGATGTACGTGTCCACCGGGTTGACCGCAACCGCCCCGACCCGCACCAGCACCTGCCCTTCACCCGGCCGCGGATCCGGCAGATCCCCGTAACGAATGCTCTCCGCAGACCCGGGCTGTTCGATATAGGCTGCTTTCATGACGTTTCCTCGTTTAACGCCCAGCCGAAGGCGCCGGCTTCCGTAGTGCGGCCGGCGCCTTCGGCTGGGCGTTAAACGACTGCACTCGAACGGCTTCAGGTTCTCAGACTGCACCGAAGTAGCGCTGTCCGACTAATCATACGCGCGTCGGAAACGGTCTCAATCGCGGCAATCGAAAAACTCGGTCAGCGGATAGACCTCCCGATTGACTTGCCGCATCAACTCGACGAACTCCGTCCAAGGCTGGTAGCGAATGTCGACAATGCCCTTGTTCGAGTCGATGTTCGACAGTTCCGCACCCTTCTCCTCGGGGTCGTTGTCCTGATACTTGAACCAGTGCCAACCTACGCAGTTTCGCGACTCGAGCAGGCCGAGCACGTAGTGCTGATAGAACCGCCCCCGGTCGGCCTGCGTGGGCACAACCCAGCCGGCCCCCGTCGTGTTGGGTAGCCCTGAGTCCTCGCCCTTGACGTAGAACTCGGTGATCATGATCGGCCGCGGGCAGAGCGTTTGCCAATAGGCCACTTCGTCGAGTCGCGGCCCCCAGCACCCGTAGTAATTGACCGCAACCACGTCGCAATACGGAGCGGCCGCCTTCCAGATGAAGGGGTTGCGGAAGTTGGGACTCATGAAACGCGATCCGATGTAGAGATGATTCGGATCGGCCCGCTTGATGGCCTCTGCGACGATGCGGAAGTAACGCTCGAAAGCGTAGCCCGCGAACTCCAACCGGTCCATCATGCTGATATCTTCGGCCGATACGTCGCTCTTCTTCTTGCGATCCCTCAGCCAGGCCAAGGCCGCTTCGTAGTTGGGCTTCTGGGCCGGATTGCTCGGGTCGAGTTTCAGATAGTTGTCGAGCTTGGGCGTCTGCAACTCGTTGTCGGAATAGATGCCCACTACGTACGGGTCGTCTCGATAGGCGGCCATCGCCTTGGCCTGCTCTTCGCAATAAGACGGGAAGTCGGGGTGAAAGACCGGGATGCACTCCAGTTCGAAGCCCGTGTGCCCGGGAACCGCATGCGTCACGCCGAGCTTCCTGCCGAATCCCGACATCAGGTTCATGCGAACCACATAGGGCAACGGTTTGCCGGAGAGGTGAAGCCGCTTGTGATCGGTCCACCCTCCGGTTCCGTTGAAGTGCAGCTCTTTGAGAAGTCTCGTTGTCTCCGTTGCCCAGGTCTTGTCGTCTCCGTACTTCTCAGCGAACGCTTGCTTCATATTGGCCGACGAACCCGGGTGGACGACGCCGACACCCACGTGGATGAATCGGCATCCGAACGGATCGATCAGCCACCACCGCCCGTCGATCTGCTCGGCGCGGAAGAAACCGGTTGCTTCATATCGCTTACCCAGCCAGCCGCCGTACTTCGACAGCGGCACGGGCTCCTTGGCCTTCGCATACCCTTCCAGCAGGTCGAGCGTTCGCGTCGGATACTCCTTCCACTCCCGATCGGGTTTGACCTTCGAGCGGACGAGAATCGTCTTCGCTGGTTCCTCCGCCGTGGCGGGAGTGGCCGGATACTTTTCCGCTCCCTGCCGATAGAGCTGCTGGATCTCGGTTGCCGCCAGGGCACTGTCATAGAGCCGCAATTCGCCAATCATGCCGCCGAAGAAGCCGTTGGCAGAGGTGCCCGTACCGATCATGAGAGAATCGGTACTCTTCGCCATCGGCCCCTTCACGGGTCGCTCCGCAACACACTCGCCGTTGAGATACAATCGGGCGATCCGGTTGTCGTAGGTACCGGCGACGAAGACCCAAGTTCCAAGGGGAACCGGCTCCGGCGACGACAGGATCGCCTTCGGAGAAGTCCATAGCCCCAGGCCAATGTGCCCCTCCTCCGGGGCGAACAGCCCGACAGTCGGCGTCGACCATGAGGGATTCGTGTTCGGCTTGCCGAAGACCAGGTTGTTCCTGCCCAATCGGGCCGGGTTGATCCAGGCGGTCATCGTCAACCCGCCGGAAAACGTGAGCGATCGAGTGCCGGGCAGCTCGCCGTGGGCCACGTATCCATCCAACGCCCAGACTTGCGTATCACCAAGTTGTCGGATTTGCCCAAGGCGGAGCGTGGCGTCGAATCCGTGGCCCGAAAGATCCTGGGCAGTGCTTCCGTCGCTCGATGTGAAATCCCACAGCCCAACCAGTTCGGCCGCCGGCAGCGGTGTTGTCGCGAGCAGTATCAACACACAGCGAAGAACATGCGACTGATGGAGCATTTGTACGATCCTACTTTCGTTTCAGCGCCAGAGCCGGCGACCTCTTTGGAGTGCGTGCGACTTGTCGCCGCTTTCCTTTGTCCTTGGGCTGGAAACAAGGTGATCGCTGCTGACGTAATGAATCTTTATCAAGAAAAGCGGTGACAAGTCCCCGCACTCCATAGGCTCTGTCTTACACGTCTATCGTATATGGTTCGCGCTGCACGCGTTTCGCCAGCTTGTTGGCCTCGGTGTCGCCGGGGAATTCGTACTTCTTCGTGTCGAACCTGATCTTGCGGCCCAGCAGCATGGCTATGTTGGCCATGTGGCAGGCGTTCACCGCATTGACGTGGCTGCGCACGTCGGCAACCGTCTTGCCGCGGTCTTTCACGCATTCGAAGAAGTTCTTCATGTGGTTGCCCGGCTGCTTGCCGTGGCAGAGCTTGACGATCTCGTCCTTGATCCAGTCGCGATCGGCGTCGGTCAGGCGTTCGATCGGTTTGCCGGTCAGGCCGCCGCGGTTGACGCGGATTCGGCCGAACTCGCCGGAGATAATCAACTCGTTTTCCCCGCTGAACAGCTTGATCGTATTGCCGCTACCCAGCGTCATGTCGACGTCGAAGGTCTTGGCCACGTTGTAAGCGTTCGGAAGCTCGCCCTTGCCGAGCATTTTGGCCAGCGTGGCTTTCCGTCCCAACGGAAGATCGCCCTTGCCTTCCACTTCAACCACGCCCGTTTCGTCGGGGTCGAGGGCCCACATGGCGATGTCGGTGTGATGCACTCCCCAATCGGTTGCCTGGCCGCCTGAGTATTCCAGCCACCAGCGGAAATCGTAGTTGCACCGCTGGGGCGTGTAGGGCACCTTGGGCGCCTGGCCGAGCCACATGTCCCAGTCGAGCTCTTTCGGCACGGGCGCCGTTTCAAAAAGACCGCCGGTATCGGGCGTGCCCACCGACGACAGGGCATGAAGCTTCTTGCCCAGACGCCCGCTGCGGGCAAGAACAACGGCCGTCAGGAACATGTTGTCGTATTCGCTGCGCTGCTGCGTACCGACCTGGATCACACGCCCCGTCTCCTCGGCCACCTTGATGATCTGCCGCCCCTCGTCGATGGTCAGCGTGAGCGGCTTCTCGCAGTAGACGTCCTTCCCTGCCCGCATCGCGTCGATGGCGATCTTCACGTGCCAATGGTCCGGCGTGCCGATAGTGACGGCTTCCACGTCTTTTCGCTCGAGCAGCTTGCGATAGTCCTGGTAGATCTGGCACTTCCCCTCGTAGTCGTCGGCGAACGCCTCGGCATGAACCAGGTTGACGTCGGCCACCGCCACCATGTTCCCCAACTCGGCCGCTTTGCGTCCGATCATGCTGCCCTGCCCGTCGCGCTTGCCCTCCGTCCCCCACCTGTTGACATAGACGCTCGTGCCGATGGAAGCTACCGTGAGCTTGTCGCTCGGGGCCTCCGCCTTGCAGTATCGGCTTGTCCAGAAGTAGGGAGCCATCCCGGCCGCGACGGCGGAACACTTAAGGAAGTTGCGTCGAGTTGTCGTGCGGGTTGGCATCGGTATGCCTCCTGGTATATGTGTGCCTGGGCAAAGGGAGGGATGTCGGTCCAGTCGAGAACACGACGTCGATGATAATCCATCGACCGACTGAACGCCAGCAGTCCGCCAATCTGTTGGAGTTCAGGCTTCAGCCTGCTGAATCGTCTGAGACGTCCCGCACGGCGCAGGCTGAAGCCTGAACTCCAACGTCACCCCACATCCCCCAGATCGAGCGCCTTCCCGTACCGCACCAGCATCATGCGGCGCAGCCGGGCGTGGGACGGCGATGCCAGCCCCGGATCGGCGTCGACCATCTGCTGGGCGTCGCGCCGGGCCTCCTCGACCACGGCCTTGTCGCGCGAGAGATCGGCAATCCGAAACGGCGGCAGCCCGTGCTGCCGCGTACCGAACAGTTCGCCCGGCCCCCGCAAGGAGAAATCAACTTCCGCCAGTTTGAACCCGTCTGTGGTCGACGAAAACGCCTTCAGCCGGGCGGCCGCCTCCTCGCTCGGATCGTCGGCAAACACCGCACAGTAGCCGGGAAACCGCCCGCGGCTGATCCGCCCGCGCAGTTGGTGCAACTGGGCCAGCCCGAACCGCTGCCCGCTCTCGATCGTCATCAAGGTCGCATTGGGCACGTCCACGCCCACCTCGACCACCGACGTCGAAACCAGCACCTGGATCTCGCCCGAGCGGAACTCGGCCATCACGGCGTCCTTCTCCTCGGGCTTCATCCGCCCGTGCACCAGTCCCAGGCGAAAGGCCTCGAGAGGGCCGTTGGCCAAGGCCTCGTAGCTCTCCTCCAGGCTCTTCGCCGCCACGGTTTCCGACTCGTCCACCAACGGCGTAACCACGTAGCCTTGCCGCCCTTCCTGAAGCTTCTTGCTGAAGAACGACCACCAGCGCTCGCGCTCTTGCTCCGTCGGAAGGTAGGTGTGGATCTTCTGCCGGCCGGGCGGCATGTCGGCGAGCGTCGAAACGTCCAGGTCGCCGAACAAGGTCATGGTCACCGTCCGCGGAATCGGCGTGGCCGTCATGACCAGGTAGTGCGGATCGCCCCCCGACTCGCGCAACAGGGCCCGCTGCCGGACGCCGAACTTGTGCTGCTCGTCGATCACCGCCAGTCCGATCTTTTTGAACCGGACGTCCTCCTGGATGACTGCCTGCGTGCCGACGATGAGGTCGATCTCCCCTTCGGCGATCTGTTCGAGGACCCGGCTCCGCTCGCCGGCCGACAAGCCCCCCACAAGTTCGATCAGTCGCACTTCGCTGGCGGCAAGCATGCGTTTGAGCGTCAAGGCGTGCTGCCGGGCGAGGATCTCCGTGGGAGCCATCAACACGGCCTGCGATCCGTGCGCCACGGCCAACAGCATCGCATAGGCGGCCACGATCGTCTTGCCGCTTCCCACGTCGCCCTGGAGTAAACGGTTCATGGGGCGCGTCGACGCCATGTCGGCCGCGATCTCGGCAATCGCCTTCTCCTGCCCGGCCGTCAACTCGAAGGGAAACAGGCGGCGAATCCTCGCGTCGATCCGCGCTGTGGCTTCCAGCGGTTCGGCCTGGTGCAGCGTCCGCTGCTGCTGCCGCTTGATCGCCAGGGCAAGCTGCAGAATGAATAGCTCCTGGTAGACAAACCGTCGCCGGGCCTTTTCGAGCGACTTGGGACCGGTGGGAAAGTGGATCTCGGGCAAGGCAACGGCAAGCGGCGTAAGATTGTGGGCCGCCAGGAACTCTTCGGTGAAGGCTTCCTCAAGCAACTCCGCATAGCCGTCCAGAGCCGCCCGCACCATGCGACGCACGTGCCACTGCTGCAAACCTTCGGTCAAGGGATAGATGGGCACGATGCCCCCGGTGGCCTCGGGCTCGTCCTCGCCCAGCATCGTCACTCGCGGATGGACCATCTGCCACATCAGGCCGCGCAGCTTCGGCTTGCCCGAAACGAGCACCTCCTGCCCGCGGCGGTACTGGGAGAACAAAAATGGCTGATTGAACCACACGGCCCGCAGATGGTCGTTGCCCACGCGCACCAGCATGCCGAGCATGTTCCGACCTGGAGCGATGTCGCGCAACTCGATTTCCTCCACCAATCCGCGGACCGACTGGAGCGATCCCTCCTCCAGGTCGGCAATAGTCCGGCGGTCGGTATGGTCCTCGTAGTCGCGGGGGAAAAAGAATAGGACGTCGGCCACCGTGCGCAGGCCCAAACGCTCCAGCATCTCCGCCCGGCGCGGTCCCACGCCCTTGAGATACTGGACCTGCGTGGCAAGTCGCTCTGCCGCCGATTTTCCCGGATCGCTCATGCTCCCCATGATACCCGCAGCGGGGTGTCTTAGGCCAGTAGGGCGAGTTTACCGGCGCTGCCGGAGCCGCTATATTGCCGAAGGTCTCCGACGGCACAAAGGTCCGTGTCGACGCCAAGACCGCTGGCGCGGCAACCGTCATTCAGATCAGTCTCTCGGCCGGCGAACCGTTGATGACGGTCCAGTGTGAGCCGAAAAAGGGCGAGGTGGAGAGACTCGAGGTGAAGTGAAATGTAGGACGGGTTTGTAACCCCGTCCGGACAGGATGCAATCCTGTCCTACATGACAAAGGAGCCCAACATGAAACGACGACAATTCCTCGGTACCGGCCTCCTCGCCGGTATGGCAACCGGCACCTTGGCACACCAACCCGAAGCGCAAGCGGGGGCAGCAGACACTCCCTCCACCACCCTCCGCGCCGGCGTCGCCAAGAGCGATATCACCACCAATGCCGAGGGCGTACGCGTTAACGACCCGCTCTTCGCCAAGGCCCTGGTGCTTGAAGGCAGCAACATCCGGCTGGCGATCATCGCCATGGACGTCACGGCCATCGGCGGCATCGGCGACATCAAGGACGATTTCCTGCCCAAACTGCGAGCACGCATTCAGAAGGAACTGGGCATCCCGGGCGCCAACGTGCTGGTCAACGCCAGCCATACCCACCCGCCCGGCCGGTTGCTGTGCGAAAGCGATCAGCAACTGGAACGAACCTTCGACGCTGTCCGCCGCGCCGCCGAAAGCCTGACGCCCGTCCGAGTCGGCAGCGGCACCGGCTACGAAGACCGCATCATGATGAACCGGGCCCTCCGGCTGAAAAACGGCCCGCACTGGACGATCCGGCACACCAATCCCTGCCCGCCCGATGAAGAAGTGGCAAGCGTGGGCCCCGTCGATCCCGAAATCGGCGTCCTGCGGATCGACCGTCTCGACGGCCGCCCCCTGGCCGTAGTCTACAACTTCGCCTGCCATCCCTACCTGGGCGTCCCCCGCGGAGGCGTCACGGCCGACTTCCCGGGCTTCGCCTCCAAGGTGATCGAAGACAACCTGGGCCACGACGCCATGGCCCTCTTCCTCCAAGGGGCCGCGGGCGACATCACGGCCGTCCTCTACAAAGACACCAGCCGCCCCCGCGATGCCGAACCCTTCGGCACCATGCTGGGACTGAGCACGCTCGAGGCCCTTCGCGGCATTCAGACCGGCGACGCCAATTTGAACGTGATCAACGAGACGCTGTTGCTGCCCAGAAGGACAGATAGCCAGGCCCGTATCGCCGCTCTCGAGCAGGAACAGGCCGGGCTCCTCCGCTCCCTTCGCGGCACCAGTCTGAACATCAAGACCTTCGTGCCCCTCTACATCAAGTACGCCCTGAACCCCGACTACCCCTCGTATTACTCGTATCGCTACCTGCAGGCCCAACAGACCGGCAGCGACGAAATGTCCGGCATCGACGCCCAGAATCGGGGGCACATGGACAAGTATCTCCGCAACATCCAGGCCATGGAGAAACTGGCCCGGATCCAGGACAAGATCGCCACCCTCCAGCGCCACCAGGCCATCAACGACGCCTCGGGCGAATCGACCGTCGCCACCGAAGTGCAAGGCATCCGCATCGGCAACTTCGTCCTCATCACCTCCCCTGCCGAAGTGCTCGTCGAAGTCGGCCTGAACGTAAAAAACGCCTCGCCCCACCAGCACACCTTCATGGCCGCCTATTCCAACGGCTACATCCACTACGGCCCACCCGCCGCCGACTACGACAAGGGAGGCTATGAAGTGACCGAGTGCTTCATCGCGCCCGAGTGGCAGCGGCTCTATGAAGAGAAGGCAAAGGAGGTGCTTGAGCGACTGTGAGCCGCCCATGCGTCTTGTGTGCCACTGTTTGCTCGCAAGCAGTGCCCGTTGAATTCATCAGAAGACATGGCAGCATCCCTCAATATGCGGCGATTCAAGAAGCCGGCAATCCTTTTGTCACTCTTCACGGTGTTCGGTATCGTCTCGTTCGCCGCCGTACACATTCTCTCCTCGCGCCCGGTGACCGCCATTCGCAACAGCTTCCAAGTCGACGGCCGTCCAAGAGTCTACCGCCTGGTTGTGCCGCCAACGTCAGCCGGCGAACGCCTCCCGGTCATCTTTCATTTCCACGGCCACGGCAATACCCCGGAATCGGAGGCCGATCGCACGAAGCTGGATCACCTCGCCGCGTCGCACCGCGTCGTGCTGGTCTATCCGGCCGCGATCGAAGGGAATTGGCGAACCCGAGCCATCGATTCGGCGGCTCCGGACGAGAATGCCGACGTGCGTTTCTTTGACGCCCTGCTCGATCATCTCGTTGAACGGTTCGGCATCGACCGCTCACGCGTCTACGTGACCGGTATGTCGATGGGGGCAGAGTTCGCCCATGAACTCGCCATGGCCCGTTCAAAGGAGATCGCGGCCGTGGCTGCCTGTTCGGCTTGCCCGTCCGAACAGATCCGGAGCGATCGCCCCTTCCCGATTATGATGATCGTCGGAGAACAGGAAACCACGCTCCTGGAGGTCGCCGGGCAGGACATGATGGAATATCGCCGCCAAGGCCACGTCTGCGAAGTGCTCGTCAACCACGATCGCGGGCATGAGTGGCTACCCGATCGCAACATGCAGATCTGGCGATTCCTGAAACAACATCAGTTGAATGAGTGAAGATGGACACACCCGATCACGCAGCAAACACGACGATCCGCCAACGGCCGTGGTGGCGGCTCCACAGAGCGTCATGGGCGGCCGCCTGTCTGGTCGTTGCGTCGAGCGTCTACTTGAACCTCGACGTCGTCGACGCCCTCTACTGCCTCAAGTATGGCCCCGTGCGACCGTCGATTCTCATCTCGGGCTGGCCCTTCCACGCCATCGGAGAAGACGCCGTTTCCGCCGAACTCCACGTGAACTGGAGCGTCGTGCTCACCAATACGGTCCTGACACTAATCCTCACGGCAGGCACAGCAATCCGCCTGGAAGCCTGGAGACGCAAATCGACTTCGTCCTGGCGTTTTACTGCAGAACACGCCTTTGCGATCTTCGTGGCAGGAATCGTGGTCCTGGCTTTGGACGTCGTCAAACGGTCGGACTTGCTGATCGATCCAATCGACTGTGCCGGCGCATTCCGCTGGCCCGCCGCCTCGATCCTCTTCGTCGCACTCTACCTGACCTGCTCAACCTTCGTCGACGGCCTGCGGCACCTCGCCGAACGCGTCACTCGACGCAAAGAACCTTGACCGGCGCTTGTCCGACATTCCCCTGTCTTGACATTCCCCTGCCTCTGTCCACCCTCGCAGGTCCTGTCGGGCCTTTGGCGGGCTGCCCGTGATTACCCCGTATTTGGCTTTGATAGGAAGTCACCTGTCCTTGCTTGCGTTTCCGGCCGGTGTGGAATTCTCGCGTACCAGTTCGGCAAACCGCCGGCAGTTCTCGGCGAGGTTGGGGCCGTGGCGGTGGAGGTCGCCGCCGATGAGCAGGACGGATTCGTTGCCGTAAAAGCGGCACAGTTCGGCCACGCGGTCGACCTTCATGCCGCCGGCCGGCGAGGGGAAGATGGGGCGGAGGTCGCCCATCCTGCACTCGGTGCCGCGGATGATGTCGCGGCATTCCTCCTCGCTGAACGAAAAGCGGCCGCCGTAGTTGGGAAAGATGACCACGTCGGCGCCGGCCAACCGGCAGATCTGCCCGTAGAGGGCGCCGTGCCCGATCCCGCCGGTCGGGCTCATGGTGAACGAACCCATGAAGGCCGGGTGGCAGAGGATGGGCAGGGCGGCCTGGTCGTCGTCGGCCACCAGACGCATCGTATCGAAGCCCACCAGGCCCGGAGAAACCAGGTAGCCGCCCGCGCCCGCCCGGCGAGCGAACCGGGCCCGGTCGACGATCTGGTCGACCGGCGCGGTGATGTTGGGAGCGTAGATGCAGTTCAAGCCCGTTTCGTGGTTGGCTTGCCGGACCGCGTCGCTAATGAGCTGCACCCGTTCCTCGAACCGGCAGAACGGTTGGTCCGCCAGGCCATGGTCGTCTTTGATCAGGTCGATCCCGCCGAGCGCAAACTGCCGTGCATATTCCGCCAACTCGGCGGGCGACAGCCCCATCGGCTTGATGGCCGTACTCAACAGCGGGCGATCGTAAGCGCCCAGCAGGTCCCGCAGGCCCGAGCGTCCAAACCGCGGGCCGCGGAACCGGGCAAGCAACTCTTGCGGAAGTTCGAACCCCATCAGTCGATAGCCGGGCTTGATGCTGATGTTGCCGAACAGCACGTTGAGCAACTGGGGCAGCTCGTCTCCGGCCGTCTCGATCGGAAATTCGATCCTGGCCTCGAAGCGTTCGTCGTCCAAAGGTTCGAACGACGTCACCCGCCCGAGAATCTGGTCGCGGATATCCTGTCGCGGGATCAGGTCTTCGGGATACTCGACGGTCTGTTCGAGACAGATGTCCTCCGCACGAGCCAATGCCTCGTCGCGCGGACCGCTGAGGTGGTAAACGGCAACGAAGCGGCAACCGCTGAGGTGGAGATGGGGTGTACTATTCATGGTGTACGTATTCTTCGGGTGGCACGTCCCAGAGCGTAGCGATGGGCGTGGTCTGTAGGTACCGGGCGCCGCACGGTTCCTGAACTACCAAGTAATATCCTCAAACTGAAAATGCCGTGTTCGAAATGGCCACGAAAAGGCACAAGAAGGCACGAAAAGTCCGCCGGGTACACTTGAACGTGGCCGTCTCGCCTTCTCGTGTTTCTTCGTGCTTCTTGTGGCCATTTCTGCCTGCCTCCGAACTTGCGTGCTCATTATTCCACTTCAAGGCCCCGTGCGGCGCCCGGGCCCTACAAATCCTCCGCTTTGGCCGTGGACTGGTCCCGGGCAATCTCGACCGGCCGGAAATCGGCCTCGGCAAGATCGAGCGATCTTCCGCAAAGCTGTTCGACCGCACCGACCAAGGCAGGAGCGTCAAGGCCGTACTTCTTCATCAGGTAGGGCCGGCTCGCACCGTGAGCGTATTGATCCTGAATGCCGAGACGAACGAGACGCTTGGGCAATCCGGCCTCGGCCATCTTCTCGGCAACGGCCGAGCCGAGACCGCCGATGACCGTATGGTTCTCCATGGTGATGACGCCCAACCGGGCCGTCGCCAGGGCTTCGTCCACCGTCGGATCGTCAAACGGCTTGAGCGTCGAAACGTGCAGATGCCTGATCGAAACGCCGCGGTCCTGGATCGCGGCACTGCACCGCAAGACTTCCTCGGTGCAGATCCCACTGGAAAGGACGGCGACGTCGCTGCCTGTCGAAAGGACCCGGGCGCGGCCCAACTGCATCGGTTCGTCTTCCGGAAACAGCCGCGGCACCTCGCCGCGGAGCATGCGCACGTAGACCGGTCCGTCGACGGCCTGCGCCACGTCCAGCACCGACTCGACGTCGGTCGCGTCGCCGCATTCGAGGATCGTCATGTTGGGCAGCACTCGCATCAGGGCCACGTCGTCGACGGCCTGGTGCGTGGCCCCGCCCGGCGTCGTGATGCCCGGCAGAAATCCGATCAGGCGGACCGGCAGATTGGGATAGGCGATCGACATGGCCACCTGGTCGAAAGGCCGGCGGCAGATGAAGACGGCAAAGGTGTGGATGTAGGGAAAGAAACCCTCGCGGGCCAGCCCGGCGGCAAAACTCATCATGTTCTGCTCGGCCATGCCGACCGAAAAGAACCGGTCCGGGTAGGTGTCGCGAAAGTCGTCGGCCTCGCACGACGACGTCAAGTCGGCCGACAACACGAGCACCTCGGGCCTATCTTTCG